>Ga0316217_10004916_pt1 | contig 14133 bp, 19 predicted proteins | sample 1anoAmetaG_FD_203633 | JGI IMG/M metagenome (GOLD analysis project Ga0316217, IMG submission 203633) | Freshwater microbial communities from Trout Bog Lake, Wisconsin, USA - 1anoA | ecosystem: Environmental > Aquatic > Freshwater > Lake > Hypolimnion/Profundal zone | place: USA: Wisconsin... | reverse complement strand
CTTCAATCTTATCCTTACATAATAAAAAACTATCAACTACAATTTCGGTTCAGTGCATTATTCTGTTTGGAATTGGCCCAAGGGGCATTCAAATGCGAATTTATTTCTTGTTTTACTGCGGGAAAGTAAAAGTTGGCTGATTGATTTTGACACCATTTGTAGTTTGGAGTAAGAGATTGCAGGCTAGTGCAGTTGTTGGGCTTATTCGTAGCATACTTCTGAAGCTGTTGCTTCAGGAAAGTTGAATTTGGGGCTGTGTATCGAGGATTCAGCAAACTCTCATTTATACTGACATTTACATTAACATGAACATTGCTGGGACTTAGTGTTTGGAAGCTATCTTTATTGTTGCATTCTGCAGCTTTTGCCTTTAGTTTTGCTGACTTTTACAGTGACTCTTAGGGGCTTCTCACCTTTGATTGAGGGCGTGAATAAGCCTTCTATGATAGATTTTTACCTTTTGCTGAAGTTAGAGCTTGCGGAATCTTATGTTCGGACCTATGATGAATAAACAACTCTTCAAGATTTTTAGAATCTGGAAAACTTGGCAAACTTTTCGGCACATTGAAACTTTCCTTTCTGTTGTGAACTGAATCAACTGTAAAATTGATGTTAGGCTGACTGAGAAAATGTTGAAACTGCTCTTCTTTTCTTTGAAGTAACGACTTTTAAGTTTCTGCGTTCTGTGATTCCTTGTTCTAAAGGTTTTTGGAGGCTATTTCTGATTTATAGTTGTCCACTTCATCGATCTTTTTCAGCTTGCCTTCTATTCTTACACGCACTTATTGTATTGCGTCCTTCATCTTTTTGAATTATTTCATTTTCTACATTATGTGATATTTCTTTGATTGAATGTGGGGAGGCAATTTCGACTCATTCATGGCTACAAAGATTTTTGTTGCCTCTTTTTCATTGTTTATTGCTGGATTAGCTATCAGTTAGTCGATAAAAGTTTTGTCGATTTCTACCTAAGATTTATCGCCAACTATGCCTACACGAGAGTGCTTGTACTAGGCTGCAAAATGAGTTTGTTCCATTTTTCTTGGATCGTTACCTCCAAATCTATCATTCATCGGGCTTCGGATTTGCGAAGCCCTTTCGATAGGTATGACTTTGCTTTATTGAACTTAGTTTTGATATTCCATAATAGCCTCCAACTCTTAGCGATTAAAATTAACTTTTTCGTCTAAGTTTGTTTTAATTTCTGTGCGTATTTAGTCCTGGATTTCCTCCTTAAGACTTTAGTTCAGGTACTTATTCCCTAGAGTAAACTACAAAAAGGTTTTTTGACTTTTCTAGGCTATTTCGACCATAAAGTAGCAATCCTTTTCGATTATGACATAAATCTTCTTGGTTTCGAAAAGCTTCAAGCTGCAGCTATATTCATTTGATCCTAAGATACTTATGAACTGGAAATGCTTATTAAATCCTGAATATATCTACTAGAGTTCTTTTTAATACTAAGTTTAAAGGCTGTCGGAGTTTTTTGATCTGTAGGTTGCGCCATTAGATTACTTCTTTTACATCTATTTTGACAATCTTTTGGCGGAAGTTTTCCTTCTGACTTTGGCTTTCTTTTTAATTTCCTGGACTGAGTCCTAAGTCGGGGCAAAATCTTCTTCGACATAGTGCAATATTTTGATCAAGAGTGCCTAAATCTGTGGGTATTTATTCAAGAAAGCATATCTATCCCTTGAATACTAGATAAGGCAAAGGAACTAGACCAAAAGTTTTTGTTAATGGAGGTTCAAGCACTATCTCCCTATTTTATAGATGATTTGCTTGAATTATATGATGTTGGCTTCGGAATGGCTTGCAGCTATGAGCATGATGTAGGCGTAAGTTTCAAGATAGGCGGTCTCCGAGTTGCCGATCCACCGCACCGAAAAAGCATGATCCCCGACTGCCTCTCTGACCTTGGCATCCAAATCCCAGAGTGAGTACTTGTTGGTATGGGAGATGGTAGGTTTGGCTAGGGGTGTACACTGCTACAGAATCTAAAACTAGTAGTTGACGATTTCTTCTTTGTTGATAAGGGTGTTTTTGCGGCTGGACTGGACCATCATTGGCTTTTTAATAAAAATAGGCTGGAAATTATATAATTAATTATGCTTTTGCCGTTTTCATCAAACAATAACCTTTCCTATTAGTTTTATTGGTGTGGCTGTTTTTGCAAAAATATCAAAAATACTTTTATTTTTGTTGCAGCCACCTCTAAATTGCGGCATTCTTTCATCCTATCCTCAAGAAACTGCCTTTGATTAGTGTCCGCTGAACCTATTAGCTCAAACTGATTCCATTTATACCAGAGGGAAAGATAAAATGCTTTTCAGTTGTTGGCTGTATTTGTGTCTTTTGAGCATTATTGTCGAATCGATCTTGGAATGTTTCCTTGTATTCAAATCAGCACTTAAATATTTTTTACAATTTAGCTTTTTATAGTTTTTGGCTTGAAGGCGAATGACTTTCAAGGCCAAAAAGCTCCTTTTTGGCTTTATTACTTTTGATTATAATTGCTTTAATATTTTGCTTAGTATAAGTGCTCTTGATTATACGAAATCATATTGGGTTGTGTTTGAAACAAGAAAACTCTCTTCTAATCTGTATGATTATGAGTAAACTTTTGCTTGAGGAGTGGTGCATTTGGAGAAATAAAAAATATGCCTCCGCGCGGGATCGAACCACGGACCTTAAGATCTTCAGTCTTACGCTCTCCCAGCTGAGCTACAAAGGCGGTTACACATACTACCATATCTGTTGTTAAATTTCCGAAGACCCTCTGCAAATAGTTGTAAAAAACAAACTTCCTCCAAAGAGCATTAATGATAAGGTTATTAAAATCAATTGATGAGTATTTTGCTTCCTAGCATGTGCCGGTACAATGCGATGTTTTAAGTGAAGTGGTTTTCTTACAAATTTATACACTCCAAAGACTTCATGGTCATAAGATTATCAATGTTTATCGACTTCAGCTCGTTTCTCTACAAAAATATCTTTTTCAGCTTCTAGAACACGCTGAAGTCAGGCAGCTTTTCAATGTAGTTGGAGGAAGCCTTGAAAACTGAGAGTTGCTCCAAAGAAGGAGGCAAATTGATCTACTTGAGATTATTAAAATTCAAAAACAAGATTTCCACTTTGGTGAGCATCTTCAGCCCTTCGCAATCACTGATTTGATTGTTGGACAGGTTCAAATTTTTCAAAGAAATAAGCTTATCCAGTCCAGATATCCTTTTGAGCTGATTGTTATTGACTAGGAGGGTTTATAATTCGCTCAGGTAATTTAGCCCTTTTAGCTCTTTTATTTGGCAACTGCCGAAATTGAGCATTTCTAGCCTTTAAAGGTGCTCTAATCCGGTTATCTCCTCAATGTCGTTAAAGGATAGATTCAAGGACTGAAGATTGCTTAGTTTATTGAGATTGGTTATTTGGTTGATGGAGTTATGGCTTAGATCTAGCTCACAAAGCTGACTGAGTCCCTAAAAGCCTTAAATTTTGCTTATTTCATTGAAACTAAGATCTATTTTTTCTAGCTGATGAAGACCAGCGAAATTGGGGCAGTTTTTCAGGTGGTTCTTTGCGAGAGAAAACGTATTTAGTTTATAATTTTTCAGTTCCTCAATATTTCCAGCCTAAGTGACCTCGTTTTAGCTTAGGTCTAAGTCAGTTAACTGAGATAAATTGTTTATTTCTTTTAAATTTTGGAGTTTATTTCTGCTCAGTTTAAGTATCTTAAGTTTTTTGAGTCTTGAAAGATTTTCGATTGTATTTACGGCGTTATGTGAGAGATAAAGCTCTTTTAGCTCAATTAAACCATCTAAATCAGTCAGTTTACTTATACTGTTATATGAGAGGTCTAAAACATTCAAATCGCGTAAAATGGAAAGCCCTTTGAACTCAGAAATATTGTTTTAGCTCAAAACTAGCTCTTCCAAAGCAAGGTTATCCAACCCTTAAATGAGACTTATCTTATTTTTCTTGAGCTTTAATAGCTTTAAGCTAGTTGACTCAGTTAAGAACTAAATCTTTGAGATGGTATTCTATGATAGATCTAGTTCAACTAGATTGGGGATTAGCTACAAACCTTTCATGGAAGCTATTTTGTTGTTACGAAGATAGAGAGTCTCTAAATTCCACCATTCAGATGCAGAAGGGATTTCGCTCAAAAGATTGTTGTTAATGCTGATGAATTTAAGAGATTTTATTGTTGACAAGGCACTGAAGTTTTGTATTTGATTTCGATCAAGGATGACCTTGGTGAGTGAAATCATCTCCTAAACGTTCTCAATGTCCTTGATTTTGTTGTTGGTCAAGTTGAGCTCAGTAAGTTGATAGAACATATTGAAAAAAGAAAACATCTTTTAGACCCCACAATCTTAGAGCTGCAGGTTCTCAGCTTCTGAGGCTAATTTAGCAAACTACTTGTTTCTCCTTTAGTACTTTGCTAGATTGGATTCGTCAGCTCCTTCCCGAAGGTAGAGTTCTAGACCAACAGTTGAATCTGCTTAGATTTAGCCAACATGTTTTGCCACTTCTTGAGTTAGACCTACATTCCCATTCAGGAATAACAGCTTTTGCTTCTTTTTCAAGCTCTGTAGCATTTCTTTGAGTTTTAATGCAGAACTCAGAGCCTCCTTCTAGATAGAATTCAGCTTTTTTAACAAAGACTCCAAATAAGGAACGAATCCACTATCATCAGCCCATCCGAAAATGGATTTGTCGACCTCATAAATCAAGATATGGTCAAGTTACTAGGCCAAATTTGTTTTGCTGTTGATCTGCATAAAAGCCTCTGCCTTGTTTTCCTTGTTTAGGGTTATAAGGTACACTTCTTAACTCCGAGGCTATTTAATCAGTTTTAGAGGTTTAATAACTGGGATTTTGTTATAGAGCTCAATGTAAAAGCCTTCCTTAGGTAGATCATTGAGCTAAATTTGCTTTAGATTCACTAGATTTAAGAATTCGATCTTTTGTTTGTATTATTTGATTTGTGGGCTGTTTTGAGCTGTAACTGAAACAAAGTAGCTAGTGGAAAGCAATTTGGATTCTCTAATGCCTTTGATTTTGCACTGATTGCAGACTAGCAGATCCCAATCTAAAGACCTATCAAACATTTTAGGGTTTGTAACAATTCTGAGTTGGTTGCATTCATCGCATATAAAAGGCTTATCCAAGGATATTTTGACCCCTTTGCTTTTCATCAGTATCTTCATATCTGCGTTTTCTTTTTTCACAAACGTCAAGTTAGAGCCTTTCAGGAGCAAAGCTTTTTCTTTGTATTCGCAGTAGTTTTTAACAATAGGGTCATATTGGGCGATAAGAGTTGAGAGCTCAGAAATAGGACCAAAGTAAGATTCAATCATTTGGTTTATTATGGTAAAGAGAGAATGGGACATGTTTTAGCGAAGTTCACTTTGTTTGACTATGCACAGTTATAGCTGACTCTCTACTTTATTCTAAAGGAGGATGTTTAGTATAAGATGGCTTTCAGATTGATGTTACTTGTCTCTAATGTTCACGATTTTAATAGCATTTTCTCTGTTGAGTTTTAAGATTTCTTTGATTATTTTGGGGAAGGTTGTTTCAGAGCACTTAAAGTTTCCGGTAAATGAATCTTCGATTTTCAAAGAGACCAGATTAATCATCTTGAGCTTTTGCTTTGATTAATTACGCTATTCTGTAGTGAGGTGTTCAGGGAAAAACTAGGCAGGGGCATTGGCAGCTCTTAAGGAGGCTAGTAAGAGTGTGTGTATAAGCCTATTTAGGTACTTTAGCAAATATTGTCCAACAGATTCTTGTATTTTCGAGCAGAATACCCCTAAATTAGCCTAATTTTTGACGAACCTTCCATAAGACCTCTCTTGAATCAACTTGGAAAGTATAACTCGGTATTAAACCTTGAGCGTTTAAACTTTCTTCTCCATCTTACTCCTTTCCTGACTTATGTATTTGCCCAATACCTTCTTTTCATAGGACTGCAGATAAATCAGTTTCCCAGAATTCGTTTTGAATTTGTTCATTCTTCTGTTGACAGTTTATTCAGTTCGGAATACCAAATTTTACAGTTCACTCACCCATTTCTTCAATATCCGATAAATCGAAGTATTGTGGCAAGCAAAGTCTCCCAAGAGCAGCTCCTACTCACCAAACTTCTTGAAGTGGTAGTTGAATTTGAGTGAAAACTGCGAACTTATTTCTTTTTGTGTGAATTAAACTATCTTGTCTTAAACATCAGAGTAAGCACTTTTTTAGCCAGGTTTGAACATGAAAGAACTACTATTAGGGGAGTTAGTTTTTTCGGTTCTCAGATCTTCGGCTTTGGAAGAAAATCTAGGAAGTTTCCTTAGCTACAACTTTTTCTTTTTTTACTCTTGATCTTCGTTTGGCGATCTCTTTGAAACCTTAGATTCAATGATTCTATGTTATTTGGGGTAAGCCAACGATATGCTTTCACATACTTTTCTAAAGCTTTCTGCATAATTTTCAGCAAAGTCGGAAGTAAACTCCTGCTAGACATCCACAATAGCGTTTATGGTCTTCATGATCAAGGAGTTGTAATTTTAGCTTTTGTTGTACTCGAAGTTTATATCCCTGCTGTAGAGGAAGTCGAACTAATCGCTTTGTTCCATCATCTCCGATTTTAGTTCTTTTAGGGTGTTCAAAGCGCTGAACTCAGTTTTGCCGAAGCGTGGGAGATGTTCTTTGAGTATCTACTTGAGACATTTGTCAACATATCCTAAAATATCGTACCTGGACTCTATTTTGAGATCTTTCATGTTTTCACCCAAAGCCTTGATGTGCTCAAGGATGAGTTTGCAGAAATAGCTTTTTATATCTTACTGGCTCAGCATTTCGCTGAGAGCTTTCTTTTGGCATGTGAATTAGGTATACTACACCACCTCTACAAGCCAATCACTCAAATTGGTGGCAAAATCACTCTCCTCCAAAAAAATGTAAGGCTCTTGCGGCATGTTAAAGGGCATTCTGACCTTGAGAGTCTGTATCTTTTAAAGAGAGGGTTCCTGCAAATTGACAGTTACAGGGTCCTTCCTATCTTTGGGCAGTGACTTCACTTCATTTTTCCCGACATTCCGGGTGGCATTGGAATTCCTGTTGAGCTTATCATTTTGGTAGATGCGGATTTTGAGCTGGTTGCTGGGTCTTTGCATTCAGATCCTAATAGAAAATCAAATAAATGTAATCTACGCTAACTTTATTCGTTCGAATCAATACACAAATGCTTTTTACATCAAAGGACTCACGAAATGGAGCTTATTCGTATTGGAAATTAGGGTTATTAAAGCAAAATCGATTAGTTTTGACCCGAATCTGGGTAAAAAAGCGGTTTTATAGTTTCTGTATTTTATTAGGCTACTTAAAAATAGAAAATAGTCGGATGGACTATGTTAAGTGTAGAAAATCAGAAAGAGTTTGAAGTTTGAATTGCAGGAAAACAGTCTCTAATGTGTTATTTCCGAGTCCCTTTGCAAAAACAAGCGAAGCAAGTGTGAAAACCTTTGTGCTGGTTCTTTCAAAGATTCTAACTAAATTAAGTTATAGAAAATATTTCAAATTCTTTAACAGAAAAGGGAAAAGTATACAGATTGGTCGTTATGGGAAACAAATACTCCAAAAACTGACGATTCCAGCGGTCAATAGCTCACTCAGAATAGTATATGCTGAGAAACACTACATTCTACATCATCTTAATCAAATATCTAGCCTCCCAAACTGCGGCTGCTGCGTGATTGCATCTCACGAGTCAGCCGTATTTGTTGTTGTCTTCAGCAGCCTTCAGAGAATGAAGGTTTTATGTGGCTGAGTTTTATTGGGTGAATTCACGAAAGTATCACAATATACACAAACACAATAAAATAGAGCAAGGCGAAAACTTTATAGATGAACTGACGGTTCTTTTGCTACTTGCTGTGCACCTGGTTGAGGTTGTCTCTGCCCTTCCCTACGTTTTCGTCCGTCTCATCGATGTAGCTTTCGATGTTGTCGATCAGGAGCTCCTGCATCCGAACAACGTCCATCGTCTCCCGGTACATCGAAGATATCTCATTGATGGACTTCTCGATTTCCTTGTACTCCCGGGTGGCCACTTCCTGCAGCATCTCGTTCTGCGTGGGTTCCAGGAAGTGCGATTTGCTCAGGTTTATCTATCTTTAGCTGCTGTTCTCCGAGGCATCTCGGTTCGTGTTGCTCTTCTTGGCGTAGGTCAGGTGGATGTCTTTGAACTTGAAGGTTGCAGTGAGCAGTTTCAGCTCTATGGCAATTAGGACTGACTCTTTGAACTTTTCGGCCATAAGTTTCTTAGATTTGATGTCGACGTTCTGCCCTTTGAGGCGCTTGATATTTTGTTCGCAGAGTTTCAGGTGCTCCTTAACATTGATGATCTTGTTGCCCTGCGCCTCTTTCTAAAACCTGGTCCCGGACCTGATCACTTCATAACAAAGGGGGTACTCTTATCCAGATCTGCAAGTTTGGAATCCAGGACGGCGAGATCTGCGAGGTAGGATGTCGAGGTTTTGATGAAGGTGGACGCGTGCCAGTTGGATTGGGTGTGGGCCGACCGTGAGGACCCTGCCTGCTCGTAGAAGACTGAAGTTATATCGATTATCATTGGGGTTACGTGTTATGCTAATATTATATCAGTCAGCTTGATACTATATCGGAAAGGATTGCTATTATATCAGAGAAGGTTGGTATTATATCAGAGGGTTGGTATTATATTAAAGAGAGGTTGGATAGGACTGCTATATAGCATCATTTGGGGTGGAGTTTCAGGTGTTGTAGTAGTCTCTTAAAAGGGCTGGATTGGTGCACTGGATGTCAGATTATTTCATATTGAGCTGCCTTCCATCTTCGTACTAAACCAGGGCGCAGGTGACTCCTTTGAAAGAGAAGGTCTCACATATTTTAACAATTTTAGAAGGGTCAATAAATCCAACAACCTTGAAGGCATCTTTGGCTTTGGGCTAGACATTCTACTCTGCTGGGATTGCTGGTTTAGCTGGTTGGTCTTGTTTGGTCTATTACATCCTTTGGTGACTGGTTATAGTCTGGGATTAAGGTTGCGAGTGGGCTGACTATTCCTATATCTTATTAATCTGCGTATCTTCACAGTTGTTCGTTTCTGACCCTTCTTGCTCCTCTTCCAACTTTTACTCCTGCTCTTCACCCTCAACCAAGTCGATATGGTTTCTATCGTACTACAGATACTTCTCCCATGTCTTTTTCCTCTTCAGCAATTTCTCACCGAATCTTTGCCGAGTTAGTCTGCGCTTCGACTCTTCCTCCTCCTCGGCGTATTGCTGCCTGGCCGATCTCCTGCGAGGTTGTAGATTTTCTCGATAGATATAAGGTTTGATGGTGCCAAAGTGAGCGGTCTTCTCCTTTTCCCTCTCCTTCATATTTTTGATCTGCCTCTGCTCGATCCAGTGCTGCAAATAGCCCAGAATACTGCCCAGGTTGGAGATGGGTTCCCAAGTATCATGCTAGTGCGAAAAGCCTTCCCACTTAATCAGGTAGTGAGGCTAGTTATCGATGATCGTCTCATCCACGATCTCCTCGACTTCGTACTTTGGTTATTTGTTGAGCATCTTGGTAGCTATTCAACTCACCTGCTTGTATGCTGGCTTAGTAATGTCAATTCTTAAGAAACGCGCAAATTTCTTCAACTTTGCGGAGTACTAAACTGTAGCATAGTCTGCAGGTTATTGCTTAGAAGGGTAAGGTGATTGGATGTAGTCATATCCAATGAGATATACTACTTATAGAGTGATGCAAAATAAATTTGATTCATATAGATTTAATTGGTTTATCGCTGTCTATCATCAATAATAGATTATCGAGCTGCAATAGGTATCCATCTAGCTCGCAAACAAGAATTAATGCTGATATTTAGATCATCCAAACAGGCAGCCTTTGCTCCCATTTCAGAATCCCTGGTCGCTCAGCATTAATTATTACCATATTTACTGCAGGACTTAGCATCTTTGCTTCAGGGATAGATGTTTGCTTCCTGTTTGGCATCTTTGCTGCAGGGTTAGATGCTGGAGGTTGGCTATGTATAAGTTATGCACTGCTTGTATATAGTAAGTATATGAGTGATGAGCTCTTTGTATATAAGTTATGAACTATCAGGTCAGCCCTAGTTGGAGTACTTCATGAGCTACCTTGCTATCTTTTTGACGCGGTCCAGGATGCCCCTGGTCCAGGGCAGCCTCCTGACCATCTCCACCGTGCGGCCCTTGCCCTCCTTCTCAGTGGTGAGCAACTAGGCCAGGTACCTGACCTTCTTCTGGTTGTCGTCCTCGATGATGCGGTCGAAGTGTGCGAGGAAGAGGGAGTAGTCTGCGGGGAAGTCCCTCTCGCCGAAGATCTGCTGCAGGAACCTGGTGTTCATGGACTTCTCGTCGGAGATGTTCCTGGATAGGGGGGATGGTACTTGAGGAACCTGTTCTTGCATTTGGAGAAGGAGAACTTCTCCTCCCGGTCCATCTCCAGCAGATGCTTGTTTTTGGGCAGCTACAGGATGAATTTGAACGCCTTACGCATGCAGTACTTCACCAGCTACTACTTCGTCTTCTTCAGACGGCTGAACTTCTAGACCAGCTCCCACACCACCCCGCCCCCTATATCCTCACTGGTCTCTGCTGCCAGCCCCAGTTTGACTTCCTCCAGCGAACTGCTCGCATGCTCGATCAAATAGCTGATCACCTTCCTTGATAATGTCAGTGTTACTGCAGCTGGTGGATGTTGGGCGGGTGGGGCCGGGCGGAGGAGTGCGTGAGGTACGGTGAATGCTGCCCGACTGCTTAATCCGCTCTATTACTAATAACTAATTCTGGAAATTCGTCTATATTTTGGGTGTGTCTGCTCTCCTCCTCAAACTGGTTGGTATCGTCGGCCTCGAGGTCGTTGCGCAGGGAGGGGCACTCGTCGAGCTGCAGGGGTTCGGGGAGCGGCATTTCCTCTTTTTTTATGAAATGGTCGATGGAGTCTTAGATGTTGAAGTCGAAGGCTTCCTTCTCGGAGGGGTGGTCCGAAAACTATCGGGGGTTCAGAAAGAGTCTGTTGGCGAAGAGGGACTCCTCGAACAGATCGTCGATGGAGAGATTTTGCCTGTCTGCAGGATCCATAAATTAAAAATATATTCTTAAAGTTCCACCCCAACCACCCCAGCACTCCCCTCTCCCCCTGTGCCGCCACACCCACACCCCACCCACCCCACTCATCCATCCCAACTGCCTCCTGCTGGAGACATGTCCTATTGCTAACTCTCGTCTCCAGATTAAAAACTATAACTTCCAAACCCTGCCCACCAAACTATCTGGCAGATCTACCCAGCTGGAGTGAGTGGGGTGGTCGGAGTGGGGTGGTGGCAGGGGATAGAGCCAGTGGGCAGAAAGTGGGCAATAATGGATAATAATTTGAATTAGTGCTGTTCAAATTTGAATTCGTATTATAACGCATGGACTACTCGCTCAATGAGGGGCACAAGAGTATGATGCACTCCGTCTCCAAAAATATCACCGGGGTACTCTTCGGCCTACCCAGAACTTCGACCTGGACCCCACCTCCCTCTACAGCAGCGGCAGGGGCGAAATCTTCCACATAACCAACAAGCAGAGCAAGCAGTCGTTCGTAAGTGTGTGGTAAGGTAGTGTTTGAAGGTGATCTGGAACTCCAATAACGAAACCCTCTACAAGCACGAGAAGAGCATCCACTGCGCCCTGAAAAACCGCTACATCGTCAAACTCTAGAACGCATTCGCCGACAAAATCAACTTCTACCTCGTCCTCGAGTACTGCAAGAACGGCAACCTGCGCACCCTCCTCCAACACCCCCTCCCCCTCGACCAAGTCAGGCACTACGGCCTCCAGATCGCCAAGGCCATCGACTACCTGCACAACAAGAAGAGGGTCATCCACCACGAGATCAAACCCGAAAACATCCTCCTCACCGACAACTCCGAAATCCGACTTTGCGACTTCGGCGCGGCTGTCCTGTTCTAATAAGGTAAGAATGTGAAGGGTTGCGAACTATCGCTCAACTACTCTCCCCCCGAAGCCATCGAGATGCACAACTAGAAGTACGACATCTGGTCATTCGGGTGTGTCCTATACGAGATGGCTGTGGGGAGAGCCCCCTTCTCCTTCCGCAACTTGAAGGAGAAGATCTCTGCCATGAACTAGATCTATATATCCAAACTGAGCTATGAGGGGCTGCCTCCTGCTTTGGCCCACTTGCTCGGCAAAATATTCGTGCTGGATGTCAGCGACCGCATCCCGATAGACGCCGTCATGGCGCATCCCTTCTTCACGGGCTAGCCCTTGCAGCTGTCATAGAGAATAGAGGCGCCAAGGGCAGGGTCTGAGAAGAGCTAGAAGGAGAGGGGCGGAGTGAACCGGAAGAAGTGCTCATCGAAGTCAAGCTTCAAATCAGTGGAGCTCAAATAGAGCAAGAGGAGCAACAAGTAGAACAGGGAACTGGCCAATCGGTTGAATGGGGCGAAGAAGGTCTACCCGCCTAACTACAGAGAGATGATAGAGAAGAAGTTCAAGACTCCGGAACTCGACCATGCGGTTGAGAGGACTGCAGAGACGCAGGAGAAACTGGCAGGGAAGACTTTGAAGCAGCAGTTCAACAAAACTGAAGAACTAAAGAAGGTTGGCCAGAACTGTCTCAGCTATGAGGGTAAACTCAGCCAGGAAGGCACCCTAAGTTGCCATGTTCAAGCCAGCAGCTAACAGAATAGCAAACTCAGGGGCTAGTAGAATAACAAACTCAAGGGTTAGTAGTAAAACAAGGGGAGAGGTCAGTAGTAGAATAAATCCAGGGGGTAGTCTAGACAGTGCTGTTCGCCGCTGCAGACCCGCCACATGAGAATCGCGCCGTTGAAGATCAACAACTACGAGATCAGGATCGACAAGCAGGGGTTTACCCGCGAGTCCGTCAAGACCAGTGTCCCTCAGCAGATAGTCATATCCTGCGACGGCAAGCTGATCAAGATGAGGAAAGGCAAGAAAGAGAAGATCTACTCCTTCGACGCCCTGCCTGCCTAGTATTGGAAGGAGTACTAGTAGTGCAAAAAGCTGCTCACCGAAATCCAAGCTGACGAGGTCCGCCTCACCTACACCAATAGAGGCTTCGAACAAGACAAGGGACTGCAGTTGAACATCATGTATGACGGCAGACTCCACATCAAATTGGATGACTAGTTCGAATTCAAAGGCCTAACCCCTGAAGAGCTGATGGCCAACAGCAAGCACATTTCTGAGAGATACCACAGCAAACTCAAAGACATCTACCGGTTTCTGGCATAGTCCAGCTGATATTTATGGTTTTGTTTTCTGTCCATCCCACCCATCCTATAACCTTACAACAGTGGATTGGCAATTAGTCTGATTATAATTATGGATTCAACAATGCTGTATTCGCTGGTGATGGAGCACCTGGACAGCAGGCAGGAACTTCTCAATCTTTTGCCCTCTTTCAGCTCCCACCTACACCCTCACTCCAAACTTAAGACCCACAAAATGACTGACCAGCAGATTCTGGCACAAATCTACAAAACAGTCACCAAAAGTTTGGATCAGGTCCAAAAATAAAAGGAGCAACTCATCGCCACTATCACTCAGGAGTAGCTCGAAGAATAACAATAATAGAACCAAGACGAGGACATCGAAGACGCAGAGTAGCATATGGATGGTGAAGAGCACATAAATGGTACAGGGGCTGAGGAAGACTAAGAGTAACAAAACTACTAGGATCAAGAATAGGACGCTTAAGAAGGCGATTTCGATCAAATCCAGGAAGAATAGAACGAAGACGACCTAGATGATGAGCCCGTGGCAGAGGATGAGAAGGATGTGGGACTGTACGGCGAGGAAATTGATGAGGAAGAGATGTAATCTTACGAGAACGAGGGCAACTCGGAATAGGATCGGGAGTTTGAATAGTAAGAACGCCTGATTACAGGCAAGCGCAAACAGAAAATTGAGTAATAGTACGACTATGGCCAGGATGAAGGAGAAGACGCCCTCAACGACCAGTTCAACCATTTCAGGGAGATCTAAATGCAAAACAAGGAGGAAGAAGTCATCAAATCTGAGGAAAAGAACACAC
>Ga0316217_10004914_pt1 | contig 14137 bp, 13 predicted proteins | sample 1anoAmetaG_FD_203633 | JGI IMG/M metagenome (GOLD analysis project Ga0316217, IMG submission 203633) | Freshwater microbial communities from Trout Bog Lake, Wisconsin, USA - 1anoA | ecosystem: Environmental > Aquatic > Freshwater > Lake > Hypolimnion/Profundal zone | place: USA: Wisconsin... | reverse complement strand
ACTAGAAGGTGCTAAGCTCCCTAGAAACAAGCTCAGGAACAAGCCAGGTCCGCAAAAAGTACTATCAGTAATACATGGAGTATAACAAGAACCGGGAGGAAAAACTGCAGGAGAAGATTTTGAAGCTGGATTATGTGATCAAACATACCGCCTCACTCAACCACCTGCTTGATGATCTCCAGAAGTGACTCATTTTTTATTAATATTTGGCTTGTTACTGCTTACCTTGATATTCATCTATGCTTGAAAACCGCAGTGAATTCCACTGCAAAATAGCTATCATAATATATTTCACAAGTACTTGGGCCTTTGAGACTTAAGACCCTAAGAATTGGAAATTTGAGATTAAATCTGAAACTTTTGGGTGATAATAAAATAATAGCTGCTACCTAAATTATGGCTTTTCTATACATCAAGGTCATCTTTTAGTCCCTTAATATCAAAGACGCTAACAAAATGGAAACTTTTGCTCTAAAAATAGCTTTTTTGTCAGCTTCCCACCAAAATCTGGTAAAACCAAACCATTTTTACTCCCATTTTCCAAAGCGAGCCTCCATTTTCGTGTGGAGAATCCCAGCCGGTATCTCATAGCAGTTAATCACTACTTTTCTTGTTTCGTTACTATTTTTCTTGAAGATTATATAATTTTATTGAAAGGTAAAGTGATGTCAACCCTCAAATCCTACATTTAATCAGACACAAACATAAATTCCTTGCTCGAGGAGAGCCTAATCTACGCTCCTAGCAGTTAGTGCAACTCTACTACTTAAATACAGAAAATAAGGCAGAAATACAAGTGCGAATACTTGTAGTTCAGGGCCGCCAAGGAGGTCAAGACTGCTGAAAATTTGATGAAGCTGAACTACGTCATCAAAAATGCCACTGAACTCAACAACCTCCTCGACACCATCAATGTCTGAAACATCAAAAACCCTCTAACTACCATGATTTTTCATCACTTTACATAATATTTTCATAAATCAATACCACAAAACTACTAGCCTCATTTTTCCCACTCTCTACAAAAACCCCGCCCAGTAGAATTGTTACTTGCAACTCGAGATATCGCTAAAGGGATTTCTAGGTCTCCCTTTGATTGCTGCCTGCGAGAGACACAACTTGCTCAGGAGAGGGTTCAAAAATTTTGGGGAGAATAGGGGGAATATTTTTAAGTTTACATAATTTAGTCAAGTGCGGCGTTTTGTAAATTGAATACTTAGATCTTTGAATATTTCAATAATTTAGATATTCATGAAACCAGTCTTCCAAAATTGGCTCATCCTCTCCACACTCCTCCCCATTCTCACTGCTATCTACCTCCCCTTAGCGCCCAAAAAGCCCAGGTGCATGATGGTATACACCATCGGCGATACATAGTCAGTCAAGATTTTCTTGGAATTGCCGCAACTGCCCAGCCAAGGCCGGGAGGAACATTACATCTTCACGATGAGAAACAGCGAAACAGAGTAAACCAGGACTGAGCAGATCTAGCACGGCAGCTTCAGTAGAGAGTACGAACTCACTCCCAGTAAATCGCCAAATATCCAGATGTAATCTACGAAGTCTGCATGCAGCTCAACACTAATAGACCTATAGAAGACACATTCATCTACTACAAAGCAGAAACCATCTACAACATTGACCATTCGGAGCTGAAAGTACCGGATAATCTGCTCAAGAAAGAAGATTTTAGGCCCACCTATGAAGCTGCTTATCGCATAGAAGGCACAACCAAGGAGTATGACAAACTGCAAAAAGATAGAACCACTTATACCAACCAAAACTTCGAAGAAATTAATGGAGTCGATAAAAAACTAGTGACGATCTCGCTGATTGAGATCGTTATTGTTGTGGCTGCAGGCATATACCAGTATTACAGTCTTCAGAACTACCTCACAACCAAGCAATACATCTGATCATGCCTAGATTAAGGTTTTCTTTGAAATGGCAAATACTAGCAAATAGTACTCGATCCTTATAGAGCTGGATTCCAGGGTTGGGTGGGAGTCGTTTATTGTTTGTATTAAATTTTATAACTTCAATGAAAAATAGATAATCTGATGAATAATCGCGACCGGCAACTCTTCCCCGAATAAATTCGGGACTCAATGCCCCACAATACGAAAGCCCCTTCGCTATACCTGATGATGCTGAAGTAATGCTCTCATCACCAAGATTTTCCGTATGAAGGAAAAAGAAAAAGAAAGGAAGAGATAGTAGAAGTAACGGAATTAGAAGCTAAAAATATGGGAGAAAGGTGTAAAGAAGCAAGGCATAACTATTCGCGAGCTGAATTAACTTGGAAAAGCCACTCAGGATTAAGCTGCCTATCAATCAAAGACTAGTTTCATTGAAGCTGCCAAAAATGCCATCAAAAATAGGGTTAAGGTCAATGAACCCATGCATAACTTTGTATCCAAGAAGCGCTAAACTCTTCTTTTTCAGATGTTGATTGACCACAAAAGAGAGAAAATCAATGAATTTTAAGAACTGACTAAGCTTCATAAAAGAGGGTTGGAGAGAGCAGAGCAAATGCTAGAGTAAGATATGTAAAATTTCAATGCCTATTTAGCTGAGAACAAAAAATAAGCGAGGGATGCCATCAAAAAAGCAGAAACCCAAACTAGGAGCAAAAATGAAAAAGTTGCTATCATTAAAGAGAAAGTTTAGATCCAAGCTGATCTTAATGGCAAAAATATCTCTAAAAAATAGACTCTCCAAAGCCTTAAAAAGTACAAAAACTTTTTGGAAAGTCTCAGCCCAGAGCTGACAGAGTAATAACGTAAAAAAAGACAATAGAGAGTTGAGAGCTACTAAAGCAACCAATTCGTCAATAGTAGTGAAATAAATGACTAGCTCTCCTAAGAATCTGAGTAATAAGCGATGTATTTCAAAGAACCTGAGCAGCTGGCAAGTATCTTCCATGCCCTTTAGTAGTCAAATCTTTTCTTAATAACTAACTTAAAGTAAATCGAACAGGAAATCGAAGAGTCCAAATCCAGATTTACACAAAAGAAGGAGAGTTTGAATTCTAAAAAGAATGAACTTCTTTTGAATAAAGCGGATATCCAAAAACAGATGATGATGATTGAATAGGAAATAGAGGAGTTGAAAAGAACGACTAATAAAGATTAAATTTCCGATCTCTATTCAATACTAGAGTCATAAATTATCAGGATTTCTAAAGAAACAGCAAAAGATTTCCCCAACATAGTTATTGAGCAGAAAAATATCTCAGCCCTTGATTTACTCAAAGACATCTAGAAGAAAATTGAAAATCAACTACTAATGCTTAAGTTTTGCAAAGAGTAGGCCCCAAATATAGTCAAGTAATAGGAGAAAAGGTGCACTGCCTAAAAAAGGTAGTTCAAAAAGAAGAAAAACTAATAATAGTTGGAGTAGAAAGCACTTAAACAAAAGGCCTAGAGTTCTCCTTAAAGATAAAAACGGAAAGGCCGACCTATAATGACTCGTTCAATTATTAAAAAGCAGTAGAAAAAGAAATAAGTCCTAATCTAATAACCTTTAGAGTAAATCGAAAAGCGTAAGTATTTGATGTGATCCAAAGGAAATAAATTTATCTCAACCCTTATCTTTTTTATTTGCTTCAGACTCATTAATCAAATTTGTTGTGGTTTATTATATTTCTGTAACATCCATGCTTTCTGCACCAAGTAGCCGTGCCTAGCAGCTAATCTACCAAAGACGCGCCCAATAAGACAAATTAGTGAAAATGCAGACAAAGCTCAAGCAGTAGTTCCATCAGTCTGAGTTCGCCAAGTGGCAAAACAAGGGGAAAACCATAGAAATCAATAACCAGGTCAAGCAGAAACTAGCTGTACTCAGGCAGCAATCTCAGGCCAACCTTGCATCCAGGAGGTAGAATTGTTTCAATCCAGACAGCAGCTCGCATAACTTTTGGCCACTGAAGATGCAGCCTACAAACAGCAAATAATTGATATGCAAGAAACTCCTGAACAGATGAGAGAAAGAATGGCAAGGAGAGTAGCTTAGCTAAAATAAGAGAAAGAAAAAAGAAGGGTGGAAGAGGTCAACTCGAAGCTAGAGAGACGCTTTGAACAAAATGCTGATGAACTAAGAAAGGTTGACCAAGATTTGAAACAGTTGAAACTGGCCTATTAGAGGAACATACAGCTGGTCTAAAAACAAAACATCCTTCAAAACCAATTCTAATGTAGTTTTGATTTAACCAAGAATAAATGTTGTTTGCTGAACTGAATAAAAGAGATATCCGCAAAAAGGAAGAGCAGGAGAAGATCAAAAAACAGCAGCAACAGGAAAAAGTTGACTAAAGAAATGCTGTCTTAGCCATTCAAAAGGAAATCAAAAAACGTAAGGAAGATGAAGAACGTGTTATGAGTGTCCAGGAAAAAGAGATGTTAAGACAAGAATGGTAACGACAGACATAGTTGGCTAAACTCAAGGAGAAGCAAATTATTGAAAAAAATAAGGATATCCACAAAACCATCCACCAAGAGAACGAAAAGATTAAAAGATAAAAAGAGGAAACAATAAGAAAGGAAAGGGAGGCCGATAGAGCTATGATCTAACGTATTGTCATAAAAGAAAGGCAGTTGGCCGAATATGAGAAGCTGATGAAGTAAAAAGAAAGAGAAGAGGCGAAGAGAGCTTTGGCTGGAGTCAAAGGTAAAAACCAGGAGTTAGCTGCCTACGAAAAGGAATTGGACAGACTCATCTAAATTGAAAGATTGAAAAAGTAAAAAAAGCAGCAGGAAGACTGGTAAAAAAGATAAAAGGCCAGAGTCAACCTTCTTTATCAAGTTTTCGATGACAGATAACGAAAAGTTAGAGAGCACCACTCTTAAAAGTAAGAAGAACTTCGACTCCGTGAGCAAGATAAAGTCTAAGTCGAAAGAAGAGTAAAAGAGTATGAATTGGAGCAAGAAAAACGCAAGAGAGACTAATTTTAACGAAACAGAATCTAACAACAGAAAATTTTATAGGAGATTGCTTTGAAGGAAGAGAAAAGAAGACAACTTTTACAAGAGCTACAAAAAGAGGACTATGAGCAATAGGCAGTACGCAACGACTACTAAAGAAAGATTGAAGAGAGAAAGCAGCAAGGCCGCTAACAGTTGGAACAATTTAAAAAGACACATAGGCTGTTTTGATTCTAGAACACTCATATTCAAACCCTTTTAAAGATATATGATAACTATGCGTGGAAAACATGAATCACTGCGAAATTTGAGTGTTACAAGCCTAGTTTTGAGGTCTATATAGAAAAGCTCAGAATTAATGGCTTTTTGGTGGTAAACCGAACCATCATAATATTAATAATGTCAGAGGATCCGATAGCAGTGAAACTAGTGGTAGTGGGAGATGGATCGGTGGGCAAAACCTGCCTCCTCATCAGGTAAGAATCTACCTATTCAGCTACACTCAAGATAAATTTCCCACTTAGTATGTGCCAACTGTCTTCGACAACTATGCTGCCACTGTCAAAGTCGACGGCAAGATGGTCAACCTCGGGCTGTGGGATACTGCAGGACAAGAAGAGTATAACCGACTAAGGCCACTTGCCTACCCTAATTGCGATGTTTTTCTTATCGTCTTTTCTGTGGTCGAGCCTTCCTCTTTCGTCAATGCCCGCAAAAAAGTAAACTCTATTTCATTTAGTGGTACCCTGAGCTCACTGAGAACGTCGGCAATGTTCCCAAAATTTTCGTAGGGAACAAAATTGACTTGAGGGAAGAATATCAAGCAGTCAAGAGAGATCCCAAAGATCAGCCCATTTTGAAGGAGAGTGCCAGAAAAATAATCGAGGAGGAGTTTCAATGCAAGTACATGGAATGCAGCGCGTTAACCCAAGACGGCCTGAAGGCAATCTTCGACGAAGCCATGCGAATAGTGTTGCAAAAGAAGCTAAAACCAATGGTGAAAAAGAAACAAGAATCTTCAGGATTTTGTAATCTCATTTGATTTGGTACCACATCCCAACATTATCATCTCTATCCCCTCAACCCATTTGCCAGCATTTGTTAAGTATGATTAGAGAGTGAGAGATATAAAAGTATCAGTATTGGGAACCTTGGATTTGATTGGTTTGTAGGAAGTAAAAAGAAAGTTAGACTTCATTGGGCTAAATGAATAATATTTATTATAAATGAACAACCCACTCATAGCAATCTTCTTGCTGCTTCTGGGATGCGTAGCAGCATATGCGCCTTGTAACTCGACAGACCCGTACCTCCTCTCGGGAGTTTGCTACTTACGTAGTTATAATGAAAATTAGAATGCCCTTGGAATCCTCCCACTGTGTACTACAGCTACGATCCTACGTACACCTGCCAATCCACCTGCCCCTCGCCCTATTATGGCTTCTCCGGCAACAAAAGCTGCCTCACCACCTGTCCCTCAACCCCCAACACTACCTACTACGATGACGTCAACCGCAAATGTGTGAATGTCTGTCCGAGCAATTACTATGGTGCGGCAAATCGGTCTTGCGTTTCTGGTAGATCGTTTAAGATTTAGCTTGCCCCTCTGGAACATGGGGAGACGCCGTTGCCTGGCTATGTGTGACCAGTTGCCCTGCTGGCACCTACTACGCCAACGTAACCATTGCCATTTGTGTTACTACCTGCCCCGCCAATTACTACGCCTATCCCGTCAATCGGCTGTGCTACATAGGCGGATCCTGCCCCACCTCTCCAGTCCCATACTATTCCGACGATACAACTGCCCTCTGCGTCACAAGTTGTCCCAACGGCTATTTCGCAGACAACACAACAGGAAGATGTCTCATCTACTGCTCATCGGGTTATTTTGCTGACCAAAGCACCAAATCCTGTGTTCTTAACTGCCCTCAAGGATTTTTCAGATCTTTGGTTACCCGCACTTGTGTGAGAAGTTGCACCACTGGATACTTTGCAGATTCCAATACCAATAACTGCACCACTCAATGCAGTAGTGGCACCTTCGGCGACAGCTTGACAGGAACTTGTAATAGAATATGCACACTGCCCAACTTCGGAGATCCCTCGGTCACTCTCTGTGTGGCAATTTGCTCAGCCGGTTCCTATGCAGATAACTTCACACAAACCTGCGTGGCTGCGACCAGCTGCTACTCCAACACAATCGGTGATCCAACCACAAACAAATGCATCAACCCTCAAAGTACATCTTTCCTCATCTAGGCTGTCCAACTAGTCCGTATATGTTTGCTGATTTGAACAATAAAATCTGCACCACGCGATGCGCTACGACCTATGGAGATACCACTACTCGTCTCTGCGTTACTAATTGTCCCTGGAATCCACAGACCTATGTCACTTGGATCAATACTGATACTAGGCAATGCGTCACCCAATGTCCGACCTTCCCTATCCAATACGCCGACAATCAAACACAAAGTTGTGTCAGCACATGCCCTCAGACCCCATCAGTGCCTTATTCGACTTTCGCCAATCCTGCGACCCAAAGCTGCGTAAGATAGTGTCCGACTGGCTATTTCTCAGACTCCACTAGCCTCACTTGTGTGAAAAACTGTAGCACCATCCCAAACATCCTATACTTCAACCCTTTGGACGGATCTTGTGTATCAAGTTGTCCAACTGGCTATTTCTCTGATCTCTCCAAACTGGCCTGTGTGCTCAGTTGTAGCACCTCTCCTCAATACTTCACCTATTCAGGCAACAACACTTGTGTTCTACTGTGCCCAAGCGGTTACTTCGGTGATCTTTCAACTGGAAGCTGCGTTACTGACTGCCCTCAGACCACCAAACAATACGCATAGAGCTCCACTCGTCTGTGCGTTGACAAATGTCCTGAGTTTCCCGCAACTTTTGGGCAAATTCAACCGAACGGAACAAGAACCTGTGTGAGTACATGCGCTGTCGGATTATTTGCTGACCCTCTGACAAGAACCTGCGTGCAGACATGCAACATTACTGATGGGTACTATGGGGAATTGAGTACACCTTTGAGAACTTGTGTTACTTAGTGTCCTGATGGAGAGTTCGCAGAGAATTCAACTGCTCAATGTTTAAGTCAATGTCCTTCATACCCAACTTTGCTGTTCGGAAATCCAGTCACTAAAACTTGTGAGTTGAAATGTCCTTCGCAATTGTTTGGCGATCCTACGACTAATCTTTGTGTTCTAGCTACTAGCTGCCCGGCTAACTACTTCGCAGATAGCTATTCTAACCTTTGTGTAAAACTCTGTCCTGCCAACCAAAGTACTTTCGGAGATTCAGGATCCCAGAAATGCGTGCAAGTCTGCCCCTAGGGAACTTTTGCGGATCCCACAAGCAGACTATGCTCAAGCTCATGTAATTCGACTGCTGCTCTTTATAAAGACCCTTCCACTAAATCATGTGTGAAGGTATGCCCCTCAACCCCTAATCTCTATGCAGACGTAAACACAATGACCTGCGTGGCAACTTGCTCAAACAACTATTTCGCTTACGACGTCACCAGAATCTGCGTGGCTATATGTCCTGCAACTCCCCCCTATTACGGAGACTACCAAAACTATCGCTGCGTACAGAGCTGTCCCAACCAAACCTACATCTTCACGAATAACACCTTCAGAGGCTGTGTAGCCACATGTCCTCCTCGTGTCTACTCTGCTCTCTACACAGTCAACATGTATGCTGACAATACCACCTGGACCTGCGTTCTTTTGTGTCCTGAAACCAAAGATCTCTTCAACTTTGCCCATCCTACCAATACCTTGATTCGGACTTGTGTTACGACGTGTCCGATGGTCGGCAGCACCTACTATTTCGCCTAGAATGTGACTCAAAGTTGTGTGCTCACATGCCCCACCTCCTCACAGCTAACCTATGGCGACATTTTCAACTCCAAATGCGTCTATAACTGCAGCCGCGACCAATACAGAGACAATACCACTTCTCGCTGCGTCTATCTGTGTTCTTCTGGCTACTTTGCAGACAATACAACCTGGAGATGCGTCCAGAAATGTCCTGCTGGATATTTCGCCTAATCCATCAACCGCACTTGTTCTCTGCACTGCCCAACCAACTACTACGCAGATCCAGTCACAAGACTATGCCAATCGCTTTGCAACACTGAAACCTATCTCTACTCCGACAACACTACCTGGACTTGCAGGTAGAACTGTACCAACGTGCCAGATTTCTACGCTGACAGCTTCACCAAACTCTGCTCGCTCGCCTGCACGAATGGGATGTTTGCTGAGCCCAACAGCAGGAGCTGTTTGCCTGCTATCAACTGCTCAAATTACTCACTTGTTGGCTAGCCGCTTTCCGGGAGATGCGTGGAGGTCTGTCCCATCGAGGTTCCTTCTTTCCTCGATGTCCCAAATAATCTCTGCGTTCAGATGTGCGCTTCAGGCTAATACGCTGATAACTCTACAATGGAATGTGTATCTGTGTGTCCCTCGAGCCCTGACTTCTACGCTTACAATCACTCAACTCTTGGAGGCCTCTGTGTACTTTTGTGTCCAATCCTGCCAACCAAATACTATCGGCATACCCCAACTCGCTAATGTTTGACTGCCTGTCCGGCACCGAATTACTTCCGAGACACCAACAACTTGATCTGCGTCACTCAGTGCCCCCCTTACTACTATGCCGAGGTGATTGGACAAATCTGTGTCTTGAACTGTTCCGCCAACAACAAATACGCTTTCAATGTCAGCTGCTATACCACGTGCCCGAACAATCTTAATGCAGATCCTACTACCTTCCTCTGCGTGGAAGTGTGTCCTTTCGGATATTTTGCGTAGAATGGAGTGTGTGTTACCAACTGCGTCAATGGCTACGCTGATCCTTTTTTGAAGGTCTGTGTGGCTGTCTGCACTCCAGACTACTACGCCTACGCACCAACCATGCAGTGCCGACAAGATTGCTAGCCCCTCTACAAATACTTTGTCGACCAAACCTGCATCGTCGATTGCCCAGTAACCAGCAACCTCTCAACCAACCTCTACATGGACACTACCACCTACAGCTGCCTCAACCAATGCCTCCCCACCTGGTACGCCGATAACATCACTGGCTTCTGCACACAAACCTGCTCCCCAACCCTGCTGGCCGACAATAGCACTGGTTTGTGCGTGAGTGTGTGTCCCAGTTCTCCTGATTACTACGGCTACAATCGAGTGTGCTATTTCCCCTGCCCTACCCATACTCCTGCACTCTTTGCTGAAAATGGGACTAGGACTTGTATGACGCAGTGTCCGAGTGGCAGCTTTGCGGATAGCTTCAACAAGAGATGTGTAGCTGTTTGCACTGGAGTTCAGTATGGATACTTCGGACCTCCTCCAGCTTGTGTTGCAACTTGTCCGTATCCTCTGTATGGAGAGGCCGTGTCAAAGACTTGCATACCAGTTTGTCCTGCTGGAACCTTTGGAGAGAATACCACCCGGCTTTGTCTCAATCGATGCCCTAGCGGAACATTCGCTGACACTCATTTGAATCTATGTGTCGCAGTGTGCAACGCTAACATCCCATAGTTCGCTGATGCTTCGACCCAGAGATGTGTTACCGTCTGCCCTTCAGTCCCCAGCCTCTACGGCTAATTCATAACTGCTGGGCCAACATGTGTCTCTTCCTGTACAGTGGCCGGATGGTACACCCTCAACACCACACGTCTTTGCGTATTAGCCTGCCCCTCACCTTTCTACGCTGACTCAATCACCAAAGATTGCGCCTACTTCTGTCAACTGAACTATAATCTATATGCTGATAACGTGAGCAGAACCTGCAATGCACTTTGCCCCAATGTCACCGTAAACGGCGTTCCAACTGCAACCTATGCTGATGATAGCACCAAGCAATGCGTCTGGACCTGTCCTTTCAACCCTTCTCTCTATGGGGATAACTCAACTAACACCTGTGTCAAGAAATGCCCAGCTCTTAGCTATGGAGACAATGATACCAGAATCTGTCATCAAACTTGCTTCTTCAATGTCTCATTCAACGGAGTGCTGAAGTACACTTATGCGTAGAATACCACAACTTTTTGTCTCTACAAGTGTCCTCCAGGCAGCTGGGCTGACAACATCACTTACACCTGCGTGAGTAATTGCACTTCTGGGTACTTCGCTGATTCCTCAACCTGGAAATGCGTGTATATGTGTCCTTCCAACCCCATTTCCTATGCTTATGGGCCCAACAGGACCTGCATCTATTCCTGCCCTACAGGCTACTTCGCCTCAGAGGTCGGCCGAGTCTGCCTGCTCGGAACCTGTCCCACAAAGCCATTCTACTACTACAAAGACTTCCAAAACAACCAATGCGTCTTAAGTAACTCTATCTTTACCCAGAATGCGTCTACCCTTATTTCGGATAAAACTCAACCCAAAGTTGCGTAACCACCTGCTCTTATGGCTTCTACCAGGATCTGGGAGCCATGACTTGCAGCTCATGCCCTTCGACTTGCTTGACCTGCATCAACAGCGGCAACTGCACCACCTGCCAGCCCTCACTTTATCAATACCAAGGCGCCTGTGTGGCCAACTGTCCCACTTTCCCAGTCTACTACTACAAATATAACAACTCGTGGAGCTGTATCTCTACTTGCCCTGCCCCTTACTTCGGCTTCAACGGCACAGGATCCTGCGAATAAAAGTGCCCCAGTACCTACTTCAAAAACATCACAACCTCTACATGCCAAAGCTGTCCATTAGGGTGCGATGGCTGCGTTGGGACGAATTGTTCCACTTGTATCACTGGCTACATCTATGTCAGCAAATACAACCGCTGCTCCAAAAAGTGCAGCCTCTCGCTTGCTTACTACCAATCCAACAAATGTGTGAACAACTGCTCCAGTGGCACCTTCTTACTCGACGATCTAGTAACCTGCCAGAAGTGTAACAGTATCTGCGCAGAATGCTCAATAGTTGCGACCAACTGCACCAAATGCCAAGGCACATTCTGGTACAACTACAACTGCGTGACGCAGTGTCCAAGTCAATACTACGTCGACAAGAATAACTTCTGCCAGCTCTGCAGCAATAACCCTGCAGCCTGCACTCTGCCTCCTCTCAACTTCACTTTCTCTGTCGTCGATAGAAGTTATTCGATTGTTATTGTGGTTGTGTTCAACAGGGCTGTTAAGTTGTCCCCTAGTGAATTTCCGACTGTCTGCCAGCTCAAAACGAAGGAAGGACCTATTAAGCCTGGCACTTATACTGTTAATCAAACTGATACAGTAACTTATTAGCTCAAGATGGCCTTTGGCATATCACTTAACTAACAGTCTCTCAGCCTATCTTTCAACCCTGGCTCCATTTCTGATGATTCTGGCATATCACTCTCAACCACATAAGTGACAGCGATTGTCTCCTAAACATCAAGCGTGACTCCTCAAATCCAAGCACAAGCTCAATCTTTGAGCAAAAAGGTCAACATCGTAGGGTATATTTTGATTGGGCTACTGGTTTTGATGATGTTCCGTTGCAGCTACCCACAGATTGTATTGCTGGATCTTTTACAATACATTCACCTTCATGTCTACGTTCTAATCAACCCCATGCCCTATCTTTTTATTCAGGTTGCTTCTACCCTCAAAAACGTCAATTTTGGCTTCCTACCAGCGCTCTATACCAACCCTGCTCCAGATGCAAATGGAAACTACTACCTTTTCCAAGAATAGACTACTTTCTTAGGAAATTGTCAGTCATTCGTCTTCTTCCTAGCATTTTTCGGCGGAACCTATCTCATCTTTTGGCTCTTGTCAAGCAAAATCAACAAATGCAAATGGCTACACAAAAAAGCCAAAGCCATATTCCGCGGCCGCATGAGATTCAGCTTCATCCACTAAATCTTCTACTACACCGAATTCTACGTCCTTTTCTTCGCCCTCTACCAATTCACAGGAGCCAACAGCTACATCGACGCTTCTGCTACCAACCTCGCAGCTGCTGTATTGGTTTTCCTTTGCTATTTGGTGTGGCTGGTCTGGATAACTTATCTTGGGACTAAGTATAGGAACAGGTTAGATAAAATACCACAGAAGTATCAATTTTTGGTTTACTAGAAATCGCAGTTCCCTATGGAGATTCCTTTCCGAAGTTTCTTTAAGTTACTCATCGCTTGTGTTCTGATATCAGGGGACTCATCTGTGCAACTGGTACTTCTAATGATCTTCAACTTGATTTTCATCGTTTATACCCTTTGCTTCCAGCCGTCTCAAAACAAGCTCACAAACATACTCAATACTACTCTCATGGCCTGCTTTATTGTGATTGAAATCGTGTTCTTCGTTTACAGCAATAGTTCGATGAGCACAAGCTACCAAAACACGATTTCCTTCGTTCTGCTGGCTTTGATGGGACTAATGACGCTCCTTGTTGTTACTTGGATCATTTACAGATTCATCGTCTATATTAGAGAAGATATTATGGGAATAGTTCCCAAGGAAATCGAAGTCAAGCCTAAAGAATCGAGCAAATACAGCAAATTTGACTATGAAAAACTAAAAATGCCTTCATCTAAAAAATTAACCGAACGCTTTGATTAGTAGAAACTGAATGAGAAAGAAAAAGATATGATCTCAGAGCTCAATCTCAAAGACGAATAGGACCAACTTTCAGATGCGCCTGAAGTTACAGCTGAAGAAGCAATCCAAATGTTTACCTACCATCATGTGCCTAAAAAGTCCGAAGGACTAATTCAGTATGAGAAAAATCTGATGGGCATCAAGTAAACCAAAAAGAGGAATAATGAACCACTTGTAATCGAAATCGATGAGGATGAGCTGATCAATGAAGATGACAGGCTAGGTAGCAGACAATCAGCTCGGCGAAAGAAGAACAGGGTCAAAACAGGCAACAAGAGAGGTCATCTCAGAATAGAGGCAGATGACAGTCTGCATGAGCTTTAACACATCGACTTGAAACAAAGAGAATCCCTGGATGCTTAGGAAGATAACGCTATCCCAAGAATGGAGGGCAAAGCTATGAAAAATGAGGAGTAATCCGATTAGAGCAACTATTGGACACGCAAGCATCAAAAAGCAGTTACCGGAAAACAAGACGGCAAGCAAGAAGCCAAGCAGGAGGAGCATAGAGTGGTTTGGGATATGCAAGAAGAATAGTAAATCGAATGATGAATCTTCTGTTAGCTCTATTGATACATAAACTGGATGCAGATATCTCCAC
>Ga0316217_10004913_pt1 | contig 14140 bp, 15 predicted proteins | sample 1anoAmetaG_FD_203633 | JGI IMG/M metagenome (GOLD analysis project Ga0316217, IMG submission 203633) | Freshwater microbial communities from Trout Bog Lake, Wisconsin, USA - 1anoA | ecosystem: Environmental > Aquatic > Freshwater > Lake > Hypolimnion/Profundal zone | place: USA: Wisconsin... | reverse complement strand
GACAGGTTCCGGCGACGCTTCCTGGCTCCGCTTTTCGGCAACGCTTTCCGGGGACGGTTTTGGGCTACAGGTTCCAGCAACGGGTTTGAGAGACAGGTTTGGGCTACACAACTCAGTGGTTGTGTTGAGTGCAGGTGTGTGTCCCCCCTCAGTAGTCCTTGGATCCCCCTTGCCTGTACTGCTGAGATCAACCGTACTAACAACTTCATCCCCTCCTGGACCGATGCCCATTGCCACGGGCGCTGGCCCGATCATCCCCTCGGGGTATCGGATGGCATCGTAGGCGACCTCGGCCACCGGAAGCTGCTGGATGAAGGTATAGGGCTTGCCGGTGTCGGGGTGGATGCTGGGCGGGACGATACTCTGGCTGCCGGTTCCCCGCCATTCTCCGCAGGGCTTGCCCTGATACCGGAGATTGGTCGTGGCCGGGTAGGGGCCGACGATCCGCACCCAGACCTGGCAGCCCCGGGCGCCGCGGGTGATGGTGGTGCCGGCGGCCCAGCCATTGGCGGCGAGGAAAATTGGAATCAGGGCATCCTGGTCGAGGTCGATGGCGCAAAGCCCGCCCGAAACCCTGCCCAGGGCGACCCCGACGTTGCACCGGTTCAGCTTTGCCAGGTATCCCGGCGTCATGTGCGCGAGCGTGAGGTGACCCCACCGGCGGCTGCCCCACTTCTTCCCGAGCGGCCACTTGAGCAGGACGCAGGGGCCGAGGAGTTGGAGGAGGAGAGCGATGGCTGGGGGTATGATTTCCATGTATGGATCGGGGTTGGATGCTTGGGGATCGCGTCAGTTGTTGCTCGGGGATCCAGACGGCTCCAGGCGCCGGAGGGCCAACGCCAGGCGACGGGCGGCGCTCGCCTTCGCGGTCTGGGTGCCGGGCTCGATCTGGATGGATCGATGGAATGCCTGATCCGCCTCGGCGAGCTTCCCCTGGGCCTCCAGGGCGCGCCCCAGGTTGTGCCAGACGGACTGCTCGTCGGGCAATTGGATGAGGGCCTTCCGGAGCAGATGCTCCGCCCGCTCGGGCGTCTTGCCCATGTTGTTCAGGCAGGTCGCGAGGATGGTCAAGCCGAAGGGATGGTCCGGGTCCAGTTGGACCGCCCGCTCCAGCGTCGCCTCGGCCGCGGCGAGAACGCCGCTGCGGAGCAGCACCATCCCCAGGGAGGCCAGGGGCAGGGCTCGCCCCGGCATCAGCTCCACCGCTTGGCGGGCCAGCGCTACGGCCGGGCCATGCGCCCCCAGATCGCTGAGCGTGCAGCCCTTGGCGAGTATGGCCATGCCATGGCCGGGGCAATGGCGGATCACCGCGTCCAGGAGCCTGAGCGCCAGGTCGGCATCCCCCCGGCCCGCCAAGTGGAGGGCCTCCAGGTAGATCGCTTCGAGCACCTCGGCCCGAGGGCCGCCGTGGTGGACGCCGGCGACCTTGGGGGTCGGGTTGGCGAATGGAGTCTTAGTAGTCTTTTTTCTTTTGCTCATACTGTGTTATGCGAATGGATGTGTTTCTGATGTTTTAGTTTGATCGGTTTTTCGTGGAGCCCTACGCTCGCCGTCTTCACTGCACCTGGTTTCTTCGCGCGTAGCGCGGGCCGGAGGGCGCAGGGGTTGGATGGTGATGCTCATCTTCTGAGCTGATGGGTCAGGTGGTTGAGTGCCAGCGGCGGCGACGGTGGAGGTCCCCTCCGGCATTTTGAATACTGTCGTTTTCTTTTTCATGATGCTTGATCTGAGTTTTTAGTTTGCTGGCTTTCTGGGCGGGCCGTTCGAGGCCCGCTCTTCCCGTTCTTGTTCCTCGCTTGGTTTTCTTGCGCGTAGCGCGGTGTTCGGGTCAATGGGGATGGCCCGGATAGCGCGGTCATTCCCAGCGCCGGCCGGTGAAGCGGACGAAGTAGATGGGCGGGCAGTAGAAGGCCTCCACCTCCATGTCGATGCGCGCCTCCAGGTAAGCCTTCAGGGCGCGATCCTCGGGCGAGAGCCCCGCCGGGTTGGCGAGGGCCTTGATCAGGACGCGGACGTCGGGCAGGAGGGTGACCACCTGGCCCTCGTCGACCAGCTGTTGAAGGTATCTGGGCTCCGGCGCCCCTTCCACCAGGCGGGCGGCGACCTCGGCCAGGGATCGGTCGGGCGCGACCACGGCGAAGCATTGGATGTCCGGGTCCCTGCGCTCGTAGCACTGCCGGAGCGAGGCCTTGTCGATCATCCGCCCTATGGATTGGATCAGCTCCTCCTGGTCTTTGTATGGGCTGGGGCGAGTGGTGGAGATCCAGTTCCTGATCTCGTCCTCGGCGAGGTGAAATCCCTCCTTGGGAGCGCCAGCGATGAAGCGACTCTTGAACTCCTGGTGGAGGGATTCAGCGAGGTGCTCGCCATCAGTCAAGTCGAGCAGGATGGCCAAGGCGAGCTGGGCCGGGCCGGAACCGCCGTAGCCCCAATCGAACCCGTCGGGACTGTGGTTAACCACGGCCTGGGAGGGTTCGGGGTCGAGGTAGGTGCAGGCCCGCTCGTCGACCACCAGGACGTGGGCGTGGCCGTGGATTCTGATCGCGATGTATTGCTTCATAGTCATTGAGGTCGCTTGTAGTTGTTTCCGTTGGTTTTCGTGTTTGGTGGCTTCCCAGATCAATTGTTGCAGTAGTCGGCCCCCCCGATGGAACGGCGCCTGGCGGCCAGAGCGACTCGGGCCTGCATGCGCTCGTATTCGGAGGGCCGCTGCCTGGGCAGGAGCTGGGTGAACCGGCCGATGATGAGTTGATCGGACGCAACCTCCACCCCGCCCAGGCCGGCGAACTTGCCCTTACCATCGCGTTGGATCGGGATTAGCCACTGGGCCTGGCACCCGCCCTCCAGCTCCCCGCGGAGCATCACGCACTCACGGCGGTCGGGGGAACTCGTAGCGTAGCCGGCGCGCGCGGTGTCACCCGGCTTGAGCGGCGCAATCCAGAACTCCGCCACGAAGACGCCCATGGTGGCGCGCCGCGCGATGCACTCCAGGCGGATCACCTTGTCGAAGTCATCCCAGTCCCGGCGGGTCTCCAGGATGGTGAACGTGCCCTCAGGCCCGACGCCCAAAAAGGCGGGGGTCAGCCCGCCCAGTGTGTGCAGGATGGCGGTGGAGGTGTCGGCGGCCAGGGCCATCAACTGGTTGAGTTTGTTCATTCTGTTCTTCTTGTGTTTGCTCATGTGGTGTGTGCTTTCTATTTTTTGGTTCTCGTCGTTTTTTGGTTGGGCGGTGTTCTCCTCATCTTCATCACGGGACCGACTGGCCGATCGACCAGTCCTTGGCGAAGTACTCCAGCACGCGCTGCCGGCGCTGGGCGATCTCCTCAGGCCGGAAGCCGGCCATGCGGCACTGGGTGTCCATGCTGCCCAGCTCGCGGTCGATGAAGGCGTGCAACTCCGGAATGGAGAAGCGTAACCAGATGCGATCTCCCCCTCCGACCGGGGACACCCGCAGCGTCCGCAGGCAGCACAGGACCATCACGAAGAGGCTCGGCGAATCCAGGTTGCACGCCAGGAACCAGTAGGGCCATCGTCCGAGAAAATCCTGGTAGAACGCCCGGACCTGCGGGATCTCGAACGCCTCGCGCCGGTCCTTGTCGAAGCCGGTCACGTAGAATGTGAAGCGGCCCATTGAGCGCCGGACGCTCATCCCCATCGGGTTTCCGGGGCGCCAGCACCGGGAGAAGAACTCGGCGGGGTTCTTGGCTTCGACCGACCTGCGCTCGAATCCGTAGTAGATGTGTATGTTCATTTGTTTTAATTTTGCCTTTCTGTCGATTTTGAGTTTGACCGACTTTTGGTTTGGCCCCCGCTCACGCGGGAGCGATTACGTTCGAAATTGAGTTTGGCCCGGAACTGCCCGCCCCAGCCGCATCGGGAGGAGTGGCCTTGGCGTGCCGGCGAATCGCGACCGCTATGGCCAGCTTGAGCCGGTCGTTGTCGGGCTCCAGCCGGAGCAGCCTGGCGGGGGCGTAGCGGCGATCCGGATCGAGCCCGTGGCGGCGGGCAAACTCCAACGAGCCCGCCGGGCAGTTCCCGGCGTCGAGGCTGTCCCTCAGGCCAACCCGGACCCCGCCCGAGCCCCGCAATAGCAGCCGCTTCTCCCTGCGGGTCTTGGCCGCCTCGGCCCGGCGCTTTTCGCGCAGAACGACCGCCTGGTGAACTATGTGTCTTATGCCCTTCCTGAGGTCCCCCGAATCGGGGTGAAAGTCATCCGTTGGGCGGGCGATGGACACCAGCCGGAGGCCGTTGGCGTCCGCGCTCCAGCGCCATCCCCTGGGCGCGGGGACCAAGGAGCTGCCGCAATGGTGGCGATACAGCGCCGCCCGCCCGCCCCAGCGCGAAATGATGGCGAACGACTTCAGGGTCGGCACGAAGCCCCACCGGTCGTAGGCGCAGCGCGACGAGTATCTCCCGTGGTTGACTTCCCGGACCGAGGTCTCCTTACCGCCCCGCGACGGCTCCCAGTTCTGGCGCCGGGGATGAGAGCCCCTCGCCAGGGACAGCGCGAGCCTCTGGTCCTCGATGGACAGGGGCACCGTAATCTGCGTCCGCCCCGGCCATGGATTGACATCCCTCAATAGGAGGCGGTGGTCGTGCCGCCGGCGCGCGGTTAGGTATGCCTTGCGTGTGCTGACGTCCAGCTTCCTCGTGTGGGTGGGTTTCAGTAGCGCGAGCCCTCCATTGATGACGCAGTTCGCGAGGAACGATGGACTGGCGGGTTCGCTGTTTATCTGGGTGCTCTTCATTCTCATTGGTCTCTCTTCCTCCGGCCGTCCCCTACCCCGGTGGGAGTAGCTGTTGGCCGATGCTTTTTTGTTTCGCCGGTTTTCAGCGGGGGCTTGACCCTGCTGCATTTGCGTTCTGCGTTCTTTCTTTTTGCGCGTAGCGCAAAAAAAGAGCCTTGCTCGCGAGTCCTCCGCTGGGGGACGGGGCTGGCGTTGCAACGCCGCTGGTGACCTGGTTCTTCATATTCATTGAGTTTGGCTGGAAACTGGTGGCTCCTATCCTTCCCTGGTTTTCTTGTGTGATGGAGTAATGAGGCGCCCCCGCTCCCGCGGGGGCGACCTCCTTCGGATCTCAGATGCGATCTTCGATGACCTTCCGGATCGAGTCCTTCCACTCGACCCGCTCGTGCGGCCCGATTTGGTCGACCAGATCCAGGATGGCCTCGTCGGATTGAAGCGCCTTGAGGTAGCGGCAGATGACGCTCATCAGGGGGGCGCCGCGGCGGACGCACTTCATGTTCATCTTGCCGATCCAGATCTTCTCGGTCACCAGGGGGAGCAGCCGATGGAAGGTCTTGAGCGCGTCGGCGGTCCCGTCCAGCATCGGCTCCATGCTCACGCTGGTCTGGAAGCCGTGGCTGAGCGCCCACTTGAGGCAGGCGATGCGCTCGCTCGGGGCCGGCGCCCCGGGCTCCCAAAACTTGGCGAGCTTCTTGTCGAGGGTGCCGATGGTGAACCGGAACAGGACCTGGTCCTCGTAGCCCTTGAGCTCCCGGCAGATCGCCTTGATGCACTTTTTGTGCGGTTTGGAGACGATGAGCACCCGGTTGCCCGCCTCCACGAGGGCCTTGAGGGCGGCGAGGGCCGTGGGCAGGCAGTGCGGCGTGATGTCGTGCTTGGTGGGGAACATGACGATGCCCTTGAACTTGGTGATCTTGCGGATCTTGGTCCTGATCCGCTCCTTGGCCCACGCCCCCCAGGTGGCGATCTCCTTGTGCCGATAGGCAGATCCGCGCTGGACGCAGTAGCGGCAGTTGTGGGAGCAGCCGTCGCACGTGTTGAAGCTGATGTCGCCCCATTCCCGGAACCCGGACCGGCCCACGCCGACTACGGCGAATATATTCGCGCAAGCAGGGTCGGGATGGCCGCCCTGCGTCTTGAAGATTCTCCGATATTCACCCGGCGTGAACATCGGCCTGCCGAGCGGCTTGGTGGCCGGTTGGTTGTTGTATGAGGTCCCGTTCGCTTTCTCGCTGTTTTTGTTTTTCATTTGATTTTGGTTAGGCGGCTTTTCCACTCGCTGGCGGGTGGCTCGGGCCGTCGCTTTTTTTGTTTGCCGCGCTTTCAGCGGAGGCTGGCCTCGCGGCTTTGTTCATCTGCTTTTTGCTTTGCGCGTAGCGCGATGAGGCGGCATGGAAGGGGCGAAGGGGCCTGGCGGTGGTTGGCGGGGGGCAAAGGATGAAGACAAAAAAAGACCCGGAGGCTGCGTGAGCCTCCGGGTCGGGATTATGAAGTGCTGGGGACTACGGACGGTGGGCATCCGGCGCCCGCGGGCGGTAGATTTCCATGCCGGCGGCGGCGACGCGGGCGTGGCGGCGGGCTATCGCTTCCACGGTGGGCTTCCCGGGCCGGCGAATGCCCATGCTGGCGCCGCTATTGGAATGATTGTCATTCATGAGTTCGGACTGGCCTAAGAGGATGGTCCTGGTCATTTGGTGCTGATCGTCTTCGAAATTGAGTTTGGCCAAGAACTGCCGGAGGCGATGACCTTCTCGATCGAGTCCTTCCACTCGACCTTCGGGTGGTCCCGGAGCCGTTTGACTAGCTCCAGGATTTCCTCGTCGGACTGGAGCTCCTGGATGCGCCGGCATTCCTCGGCGATCTTCGGCGTGGTCTGCAACACCCGGCGGTTGATCTGGTTCATTCTCCCGACCCAGAGGCGCCACCAGGAGTAAGTGGCGTCGGACCAACGCGCCTCTTCGTCAAACCTGTAGAGGAAAAAGATGATGTCATCTGAAGCGCTCGACCTGTGGCGGTCAGTGAGCGACATGGCGAGCATCCTCACTCTTTCGGGAGGACCCCTGGCGAGCGCGTCCATGCCCCGGCAACCTTGGTTAGCTGTGGCGCTCCTGCCGAGCATCGGGCTCGTCAAACCCGCCGACCTGGGGCGGTTGGGCAGTTTCGAGGGTGCCCTATGCCTTGCCATCCTCCGCCAGCGGTTGGAGCGGAACTAGCCGCCGCCGCAGGTCGAATGAAGGGTGAGCAGGCGGAGGAAAACCCAGCGTGCAGTAGAAGGCGGGTTCATTCGCGGATGCGTTGCCTTTGGTGTTGAGCCTCCTGCGGCTCTCATGCGTCGAGTGGCCAAGCGCTAGCTCTTCCATCGGGTGACTTGGCCGGAGCCTACAGCCCATTCCACCGGGAACGTGAACTGCTCGGCGATGTGCTTCCGATGCGGGCGGCTGCCCCCGGGCTTCTGGGCGGGTCGCGTGGGCGACATTACGGGAGTGCGGGTCGGCGTGCCGTGGGTTCTCAGATTATCGAGGATGGTGACTTCAAATTGCATATGGTTGCTTTAGCTGATGATTCCGAACGTTGTGCTCATCTGAAGTGACTTTTCGGGCGTAGCCCTGGAACCCCTTGGAAAAGCGCGGGACGGTGCGAAAGAGCCAAAGCCCACCAAGCGGGCGGCAGAAACTGAAACCGGTCCAAAACCTAACCCTATGGCATTGTTGTTTTGTTGAGGGGGGTATGGCTAGATGGTCGGCCTTTGAGAAATATCACAAATACACGAAGATATATATTACCCCCCTTCCCCCCCTACATTCTCCTTCCCGGTGCCCGACGCTTGGGCGGTGCCTGCAGCACGCCCAGCCACAGCGGGTGAAATCTTCCATTGCTTGTACTTGTCAACCATTCGACTCGTAAATTGTTCCGGCTTAAGCTTCTCTAGCAAAGAAAGCAGGTAACCACACGCATTAGGACTCGTGAACAGCGCGCGCGCCTCATACGAAGTGGACGTCCCTGGCGTCATCAATTTAAACTCAAGTTCGCTGGCCCGTCCGATCCAAGGATCTTTCGCCGGGACCCCACCTTCCTCCGGTTTGAACAACTGCCTATCAATCAACTGGAGCAACTTGAACTCCGGCTTGGAGCTGTTCATTTTTATCAGGACTTCCGGATGATGAAACATGGAAAATCCAAACCGGGGCTCGCGCAGATGGTCTGGTATGGAATAGTGGTACAGCAGGTGCTCGATGAAACATGGCAACTCCTTGCGAACAGCATTGTGAAAACTTGCTATTGACTCATCCTTCTTACGCACCGGGATCCTTCGGTGACCAGCTCTCAAGATCATGAGCTTATCCTTAACGTCCTCCATCAAACGCGGGAGGGTCTCCAAGCAGTGAGGTTCTTCGTTGACCGACACGGTCACGCGGCAATAGCTGCACAACGTTATTTGCTCCCGCCCCTTCCGATGGCAGCTGCGTCGCTCGTTGACACAAAACTCTTTGAACTTCTGCGTGAAGAACACTTGCTCACTGGCTCTTCCCGGGGCCATTTGATCTTCAATGGAGAGGTGCTCGGCCTGGAACAACTCAGAGTTAAACGGAGTCTGCCCGGTCATGTATTGGTACGGATTCGCCGAACGACCGCCCATCATCATGGTGATGATCGTTTGGAGATATGATTTTCCCGCATGTGCCGGACCGACGAGGATCATAGCAGGGCCCAGGCTCGCTTCTCCCGCATAAAGTGACTGCAAGGACGTCTTGAGCCAGCAGTACAAGTGGTCTCGCTGATCAATTCCGTCGTCGGGCTCGTTGAGAAGGCCCTCCAAGAATCGGCGGATCAAAGGAAAATCCCCCTCGGTCGGGGCCAGTAGAAGTGGTTCACTTGTGACCAGTACATCATGACTGCAGATTCTGCGCAGACCCTTGCGGTATCCAGCCACTCCGCCCACGTAATCAACGGCGCAATCCGTTTGAATTCGATTCAATTCCTGCTCCTGAGGGCTCAATTGGACAGGGTGGTGGAAATGGATGAATTTCCATGCCTTCAGGTGTCGCTTGACGCTAGAGGTGTCAACCGGAATCCACGCACGGTGCGAGGTCTGGATCCAAAACAGCCGTCCCCCTTTCTCATAGAAGGCCCGTTCGCCGGACCAGTTGGCATCTACGATACATTCATCTGCCTTCTTAAGACTAATGAACCGGATTGATTTGGGTGGGCTCGTGAGGTCCGTGCCTTCGGGGATCCTCTGGGACGGCCCCGCAGCCAACTCAATCCGTTCAAGGTTCCTGCCGTTTGGTCTGGCGTGGCGATCCAACATCACGTCGAATCCGGCTCCCCAGAATGGCTCCACAAAACGAGGAATCTGGAAGACGGATGGATTCACGGTTTCGATGTCATCCCCACTCGAATAGAGAATCGGAAACATCAGATCGTAGGCGATCTTTCTGATCTCCTCGGGGTTGTCTAAGATCGAGAACTCCAAGTCCTTCGCATCCGAATCCTGGCCGTGAAACTGGCTCTCATCCATTCGAATGAGCTTGACCGCATCCTCGAAGGTCATGGCGGGTTCGGATTGGCGTACAACCTCGCCAGGCTCTAGGCAATCCAGCCACAGGCCGTCGCTCGAAGCTGGGAAATCCCCTTCATCATTTTCCAGCGAGTCGGTATAATCGTAAGACTCCGAGGGAACGTCCCCGGGCAACTGAACGTCCGATTGCATGGTCATAGATCAGTCTTGAAACTGGAGGCTGTTAGATTGGAGAGTTGTTTGGTGGGATGATTGTCAGAGGAAATGCTAGGAACCCGGAAATGCCCGGTGGAAAGCCATAGTTGGCACCTGTGAGCGTGGGGTCTGAGGCGGCCTTTGCGATCCACCTGCACCGCGGTGCAGATGGCGGAGGAGAACTGACGCCGCCGACCCGAGGAGCATGTTCCTCAGGTTGTGCTGTGGCAGCCATCACGTTCACCGACCGAGACTCAGTTCGTGGGAGCGATTCAGCCGCGTTAGCTGGAAAAGGGATGGTTCCAGAATCTGTTTGAGTCTTGTTTGCGTCGTTATGCCGGGATAAGCGCGTTGTTTCCTGTTTGTCGGAAACAGTTGTCACGGCATGACGCAACTCGCACGAGTTCTGCATGGTCGATTATCGGTCGGAATCAAGCAGGGCTTAAGCCCACAAGTCCTCTTGACCACGGATACCATTCCAAACAACGGATGAGGTTTGCCTCCTGGTACCGGCGTATGCTGCCGACAACCCTCGATTAGAGCTCGAAAACCGCCAATTCGGATTCCCGACTAGCGTGGTCCGATACGACAAGACGGTGACCACGACACCAGGACTAGCCAAGCCGACATTGGTCTGGTGGCCGGCGCGAGATCTCCCCGATGCCAGCAAAAGGTCGAGCGCTCCAACGTTGTCTCCAATTGGAGACATCAATGCCAGATCGTGAGCATAACGACAGCATGGCGACTGTCGCGCTCGCCCGGGTTTCTTTGCCGGGCTGGTTAATCCCGTATTCGTATGCTCTGTTGGCCCGCATCGCCCCAGAGGCGTTCGCAACCGCCCAGGGATTATAGGCGGCATCTTCAGTGCGACGGAGTTCAAGCAATCGCTGAGCTCTGATCGGGACCAGTTCCGGGCGAGAGTGACGCAGAGCAAGCGCCTGTTCCGAAGCTGTGTGACCACGCTGTCGCTCAGGCCCATAGAGCGGAAGATGGCAACACGTTCAGTGCCAGATGTCCTCATCCTCTCGATCCATCAACTGTTCTTGCCGCAAAGCGCGCCCCGCATCCAGGCGCTTCTTCGGTATGAGCTTAAGCGCGTCCTTCTTCTCTGCATAATCCCAGATCGTCACTCCCCCACGTCCCTTCAAATTCAGGTTTTCGGGAGTATAGATGCCCGGGTCAATGGAGGCCGGGTCATGCTCCCGCCAGAGTATGTGTAGGACCGTGTCGCCTTGACCGTTTTCCTGCATAAGGGTTTCCGCACACTGCAGGCAGCGCGGGACGTGCCGGAGGCCGTCGCGAGTGGTTGATGCAATGTGAAGAGGAGTGTTCCCCTCGGAATCCCGTAACTGGAGGGTCTGGACGCTGAATGCCTCGCTGGGAACTTGGTCGAGGTGACAATGGCGTGCCGCGAGGTGGAGGGGGGTGATGCCGCGGTAGGTCTGAAGCGACATCGTCCGAACTATCAAGTGGCACTTCGGTATGTTTCGGAGAAAACCGCCTTCGGCGGCGCTATGGAATAGCGTCCATCCGCAGGAAATCGGCAGTGCCAGGTATTCTGTCTTCCGCAGCTTCGAGGGGATCTGGCTGAAGCGTCTGTTCTGGATGGCACACAGCGCCGGGCTACGCCCGCTGGAATCAAACCTGCGGAAGAGGTTTTCCGGGGTCAAGACGGACTCGGGCAACTCGTCGAAGAGGATTCGTCTCCCGACGGAGTGGAGCAGTGTTCCGCCCCCTTCGCCCAGAACCTCCGTGGCGAGCGCCGCGATTACGTCGCTTGGTATTTGGTTCAGGTGCCCGTGTTCCAGGGCAGTGTCAAGTACGGTGAACCAACAGCCCCAGTCAGGATCAGACGGCTCCTCAGCATCGCAGGGAAATTTGTATAACAGGTTCTCTTTGGTCAGCAGGCAAGGAGATACCGAGCTCAGCGTGCCGATCTTGGCAGCATGAACTAATGGCCACAGGACTTTTTCTATTTCAGGGCGCGGCAAGTCGTCTTCAAAAAACATAAAAGCGCGCAGAGCCATCTTTGCTTGGCAGAGCAATACGCTCCCTGTTTATCGGCCCGATGGGGATTTTCTTGAGTCAAGAACGGTTGGCCGTCTTTCAGCTCCGGAACCCTTTGACGCGGATCCGGTGGCGTGATGGTTGGTTTTCCGCTGTGCCGAAAAGGCGCAGGTTCTCGTCCAGCAGTGCATATCTAACCACGGTCAGCGAACAGCTTGGCTGCCGGCGGCCCTCCGACCGCCGGCCCCGCGAGGGCCTACGCCCGGTTCCCGTTGCCGGGTTGCCCGGCGATCCACTCGAAGGCCCACTGGCTCATCAGGCTGAGCAGCAGCAGGTCATCGCGCCCGAAGCTCTGGGTGGACTTCCAGGTCTCGCCGTCCTTGTAGGACCGTTCGAAGGTGACGGTGTAGCGCGTGCCCTTCTCGGTCTGGTTCGCCCAGATGGCGGCCTTGATGCCGCCGTGGCGGATCTCGTGGGCGGGGCGGTTGGTGTTCTCAGTTGCAGGTTTGCTATTCATCTTTGTGCCTTTCTATGGTTTGCCCCGACCACCGGGGCGTTTTGTTTTTCACTAGGTGCGCCAAAACAAATGACCCGGTGGGCAGGCAAGCGGAAGCCGGGAGCGACCCGAGCGCAGGGCGGCGGAGCATCAGCCAGGCGACTGATCAGCTTCGCTGGCGGGAGGCCTGCGCGGAGCAACCGGAGCGACCGAACGGAAGGCGATGAAAGGCAGGATGAGGGGCAACCTGCGACAACGACCGGCCTGACGAGACGACACGACGGCAAGGGCGCCAGGCGAGCGCGGGAAGGGCCGCGTGGTCACGGTCGGACGGGCTGGACGGCGAGATTGGAGGGAGATTCTCGGGCGCGATTGCTGGAAGTGCGGCTGATGAGCGGGACGGAGAGTGGATGGCAACCCGACGGCGGCGAGGGACTTTGGGCGGGCGGACGGACCAGGGCTAACCGGCGGCGTCACGGGCTGGCACCGAGTTGCTGATCGTGATCGGCGGTGGCGGCAGCGACGGGGCCCGATCCTGGCTTTGGAAATGCACGCTCCATGAGAAGTTCGTTGGCCGATCTGGTCTGGTCCCAGCGGTCTGCCTCCACCCCGCCGGCACCCCCGAGTGGAATGCGATCGAGCACCGCGCCTCCGGCGAAAACAGCCGACGCCGGACTGGACAAGCGGGTTTCTCCATGGGATGTCATCGGCGCGGCCACCTCCGTAGCGTGCTGGCTGGAGGGCTGGCCCGGGATGGGCTCGGGGCATCGTTCAGCTAGGAGAGCCGGCGCCGGGCACGGGACGGGCAACGTCTCGGCCGGATTCGGGGTCGGGCACACCACTGGTGAAACCACCTCCCAGCGGGAGCCGCGCTTCGCCCCGCCCTTGCGCAGGTTCGGCATCCGCGACAGCGCGCGCTGGACGTGGCGCTTCGAGAGCTTCAGCAGTGGCATGAGCTCGCAAGCCTTGAAGCTCCGCTTGCCGAGCGCGGCGACCGCCGCCTCCACCTTCGCCTGCGTCCGCCGGCTCACGGGCGCGGGACCCTTGAAGGCGATGAACTTGGCGTAACATCGCGTAAGGTCGAGCCGAGCGAACTGGCGCCAGGTCATCGGGTAGTCCCTAATGAGGCGGACCCTGATGGCCACAAACTCCGGCCAGGTCTCCAGCGCGTTCATCGCCTGGTCGACCGACAGGCCCATCACCCAGAGGTAGTTCCAGGAATGGAAGTCGCCCACGGGCCGATCTGGACCCCGTCGTCCACCTGGTGGCTATCGTTCGTGATGATCCTGGTGATGGCATACCTGCGGTGGATCTCGGCCACGTGCTGCGGGTCCAGACCCGACACCGCCGCGGCCTCGGCGATGGTCCCGCCGTGGCAGAGGGACCCCAGCGCCAGCGAACATTGCCGGTGCTTCTCATCCTCGCTCCCCGATGACTTGCGCGAAAGGGCACCGGGGTTCGCTGGGGTGCGTCCTTGGACCGGAGGCGACATGGGCATCGGGGTCGCCGGGATGTCGGCCATGGGCGCCCAGTCGCTTTTCAGCCTCGGTATCATTTGGCCTCCGAGAGATTTGCGGGGTCGAGGAACAGGATGGGCTGGGGCCGCCCGTCCTCGCGAAGGCCGTTGGGGACGCGGACGAACTGCGACCGGCCCCAGGTCGCGGGGTCGGCGCCCAGGGCCACGGCGTAGCGGAAGAAGCGCTCGGTGTGGGCCTCGGCGACGCCGGCGCACGGGAACCAGGCGTGGAGGCTCTTCCCGCCGCTGTGCAGTACTGCGACCAGCGGAGCCAGGGTGCCGAGGTGAAACACCAGCGCCGCCTGGCTGTCCGGGGCGGCCCCGTCGAACTCGACCACCAGGAAGCGTCGCGGCCCGGTGGCGGCGAGGGTGTGCTGGGACCGCCTGCCCTCCTGGGTCCGCCCCCAGACGGAGACCATCGGCGAAGGGACCATCAGCGGCATCGAAGAGAGCTCGCCGCGCCAGCCATCGCGGGGCTGGGTGGCGAACTTTCGGCGCGACCAGCCGGCGCACAGCAGGGCGTCGGCGGGGAACAGCAAGTCGATGGCCGCGTCGGCGTCCTGCAGGAGGTCGGCGCCCCGCACCGGCGACATCGCCATCAGCCCGGCGAGCGTCGGGCCGGCGGCGGTTATGGCCGCGATTCGGTCGGGGTCAGGCGA
>Ga0316217_10004912_pt1 | contig 14141 bp, 13 predicted proteins | sample 1anoAmetaG_FD_203633 | JGI IMG/M metagenome (GOLD analysis project Ga0316217, IMG submission 203633) | Freshwater microbial communities from Trout Bog Lake, Wisconsin, USA - 1anoA | ecosystem: Environmental > Aquatic > Freshwater > Lake > Hypolimnion/Profundal zone | place: USA: Wisconsin... | reverse complement strand
GGAGCGGAAATTCGCCACGAGAAATTTCAGGCCGGCCTGCTGCAAAAACTTTTTCGCCGCGCGCTCGCCCAGTTCGCCGCGCCGCAGATGCTCCGGCTGCGCCCTGGCAGCGAATCGCGCTTTGAGCTTTTCCAGAAAATTCATTTTTAGCTACAGATTTTCACAGATGAAATACGACTTTGATTCGTAGGTTCAAGAATCTGTGTTTCATTTGTGAAAATCTGTGGCTAAAGCAGTTTTGGTTCCGGCTGCTTCAGCGGCGCGAACGTTTGCCGGTGGATTGGGCACGCGCCGAACTGTTCAATCGCCGCCAGATGTTTGGCCGTGCCGTAGCCTTTGTGCTCCGCAAAACCGTAGGCAGGAAACTGCGCGTGAAATTCCCGCATCAGACGGTCGCGCGTGACCTTGGCCAGCACGCTCGCGGCGGCGATGGAATAGCTCCGCGCATCGCCCTTAACGATGGCTGTCTGCGGCACACGCAAGGTTTTCACCGGGCGGCCGTCCACGAGCGCGTGCGGCGGCAGCGGATTTAACTTTGCCAGGGCGTCGTTCATGGCGCGATGCGTCGCCTGCAAAATGTTGATTTCATCAATCACCGCCGCGCTGACTTCGGCGATGCCGAATTCGATTTCGTCGCAAGCGATGAGGAAGGTGAAAAACTTTTCGCGCTGCGCTTCGGTGAGCTGCTTGGAATCGTTCAGGCCGGCGAGTTCGGCAGGCAAACCGGATTTCGCCCAGCGCGGCGGCAAAATGGCGGCGGCGGCAACCACCGGTCCGGCCAGCGGCCCCCTGCCCGCCTCGTCCACGCCCGCGACACGCAAGACGTTTTGCTGCCAGAGCAAGCACTCGAATTCAAAACGGTCAATGAGTTTGGCGGACATGCAGAGCGTGTTGAAGTTCGCGTGAAAGATTTCCGAAAGCTATTTTCTATATTTGATTACGACGTTGCCCGGAACTGAGCCTTTGACCACGACCAGTCCATAAACTTCGCAGATTTCGATGAGGGCTTGCCGCGCGGTTAAATTGTGCCAGCGGACAGAAACAGTCGGCGTCCTGATCATCTTGAAATCCGGCGGTGCGGGTAGCGCTTCACCCGACACCTGTGGATCAAGGACGGCATTGACACGAGCCTGCCCGATGAGCGTCGTAAGCGCGGTGTTGAGCGGCACATCCGAAAAAAAAGTCATAGGAATGATGCCATTGGTGTCATTGCCAAGCAACGTCGCGTCAACTGGGTTATCAACGGCGTTTGTGCCAGTGATGCAAACAACCGTAGTGAACGCATCGGTGACCATGACCAGATGGTTTTCTTTCAGCACCCGCGCCAGCGCGTTGGCCGCTGTATAATTTTGCCAGTGAAGTGTCAACTCGGGTTCCGGTTTCATCGTGCCATCGGAAGCCACGAACAGTTTGGGATCAATGATATAGTTGAGATTAGCCAGCGCGGCGAGATTCTGTATGGCCGTGGTGATGGGGACGGTTTGAAAGTTGATTGCCGGAATATTATCATCAGATTGACTCTGCGCCGCGAGCGGCAGAACCAAACCCAAGACGAGCATGATTTCTACAAAGACATTTTGGGCAGTAATTTTCATTGGTGACTTGGAGCCTATCGCCTTTCCAAAATCTTGTCGTCAGAATTTTTTGGCCGGCGGCACGCGAGGTCGGCCAGCGACTTCAAATTAAAGTGGTTTTCCTGCATCGCCCGGCAACTGGCTGCTGGCTGGCGGCGCGGGCTTGGGCTTGGCTTGTTCGCTGTAGCTGATGCACACGCCGCCGATGACGATGAACGCCACGCCAATCCAGCGCACAGTGTCCACGCGTTCATGCAGGAAAAAACGCGCGGCTAGCGTGGTCATCACAAAACTCACCGCCGTCAGCGGCCAGACAAAACTCACGTCGCGCTGGGCCAGCAGGTATTGCAAGAGGACGAAGAAAATCGTCTCCAGCAGCAGGCCGGACAGGATGTTTTTATTGGCGAACCAGTTGCCGACGAGGCACAGGATTTTTTCCCAGGCGGGCTGGCCGGCTGGGCGCGCGGCGTATTGCGCGGTGACTTCGGTGATGCCCTTTTTCAGGGCGATGACGCCAAACGCCTCGAAAAAAAAGGCGATGAACAGGATGAATAGAACTTTGGTCATGTTACAAATCTTGGTGGCGTATCAGCGTGATGCCGAGTTCCCGCGCCAGCACGCCCACGCGCGGGCTGACGAGGGCGGCCAGCTCGTCCTTAAATTCGCCGGATGACGGATGGGAGTAAAGCTCGGAATCGCCGGGCGGCAGCTCGGGCAGCAGCTTCAACAGGTAGTCTTCGTCCACGCGCGAATTCTGCAGCAGGCCGAAGGTGAACTGCACGTGACGGATTTTTTGGCGGGCGAGCACCGGGCGGGCGCGGCGGGAGAGAATTCCAAAAATCGCCGCGTGCGAAAGCCGGTAGAGCCAGCGACCGTGCGTCAGGCGCCGGCTGCGCGCCAGGCTGTCGCGCGTCAAACGCAGGTGGCGGATGCCCAACTGGTCCGCGTCGGCCATGAGAATTTTGAAAATGGCCGGATGCAAATGCAGGTGCAGATGGCCGTTGACGTGGTCGAGCGGCAGGCCGGTGGCGTGGAATTTTTCAAACTGCGCGTGGATTTCAGCGCGGAGCGGTTCGCGCAGGCGGCGGTTGAAAAAATAATTCAGCCCGACGCCGACAGGCGAATGGCTGAATTCGCCGCGCGCGTTGACGAGGCCGGGAATTTTTTCCGGCGGCAGCGCGGCGTGGCCTGCCACCAAAACGAGGTGCAGGCCGACGCCGAGTTTGGGATTTCCCCGGGCGAGCTGCACGGCTTCGGCAAAGCCGGATTCGTTCACCATCAGGCTGGCGGTGGTCAAAATGCCTTCGCGGTGGGCGCGGATGACGGCGGTGTTGACGGCGGGCGAAAGACCAAAATCGTCCGCATTGACGATAAGACGGCGACCGGATGGCGGATGGCGGATTAGGGATTGCGGATTGGCAGGCATGGCGGGCGGCGCCAAATTTTACGGCTGACCGTAATTTGAAGAATTGGCGCCGGTCGCAAAGCGGAGCCAGGATTGAAAAATCAAGGCGAGCTTGCGCGGCTTGCCCAGTTTCAGCGGCACCGGGCCGAAGACGTCAAATTTTCCGCGTTCCAATTTTTGCAGCAATTGCCAATAGACCGCGCCCATGAGTTCGGCGGCGACCATCGCGCGGCGGTCCTCGGCCGGCAAGGTGTTTTTCGCGAGCGCGTAAAAATTTTTCGCCCGCGCGGCGACGCTGGCGGCGAGGGCAAAATAGTTTTCGGAGTATTTCGAGTTCAAAATCTCCGCGGCGGTGACGTTGAATTTCTTAAGTTCACTTTGCGGCAGATAAATCCGGCCGCGCGCGGCGTCGTTTTTCACGTCGCGCAAAATGTTGGTCAGTTGCAATGCCTGGCCGAGATAAATGGCGTAGTCGCGGCAGGCCGGATTTTGATAGCCAAAAATCTCGATGCTCAAGAGGCCGACGACGGACGCGACACGGTGGCAGTAGAGTTCAAGCTGCTCGTAATTTTCGTAGCGCAGCGTGTCCAAGTCCATTTCGCAGCCCTTGATGAGTTCGTCGAAGAGCGCGAAGGGCAGGTGAAACCGGTGAATGACGGGCTGAAATTCCTGGTTGAGGATGAATGCCGGCGGTTCTTTGGCGCAGGCGCGGCGGATGTCCGCGCGCCAGGCGGCGAGCTGTTCGCGGCGGGTTTCGGCGGGAACGGCATCCTCGTCGGCCACGTCGTCCACCGCCCGACAGAAGGCGTAAAGCGCGGACATGGCATCGCGTTTTTCACGCGGCAGCAAAATGAACGCCAGCGCGAGATTGGAGGCGCTTTTTTTGGTGAGCGCGCGGCTGTGCTGCATGGTCACACTCCCCGGGCGGGCGCAGAGGCGGCAGGCCGCCGGTCTGGGCCAGCGTGGGGTTGGCGGTGCGGTGATGCCGGTGCTTCCGGTGCTTGTGGCGTTTTTTGCCGGACTTGCGAAACACCATCAGCCAGATGACGAAACAAATTACCGGCACGCCCATCGCCAGCAGCATGGCCGCAAAAATGAGCCAGTCGGCTTTGGCGCCGGAGGCCGGCATGTCGAATGGATTCATCATTGGTTAAAGACGCTGGCGGGCGGCGGCTTCAGCCGCCTTCCACCACCGCAGTTGTTTTCATGTTCAGTCGCTGCATCCGATAACGCAACGAATGCCGGGTCAGCTTAAGCCTTTCGGCGGCGCGTGTCAGGCTGAAATTATGCTGTTCGAGCGCGCTCTGGATCAACTCGCGTTCCAGCCGTTCCAGCGCGGCGTCCAGCGACTCGTCCGGCGCGGCGGCGGCCGGGCCGCCTTTGGCCAGCCGGTTTTCGATGGCGAATTCTGGCAGGTTGGACGCCTGGATCTCGCGGCCGGTTTCAAGAATCAGCGCGCGTTCGATGACGTTGCGCAACTCGCGGACGTTGCCGGGCCAGCGCTGAGCGAGCAGTTTCTGCCGTGCGCCGGCGGTGATGGCGGCAATGTTCTTGCCCATCCGGGCGCGGAAATGTTTTAGGAAATGCTCAGCCAGCAGCAGGATGTCGTCGCCGCGTTCGCGCAGCGGCGGCAGGTTGAACTGGACCACGTTCAGCCGGTGGAACAAATCCTCGCGGAACTCCCCGGTGGCGATGGCCTGGGCGATGTCGCGGTTCGTCGCGGCGACGAGCCGGACATTCACGCGCAATTCCTCCGTGCCGCCGACGCGCGTGAACGAGCCGTCCTCCAGAAACCGCAGCAGTTTCGCCTGAAGTGGCTTGCCCATGTCCGCGATTTCATCGAGAAAAATCGTGCCGCCATCCGCCTCCTCCACGCGGCCGGGCTTCTGTTTCAGAGCGCCAGTGAACGCGCCTTTCTCATGGCCAAACAGCTCGCTTTCCAGCAGTGTTTCGGGAATCGCGGCGCAGTTGATGCGGACGTAACTTTCATTGCGCCGCGCGCTCAAGCTGTGGATCGCCCCGGCGACCAACTCCTTGCCCGTGCCGCTTTCGCCGAGCACCAGGACACGCGCATCCGTCACCGCCACGGTGCGGATGAGCTGGCGCAGCTCGCGCATTTTGGGCGATTCGCCGACGATTTGCGCGAGCGTGAAAATTTCGCCGGCGCGGGAGCGCAGCGCGGCATTTTCGCGGAGCAGCCGATGGCGTTCCGCACAGCGGGCGACGGCATGAAACAATTCCTCCGGCTCGAACGGCTTGGACAAATAATCCATCGCGCCAGCCTTGATGGCCTCGACCGCGAGCTTAGGCGTGGCGTAGGCGGTGATCATCAGCGCCGGCAGGTCCGGCCACTGGCTGCGAATTTTGGCCAGAAAATCATAACCGGTCATGCCGCCGAGCCGCGCATCGGTGATGACCATGAGAAATTCGCCGCCGGCCAAAAGCTCGAGCGCCGCCTCGGCCGATTCGGCGGTTTGCACGGCGTAGCCTTCGTCGCCCAGCATGGTCTGGAGCGAACGGCGCATGTTCTTCTCGTCATCCACGACGAGCACGGGTGGCAATGGCACGGTCATTATTGGGCAAAAGGCTTCGGCAACGCCTTGGCCGGCAATGTTACCGTGAAAACGGTGCCTTTTCCAAGCGCCGAATCCACCCGCACGGTGCCGCCGTAAAGTTCGGTGTTGTGTTTGACGATGGCCAGGCCGAGGCCTGTGCCTTTTTCCTTGGTGGTGAAATACGCCTCAAAAATCCGTTCCAGCTTGTCCGGCGCAATGCCCGGCCCGTCGTCGCGCACGGAAAGCTCCACCGCTTGGTCGCGCAGACAATTGGCTGTGACCGCGACCTTGCCCGTGTCGCCCAGCGCCTCGCGAGCGTTGAGCAGCAGGTTGACGAGAATTTCCGACAGGTGCCCGCGCTGCATCAACAGCGGCGGAAAATGGCCGGCGAATTTTTTTTGCACCATGATGCCCGTCGGCACGGCGGCGGGAAAAACCTGGTCCACCGCGCGGTTGATGGTTTCCTCCACATCCAGTTTTTCCACGCGGCCCTCGCTCAACTGCGCGTAGCCCATGATCTGCGTGATGACGCGGTCGGCGCGGGCCACCTCCTCGCGGATGATTTCAATCTGCTGCGCCGCCGGGCCGCCCGCGCCGCGCAGCGAGCGCTGCAGGGAAAAGGCGGCGTTGTTGATCACCGCCAGCGGATTTTTGATCTGGTGCGCAAACTCGGCGGCGAGCCGGCCGGCGGAGTGCAGCTGGTTTTCGCGCGCGGCAAATTCGCCCGCCTCCTCCAGCGCGAGCCGCTGCCGCTCCAGCAGCACCTGCATGACGCGGCAACACACCGTCAGCAGGCATAAAATAAACAGCCGCAGTAAAAAAGGTTCCAGCGCAATTTCCCCGGTCGTGCTGTCTTCGCCAGCGTAATCGGACCAGACCGGCTTGTGCGGCTTGGCGGCGGTTTCCCCGGCGACACGGGAAAGCTGATTGGTTCCATGGCCGCCCGCCGCGCTGTGGCCCAGCGTGGAGATGACCGCCGTTTCGTCCCACGGAATGTGCGGCGTCACCAGGCTCGCGCTCAAATAAAACAGGCTGACAATCAGGTTGAGCACGATCTGCGGCATCGCCAGCGGAATGGTGATGGCGTTGAGCACGATCAGCCCGGGAAATATCCAGAACACCATGCTGTCGAAACCGCCGGTGACCACCGTCAGGCCGGCCATGAACAAACCATCCAGCAGCCCCAGCGTGAACACCACCCACTGAAACAGCGCCGGCGGCAGCCGCCGCCAGAACCCGAACAAGAACGCCGCCACCGCATTGCACAGGATGTAGATCAGGAAATAATTCTTCAGCACTTCCTGGACGACGGATCGCGTGGTGGGCACCTCATAAAACCAGCCGGAATAAAAAAGATAATACAGCACCACGAGAACGATGCCGGCCTTGGCAGGCAGCACAATGTTGCGCTGCATGGCCGTGATCCGCGCCGCCTGCTGCGCCGGCTCCGGGTGACCGGTCGCCAGCAGCTTGCGCAGCGGCTTGATCCGTTCCCAGCCAATAAAGCTCATGAGGCAAACGTCGCCGGAGAACCCCCGGCAGCTGGACGACTAAAGTTTCGAAACCCGCGCCGCGATTTGTTCCACCGGCCACAACCGGCCGATGCCCTCGTAGCCGCAGGACAACATGCCTTCGTCCGGCCCGATGAATTCCGCGCCGCGCGATTTCAAGATTTTCACGTTCGCCTGCGTTGCCGAGTGGAGCCACATTTTTCCGTTCATCGCCGGCGCGATTAAAATTTTTGCCTTGGGATTCAGCGCCAGCGCGATGCACGTCAGCGCGTCATCCGCGAGACCGTGCGCGAGTTTGGCGATGACATTGGCCGTGGCCGGCGCGATCAGCAGCAGATCCGCCGCGTCCGCCAGCTCGATGTGCGTCGGCTTCCAGCCCTCGTCCTCGTCGTAAAGATCCGTGACGACCGGATTCCGCGTGAGCGTCTTGAACGGCAGCGGCGTGATGAACCGCTGCGCGTCCGCCGTCATCACCACGCGCACGTCGCATTTCTGTTTCGTGAGCAGGCTCGCGAGATCCGCCGCCTTGTGCGCGGCGATGGAGCCGGTCACGCCGAGGATGATTTTTTTTGAGGCGCTCATGGTTGAATCTTAACTCAAATTCGCAATCCGCAATCCAAAATCTGCAATTCAAAACTCCGGCGCCGGCGAGCGCGACGACCGCATTTTTTCCGACTCGATGATCGCCAGCGCGCGGCGCAAGTCTTCCCGCTTGTCGCCGCTGATGAGCAGGTAATCAAAATTTTTCCACTGCGCCAGCTCCTGCTTCGCCACCGCCAGCCGCTTTTGAATCACCGCGTCCGCGTCCGCGGCGCGTTTTTTCAAACGCTGCTCCAGCAGCGCCAGCGACGGCGTCGTCAAAAAAATGGAGACCAATGCCCGCCGCAGCTCCGGCTCGGTTTCCGCTTGGGCGCGGATCGTCGCCGCACCTTGCACGTCCACGTTCAGCAAAACATCCTTGCCTTCGCGCAGCTTGCCAAGCAGCTCCGATTTCAGGATGCCGTAGCTGTTGCCATAAACCGTGGCGTGCTCCAGAAAATTCCCCGCGTGCAACCGCTTCAAAAATTCTTCCGCTGTGAAAAAATGATAATCCACGCCGTCCTTTTCGCCAGGGCGCGGCGCACGGGTCGTGCAAGTAATGGCGCGCGTCATGTGCGGCTGCGCGGCCAGCAGCAGGTCGCACAAGGTCGTCTTGCCCGCGCCCGACGGCGCGGAAATAAGGATCAGCAGCGGCACGGAATTTTTTTTGGCCGCCGGCTTTGGACTTTGGACTTTGGACTTTGGACTAGGATTTTTCATTCCACGTTCTGCGCCTGCTCGCGGAATTTTTCCAGCTCCGCCTTGAGCGTCACGACCTCGCGCGAGATGACGGCGTCATTCGCCTTCGAGCCGATGGTGTTGATTTCGCGGTTCATTTCCTGCGCCAGAAAATCCAGCGTGCGGCCGACCGGCTCCTTCGATTTGCAGCAGTCGGCAAACTGCTGAAAATGACTTTGCAGCCGTGTCAATTCCTCGGAAATGTCCGAGCGATCGGCGAACAAAACAATTTCCTTCAGCAGCCGCTCGTCGTCCGGCGCGATATTTTCCAGCCCGGCACTTTTGATGCGTTCCAGCAACTGCTGGCGGTAATTCTCCGCCGTCTGCGGCGCCTGCTGCTGCACCTTTTCCACCGCCGCGCGCATGATGCCGATGCGCGCCGTCAAATCCTTCGCAAGATGCGCGCCCTCGCGTTCGCGCATTTTCAGCAATGCGGCGAGCGACTGGTGCAAGGCCTTTTCCACGGCGGGCCACAAATTTTCCGTCCCGGCCAACTCCTCGTCCGTCTGAAAAACTCCCGGCGCGCGCAGCACCTGATCCAGCGTCACCTCGCCGGAAAGTTTTAACGTCTTGGCCAGCTTCGCCAGCTCGGCGGCGTAGGCCTTGGCCAGATCCGGATTGAGATGTTTGCGGGCCGAGAGCCGGCCGGCGGCGGCGTGGAACGACACCCGGACGTTCACCCGGCCGCGCGCGACGGCCCGGTGGATGGCGTCGCGGATCTGCGCCTCGAGCATCTCGGTTTCGCGCGGCAATGTGACCGACACCTCGGCCTGCTTACGGTTGACCGAGCTTAACTCGACCGTGACCTTGAAGCCGTCCTGCGCGCACTCGCCCCGCCCGTAACCCGTCATGGATTTCATGCGGTGAAATATGCGGAAAATCCCGGCCGCAGGCGAACAAATTTTGGGCCGGACCCAACCGTCCGGCAAGACTCGCGAGTTTCAATGGCTGCGGCTGCGGTTTCATGGCTGTGCCAAACCACCCGCGGGCGGGCGGAAAAAATGTTGCGAAAAAAAACCACCACGGTCACATGATGTGGGTTGACATATTTTTGGAACGGGTTTTTAATCGCGTTGTCCTTGGCCGAAATGCTTTGGACCCGGTTCCTCAAACCTGCCTGCACCGCTTGTGTGAGCGCGTGCTGCCATATTATAGTCGTGATGCGTCCCTGAACCAGTCCGTTTGATTTTTCGGCGCGTCATGGCAAAAACCAAATAATAAAACTCGCCCGCGAAGCGCGGAGCGCACGAATTATGGCTGCTGCAATGACGGAACGGTTGGTGTTCAAAGCGGCATTTGTTTTCGCGTTCCCTCGCGCCCTTTGCAGGCCAAACCAAATGACCTGCCATGAATCTCATTGTCTCCCGCATCCTGGGCCGCGCCAACGACCTGGTCCAAGTTGAACCCACCATCGCCCTGTTTGTCGGCGCCGCCCTGCTGGTGATTTTCCTCACCGCTTTGCTGCCGGCCCGATCCGCCGGCGCGCCCGGCGGCGGTTCCAGCCTGGCTTGGACGCTTTACCGAAACGGCCTGCGGTTGGCGTGGGCACTGCTGCTCGTCGCGCTGCTGGCTGGGACGATTTCCGTGCTGCGCGCCTATCTGCGGCAGAGCGTGGCGAATTTTCAGCGGACGCATGGCCGCATTACGCAGGCAAATTACAACGCCGTCCAAACCATCTGGGGCGCGGAACAGGTGCAGGGCGAATTGAACGTGGACATTTATCATACCGAGGAAACCACCGAACGCATCGAATCTGAAGATCCGGCCAAGCCCGCGCTGCTGAAGAAAAGGCTGGTGCGCAAAGCCATCACCGGCAACCCGTTTGTCACGGTCCGGCATCAGGTGACGTTGCGCCAGAATCCGCGCAAAAAAGGCTCGGCGTTTTACGATGGTTACGAGACCGACTGCGCCTTTGCTTGGAAATTGCGAAATCCCTCGGATGCGGCGCAAAATATTATTCTCACGTTTCCGCTGCCGGCGCAGGGCGCGATGTATGACGGCCTGGTGGCGACGCTCAACGGCCGCGATGTCCTGCCCGATATGCAGATCAAGGACGCCAGCCTCGTGCTGGAACGGGAGGTGACGCCGGTTGAAGTGATGGATTTCCGAATCGCATTCAAGAGTCGCGGCCTGTCCTGCTGGAATTTCCAAGTGCGGGAAGCGCGGGAAATCCGTGACTTCATGCTGACGCTGACGCTGCCCGATTTGCTGAAGGCCAGGTTGAATTACCCCGACGGCTGCATGCCGCCCAACGACATCAAGCCGACGAAAGATAATCTGGGCAGCGTGCTGACCTATCACCTCGACCACGCGCTCACCGACAAAGGCATGGGCATCGCGCTGCCGCAACTGGCCCAGCCCGGGGAAACCACGCGCGCCGTCCTCAATCAAACGGAAAACGCGTGGCTTCTGGTCTTCGCCGCTTTAGCCTTGTCCCTGGCGATCGCCGGCGTGCGTCAGGCCGTGCTGCTGACCATTCTGTTTGTGACGGGGACGGCGCTGGCTTATGGTCTGCTGGCGGATTTCAGCGATTTGCTGTTCGGATTTTGGGGCACCTTCGTGCTGGTTTTGGTGCCGCTGTTCACGCTTTGTGCCGGCTGGCTGCGACGGGTCGCCCCCGCCGCCGGCAACGGACTGGCCGTGCAGTTGCTCCTATTCGGCGTGGCGTATCCGTGCGTTGCCGGACTCGATGCCAGCCGCCAGCCCTTATACCTCAACCTCTGCGCGCTTGGACTGCTGCTGTTCACTGCGCAGCTACTGCGACAACGACGGGCAGATGAGAAAGACCAGACACCACCACCCGCTGCCGCCCAGCCACCGGCTTAAACCGGGTTGCCGGACGCAGCGCCGGATCGTTTTGCTTTCAATCCAGCAGGCCCGGCTTCAGCGCCTTGATCGCGTTAAGCATGAACTGCACCGCGATTGCCGCCAGCAGCAAGCCCATGATCCGCGTGCCGATGCGCAGCGCAATCGGGTTCAGCGATTTTGCCCCGTGCGCCGCCATGCGCAGAATAGCGTAGCTCGCCAGCGCCACCAACAGGATGCAGCCGCACAGCGCGAGACTGTGCCACAACGTCGTCGCCTCCGACTGGAGCAGAATCACCGTCGAAATCGCGCCCGGTCCGGACAGCATCGGGATCGCCAGCGGCGTCACCGCGATGTCCGTTTTCTCCACGCCGGCCTCGGTTTCCTCGCTGGTTTCTTGAACCCGCGACCGCTGCGCCCGCAACATGTCCAGCGCCACCAGCAGCAGCATGATGCTCGCCGCAATTTGAAACGCCGGCATCGTGATGCCGAGAAATTTGAAAATCCATTTGCCCGCGAAGCCAAAACCGAGCAGCACGCCCGCCACCACCAGGCAGGCAATTTTCGCCATGCGCGAACGCTCCGCCGGCGAGTCGTTCGGCGTCATCGCGATGAACGCCGGAATCACCGCGAACGGATCCACGATCACGAACAACGAACTCGCCGCCAGCAAGGTGTATTCGAGCAGGCTCATGCGGAACAGGGTGCCAGAATCGCGTCGCTCATCCCATGCACAATTTTTTTGTCGGCCGGCACAATCGTCGCCAGCACGCCGCCCAAGGTGGAACGCAAATTATCGCCTTCGCCGCTGACAAAATAATACGGGCACAGCCGCGCCCGGCCCTTCATCGGCACGACTTCGTTCTTCGCAAAGTCAAACCAGCTTGCGTCCACTTGCGACGGCTTGTGAAACCGCTGCAACACGCTCGGCGACGTCTGAAAATTTTTCAACGCCGCGTCCACCGCCACGCTCCAGTCGGCGGACGACAAATCGCTGCCGAGAAAAACGCCGCGCGCGCCCCACGCGTTTTCCGAGAAGCCCGACACTTTCAAAATCAAGTCGCGATCCTTCTGCGACAGCGTTTTCAACTGCGACCAATCCGTCAAATTCAATTCCGGAATCGCCGCATGCGGCGGCAGCGGTGTTGGATCCACCAGCCAAGTGTAAGGAATAATCTTTTTCAGTCGCGCCAGAAAACCTTCGCCCAGTTCCTGCCGCCAGAAATTGTGCAGATTTCGGTTCCAAAGCAGAGCGAACAGCATCTTCTCCTCGAACATCGGCTTGGGCGGCGGCGTGAGTTTGATTTTCTTTTCGGCGGCAAGCTGGAAAATCTGTTTCGCGTTCGCCACGTTCGGCAAATCGAACAGCTCGAAGAAGCGATAAACCGCGTCGCCGCCGGCAAATTCGTTGAAGGTTGAAGGTTGAAGGTTGAAGGTTGCGCCGCCGCGCTGATTCAATTGTTCCGCAATCCACGCCATTTCCGGCCGGTAAGTTTTTGCTTCCTCCGAAACAACCAGATGAACTTTTTTGGCGTCGCCGAAAATGGATTCAAATCCGCGAATCATGCCGTCCGTGCCGCCGATAACTTTGGACTTTGGACTTTGGACTTTGGACTCCGAATACGTTTTATTCAGCCACGCTGTCAGCCCGATGCCGCCGGGCACCGAATCCAGTTCCGTGATACTAAAACCGTTTTCCGTCAGCAAAATGTCCGGACGAATGACGCGCGGGATTTCATTTTTGAAAGCCGCCGAACGCTGAAGCTCGATCAGCTCGCGAGGTTTGCCAAGGTCGAGCCAGCGGGCGACCCATTCCGGCTGCTTGCCTTCGACGCTCTTGCGATAAAGCAGGTTGACCGCCCGATAAAATTGCAGCAGCACGCGGCCGAGCGACTCGATTTCCTGCGCCAAATTTTCGCCCAGCGGAAACGGCGCGGGCGAAATCTTCCATTCCAGCCCGGCAAAAAGTCCGCCGGCGGGAATTGAATCGCGGATGAACTTAGCTTGGTCGGCGGGTGAATTCACAAATGTTTTTGGCCACAGATTTTCACAGATGGGACACAGATGGTTTCATTTTGGAGATCTGTGTTTCATTTGTGTGCATCTGTGGCTGATTAAGTCCTGATTTGGCCGCTGCCGATGCCGAGCCATTTGTAGCTGGTCAATTCGTCCAAGCCCATCGGGCCGCGCGCGCCGATTTTGTCGGTGCTGATGCCGATTTCCGCGCCCATGCCGAATTCGCCCCCGTCAGTAAAGCGCGTGCTCGCGTTCCAATACACCGCCGCCGAATCCACCTCGGCGAGAAACTGCCGCGCGTGCGCCTCGTTCTTGGTAACAATGCTGTCCGAATGCGCGGAGCCGTAAAAATTGATGTGGTCAATCGCGGCGCTCACACCGTCCACCACGCGGACGTTCAAAATATAGTCGTTGTATTCCGTGAACCAGTTTTGTTCGGTTGCAAGTTGCAGGTTGAAAGTTGCAGGTTTTAAGATTTCGCGCGTCGCGTCGTCCGTGAAAAGTTTCACGTTTTTGTCTGCGAGCTTCTGCGCCATCTGCGGAAGAAAAGATTTTGCCACCGCCTTGTCCACCAGCAGCGTCTCTGCCGCGTTGCAGACACCCGGGCGCTGGCACTTGGCGTTGAAAACGATTTCTTCCGCCATTTTCAAATCGGCGTTGGCATCCACAAAAACGTGACAGACTCCCTTGTAATGCTTGATGACGGGAACCTTCGAGCAGTCCGTGACGGCGCGGATCAAACTCTCGCCGCCGCGCGGCATGCAGAGATCAACGTATTGCGTGAGCGAAAGCAGAATGGGAATCGCCTCGCGGTCGGGCGTGGGCACGACCTGAATGGCGTGTTCGGGAAATTCTTTGTGCGCGATTTTGCCGGCGTCAATCATGGTCTGGGCGATGATTCGGTTGGAGTTCAGCGCCTCTTTGCCGCCGCGCAGAATGGTGGCGTTGCCAGACTTGA
>Ga0316217_10004911_pt1 | contig 14146 bp, 13 predicted proteins | sample 1anoAmetaG_FD_203633 | JGI IMG/M metagenome (GOLD analysis project Ga0316217, IMG submission 203633) | Freshwater microbial communities from Trout Bog Lake, Wisconsin, USA - 1anoA | ecosystem: Environmental > Aquatic > Freshwater > Lake > Hypolimnion/Profundal zone | place: USA: Wisconsin... | reverse complement strand
CATGGTCATCGGCATGACGATTTTCTACTTCGTGTTTTTTGTCCTCGTGCCGGCGGTGTGGACGTTCTTCTACCAGAGCCGCCATGTGAAGGCCACCTGCGCGGCGCGCGACCCGGTGACGCGCTGGACCGACGCTTGTCCGCTGCCGGTGCTGGGGTTCTGCCTGTGGATCTGGTTCGCCGTGCCGATGATGCTGGTCATGTCGCTGACCGGTCTGGCGGTGATGCCGTGCTTTGGAATGTTCGTCTCCGGTCTGCCGGGTGCGCTTGTCTGTCTGGTCATCGCCACCGTCTGGGGCTGGGCGGGCTGGTGGTTATACCGGCTGGACGCGCGGGGCTGGTGGCTCATCCTGATTGCGATGATTTTGTTCACGGTGTCCGCGCTGCTGACCTATGCGCGCCATGACATCAGCGAGCTGTATCAACTACAGGGACTGCCGCAGGCGCAGATAGACCAAATGCAAAAGATGGGACTGTTCACGGGCCACCGGCTGACCTGGTTCACGGCGCTGTGCTCGCTGCCGTTCCTAGGCTACCTGCTGTTCATAAAAAAGTATCTGCGGAAAAATTGAAACCATGAGACACGGATTACACGAATGAACACGGATTCAAAAATTTTATGAATGAACTTCCCCCATTACCCCGCGACCAGCGCAAGATTGATGCAGATCATCTGAACCTGCTCGCCATCTTCCATTTCGTCGGCGCCGGCCTGGCGGTGCTGGGGCTTTTGCTCCTGCTGGCCCATTACACGTTTATGCACGCGATCTTTTCCAATCCCCAATTTTTCCAGAACCAGAAGCAGCCCATGCCGGTGCCGCCGGAGCAGATCTTTGCCGTCATGAAATGGTTTTATCTGGCCGGAGCGGTCTGGTTCGTGTCGTCGGGCGTGTTGAACCTGATTTCCGGCCTGTGTCTTCGCGCCCGGAAAGGCCGGACATTTTCGCTGGTGGTGGCGGGCCTCAACTGCCTGCACATCCCGCTGGGCACGGTGCTGGGCGTGTTCACGATCGTCGTCCTGATCCGCGATTCCGTCCGGGAACTCTATGCCGCCTCCGGCACGCCTTGCGGCGGGCCAACTACAGGATTGTCGTCTTCCAGTAATGGATGAGGGCGGCCATTTAACAATCATAACCGACTACCATGATCATGAAACTTCGATATGTGACTCATTGCCTTTGGATGTTGATTTTGTGCGGTGGCATCGGGAATTCCAGCACCGGCCGGGCGGCGGAATATCTGGGCGCGGAAAAGGTGCTCCGGCAGGCGATGGAAACCAATGAACCGGCCAATGCCAGGCCGGAGCCCCCGTCGCCCCAAAGGCAATGGCGGGCCGACCTGAAGTCCTTCCAAACCAATGCGCCCGCGCTCGCGCCTGCTGAGGCGGCGGCGCAATGGCTGAAGTTGTTGGACCGGTTCACGCAACTGCCTGACAGTCGCAACGGTTTTGGCCGGTTTGCTGGGCGGGATGAAATGCCGACGCCACAAGAATTGATGGAAGTCCTGCCGCCGCCGGCAACTTGGCCGGAACTGGCCCGGCAGGTGGAACAGCGACCGACGGGCGAGGGCATGGCGGGTCTGCAACAGACCGGCCTGCGAATGCTGGTTCACACGCTGACGGGAGACGCGGCGCATCGGCGTGAGGACATCGCCGCGTTGCAGGTGTTGGCGGCCAAGGCCAAGACGAGCCAGGCCTATTTTCTCAATTCATTGTTCCAACAGTTGAACATCACCCTGCTGGCCATGCTGGACAATCCGGACGCGATCATAAAAACCCTTGAACGTCAATTGACGGCCCTGCAAGGGGAGGAAAACTTTGGCAACAATACCCTGCAAATTCCCGACCTGGTGACGTTGGTGGGCCGGGAAAAGGCGGAAGCCTTCCTGCGCGAGGCGCTGGTCAAATGCAACGGACAGTTACAGATTGAGTCGGGCACGGCCACGCAAAAACTGGCGCAGGACCTGGCCTTGGAGCTGGTCAAGGATCTCAAGAAGCCGCAGTGGTCGCTGGTGAATTCACTCGAGGCTGTGGATTTATATGAAGCCATGGACAAACGCTTCTCGGTGCCGGTCGCGGCCGACACTAATGCCGCCAGTGCCGACCTGCCGGCTATGCCGAATCCGGTGCCCGACGCCGGCGATTATGAAAAACAGACGGCGCGGGTTTATTATTTCCTCGGCTTGATCGCCAAGGGCCGCGTGACCAATGCGGTGTTGGTGGCCGGCCAGTTTGAAAAGGAAGGCAACGTGTATTTCCCGGATCAAACCATCCGGGAAATGGAACGCGCCGGGTTCACGCTGGAACTCAACAATTTCTTCCACGAACAGCTTCAACAGAATCCTGAACTGCCGTTCTGGGACGAGTATGTGATGGTGGCGGCCCACGCCGGGCAGACGGCGGAAATGGTGAATCTGGTGCGGGCCGCTGCGGCCAAGCCCGACTTGAGCAAAGGCCGGCGCTTTCGCCTGCAACAAACGCTATCCAAGGCGCTGCTGGCCGATGATCAGGTGGACGCCGGCGTGGCGGAATTGCGCAGCCTGATCCAGGCGAAAGAAACCGCGACACCATCACGCCAGAATGATTTCCAAGAGCAGCGGGGTGATCTGGGACTGAAATTGGCGCGCATCGGCAAACTGCTGAATCAAACCAACTGGCTGGAGGAAGGCATTGCCGTCGCCAAGGCCGAAGCCCAGCACCCGGACGATGAAAATAATTTTTGGGGAAATCAGCCGGTCTTTGGCCTGGCCGCCTTTCTGCGGGAAAACGGCCGGGGCACGGAAGCGGAAAGTGTCTTGGCCACGGCACTGGCCAATGAAGCGAAGAAAGCCCGCACGGGGAACGTGAACGAACGGAGGCAATCACAAATGAACCCCGTATTGCTGGCCGGACTGGCCCGGATTTATCACGAGGCGGGACGGCCCGATGACGTGCTGAAAATATTCGACCAGGCTCCTTATTGGGGCGCGAAAGATGTGGCCCAGTTGCCGGCGCAGTTGTCGGCGTATGAGGCGAGCACCTCGGATTACTATGACCGGCATGTGACCACGCCGGTTGGTTTCTATGCGGCGGCGGCCCTCGCCCAAACGGGGCATCCGGTCGAGGCGCGGAAACTGCTGGATTCTCTCTTCGACCAATCACCAGGCTGCGACCGGCTCTATGAACTGCTGTTGACGCTTGATGACGAACATGCGCCCGCCGAATTGGACGCCATTTTTGCGCGGGACCAGTTCGAAGAACGCCCGCTGATCTGGAAAGCCCACTGGCTTCGTCAGCACCAGCAACTGGAGGCGGCCGAAAAGGTGGCACGCCAAGCCATTTCGATTGATCCCACGGATGGCGAGGAAGGACCGGGCGATCGCCTGCGGGCGTATGCGGAACTGGCGGAAATCCGGGCCGCGCGGGGCGACCAGAAAGAGGCGGAAACGTTGCGCGGGGCCGTGCAGGCCGTGCGTCAGGCCGAACTGGCGGACCAGTTTCACGCGGCCGACCTGCTTAAACGGGCGATTGATTTATACACGGATTCCCTGAACAAATTTGCGGATGCCTATTGCATCCATGCCCGCCTCGCGGTGCAGTTGTCCGACATGGGTAAATTTGAGGAGGCCGCCGAACATTACCGCCGCGCCTACGAACTGATGCCCGACAGTTTTGGCCGGGTGGAAAGCCATTGCTTCGGCTGCGAGCGCGCCTTTGATGGCGAGCGGGCGCAAGGCATTGCCGAAAAGGTGTTCACCCAACTAGCGGCAAAAACGCCCAACAAACCACAAATACATTATTTGCTGGGTTATTTGCGAGAGGAGCAGTCCCGCTATCAGGAGGCGCTCGACAGCTATCGCACCGCCGTAAAACTGGATCCCGATTACTTGAACGCCTGGGTAAAAATGGAATCCGTTGGGGGACATCTCTACCTGCCCCCCGCCGAGCGGGACGCCATTGTTTTTAACATCCTGCGCCTCGACCCGATGGGCCACCGGGAGACTCCTTCCTTTGAACTGGTATCCGACCTGACAACGCTCTGGAACCAAGTCGCCGAATTGGAGAAGAAACGCCCGGTGCAACCAGATCGCCTTTACCCACTGGCCGCCAGCGCGGTTGAACTGGAAAAATCAGCTGTTGCCTCGCCCACCCGGGACGAAGAGTTCATGTATAATAATTTCGCGTCAGGGAGAGATTCCGCAGCCATTACTCCCGGTAAAGCAATTTCACAAAACGGCTATGTCCAAACCTCGCTTAATCTCTTGGGGCGGGAAGCAGCCATGCTGGATGATGAGTAAAAATCCCCCTGGGCGCGGTGCTGGGCGTATTCACGATTATCGTTCTCATCTGCGATTGCGTCCGGGAATGAATTCTTCAAGCTGACTGCTAATTGCAGCACCTCATCCCGATCCTTTCTCCATTCATTTCCGAAGCAAATCTGGAGAGGGAGCAGCAGGCAGGGCCGTTGTTCTCAAATATTTTCTCCCCCCATTTGCTCCGGCGCGGATTTTTTTGAACGAACCGTCGGAACGAACGTCAAACTGTTAATCGGACGGGGGGCTGATAAAAGCGCGGGGAAAATTTTTAACCATGCGATACATCATCAAATCAACGACGACCCGGACCCAGGGCTGGCAGGCCGACTGCTGGAACTGGGCCAAGGCCAACCTGCCGTTCAAGGTTTACGGCGTCGAATCACAACATCTGGCATTTTTCCGGACGCTGGCGAAGGCGTGCCGTTGCCGCTTTTATTCCCGGCAATTTCGCGACGAGCTGGTCGCCACGTTTGAGCCTTCGCTTTGTCTTGGTTAGAGCCGGGCCGGCCCTGACAAATAATTTGCCTGACGGCGCGCGGCGTTGTTGGGACGGTCATTCTTGTGCCGTTTCGTTTTTGAACTTTCACCGGCGCAAATAATTTCTATACTGTCCGCATGAACGTTTTTGTCACCGGCGGCGCGGGCTACATCGGATCGGTTTGCACGGAGGAACTGCTCAACGCCGGCCACACGGTCACGGTGTTTGACAATCTCACCGAAGGCCATCGCTCGGCGGTGGATCCGCGCGCGAAGTTTGTCGAGGGCTGCCTGCGCGACGCCGCGCTGGTAAAACAATCGCTGAAGGACGCCAAGGCCGACGCCATTCTGCATTTCGCCGCCAGCGCGCTCGTGGGCGAGTCCATGACCGATCCGAAAAAATATTTCCATAACAACCTCGTCAACGCGCTCAAGCTCGCCGACGCCGCCGTGGAATGCGGCATAAAAAAATTTGTCTTCAGCTCGACCTGCGCCACTTACGGCCCGCCGGACAAAATCCCGATGACGGAGGATTTGCCGCAGCGCCCGATCAATCCCTACGGCGAGGCGAAGCTGATGTTTGAAAAGGTGCTCACCTGGTATCAGAAAATTTACGGGCTGGAGTTCATCGCCTTCCGCTATTTCAACGCCGCCGGCGCGAGCGAAAAATTTGGCGAGCATCACCGCATCGAGACACATTTGATTCCGAACGTGCTGTTCGTGGCGCAGGGCCGGAAGCCGCAGTGCGAGATCTTCGGCACGGATTATCCGACGCCGGACGGCACTTGTATCCGCGATTACATTCACATCCGGGATCTGGCGCAGGCGCACATCCTCGGCCTCGCGCCGGGCAAGACCGGCTTTTACAATCTGGGCAACGGCGGTGGCTATTCCGTGCGCGAGGTGATTTCCATGTGCGAAAAAGTCACAGGCAAAAAAATTTCCGTGGTGGAAAAACCGCGGCGTCCGGGTGATCCGCCCCGGCTCGTGGCCGCCGCCGACAAGGCGATCCGCGAACTCGGCTGGCAGCCGAAATTTCCGAAGCTCGAAGACATCGTGGCAACCGCGTGGGCGTGGCATCAGAAAAATCCGACCGGGTATTCGGATTAAATTTTTCTTGCCAAGGCCGCCGCTCCGCAGGCATGTTCCGACATGGCAGCGACGCGCAATTCCATCTTCGACGATCCGTTTTACCAGCCGGCGGACAAGTTTTTCCCTGCAAACACCAAGATCGGCCTGACGTTTGACGACATCACGCTGGCGACGCTTTACTCGGAAATCCTGCCGCGCGATACCCATCTCGAGACCACGCTGGCGGATGGATTGCATCTGCACATCCCGGCGATCTCCGCCGACATGGACACCGTGACCGAATCGCGCATGGCCATTGCGATGGCGCTGAACGGCGGCCTCGGCCTGATCCATTACAACATGCCGGAGCGGCAGCAGCTTTCCGAAGTCAGCCGCGTGAAAAATCACGTCCACGGTTTGATTCAGGAACCGATTCAGATTGCGCCCGACCAGCTCATCGGCGATGTGCTGGCGTTGATCGAACAGAAAAAATTTGGTTTCAGCACGTTTCCCGTGGTGGATGCGAAAGGAAAACTTGTCGGCCTTCTGTCGGGCCATGTGGTCAAGCCGCGTTATGCCGCCAAAAAAGTTTCCGAGGCGCTCACGCCGCGCCAGCAGGTTCACACCATCACCAAAAAAGAGCTGGGCAAGGATCCGATCGCCCGCGCGGACAAGTTTTTCACCGAGCATATCGGCATCCACAAACTGCTCGTGGTGGACGATGATGATCATCTGCACGGGCTGATCACGATGAGCGACGTCGAGCGCATCACCCAGGAACGTAAGGCGCAGTTCAAACCCGCGCGCGACGCGCACCATCACCTCATTTGCGGCGCGGCGGTTTCGGCCACGCGCAACGCGTTTGGCGAACTCGACAAAAAACGGATTCTTGAACACGTCGGCGGACTCGTGGAGCGCGGCGTGGATGTGGTCGCGGTTTCCACCGCGCACGGCCACACGAAAGGCGTCGGTGACATGGTGCGTGTTTTGCGCGACGCGTTTCCGAAACTGCCCATCATCGCCGGCAACGTCACCAGCGCGGCGGGCGTGGAATATCTCGCGGACTGCGGCGCGGATGCCATCAAGGTCGGGCAGGGGCCGGGTTCAATCTGCACCACGCGCATTGTCGCCGGAGTTGGAATTCCGCAGATGACGGCGCTTTATGTCTGCTCGCGGGCGGCGGCGAAGAAAAAAGTTTCCATCCTCGCCGACGGCGGCATCACGAAATCCGGCGACATCGTGAAGGCGCTGACCTTATCGCAGGCGGTGATTTGCGGCGGTATTTTCGCCGGCTGCACCGAGGCGCCCGGCGACGTGGTGGAAATCAGCGGCAAACTTTACAAGCAATATCGCGGCATGGGCAGCCTGGCGGCGATGCGCACCGGTTCGGCGGCGCGCTACGGTCACGACAAGAATCCCACGCAGAAAGTCGCCGCCGAAGGCATCGAGGCGCTCAAGGAAGCGTGTGGTTCGGTGGATCGCGTGCTGGCGCAGCTCATCGGCGGCATCCAGAGCGGCATGGGTTATCTCGGCGCGAAAAATCTTGAACAGCTCCGCGAGAAGGCGCGTTACATCCGCGTCAGCCCCGCCGGCATGCGCGAAGCCGCCCCGCATGACGTCGTTGAACTGAAGACGGGGAATTGACTAAACTTCGCTGACAGGGATGGAAATTATCGTAGTGAACTGATGTGGATTTGCAGCCTATCAGCTTGTTAGGCCGTGTCTCGTGTTTCATCGGCTTTTTGGATAAAAGATGCAGACTGCTGCAAGGAACAATACTACCGCCGCAAAGAAAAAACTCCAGAGTGCGCCTCGCTCATTTTTAGTTACTACTTGCGTGATGGCTATGCCGAGCAAAGCAAAGAAAGTAAATAAATACCCAAATCCCCACAGCGCAAGTTCGTCGTAATAGTAAGGGTATTCGAGCCAAAGCGGGAAGATGAAGCCCCATGAGATAATGAATCCTTTGAATGGACTGGCACAAACGGCTAACCACTCTTGTTTGTTTGTTGGTAAAGTTTTCATTGGTCCGACATGGCCCAACATTTAAGTAGGCCGCAGTTTTTGTGGCCCATCAAGTTTTATGGGTTTGAGGCTGCGCTGGAGGTAAAGGGTTGTCCAGCATATTTCTTTGACCAAAATGACGGGTGATTTGCTCCAGGCAAAGGCGGCATCAGCAAACACGCCGCCGAATTAAAACACCATCGGCTCGTTCATCTTGCCGCATTGCAAACAACGCGAGCGGTCCACGTCCGCATCGTCGGTATAGACGAAGCCGCATTTCGCGCAGCGGAACACGCGGTCTTCCGGGTGTGCCGGGCCGAACCGCCGCCGGCGCAGTTCGGCATAAATCCCCCAGCCGCTCAACGCGCCGAGCAGCACCGCCACATAAATCACGATGAGCCAGGAGGCGGACATATCACGGTGATGCGGCCGGCGGCACGGTCTGCCAGTTGAAAATGATCCGGCCAAACGCAAGGTTTGCGGCCGGCGCGAAGCGCAAGGAGCGGGAGACTTCGAGCGCCTTGTCGTCGGCATCCTTGAAGCTGCTCGATTTCAGCAGCACGGTGGAAACCACATTGCCGGTTGTATCCACGAGCACCTGCACGATGCACGGCGCGAGCACGTCCGCATACGGCCAGTTCGTCAGGCTGATCTTGGAAGGCAGCAGCCGTTGCGCGAGTTCACCCCGGATTCGCATCGTGGAGTTTTGCGCGGGCGCGGGTTCATCCAGTGTCGTCGGGGCGGTCAATTCCGGCACCGGCCTGAAGCCGGACACTTGGTCGGTCGGGGAATTGGTCGGCATGAGCCGGCTGAACGCTGTGCCCAGGCCGTCGGTGGACAGCGGCAGCCAGCGCGGCGGTTCCGTCCAGCGAAAGCTTTGCGGCGGGTTGGCATATGTTTTCATCCAACTGGCCGCCGCAAAATCCTTCGGGTTCGGCAGCACGAACAGAGTTGGATCTTCCATCGCGAGCAGCTCAAGTTGAGCTGCGGCGGTGTTCGCGAATTTCAACGCGGCGACATTGCGGACGGCGCGTGGAACAGCTTCTTTTTTTTCGCCGAATAAAAAAATTAAGGCGACTTGCACGACGGTGACGAGTGCGATCACCGTGAACAAACGAGTGCGCGTCCAGCCTTCGCCCGTTGCAGCCGGCTCCAGTGCGGGTGAATGTGCCGTGGCCTCGGTCATGGCAGCAGGTCGGGCGCGGTGGTGCTGCGCGGCAGCGTGGCGAGCAAGGCGTTTTGGATGCCGGCGTCGCGCGCGAGCAGCGTCAGGCGCACAAGCTGGTCGTAGGTCACACTCTTGTCGGCGTGGATGACGAGCGTGAGCGGTGCGCGGGAATTTTTCACGGTGGCGGCGAGGCTTGATTCCAACTGCGCATCGCTGATGATTTGATTGGCAAAATAATACCGGCCGCTGGCGTCAACCGCGACCGCCACGCTCGGCTGTTCTGTGCCGGGCAGATCGCTGGCGTTGGGCAGTTGCAGCGGAATGCCCGGCGTGGGCAGCAGTGCGCCGAGCATCAGGAACATCACCAGCAGAAACAGGACGGCGGCGAACGGCGCCACGTCAAGCGGATTGCGCAGCAGCCGGGTGTTGCGGGGAAATTTCATCAGGGTTTGCCGTGACCGTTGCCGTTGCCGTTTTCAGTGACGATGTTGACGATTTCGCCGGCGGCGCGCTCCATGTCGAGGACGATTTTGTTGATCCGGCTGACGAGATAATTATAGCCCGCGTGCGCCGGGATGGCGACCGCGATGCCCGCACCCGCGCAGATGAGCGCCTTCCAGATGCCGTGGGCGAGCTGTTCGATGTGTGCATACAAACCGGCCTCCTGCACCTGCCGGAAAATTTCCATGAAACCGACAATCGTGCCGAGCAGGCCGAGCAGCGGCGCGATCTGCGCAATGGTGGCGAGCAGGTTCAGCCGTTCCTCGAGCAGCGGCACCTCGGTGAGGCCGGCTTCCTCGACGGCTTCGCGCACACGGTCGCGGCCCTTGTCGCGGTTGAGGATCGCGGTCTTGACGAGGCGTGAAACGGGGCCGGGCGTGGCATCGCAAATGGAAATGGCCTCGACGACATTGTCGCGCTTGAGCACGTTGCGCACGCCGTTGAGGAACTCGGCGGAGTTGATTTGCGCACGGTGGCAGTGCAGGACCCGCTCGATGAACACAACGAGGGCGACGGCTCCGGCGACGAGGATGAGCCAGATCATCGCACCGCCGTTGGCTAAAAGCGTAGGCAACATGCCCCTGTTATACGGTTCGCGGCGGCAAGTTCAAAGCGTAAAAATCGCGGTTGCAAAATTCAGGAGCCGGAATTCGCCGCTGGCTGGCGGCAAATTTTTTGGCCGCTAATTTCTGGCTTCCAAATCCAGGCTCCGATATTCTCAAATCATTATGGCGATTTCAGATGAGAATGTTTTGGTTTTTCCCCGTTCGGTGTTTGAGCAACTGGGAATTTTTCAAGGTTTCAGCGCCGACGTGAACCGCTATCTGCCGGTGATTCTGGAAAAGAAGAACAACCATTTCATGCCGCGGGCCAAGGCTGAGACCGACCCCGGCTTCAAGCAGGTGATTCCGTATGTCGTCATCACCGACGGCAAAAATATTCTCCATTACGTGCGTGGCAAAAAAGCCGGCGAACAGCGGCTGGTCGCCAAAGGTTCAGTTGGCATCGGCGGTCACATCAACAACGAGGATGAAACGCTCTTTGGTTTAAGTTCGTTTGGCATGGAAGCGTTTCGGGATGCGGTGAAGCGTGAAGTCTGCGAGGAACTTTCCGTGTCGGGGGAATTCAACGCCGTTCCCGTCGGCCTCATCAATGATGATTCCACCGAGGTCGGCTCGGTGCATTTCGGCGTTGTCCACGTTTTGCGCTGCCAGCCCGGCCAGGTGCAGAAAAGAGAACAGGTCATCACGCAGGTCGAATTGCTGCCCATCGAGGAATTGAAGGCCAAACGCGACCAGATGGAAACGTGGTCGCAACTGTGCCTCGACAACCTCGAGGCCATTCTAAAATAATCGGCAATGGAATTGAGTTTCAGCCCTAATCCCAGTCCGCCAAAAAAATCCGGCGGTATCGGAGCAACTATTTTCCTGATCCTGTTCAGTCTGCCGTTCGCCGGTTTCGGAGTTGTCGCATTTGTCCAAGGTGTGAAAAAGCTTTCCGCCGGCGACGCCAAGAACGGTTTTGCCCTGTGCGGTTTCGGATTGGTTTTTTCTCTCATCGGTTTCGGTCTGATGGCCGCCGCCATTTTGGGCGGCAAAAAAGTGCGGCAGAGCGAAGAACTGAAACAACGCTACGCCGACCAGCTCTGGCTGGTGCGCCCGGAATGGGCCGCCGGCAAAATCAAATCCACCGCCACCGCGCAAAGCTGGGTTTACCTTGTCTTGGGCGTCCTGCTTTGCGGCATGAGTGCCCCCTTCACATTTGTTTTGCTGCCCCAGGAATTGCACAAGGGCAATCAAGGGGTTTTGTTTGTTCTAATTTTCCCTCTTATCGGCCTGGCATTTCTCATCGCTTTCGCCCGCGCGTGGCTGGCGTATCGCCGCTTTGGCGATTGTTATTTTGAACTCGCGCAGATTCCCGCGCCGCTCGGCGGCACTTTGGAAGGGCAGATTCTCGTCGGCGCGCGGCTTCGCCTCGAACACGGACTGCATCTGAAACTTTCCTGCGTGCGCCGCTTCACCACTGGCGGCGGCAAAGAACGTCAGACACAGGAAAACATCCTCTGGCAGGACGAAAAAATCTTCCGGCCGGAAGCCGATCTGCCCGAACCCGAACCCGGCCGCTCCGGAATTCCGGTTTATTTCAAAATTCCTGCCGACCAACCCGAAGCCACGCCGGAAAGCGGCGACGGCATTCACTGGCGTCTCGAAGCCAATGCCAAAATGTCCGGCCCCGGATTTTCCGCCCGGTTTGAGGTGCCCGTCTTCCGCGTCGCCGGTGCGATGACCGCCGAAAAAACAGTGGGAGATTCCGATCCCACCGCCGCGTTGCAGGAAAGCGTCGAGGAAATTCGCCGCGACGAAAACTCGCGCATCACCGTCACCGACGGCCCCGACGGCCGCGAATTTTATTTTCCCGCCGCGCGCAATTTGGGTTCCGCTCTTATGATTACATTGGTTTGCGCCGTCTGGAATGGTTTCCTCTGGTTGATGATTGTGAAGCACGCGCCGATTTTATTTCCGATTGTCTTCGGGCTTTTTGACCTCTTTATTTTGTGGGGCTGCCTCAATGCCTGGTTGAAATCCAGCCGCGTCACCGTCGGGCGCGACGGCGTGACGGCCGTGAACCGCTGGCTGCTGTTCAGCCGCACGCGCCGCTTTGCCGCCGCCGACATCGCGGAAATCATCACCCAGCCTGGCATGCAAAGCGGATCGAAAGTCTATTGGGCCATCAAGCTGGTTACCCGCGCCACGGCCGATCGCTTTGCCGCGGACAGGGCGGACTATCAGCAAACCGTCCAGGTGCCGTCATTGAAAATGCAGATCCGCGAGGTCAGCCGAGGAACCGCCCTTGCCACCGACATCGCCAGCAAACCGGAAGCCGACTGGCTCGTGCGGGAAATGAACAAGACGCTCGGACGCCGCGCCTGAAAATTGTGAACACCCAACCGAAAACTAAAAATTCAAAACGAAAAGATTCCGTGCCGCCCCGCTGGCGCAAGGAAGTCGAGCGCGTGCTCATCACCGACGAACAGTTGGCCCGGCGCATCAAAATTCTCGCGCGGGAAATTGAAAAAGATTTTCGCGGACGCGAAATGGTGGTTGTCTCGCTGTTGAGCGGCACGGTGATGTTTCTCGCGGATTTGATCCGGCATTTGAATCTGCCGCTGCGGCTGGATTTCATCGGCGTGTCCAGCTACGGCCTCGGCACGGAATCCGGCGAGCTGGTGTTCACCAAGGAACTGCGCCTCGACGTGCGCAACCGCGACGTGCTACTCGTGGATGACATTCTTGACACCGGCAAAACCATGAGCCGCGTCCTGCCGAAAATCTGCGCGCTCAAGCCGCGCCGCATCAAAACCTGCGTGCTGTTGGACAAGGCCGCGCGCCGTGTGGAGAAAATCGAGGCGGATTATGTCGGCTTCGAGATTCCTGATTATTTTGTCGTCGGCTACGGGCTGGATTTTGCCGAGCGCTACCGCAACCTCCCGTTTGTCGGCGTGCTGCATCCGCAGATTTACAAGGAAGTTTCGAAACAGGTCTGCTAGGATTCCGCGTGATGGTCGGCGGTTTGCAATGACCCGACTCTCGCATCGGCTTCTTGCCTGATTCGAAGCGCTCGGCTACCCTGTGCGCTTTATTTATGGCATTTCTCAACGACAATTATCTCAAACTCAAGGCCGGTTATCTGTTTCCTGAAATCGGCCGGCGCGTGAAGGCATTTTGCGACGCCAATCCTGAAGCCGCAAAAAGATTGATTCGCTGCGGCATCGGCGACGTGACTGAGCCGCTGCCACCCGCCGTCATCGCCGCGATGCACAAGGCCGTGGACGAAATGGCCGCGCGCGAGACGTTCAAAGGCTACGGCCCGGAGCAGGGCTACGACTGGCTGCGACACGCCATCGCGCAAAATGATTTCCGCGACAAAGGGCTTGATGTGGCTGACGACGAGATTTTTGTCAGCGACGGCTCCAAGTGCGATTGCGGCAACATCCTCGACATTCTCGGTAGCAAAAACAAAATCGCCATCAGCGATCCGGTGTATCCGGTTTATGTGGACACGAACGTGATGGCCGGCCACACCGGCGAGGCGAACGAGGCCGGCGCTTACGCCAAGCTCGTTTATTTGCCGTGCAAGCCGGCGAACGGTTTCATTCCCGTGCCGCCGAAGAAGCACGTGGATGTAATTTATCTTTGCTCGCCGAACAATCCGACCGGCGCGGCGGCCACGCGCGAACAGCTTGAGGCGTGGGTGAAATTTGCGCTGGAGCACAAATCCGTGATTTTGTTCGACGCGGCTTACGAGGCTTACATCACCGAGCCGAACATCCCACATTCCATTTACGAAATTCCCGGCGCGCGGGAATGCGCCATTGAATTCCGCAGCTTCTCGAAGAACGGCGGGTTCACCGGCACGCGCTGCGCGTTTACGGTGGTTCCGAAAACCTTGCGGTTGGCCACCAAGAGCGGTGAGATGCAACCGCTGCATCCGCTGTGGAACCGCCGCTCGACAACAAAATTCAACGGCGTCAGCTACATCGTCCAGCGCGCGGCGGAAGCGTTGTATTCGCCGGAAGGTAAACTGCAAGTTGCCGAACTCATCAAACATTATCTCGGCAACGCGGAAGTTTTGC
>Ga0316217_10004910_pt1 | contig 14147 bp, 14 predicted proteins | sample 1anoAmetaG_FD_203633 | JGI IMG/M metagenome (GOLD analysis project Ga0316217, IMG submission 203633) | Freshwater microbial communities from Trout Bog Lake, Wisconsin, USA - 1anoA | ecosystem: Environmental > Aquatic > Freshwater > Lake > Hypolimnion/Profundal zone | place: USA: Wisconsin... | reverse complement strand
TGGACGTCGGCCCCTACTACGTGACCGCCCTGGCCGCCCTCCTGGGACCCGCCCGCCGGTGCTGCGCCATGGCCAGGCGGACCTTGCCCTCCCGCACCCTCGAATGCGGTCCCCTCAAGGGCACGACCATCCCCGTGCTGGTGGACACCCACGTGACCGCCAGCATCGAGTTCGTCTCGGGGGCCATCGTCACGCTGCTGGCCAGTTTCGATGTCTGGGACTCGGAACTGCCGCGCATCGAGATCTACGGCACCGAGGGCACCCTCTGCATCGAGGACAAGGACCCGGTGGGCGGTCCCAACCTGTTCGGCGGCAGATTGCTGCTCCGCACCCGGGACGAGTATCGCTGGCAGGGCCTGCCTCGCACCAACGCCGATGCGCCCTGGCTGGAAGTGCCCGTCAGCCGCCCCTTCAACGAATTGAGCCACCGGGAGGACAGCCGGGGGATCGGTCTGGTGGACATGGCCTGTGCGATCCGGGACGGACGCCCGCACCGGGCCAACGGGGACCTGGCGTTGCACGGCCTGGAACTCATGGAAGCCATCCTGACCTCCGCGGCGGAGGGGCGGTTCGAAACCCTGGAGAGTTCCTGCGAAAGGCCGGAAGCTCTGCCTCTGGACTTCCCGTAAATAGTGTTGCAATGGCACTACCCGGGCACTGAGCAGGGCGTGGCCATGCTTTCCAGCGTTCTCCAGAGCGGTCATGCCGTTCAGGTGAACATCCAGATCATGCGAGCCTTCGTGGCGCCCCAAGCTGCACGTCACGAAACATCTACCCCAGAAACCGACCGAGCTGGGCAAGGACCACATGCTCGACCACCGCCCCGCCAGCATGTTCCGCCACCGATTCCAACATCCGGTTCAGCGTGTGCAGAGCGGTCCGGCTCCGGGTGGTGTGCGGCGGGTTGACCCTCGCCTCCTGCAAGGCGTCCTGAAACCGGTCGCCTTCCGCGGTATCGAAACCCAACTGGGGCGCCTTGGACGAGGAGGAGCTAGCTTACGGTCTTGGACAAGCCAGTAGTGGCAGGGGGCCGGCGGGACGAAGCTATCCGTCTGTGCGTTGACCCGGAGGACGAGCGCCCATGCGGAGGGTTAAATATTTAAATTATTCATACGATCTCCTTGCGGTTCAACCGAGAGGCGCAGCCGGCGGAATGTCCCATCGCATCGAACATGATCTCTTGGTGTTGGCATACAGATCATCAAGAAGGATCTTATTTCCAATGTTTACCTAATTCCAACCATCCATGGGGGGATGGCGGATCAGGCGAGCATCAGCGGCCCAGGATCCAGGTCCAGCAGCCGCGCCAGCGTGGCCGCCAACAGTCCGTGGTCCTCGCGCTGGGGCAGGCCCGAGACGGTGGCGGTGCCGATCTGGCCAGCGCCCCGTACCAGGAGCGGGAAGCAGCCGCCGTCCAAGGTGTAGTCCCGGGCCGGCAGGCCCATGAGTTCCAGGATGGGCCGGCAGTTGAGTTGACCCTCGAGCCCCACCGCGTAGGAGCTGCGCCGGAACATTTCCACCGTGTTTCGTTTGCGCCTGGCCCAGTCGGCGTTGGCCGGGGTGGTCCCGTCCATGGCGTGGAAGAACAGGATGTCCTCGCCGCGCCGGATGTCGATGGTCACCGCCGCCCCCAGGGCCAGCGCCGCCGCGCGCAGCGCCTCGCCCAGCCGCCAGGCGGTGGCGGCGTCGAAGTGGGCGAACACCAGGGCCGCCTCCTGTTCCGCGATCTTTTTCAGGTCCGAGCGCAAACGACTCTCCTGCTGCGTCTGGTATTCCGCCATGGCTGCTCCCCTTTTGGGTCCAGCCTCGCATGGAACCGGGGCCTGGGCTAGTGCCCGCGTAAGGTTTTCAATCCTGCTCAAAGACTCACCTGCCCTGCGGAGCTACTTCAAGCGCTCTGCCTTGACGATCGTCGCCTGCATGATGGCAACCACCTTGGAGGCATTCCCGGAAATGGCCAGGACTTCACCGGTGCAGACGGCTAGAAGCTTTCCTGAATGCTGCACCCTGCCGATGGCCAGGAATCGCTCGCCTATCGCAGGCCGCACGAGGTTGATTTTGAACTCCGCCGTGACTACCTCGGATCCCGGCGGTGCTTGGGTCAGCGCCGCATAACCGCAGGCACTATCAACGATGCTGGTTATGGCTCCGGCATGGAGATACCCGTGCTGCTGGGAAAGCCCATCCGAAAATGGCAACCCGATTTGCACTTCACCATCGGTAACTGAGACAAGCTGGGCCCCGAGGGTCGCCATCAAACCTTGGGAATTGAAGCTGGTTACGATTCGTTCCTGGATGTCACTCATATGCAGGAGCCTCCAGATGACAGGTGACCCGCTGGGCGCCCTCACTCTTCGATCGCGCCGCCGATGGAGCGCAAGTGCTGACGAAAGGTTAGCGCGGGATCGGCGCGCCGGGAGGCGAGGAACTCGGCGAAGCGCGACTGCTGCCTGAAGGAGGTGCCCATTTGCATGCGGGCGGCCTGGAGACGTTCCGTATCCCGGATGGCGGAGGCCAAATCCGCCACCTCTGCAGCCCGATCAAGCGGAACGAACAGGATGCCGTCATCGTCACCCAGGGCGAGATCGTCGGAAGTCACCCGATGGTCCCCGCATCGGGCAGATTGGAACGCTGAGGGTTCCTGCTCGTCGAGCCGCTGGGGTCCAGCAGGCAGGGCGCCAAGGCTGAAGATCGGCAGGCGGATGGTGGTTAGTTCACGACTGTCCCGATGAAACCCCCAGATCACCATGCCGGAGAGGCCAGCGCCGGCGACCTCAAGAGTGACCAGGTCGCCGACGCATGCCTCGTCGATCCTTCCACCGTTGTCCACCACAAGCACGTCACCCCGGGAAGCGCGTTCCAGGGCATCCAGGAACACATCGACACTGCCATAGTGCCGAACGGGGAGTACGCGACCCACCATATGGATATCGCTCCACAGAGCGTGCATGGCCGGGGGAGCGAAGCGAACCGGGATTCGCAGCCGCATGCATGCGTCCGCGACATGGGGCGTCGTCAGATCGAGGTAGATTCTCTGCAGGGTCACGGAAATCATGCGGCGCTCCATTCGGCAAGGTAACAGAGGCAAGGGCTTTCAGCGGATGGCCTTCTCCGCGATCAGGACCAGGGCGATCGCGACCATCGAGGCGCCAGAGACCCGGCTGACGATCCGGGAAGCCACCGGCCGTGTCTGCAGAATGGCCTGGGAACCAAAACCTACGAGCAGATAGACGACTCCACAACTGAACACATGGATCAGGCCGAGCGCGATGATCTGGACCGGGACCGGCCAGGGTGCTTTCGGATCGGTGAACTGAGGCAGGAGCGCCAGGAACAGCAGAAATACCTTGGGATTCAGGCCACTCACGCAAACGCCTTTGGCGGCCCAGCCGGACCAGGCGCCGGATTCCCTTCTATCACCAGCCTTGGGCACGCCCGGATGGACGAACATGCTGACGCCGAGCCATAGCAGGTACGTCGCCCCGACTGCCATGAGCACCGTGAGGGTGATCGGATTGCTCGCCACGAGGGCGCCCACACCAGCCGCGACGATCAATGTCGCCATCAGGTGCCCGAGCAGAAGTCCCGCCACCGCGGGCAGAACCACCCGACCGCACAGTCCGGCGGAGATCGCGTACGCCCAGTCCACGCCGGGCGTGATTACGAACAGGATCGAAACTGCCCAGAATTCGGCGAAGATGCGGATTGCCATGGCTGCCACCTGAAGGGTCGAATATTCTAATATTTAGTGCTACACGGAAAGAATATCTCCTATGACAGGGTAGTTGCTTCCAAATACTTACTACCAATTCCAAAATTTTGGTAAAATATCCTACATGGATCGAATTGATTGCAAAATCCTTGCTGAACTCCAGGCCGACGGGCGCCTCTCGGTCACTGAACTGGCCGACCGGATCGGGCTGAGTGTCTCTCCGTGCCATCGTCGGGTGCGGGCTCGGGAGCAATCCGGGGTCATCAGCGGCTACCAGGCGCACCTCGACCCCACCCATCTCGGTCTGAATTTTTCCGCAATCGTGTTTGTCACGCTCCGAGAGGGCGACCGTCAGGCTGTCGAAACCTTCGAGGCCGCCGTCGTGGAAATCCCGCAGGTCATCCAGGCTCAACGCCTCTTCGGTGACCCGGACTATCTTCTCCACGTCATCACCCGCGACCTGCCGGCGTTTCAACAACTTTACGACGAACGGCTGTCCGCCCTGCCCAGCGTGCAGCGACTCACTTCCACCCTTGTCATGAAAAGCGTGGTCCAGAACCGTCCGGTTTCAACCTTGGGGTAGCTCCAGAAATATTCGCTTGAGCCCATACCAGCTGTGCCTCGGGCGGCCACCAGCGGGCGGCCGCACAGGTTCTGATAGGCCTTGCTGGGCCACCTTCCACAGCTGAAATCGAGACCCGGCGCTGCCTCCAGGAGATCGCATCCTGGCTTCTCGTTTCTGGTTCCTGGAAAAAATTTAATTAAATATTTATATTTTAACGACGATATCGCGAATAAAAATGAAAACGCAGTAAACCGAAAATCCTTCTTGACAATCGCCGATTAAATGACAGGATAACGCAAAGGAGAGTGGCAAATGGATGTTGAAACCCTGACTCCGGCCGACAGGCCGACCTTTTACTTCGTTGGCGTGACCACCGGAAAGTCCTCGATCATGACGGTATTCCCGAAATGGGCCGAACACCTCGGCCTGGGCGAGGTGCCCATCAAGGGCATCGATTGCAAATGGCACGATGACCCTGAGGTGTACCGGCGGGTCGTGAAATTTCTGAAAAACGACCCCCTTTCCGTGGGGGCCCTGGTCACGACCCATAAATTGGACCTGCTGGCGGCGGCCAGGGCCGAGTTCGAATATCTCGATCCCTACGCCGAACTGCTGGGAGAGGTTTCCTCCATCTCCAAGCAGGACGGCAAACTCTGCGGCTTTGCCAAGGACCCCTTCACGAGCGGTTTCTCCTATGACGCCTTCGTCCCGGCGGACCACTGGGCCAAGACCGGCGGCGAGATGTGCATCCTTGGCGCAGGTGGTTCATCCCTTGCCCTGACCGCCTACCTCATGAAGCAGAAGCCCCGCGCGGAATGGCCGGCCAGAATCATCGTCACCAATCGCAGCCCGAAGCGCCTCGAGGAGATGAAGCAGGTCCATGCGAAGATCAACCCGGGCATCACCATGGAATATGTGCTCGCGCCGACGGCCGCGGACAACGACCGGGTCGTCAACGGGCTCAAGCCCCATTCGCTCGTGGTCAACGCCACCGGCCTCGGCAAGGACGCCCCCGGCTCGCCCCTGACCGACCAGGTCCGCTTCCCGAAGAACGGTCTGGTCTGGGAATACAACTACCGCGGCGACCTGCTCTTCCTGCGTCAGGCCCAGGCCCAGCAAGCCAGCCAGGCCCTCCAGATCGAAGACGGCTGGGTGTACTTCATCCACGGCTGGACCCGGGTCATCGCCGAGGTTTTCCACATCGACATTCCCACCAGCGGCCCCGCTTTCGAGGCGTTGAGCCGGATCGCCGCCGCGGCCCGTTGATCGCAATTCCTTCCACAACACGGAGAAAACCATGAACTTGCATCCCGGGACCAGCCTCATCCAGCCGTACGCCGTCGACCTCGATCTCGAAATGGGGATCATGAAGAACGCCAAGCAGCACACCGTCCGGCGCGCCTCGGACATGTCCGGCCACTACGCCGACCAGACGGCCCTAGAACAACTCATAAAGGACGGCGACCCTGTTCACTATGAGGTCTTCGAATGCCTGCCGCCTGAGGAATACGGCCAGATTTTCTTCTGCATCTCCACCTTGCAGCCCGGCAAGGTGGGCGACGAATATTTCATGACTAAAGGTCATTACCACACCGTCCCACACACGGGCGAGATCTACCTTTGCCTTCGCGGCGAGGGTTACATGCTGATGAAGACCTCGGACGGTCAATTCGCCTACCAGCGCTTCCATCGCGGCGGCATTGTCTATGTTCCGCCTTATTGGGCCCACCGTTCGGTCAACACCGGCAAGGAGCCCCTCGTGTCCTTCTGCACCTACAATGCCGAGGCAGGCCACAACTACGGCGACATCGAGAAAGAAGGATTCATCAAGCGGGTGCTCGAAGTCAGCGGCAGGCCGCTTATCCAGTAAGGGGGAAACGCCATGGAATCAGTCGTTGTCACACCGCGTTCCCTGACCCAGTCCGGGCACCCCCAGTTGGAACGCATCAAACAGGCGGGCTACGAAATCGTGTTCCCTAGTCCGGGGGCGCAGCCGACCGCACAGCAGCTGGCCGCGTCACTCAAGGATGCTGTTGGCTATCTGGCGGGGGTCGAGAAGATCTCCGCGGAGGTGCTCGATGGGGCCAAGAACCTGAAGGTCATCTCGCGCAATGGGGTCGGCACTGACAACGTCGACATGAACAAGGCCCTGTCCATGGGCATCAGGGTCTGCAGGGCCGAAGGCGCCAATGCCCGCGGCGTGGCCGAACTGGCCTTCGGCCATATTCTCGCCGGTGTCCGCCACATCTCCGCGGCATCGGCCGAGCTGAAGGCCGGGCACTGGAGCCGGGCCAAGGGATTCGAGCTCGAGGGCAAGGTCCTCGGCCTCGTGGGGTGCGGCAAGATCGGCAAGCTCGTCGCCAGGTTCGCCCTGGCGTTCGACATGAAGGTCGTGGCCTACGATCCCTATCCCGATCTGAAGTTCGCACCCTCGCCGGATTTCAGCTATGCCGACTTCCTGACCGTTTTCGGCCAGGCGGATGTCCTGAGTCTCCATGCGCCGCCCGCGTCCGACGGCAAGCCCCTTATTGACTCGAGCGTCCTGTCCAGGATGAAGAAGGGGGCTGTCATCGTGAACACCGCCCGCGAAGGTCTGGTGGACAAGTCCGCCATGAAGGCCGCCCTCGAATCGGGCCAGATCTCTTCCTACTCCACCGACGCCTTCGACAAGGAACCCCCGGATGACTGGGAGCTGGTGAAATGCCCCGGGGTGATCGCCACGCCGCATCTCGGCGGCTTCACCGAGGAGAGCGTCAACCGGGCCACCGAGGTGGCTGTGGACAACCTCCTGAAGGAGCTGAAGGAAGTGGGCGCATGATCAGCCGAGTGAATCTGCGACAGAGAGGGAAACCAGCACTGCCACTCAGAAAGAGCCAGGACCTCCTCGCTGGCGAAATCCGGCTGCACTGGCTGGGACAAGCGGGTTTTCTCTTGGAAACGAGCGAAACGCGTGTGCTAGTCGATCCCTATCTGTCCGATTCCCTTGCCAGCAAATACCGCGGCCAGGCCTTTCCGCACACCCGGATGATGGCCGTCCCGGTCCGGCCGGACCAGCTGGCCGACATCGACCTGGTGGTGGTGAGCCATGCCCATACCGACCACATGGACCCGGAGACCCTCAGCATCGTCGCCAGGGAGAATCCGGCCTGCCGCTTCGTGGTTCCGGAAGCCGTCCGCTCCATCGCCCTGGAGCGGGGCGTGCCAGCTGCCCAACTGGTCGGGGCAAAGGCCTTCGAACGGCTGTGGCCAGCAGCGGGATGCATGCTTGACCCCATCCCGTCGGCCCACGAGGAGCTGAAGCAGAACGAGGCCGGGGAGCATTTCTTCCTGGGCTATGTCATCACGTTGGCCGGAGTTGCCATCTACCATTCGGGCGATTGCTGCCCGTATCCCGGGTTGGTTGCGAACCTGCGCCGGCAACGGGTCGATCTGGCCCTGCTGCCGATCAACGGCCGGGACAGCACCCGGGCCGCCAATGGCATCCTCGGCAATTTCACCACGGGCGAGGCCATCGACCTGGTGCGAGACGCAGGGATTGCCTGGGCCATCGGTCATCATTATGGAATGTTTGATTTCAATACCGTTGATCCCGAAACCGCCCGGGCAGAAATACGCGCCGCGGGGGCCGAGATGGCGGCACACTTCCTGATGGCGGATCGGAGCGGCCGTTTCGAACTCTCCGCCGCAAAATTCCAGACCAACAACAAGGAGTCAGCAATGTCTGACATGCACGATGCAATAAAGGCCGTCGGCTTGGTGCCAGTCATCAAGCTCGACCGGGTCGAAGACGCTGAGCCCCTCGGCAAGGCCCTGATGGCCGGCGGCCTGAGGGTAACCGAGATCACTTTCCGGACCGATGCGGCCGCAGAATCCATCCGTCTTCTCCGTGCGAAGTTCCCCGACATGATCGTCGGCGCCGGCACCATCCTGACCCTCGACCAGGCCAAGGCCAGCGTTGATGCAGGGAGTTCGTTCGCGGTGACCCCCGGCTTCAATCCGAAGATCGTCGAGTTCTTCCAGTCCAAGGGCATCCCGGTCGTGCCGGGCGTCAATTCGCCCACACAGGTGGAGATGGGCCTGGAAATGGGACTCAAGGTCCTCAAGTTCTTTCCGGCCGAAGCCTCGGGTGGGGTGAGCATGCTGAAAGCCCTCCAGGGTCCCTATGCCGACGTCCGCTTCATGCCCACCGGTGGCATCGACGAGTCCAACCTGGCTTCATACCTGGCGCTGCGCAATGTCCTGGCCTGTGGCGGCACCTGGATGGTGAAGGACGAATTGATCAGGCAGGGCAAGTTCGACGAGATTGCCCTGCTCAGCCGGCAGGCTGTCGAGTTGGTGAAGAAAATCAGGAACCCGGCCTAGGGGGGTCATCAACGTCGCTGGAATGCCCAAGCGTTTCGAAAATTTTTACGCAATAAGCAGTTGACATCTTTCGCTTAACGAGCAAACTGTTAATATAGCAACAGAAAAAACGTAAATTCCAATAAATAGTTCTTAGCCAGCAAACTAAACAATCCACAAACCTCCTGATTGCTAGGGTTGTGGATTGTTTTTCTACGGAGAGTGGAACATGTTGAGCAGGGCCGCAAAATCCTACCTGGAAATAGTGAAGCAGACCGGAATTGAAATTTGCGAGGATGCGGATTCCCTCGTTTGGAAAGGCCCCAAGGCCGGCGGCGTCAAGGACAACGGGCCTCTGAAGGGGAAGCGGATCGGGTGCCTGGTGGCTAGCGAGTTCAGCGATTTCCAGGCCTATTACATTGCGGCATACATTGGCGAGCTCGGCGGACAGCTCGAATTCCTCCTAGTAGACCGAGTCACATGGCACTGGACGCGTCCGAACGACAAGAAGAAAGGCGTACAGGGCATGTGGGGTCTCAGCGTGGATCCTATTCCCGTTGGTGGCGGAACGAAGGCAGACAAGGCCATAAGCGCTTACAATGCGAAGGCTACTGATTATGACGCTCTTATCATTCTTGGAGGGCCATCGGGAGACATGATGTCAACCGAGCCGGAAATCCAGAAACTACTTACCGAAGCTTACTCGAACGGTGCGGTAGTCGGTGGCATCGGGGGCGGCATCATACCCCTCATTACCGTCGGGCTCACCAATGGCAAAAAGTGTACGGGCAACGAGCAGGTAGATTTCATCCTCAAAAGGAGCGCGAAGTTCGTCGACCTGCCCTGCGTCACCGATCAGCGCGTCATAACCGCTAAAGAGACCATCGATACTCCTGAGTTCGTCTCCGCTCTTTGCCGAGCCATGCAGCCTTCGTATGTAGACAATCGGAAGGGTGTGCTCGCCGGGAAGAGGATGATGCTCATCGCCGGCTGGGATTTTGAGGATTTCGAACTTTCTGTCACGTTCCTTGAACTATTCCATCGTGGCGCTTCGATCACGATCGGCACGTTCAGCGGTTGCAAACGAAACAGACCCGGCATCCTCTCATCGGATTATTCGCAAGGCAACTTCGGCATGACCGTGCCTTTGCAGGAGATCCCCCTGGACCTGTACCAGATCAAAGACTTGAATGAAATCGCTCAGGATGAATACGATGCACTCATGATCCCTGGAGCCTTCTGCCCATGGAACATGATTGAGGCCAAATACCCCATAACCTTCCTGAAGAATGCGAACGAATCAGGTCGTACCATCGCCTTCATGTGTCACGGCCCTATCGCGGTGGCCGCAGCGGATATCGTGAAGAATCGCAAGGCGACTGGATGGCTTTCCTCTAATCCCGCCTTCACCGCCATGGGGGGGCAGTTCTCTGCCGAGTGGGCGGCGACGATAGACGGCAACCTAGTCTCGGGGAAAACAACTCCTGAACTGCCGGAGTTCATGGACGCAATTACCGTGGCCTTGCTCAATAGGCAGGGATAGGTCGAGAAGATGGAAGGGGCGGCCGATATGGAATCGCGAAATATCCTAGAAATGACCGGAATTTTCAAATCCTTTTCCGGAGTCAGAGCCCTCAATGGTGCATCTATCGTATGCTCCTACGGCGAAGTACACGCCCTTCTCGGCGAGAACGGTGCAGGCAAGTCGACGCTGATGAAAATACTGAGTGCCGCATACCAGCCAGACCGGGGCGAAATCAAGTATAAGGGACAGACTTTAACGCATCAGGACCCGATCGCCATCCGAAAAGCTGGTATTGGCATCATCTATCAAGAATTCAACTTGGTTCCGGAACTGACGGTCGCCGAGAACATTTTTCTTGGCCGAGAGCTTGCGTGGGGCGGCTTCATCGACAAGAAAACCATGAACCAGATGGCTGCCGACATTTTTGAAAAGCTTGGGGTCAACATCGATGTCAATATCCAGGCGAAACGCTTAAGTGTCGCTGAACAGCAGATGGTGGAAATTGCCAAGGCGCTTTCGTTCAATGCCGATCTGATTGTCATGGATGAGCCGACAGCGACGCTTACAACCCATGAGATCGACTTTCTATTCAAGACGATCAGGCGTTTGAAGGACGAGGGAAAGACATTTATCTATATCTCCCATCGGCTGGAAGAAATCTTTGCTATCTGTGACCGGGTTACAGTGCTCAAGGATGGAGCTCTTGTTGGGTCCAGGAATATTGGCGAAATCGACAAGGATGGATTAATCAACATGATGGTCGGCAGAACGCTATCCGACTACTACCCTCCGCGAGACGGAAAGAAAGGGCAGAAGGTCCTTGAAGTTCTTGGTCTCACCAGAAAGGGAGCATTCCAGGACATCTCGTTCGATGCTTATTCGGGTGAGATTCTTGGATTTTTCGGATTGATCGGCGCGGGACGAACTGAAGTTGTGCGGGCGATTTTCGGAGCCGAGCCTGCTGAGTCCGGCAAGGTTTCCATTAATGGCCAACCCGTAGTCATCAATAATCCAGTTGATGCGATCGGCCATGAAATAGGATTTGCCACCGAAGACAGGAAACAGCAAGGACTCGTATTAAGCTTATCCGTCAAGAAAAACATCTCCCTTCCAATTTTGGGGAATCTAATTAAATTCGGTTTTCTTCAACTCAAAAAAGAAATACAAGTCGCAAATTCATTCGTTCAACGACTCCATATTGCAATCAGGAACCTAGACGTGAATGTCGGTTATCTGAGCGGAGGAAACCAGCAGAAAGTGGTTCTGGCAAAGTGGCTGGCAAGGGACTGCAACATCCTGATCCTGGATGAGCCGACCCGTGGCATTGATGTTGGTGCCAAAGCTGAAATTTATTTGCTTATGCGCGATCTTGCTAAACAGGGAAAGACAATAATCATGATTTCATCGGAACTCCTTGAGGTGATTGGCGTAAGCGATAGAATTATTGTTATGAACCAAGGGGCTATTGTTGCGGAAATGCCTGCAATCGGTGCTACTGAAGAAAACATCATGCATTATGCGATCGGAGGAGGAGAATAATGTCTTCACCAAGTAATGAAAATGTTCTGAGGCGACGGACAAAAGCAAAATTCGATCTGCCTCAATTTTTTGAAACCTATGGCATGTTGATCGTATTGGTTGTGCTGATTTTTGCATGTTCGATGATATCGCCCGTGTTTCTGAGGCCGGGCAATCTCTTCAACATCACCAGGCAGGTTGCTGTAATCGGAATCATCAGCGTCGGCATGACGCTTGTGATCATTACGCGCGGCATCGATCTTTCGGTTGGATCTGTCTACGCTTTCGCCACGCTGATGATGGCGGGCATGAAGGTTGGGGCTGTGCCGAATGCCTTGTTCGCAGTGCTTCTCAGCATGGTTTGGGGTTTGATCGCCGGCCTGCTGATCACGAAAGGAAAAATTCAACCGTTCATCGCCACGCTCGGTCTGATGACAGCCATTGTCGGAATCGGACTGACCATTTCCGGTGGTGAGCCGTTTCTTGGCACTCCCAAGGGTTTGCAATTCATCGGACAAGGAACCCTGTTCGGACTCATCCCGTTCCAGGCGGTGTTATTTGCTGTGATCGCGATTGCTGGTCACCTGATGCTCACATGCACAAAGTTTGGTCGCTATATCTACGCTGTCGGCGGAAATGAAGAAGGCAGCCGGCTCTCGGGCATCCGCGTGGATACCGTTAAGATCGTCACCTATGTCATCTGTGCTGGGCTTGCCGGATTTGCAGGCGTCATTACGGCAAATCATATGAACTTCGGTGAAGCGAACATTGGTTCCGGTATGGAATTGGACGCCATCGCCGCTGTCGCGGTCGGGGGAACTTCGCTCGGAGGCGGAACGGGGGGTGTTGCCGGAACCGTCGTCGGTGTGCTGATCATCGGTGTTTTGAACAATCTTCTGAATTTAGTCGATATGCCCGGCTACACCCAGAAGGTCGTAAAGGGCGCAATCATCATTGCCGCGGTCCTTCTGCAGAGCATGCAAGCAAATAAGAAGAAATAGCAAAAACAGTATCCTCCATGGAATCACCCATGGAAAACTGTCATCCTTAAGGGGATAGTCATGAGAAAGTCAGTTACTGTGTTCCTGAGCTCTCTGCTTCTTAGTGGGCTTGTTTTTGCCAACGCTGCCGAGGCGAAGAAATTCGTCATCGGTCTGTCCCAGGAGAGCCTTGATCATCCCATGATGATCTCGCAGCGCAAGTCGGTGCGTGACGCCGCGGCAAAATATACGAACGTCGAAATCATCGCTACCGATGGACAGGGATCTGTCGTCAAGCAGGTGGCCGGCATCGAGGATATGATGGTGCGCCACATTGATCTGCTGATGGTCCAGGCTTCCAAGGCTGAAGGACTGCGGCAGGAACTCAACAAGGTTCATGCGGCCGGCATTCCCTACATGTTCGTCGGCAAGTCGATCATGGGCACCGAGGCGACGACCATTGTCTCCATCGATGACCGTGAGATCGGCAAGGAGGTCGGAACTTACGTTGTGGGTCTGCTGACGAAGAAGAAGGGCGGACCCAATGGACGCATCGTCATTCTGGACGGAATCCCGGGCGATGAGACTTCCGTCATGCGCACGGGTGGATTCAAAGATGTCATCAGCAAGCAGAAGGGAATCACCATTGTTTCTGAACAGCCCGCAAACTATCGCCGGCCTGAAGCCTACACAGTCATGCAGAACATTCTCCAGGCGAATGCTCCTGGGACCATCGATGTGGTGATGGCCGCGAACGGTGACATGGCCATTGGCGCAGCGCAGGCAGTGAAGGAGGCCGGCCGGACGAAGGAAATGTTCATTACCGGACTTGACGGCCTGCAGGGCGAGATCGACGCTATCAATGCCGGTGACATGACCGCAACCTGGACCTTCAATCCGTCCGGGAAAGAAGGACTCGACCTCGCTGTGAAGATCTTGAATGGTGAGAAGGTTCCGGCCCGTGTCATTGCTCCGTCCACGCGCATTGATGCCTCCAATTCGGCGACGGCGAAGCCTGCTTTCTAGAACTGATAAAGACTCCAAATAACAATACAAGAGGCCAATACCGCAGAGGAAAATCTTCTGCGGTATTGGTCTTCCCTGTTTTCCATGGAGTCCTTAAGCGCCGAGATAATCACCATCTATAACTTAATTAAATTTGAATTATTTTTTTGTCTGGCTGAACTATAAGCTGTATAGTCTTAACCATCCCATCAAGAGTGCCGGCCACCGGTGATTATCGAAAACCTAGGTTCCACCGCAAGGGGGAACGCAGAGCTGATCACTCAGCCCGAGGAGGTTCGTCATGAAAAATTTCCTAATCTGCGGCGCGCTCGCCGTATTCACGCTGGTCGGCGGGGGCACTCCCGCGGCGGCCGCACCCAAGCAGATGGTCTACGGCTACTGGGCGACGACACTGTGTGGAGTGCGTCAGCGACAACTACACCAGTGCATGGGGTAGCGCTGAACCGGGCAGATTCGTGACACGTTTGAACTGCGACCAGG
>Ga0316217_10004909_pt1 | contig 14148 bp, 8 predicted proteins | sample 1anoAmetaG_FD_203633 | JGI IMG/M metagenome (GOLD analysis project Ga0316217, IMG submission 203633) | Freshwater microbial communities from Trout Bog Lake, Wisconsin, USA - 1anoA | ecosystem: Environmental > Aquatic > Freshwater > Lake > Hypolimnion/Profundal zone | place: USA: Wisconsin... | reverse complement strand
GCGGTGCCGGCCGCGTCGAGCTTCTTGCCGGACTCGCCGTCGGTGAACAGGACGACGAGCCGCCCCCCGGTCGCCCCCGCGGCGGCCCGCGCCCGGTCGAGCGACGCCGCGAGGTCGGCCGGGTCGGTACGGGGCTGGGTGAGGCGCTTCATGAGCGCCGCCGACGAGAGCGAGCGGTGCGACGCGGGCATCGTCGGGACGACCACGTGCGCCCCCCGCACGTCGATGACCGTGATGTGGTCCTTGCCGCCGAGCTGCCGGAGCGCGGCGTCGGTCAGCGGGGAGGCCTCCTCGCCGGCGCCGTCGACCACGAACACCGCCTGCGCGGGCTCCCGCGTCGCGCCGGGGGCCGGCGGGGAGAGGAGGTCGATGCGGACGAGGACCTCGCCGCCCCAGGACGGGACCCGCGTGTCGCTCGGGCGCATCGAGATGCCGAGCCCCGGCGCCGTGAGGAGCGTCGGGTGGCTCGTCTGCGTGAAGCGGCCGTTCGCGGGGAGGATGAAGCCGACCGGCGCCCTCCACGGGGCGTTCGCGTCCTTCACCACCACGCGCTTCGGCAGATCGGTCTGGTCGCGGTACTCGACCCCGTGCGCCGTCATCACCGCCGCGCCGTGCGCCCCCTGCTCCTGCACGACCACCGTCCCGTCGCGGGCGACGACCGGCGGCGCGCAGGCGGCCCCGGCCAGACCGACCGTGAGCAGGGCGAGCCGGGCGCGCGCCGGGAGCTGCGACGGGGCGAGGGGGACCATCGCCGGAAGGATAGCCGCGGGGGGCCGCGCCCGCCCCCTCTATTGACGCTGTGTCGCCGCGCGCTGGCTCATGCGTGTCGATGCGGTGCGCCTCGGCCGACCCGCTCGGCTAGACTCGTCACCCATGCGCCCGCTCCTCCCGCTCGGCGCGCTCCTCCTGGGGCTGGTCGGCTGCCCCGGGCACAAGGCGGCCCCCGAGACCTTCGCCGCCGACGCCTACGTCGCCGCGGCCCCTCGCCCCGCGACCGCCTCGAGCGCCCAGTCCGCCGAGATCCAGGCGGTGCAGCGCGAGGCCGACGGCTGGCGGCGCGAGCACCGGATCATCGACGTGCACGAGCACATCTCACCGGACGCCGAGGCCCTGGCCCGCGCCGTCAAGATCCACGACGCCGTCGGCATCGGCCTCGTCGTCAACCTGAGCGGCGGCACCGTCACCCCGCGCTCCGACGTCCCGAGCGCCTTCGAGTACACCCGCGGCCTCGCCAACAAGCTCTATCCGGGCCGCTTCCTCCAGTACATGAACCTCGACTACGCCCGCTGGGACTCGCCGACCTTCGCCGCGGAGGCGGTGGCCCAGGTCGAGCGCGGCGCGAAGCTGGGGGCGGCCGGGTTCAAGGAGTTCAAGCGGCTCGGGCTCTACCTGCGCGACGGCGCGGGGCGGCTCATCCGCGTCGACGACCCGAAGCTCGACGGCGTGTGGCGGCGCTGCGGCGAGCTCGGCCTCCCCGTGTCGATCCACACCGCCGACCCCCGCGCCTTCTGGCAGCCGCTCGACTCGTCGAACGAACGCTGGGACGAGCTGCACGACCACCCGCGCTGGTGGTTCGGCGACCCGAAGGTCTACCCGCCGCGCGAGGAGCTCCTCGCCCAGCTCGACCGCGTCATCGGCCGCCACCCCGAGACCACGTTCGTCTCGGTCCACTTCGGCAGCAACGCCGAGGACCTCGCCTGGGTCGACGCCGCCCTCGACCGTCACCCGAACATGTGGGTCGACCTCGCCGCCCGCGTCCCCGAGATCGGGCGGCACGACCCGGAGCTCGTCCGGCAGCTCTTCCTCAAGCACCAGGACCGCATCCTCTTCGCGACGGACCTCAGCGTCGACGAGGAGCTCACGCTCGGCTCCGGGGGGAGCGGCCCGCCCCCGACGGACGCCGACGCCGTCGAGTTCTTCCAGAAGCACTGGCGCTGGATGGAGACGCGCGACCAGCATTTCGCCCACATGACGCCCATCCAGGGGCGCTGGACGATCAGCGGCATCGGGCTGCCGGCGACCGTGCTCCGGAAGATCTACTTCGACAACGCGCGACGGCTGCTCGCGCGGTCGCTCCCCGAGGGGAAGTAGCGAGGGGCTGGCCAGGCTCTGCCGGACGGGCGGACTTCGACGTCCAGGCGGCGTCTGCGCTTGTAATGCCAGGCTCCCCGTGATTCGGTCCCGGCCACCATGACCCGTTCCTTCGCCTCCCTTGGCCCCGTGGCCATCTCCCTCTCGGTCCTGATCGCGGCCGCCGCGCCCGCTTGCAAGCCGCACGGCGCCGCAAAGTCCGACGCCGCGCCCGCCCCCTCCGCCTCCGCGGCCCCCGTCGCCAAGGGGCTCCCGGCCCCCGACGACGTCGCAGCGCCCCCCGCGGACGCCGTGAAGACCGCCAGCGGCATCGCGAGCAAGGTCCTCAGCCCCGGCACCGGCACCGACCACCCGGCCGTGAACGACACCGTGAAGGTGAACTACACGGGCTGGACGACCGATGGGAAGATGTTCGACAGCTCCGTGCAGCCGCTGCAGCCGGGGCGGAAGGCCGAGCCGATCTCGCTCGGGCTGGCGCAGGTGATCCCGGGCTGGACCGAGGGGATGGGGCTCATGGTCGTGGGCGAGAAGCGCCGCCTCTGGATCCCGCAGGAGCTCGCCTACGGCGGTCGCCCTGGCGCCCCGGCGGGCATGCTCGTATTCGACATCGAGCTGCTCGAGATCACCCCCGGCCCGAAGCCCCCGGAGAACGTCGCGGCGGCCCCCGACGACGCCGAGAAGACGAAGGACGGGCTGGCGATGAAGGTCCTGACCAAGGGGACGGGGACGGCCCACCCCGGGCCGAACGACGGCGTCCGCGTCAACTTCACCACGTGGCAGCACGACGGCCGGCTCCTCGACTCGTCCAAGGACAAGCCGACGGTCCGGCCCGTCACGGGCTTCTTCGACGGCTGGGCCGAGGGGGTCACGAAGATGGTCGTCGGCGAGAAGCGGATGCTCTGGGTCCCCTCGGCGCTCGGTCCGAAGGGGCGGCCCGGCTCCCCCGGGGCGCCGGACGTGACGATGGTGGTCGAGCTGCTCGAGATCCTGCCCGGCCCCAAGACGCCGGCCGACGTGAAGGCGCCGCCGAAGGACGCCGTCGTCGAGAAGGACGGCCTCGCGTCGAAGGTCCTCGCCAAGGGGACGGGGACGGCCCACCCGGGGAAGAACGCGAGCGTCACGGTGCAGTACGCCGGCTGGACGACCGACGGGAAGATGTTCGACTCCTCGTACACGAGGGGGGAGCCCGCGACGTTCGGCGTCAGCGGGGTGATCCCGGGCTGGAGCGAGGCGCTGCAGCTGATGGTCGAGGGGGAGAAGCGCCGCGTGTGGGTCCCCGAGCAGCTCGCCTACAAGGGGCAGCCGCAGGGGCCGCAGGGGATGCTCGTCTTCGACATCGAGCTGCAGAAGGTCGGGCCGGACATGCCGCCCCAGCGCCCGCGCATGGGCCCCCACGGTCCGGGTGGTCCGGGGATGGGCGGCCCTGGCGGAATGCGCGGCGGTCCCGGTGGAATGGGCGGAATGCGCGGCGGTCCCGGTGGAATGGGCGGCATGGGCGGGCGTCCGCCGGGTGCGCCTCCCCAGGGGGCTCCTCCGCAGCAGCCGTAGCGGGACCGGGCGCGTCCAGGGGCTCCGCCGGCGTCACTTCGCCGCGGGGGCCTCGGGGCTCTGCTCGAGGATGATGAACTGCACGCGCCGGTTCTGCGCCTTCATCCCGCGCGTCACGTTGGGGATGAGCGGGCGCTCCTCGCCGTAGCCGTGCGCGACGAGCCGCTCGGGGGCGACGCCGTTGGCCGCGAGCCAGGCGCGGACCGCGAGCGCGCGCTGCTCGCTCAGCTTCTGGTTGTAGTCGGCCTCCCCGCTGCTGTCGGTGTGCCCCTGCACCTCGACGCGGGTGATGCGGGGGTTCTTGATGAGGGTGTCGGCGATCTCCCGCATGAGCCCGTCGGACTCCGGCAGGATGATGGCCGAGTCGACCTGGAACTGGATCTGCCGGTCGATGGTGATCTCGTTGGCCATGACCTGGACCATCGCCGGCTCGAGCGGGCAGTCGACCGGGACGTCCACGGCGGCGTCCCCCATCTCCCCGCCGCACGCGCCGTCCCGGTACCCCTTCGCGCGCACGACGAGCTTGTAGGACCCAGGCGGGACGGGCACGGCGAACCGGCCGTCGGCCCCCGTCGCCCTCGCCGTGATCTCGGGGTGCCCCTCCGGGGTGACGATGGCGTCCACGATGCCGTCCCCCCTGTCCTTCGGGTGGACGAGCCCGCGCAGCTCCCCGGGGGCCCGGGCGGGAATGGCCCGCTCCACGACCTGCAGGCGCTCGACCGGCGGGCGCTCCTGGGTGTCCACCGCCCAGCCGAGCCCGAGGTAGAGCATCCACGGCGGCGTCGGCGCGACCTCCTCGATGAAGTTTCCGACCCCGGTGACGCCGACGTCGAGCGCGGCGATGGCGGTCATGCCGTGCTTCCACGGGGAGAAGCGCGCGCCGAGGGTCAGCTTGCTCGGGACGACGACGTCGTTCGAGAGGCACCCGTCGCCGCTCGGGTTCTTGAGCGGACAGACGTACCCCTGGCGGTTGACCGGGACGAGGAGCGAGTACTCGAGGAAGGGGCGGACGTGGTCGTCCGCCAGGAACGTCTCGGCGCCGAGGCCCAGGTCGACGTGGTCGACGCGGTTGACCTCGAGACCGAACCGCTCGATGCGCGTCGCCGGTGCCCCCACCGCCGACTCGTAGGCGGAGAGGACCTCGGCGGTGTTGTCGACGGAGTAGCCGAGGTTGAGGCTGACGCGGAGCGGGAGCGGGTGCTCGGCGCCGCGGAGATCGGCCGTGCCGAGGAGGCGAAGCTTGGCCCCGGTCCCCGCGCCGGCGAGCCCGACGGCGCCGCTGCCGTTGACGAGATCGAGCTCCGCGGAGCCGCCCACGTGGAGGACCTTCGACACTGGGTGAAACGCCTTCAGGCCGAGCTGCGTGTCGCCGAAGACCTGGAGCAGCGCCGGGCGGTTCGCGGAGTCGGAGTCCCCGTACGCCCCCGTGGCGGCGTAGCCCTCGAGCCAGTCGGTGAGGGTCGCGCTCAGGGTGAGGGTGGCGCCGAGGTGGCTGACCGAGTCCGAGGTGAGCTTCGCCCCGCCGCGAGGGTTGGGGCAGGGGTAGGACGTGGTGCAGAGGAAGCCGGCACCGAACAGCTCCGACACGAACCCGAGGCGGAGCTGACCGGGGGCCCCGCTCTCGGCGTGCTGCGTGTGAAGGAGGCCGACGCCGCCCCCGCGGGTGTCCTGCTCCGAGAGCTGGCGATCGCGCTCGCGCCAGGCGTCGGCGTCGGTCGCGTCGGCGAGCGCCGGGCGCGGGGCGAGGAGGAGCGCGAGGGGGAGGAGCGTGAGAGCTTTGGGGGTCTGCATCCGCGATCGCGCTCCGGGCGGTCTTGCCGTCTGCACGCCGCGCGAAGCCTATCCTGGGCCCGTGCCGGCGCAAGAGCGTGTCGGGGCCCGATTCGCTCGGACAAGCGGGGACGGCGGGCCTCTCACGGGAGGCCGCAGTCCCCGTCAGAGACGCAGAGGCCCGAGCAGCAGTCGCCGTCGTCGATGCACGCGAGAGAGCCGGTCGCCCCCTTGGCGGAGCCGTGGCCGGCGGTGCCGGTGCTCGTCGTGCCGGTGACGGTGCAACCGGTCGCCACCGCGACGGCGGCGATGACGAAGGTCGAGATCGCGCGCCTGCTCAGCTTCATGGAAGTCTCCCTGCGGAGGCGCCCGCCCGACGGACGCCCCCTCCGCTGCTTGTCGATGGATGTTGCAGCCCCGGCGGGCGACGTTCGGCTTCGAGCCCTCCTGCGCTCCGAGCGGAGCGTCTCCCGGCCATCGCCTCACATGAAGGTGCCGGTGCCTCCGAACGCGCCGAACCACCGGCGCTGCGTGTTGACGACCATGTCGGCGGCGCCAAACTGATTCTGGAGCAGCGTCCGGTAGGCATCGATGCGGACCTGCATCGTCGCCTCCTGCTTGGTGATCGCCTTCGAGCGGCCGGTGTAATACTGCGCCTCGGATTTCAGCACCGAGCTCGCGTCGTTGGCCGCGGCGTCGATGGTGCTGGAGAGCACGCCCATGATGCCCGTCATCCCCTGGCTGGCCGACGAGACGAGGAGCCTCTCGACCCCGCTCGGGTCGGCCTCGATCGCCGCCGCGAGCTTCGCGCTGTCGAGCGTCAGCGTGCCGTCCGAGTTCAGCGTGAGCCCTATCGCCGCGACCGTGGTGAGCGTCGGGTCGGAGGTCGTCACGGCGCCCGCGAGGAGCCCGCCGAACCGGCCGAGCGTGGTCCTGATCCCGAGGTCGCCGGCGAGCATCGGGGTCGAAGGCTTCGTCGTCCCGTACCCGATGTCCCCGTGCCCGGTCGTGAGGACCGTGTTGTAGGCGGACACGAACGTCGAGAGCTGCGTGGCGAGCGACGACGAGCTCGTGAGCACGTTGACCGTGGCGCTGCCGGCAGTGGGCGCGCTGACCGCCAGCGACACCCCCGGGATGGCGCCGGAGATGTGGTTGACGGAGCTCGTCACGGCGATCCCGTCGATGGTCGCGTGGAGGTCCTGGGCGCCCTGAAACGTGCTCGCGGGGTTGCCCAGGCCGAGCGAGAACCCCGACTCGGCGAAGGAGATCGCGCCGGCGCCCCCCGTCTGCGTCCCCTGGATGTCGAGGCGGTACCGACTCCCGTCGTAGATGACCGCCGCGGTCACCGGCGCCCCGCTAGAAGCGATCGCGGTCGCGAGATCGGCGAGGGAGTCGGTCGCCGCCACGTCGAGCGTCACGGTGGTCGCGCCGACGGTCAGCCCGAGGGTGCCCGTCACGCCGAGCGCGGCGGTGCTCGAGGCCTGGGGGTCCGAGTAGGAGATCTGCGCCTGCGCGACCTGCGTCACGACCACGCTGTGACTCCCCGGCGAAGCTCCCTGGGTCGTCGTCGCCACGATCTGCGGCGCGCTGGACGACGCGGAGTAGACCTCGAACTGCGCCGGGTCGGCGAGGGCCTTGGCGGCCGTCTGCAGGGCGTTCAGGCTCGCGGAGAACGTCGCGAGGGCGCTCGACGCGCTCGCCACCGACGCTGCGGTCGACTGCAGCACGGTCAGCGGAGACGACGCGATCGCGACGAGCTGGTTGACGACGGACGCGTTGTTCATCCCTGTCCCCAGACCGAGGGACGAGAGGTTGATGGAGGACGCGATGCTGGTGCTCATGGCCTCTCCATGGGAGGGCCAACTCTTCAAGCCTCGTGCCGCGCCCGCCGGGCGGCGCGCGACGGGCGCGGGGTGCACGCTGGCGGGGCCGACCCACGTCGCGCCGCGCCGCCGCAGCGAGAGGGCGCGGGGGAGCGTTACGCACCGGTAACGTGCGTTACGGCGGACCGACCCACCTCGACGCCGCGCGCTCCAGGGTCGAGGCGCGCGAGGGTAGTCGGCGACGCCGTCCCGCGAGTCGCCCTATGATGCGCGAAATGCGTCCATCGCTGGCCAGGGTCGCCCCGCTCCTCTTCACGTCCGGGGCCTGCTCCCTCGTCTACGAGACGGTGTGGCTGCGCGAGCTCCGGCTGGTCTTCGGCGCCTCGACGACGGCCTCCGCCGCCGTGGTCGCCTGCTTCGTCGGCGGGCTCGGGGTCGGCGGGCTCGTCCTCGGGCGGCGCGCGGACAGGCACCCTCGCCCGCTGGCGCTCTACGGCAACCTCGAGGCCGGGATCGCGGTGTCGGCGGCCTGCACGCCGCTGCTCCTCGAGCTCGTTCGCGCGGTCTACATCGGCGTCGGGGGGACCCGGATGCTCGGAGCGACCGTCGGCTCCGCGCTTCGTCTCCTGCTCGCGGCGCTGGTGTTCGCCGCCCCGACGCTGCTCATGGGAGGCACGCTCCCGGCGGTCGCGCGCGCGATCGAGACCGACGACGATCACGGCCGACGCGGAGTGGCGCGCCTGTACGGGATCAACACGCTGGGCGCGGTCACCGGGTGCATGCTCTCGACGTTCGCGCTGTTCGAGGTGTTCGGCACGCGCATCACGCTGTGGATCGCGTGCCTGTTCAACGCGCTCGTCGCCGTCGCCGCGCGAAACCTCGCGCGGTCGTCGCCCGACCTGCCGGCGCCCACCACGCCCGAAGAGCAGAGCGCGCGACCCCGCTCCGCCGTCCCCGACGCGCCGCCGTGGTTCACCCTCTCTGCGGCGGCGGTGGCCGGCTTCACGCTCTGCCTGATGGAGCTCGTCTGGTACCGGATGCTCGGACCGCTCCTCGGCGGCAGCGTGTTCACGTTCGGACTGATCCTGGCCCTCGTGCTGCTCGGCATCGGCGCAGGCGGCGTCGTGTACGGCCTCCGACCCCGCCATGCCGCCGCCACAGTCCACGCCTTCGCGTGGACCTGCATCCTGGAGGCGGTCCTGGTGGCCGTGCCATACGCCCTCGGCGACCGGCTGGCGGTGCTGGCGGTGATGCTCCGCCCGGTGGGCGACCTGTCGTTCTGGCTGAACGTCGCGACGTGGACGCTCGTGGCCTGCGTGGTCGTGCTGCCCGCGTCGTTCGTGAGCGGCGTGCAGTTTCCGCTGCTCGTCGGCATGCTCGGGCGGGGGGATCGCGACGTGGGGCGTGACGTCGGGCGCGTGTACGCCACGAACACGGCGGGCGCCATCGCGGGCTCGCTGGCGGGCGGCTTCGGACTCATCCCGGCGCTGACCGCCCCGGGGTGCTGGCGCTTCGCCGTCTGGTCGCTGCTCGCGCTGGGCGTCGTCGCTGTCCTGCTCGGCGCGCGCAGCCGCCCCCTCGCCGCGCTCGTCCCGGCGCTCCTCGGCGTGGTGGCCGCCGTGCTGGTGGGCGCGACGGGGCCGACGGCGGCGTGGCGTCATAGCCCCATCGGAGTCGGCCACGTCGACGCGGTCTCGCTCCGTTCGCCCAACCGGGTGACCGCGTGGGAGCACTCGCGTCGCCACGCCATCGCCTGGGAGACCGACGGCCGCGAGAGCAGCGTGGCGCTCGACCGAGCGTTCGGGCTCACGTTCGTCGTCAACGGCAAGAACGACGGCAACGCCCGGACGGACGCGGCGACCACCGTCATGCTGGGCATGGTCGGGGCGACGCTCCATCCGCACCCGACGAGCGCGATGGTCATCGGCCTCGGCACCGGCGAGACGGCGGGCTGGCTCGGCGCGATCAACGCGATGGAGACCGTCGACGTCGCCGAGATCGAGCCCGCGATGCTGGAGGTCGCGCGCCGGTGTGCGCCGATGAACCACGACGCGATGGGCAACCCCAAGGTGCACGTCGAGATCGGCGACGCTCGCGAGCTCCTCCTCACGTCGCAGCGGCGCTACAGCCTCGTCGCGAGCGAGCCCTCGAACCCGTACCGCGCGGGGGTGGCGAGCCTCTTCACCCGGAGCTACTACCAGGCCATCCAGAGCCGCCTCGAGGACGACGGCATCTTCCTCCAGTGGCTGCAGGGCTACGAGGTCGACGCCGGGACGGTGCGGACCGTGTACGCGACGCTCGCTTCGGTCTTCCCGGAGGTCGAGACGTGGCAGCTCCTCGGCGACGACCTGCTCCTCGTCGCCTCGATGAAGCCGGTGCCTCACGACGTGCCGCGGATGCAGGCGCGGCTGCGCGAGGAGCCCTACCGCAGCGCGGCCGGCCTCGCGTGGCGCGCGGCCGACGTGGAGGGCTTCCTCGCGCACTTCGTGGCGAGCAGCGCGCTGGCCCGCGAGGTCGCGCGGCAGGACACCGACCGGGTCAACACGGACGATCTGAACATCGTGGAGTTCGGCTTCGCCCGGAACGTCGGCGTCCAGAGCAGGAACTTCGCGCTCGACGACGTGCGGAGGGTCGCGAGCGCTCGTGGCGAGGCTCGCCCGACGCTCGTCGGCGGCGAGGTCGACTGGGACGTCGTGGAGGAAGTGCGGGTCGCCGCCGCGGTCGCCCAGGACGAGGCGGCGGTCGACCACGGGTCGAGGGCCCCCGCGAGGGGCCACCGGATCGCAGCGATCCGCGCCTTCGAGAAGGGGGACACGCGGACGGCGGTGAGCGAGTGGGGCGCGCAGCCGGAGGAGCCTCGGGGGTCGGCGGAGCCTGCGATGATCGCCATGGCGCTCGCCGATCTCGGCGACGAGACCGCCACCCGCTACGACGCGGCGCTGCGCTCCTTCCTGCCTGCCGAGGCGGACGCCGTGCTCGCGCGCCTTCGCGTCCGGCAGGGGCGGCTCGACGAGGCGACGCGCGCCCTCGAGTCCGTCTTCGTCGAGCTGCGCCGGAACGGCTGGCCGCTCGGACGGCTCGTGAAGGCGGCGTTCAGCGACGCGCAGGAGATCGCGCTGCGCGCCCCGCGCCTGGCCGATCGGCTCTACTCTGCGCTGGCCGAACCGTTCGCGGTGCGCGTCTTCGACAGCGCCCGCGAGGAGCTTGCGTTCGCCATCGCGCTCCGGACGCACGGGCCCGCCTGTGTCGCCGCGGCGTCGGTGTTCGAGCCCGACGTCCCGTGGACCATCGACTTCTTGCGCGCGCGCCACGAGTGCTACCGGGCCACGCACGACCCTCGCGCGGGCGCCGCCGAACGCGACCTCCGCGACTTCCTCGCCAGCACCCCGACCGAGTTCGCGGCCGGGCTCGCTCCCTGAGGACGCGCCCATGCGGGAGGTGGCGGAGCACGACGACCCTCGCGCCCACGCCTACGGCGTCCGCGCGCACCGGAACCCGACGTAGTTGAACCGTTGCGTCGGGGTGTAACCGCCGCTGCGGTACGACGTGCTCAGCGCCGACGAGCCATCGAGGAAGCCACCCCCCCGGATCACGCGGACGGAAGCAGCGGTGTCCGCCGTGTCGGCGCAATCGACGCAGGGCGCCGTCGAGTAGGGCGCCTCGTACCAGTCCAGCGTCCACTGCCACATGTCACCAGCCAGGTCCGATTGACCCCAGGACCCGTCCCCGCCCGGCGCAGACCCGACGGGCGCGATGTTCTGCAGGCCGCTACACGAGCCGGACCCGCCGTAGAAGCAGCCGTACACCGCCAGCGAGGCGTCCTGCCCCGGAGCCGTGCTCCCCCATGGATACGCCCTCTCCAGGCTCCCCCCCATGGCCGCGTAGTTGAGCTCCGCCTCGCTGGGCAGGAAGCCTCCGTCCCATATGCAGAACGCGTAGGCCTCGTACCAGTCCGCGCAGTTGAGCGGCAGGTCCTCGTTCGCGGCGGCGTCCGGCGTCCACGTCGCGTACGTCGAGTCGCACTGCAGGTTCGTCGTCCACGCCGACGCCGTGGTCGGGAGGCTCGAACTCCAGGGCGCCTGCCACCCCGATTCGTATCCCGCCCCGGGCCCGCTGTTGAGGAGACCCTGCCCGCCGTTCAGGTGCGAGTGAGTCCCCGCGCCGGTCGCCGGGCTCCACGCGCTCGAGCCGGCATTGATGAACGCCCTGAACCGCCCGACCGTCACGTCGAACTTGTCGAGGCGGAACCCGGTGATCGTGGCGGAGGCGCTCGCCTTGCCGTCTCGGTTGAACGTGCCGCCCGTCACCGACGGGCTCGCGCAGCAGCTCGTCGCCCCTGCGGTGCCTCCGCAATCGCCCCCGGCTCCAGCGCCTCCCTGGGCGCAGCTCGGCGGCACGGCGCCGCTTCCGGACCCCGACCCGCTGCCCGTCCCCGACCCGCTGCCCGTCCCCGACCCGCGGCTCGACCCGGACCCCGACCCTCCGCTGGAGCCGACCCCGCTGGCCGACCCGGACCCGGACCCGGCGTCGCCGCTCGACCCCGACCCGCTGCCCGCACTCTGCGCGTCGTGGTGGAGCGTGCCGTCCGTCGGGGCGTCGCCCCCCCCGTCACGCGTCCGCGCATCGGGTGACGACGTGAAGTCCTGGATGCCAATCAGCGACTCACACGCCGCGGTGGGGCCGACGAGCACGACGAGCGCGAGGCCGAGAGACCGCGTCCGAAAACTCATGTCAGAACCTCCCCGCGAGGCTCACGCCCCCGGGCATGACCTGCAGAGCGGCTGCCGGTGCGCCGTCCTTCGGGGCGGTGAGATAGATCGTCACCCCCGTCGCGACCAGGAGACCGCCGGCGATGAAGCCGATGTTCGACACCGTGGCGAACGTGACCGCGCTGCTCCGGTCGCTGACGGCGGCGGCGGAGCAGTTGTTGCGCGTGGGGCACGCCGCGTTCGCCGAGCTCCAGGAGGAGAAGCCCAGGCCGCCGAAGACCCCGCCAGCCGCCACGGCCGCCAGGCCGGCGCTCCCCACGACGACGCCCGCCACGCGGCGACCGTGGCCGGCCTGTCGCGAGGGATCCGTCGGCACCGGGTCGGTGGCCACGGGTGTGGGGGCAGGCGGTCCGAGGGTCACCGCCAGGTGGCGGTTCCTGTCCCCGTCGTGAAGGAGGAACGGCTGCGTCGTCGTCGGCTGCCCGGCGGCCTCGAACGTGAACTGGTGGCTCCCGGGGTCCAGCGTGAGCGCGCTGCCGTCGAGGCGGTCCGCCGCCCTCTCCCCGTCCATGGTCACCCTCACCTCCAACAGCTCGTGGCCCGCCGCGTCCTTGACCTCGAAGACGATGGTCGGGATCGTCGAGGTCAGATCCTTCACCCGTCCCTGGCAAGCGTCCCGCACGGCGCCCGGGCAGGTCGGCGTGGCGCAGACCAGCGACTGATCGCGGGCGGCCTTCAGCTTGTGCTGCTCGCGCAGCGTGATGGCGGTCTCGTTGGCTTCGAGGCACTGGGACGTGGTCGGGCCCGTCGCGCGCGCGGGACCTGCCGCGGACATGATGAGGGCCAGCAGGACGACGCTCGTCGGGAGGCTCGGGCGCCACCGTCGCGTCCGGCCCGCTCGCGCGACGCCCGGAGGGAGGTGGACGCGCACGCGGACCGCGCGCCCGGCGCTGTGGTCGGTCGCCATCGGCGGCGATACTAGGGCGGATCACGGTCGACGCGTTGAACTTCGGCAGGGCGCTCGCCCGCGCGTGACGGGCGGGCCACGCCCGGCGCGGCGCCGGCCGCCACGGAGCTGAACCGAGCGCGCACCCCGCGATCCGGCTAACGTCGCGCGCTCATGACCCAGTTCGGCCTCCTCCGTGAGAAGCGCTTCGGGCCGCTCTTCTGGACGCAGTTCTTCGGGGCGTTCAACGACAACGTCCTGAAGAACGCCATCGTCATCCTCTTCGCCTTCACGGCGGCCACGCAGGCGGAGGCCGACACCCTCGTCAACGTGACGGCCGGCGTCTTCATCCTCCCCTTCTTCCTCTTCTCGGCGACGGCGGGTCAGGTCGCGGACAAGCTCGAGAAGGCCCGGCTCGTCCGGCTCGTGAAGCTGTTCGAGGTCGGGATCATGGCGATCGCGACCGCCGGCTTCGCGTGCCACAGCGTCCCGCTGCTCCTCGTGAGCCTCTTCTGCATGGGCGTCCACTCCACCGTCTTCGGCCCCATCAAGTACAGCATCCTTCCGCAGATCCTCCGCGAGACAGAGCTGGTCGGCGGCAACGGCCTCATCGAGATGGGGAGCTTTGTCGCCATCCTCCTCGGCACCATCACCGGCGGCGTGGCCATCGCGGTGCCCGGCCGGGGTCCGACGATCGCCTCGGCCGTGCTGCTCGCCGTGGCGGTCACCGGCTACGTCGTGAGCCGCGGCATCCCCGAGGCGGCGCCGACCGACCCGGGGCTCGCCATCCGGTGGAACGCCGTCGCCGAGACCTGGGACACGCTGCAGCTGCTCCGCAAGAACCGCACGGTCATGCTGTCGATCCTCGGAGCGTCGTGGTTCTGGTTCTACGGCGCGCTCTTCCTCGCGCAGTTCCCGGGGCTCTGCAAGGAGACGCTCGGCGGGGACGAGACGCTCGTGACGCTCCTGCTCACGGTCTTCTCGCTCGGCATCGGGACCGGCTCGATCCTCTGCGAGCGGCTGTCGCGCGGGCGCATCGAGCTCGGGCTCGTGCCGTTCGGCTCGATCGGCCTCACCCTCTTCGCGGTCGACCTGTTCCTCGTCTGCCAGCGCTTCCCCCCGCACGCGGGCACCTTCGGCGCGCTCGCGTTCGCGGGCTCCCTGCGCGGCGCGCACCTGCTCGCCGACCTCGCGCTCATCGGCGTCTTCGGCGGGTTCTTCATCGTCCCGCTCTACGCGCTCATCCAGAAGCGCAGCGAGC
>Ga0316217_10004907_pt1 | contig 14155 bp, 12 predicted proteins | sample 1anoAmetaG_FD_203633 | JGI IMG/M metagenome (GOLD analysis project Ga0316217, IMG submission 203633) | Freshwater microbial communities from Trout Bog Lake, Wisconsin, USA - 1anoA | ecosystem: Environmental > Aquatic > Freshwater > Lake > Hypolimnion/Profundal zone | place: USA: Wisconsin... | reverse complement strand
GCCTTCGGCGTCGCGCTGGCGGCGCTGGCGGGCGTGCTGGCGGCGCCGATCAATCAGGTGCGGCCCGGCATGGGCGCGGAGATCATCAGCGTGGTCTTCGCCGTCGTCGTGATCGGCGGCATGGGATCGATCATGGGGTCGATCCTCACCGGCTTCACGCTGGGGGTCATCGAGGGCCTGACGAAGGTGTTCTACCCCGAGGCGTCCAATACGGTTGTGTTCGTCATCATGGCGATTGTGCTGATCATCCGCCCGTCGGGCCTGTTCGGAAGGGTGGCCTGAGATGAGCGCTCCGGCTCCCTCCGCCGCCGCCCCGGCGGCCCTCGCCCATCCCTCGGGCAAACAGGCCGGCGTCGCCTTCGCGATCATGCTGGCTCTGATCGCGGTCGCGCCCTTCGTCGCCTATCCCCCCTTCGTGATGCAGATGCTCTGCATCGCCTTGTTCGCCTGCGCCTTCAATCTGCTGATCGGCTATGTCGGGCTGCTGTCGTTCGGCCATGCGATGTTCCTGGGCATGGCGAGCTATGTCTGCGCCCATGCCGCCAAGGTCTGGGGGCTGGAGCCCGAACTCGCGATCCTGTGCGGCGTGGTCGTCGCCGCGCTGATGGGTCTGGTGGCCGGCGCGCTCGCCATCCGCAGCCAGGGCATCTATTTCGCGATGATCACGGTCGCGCTGTCGCAGATGGTCTATTTCTTCTGCGTCGAGGCGCCCTTCACGCATGGCGAGGACGGCATCCAGTCGGTGCCGCAGGGCCGCGCCTTCGGGGTGCTCGATCTGTCCGCGCCGAACCAACTCTATATCTTCGTGGCCGGCGTCTTCCTGTTCGGATTTTTCGTCGTCCACCGCACCGTGAACTCGCCCTTCGGCGAGATTCTCAAGGCGATCCGCGAGAACGAACCGCGCGCGATTTCGCTCGGCTATCGCGCGCCGCGCTACAAGCTGATGGCCTTCGTGCTGTCGGCGGCGCTGGCGGGCCTCGCAGGCGCGACCAAGGCGCTGGTGGTGCAGAACGCCTCGCTCACCGACGTCGCCTTCGGCACGTCGGGCGAAGTCGTGCTGATGACGCTGCTCGGCGGTATGGGCACGCTCTACGGGCCGGTCGTCGGCGCCGTCGTGGTGGTGTCGATGCAGAACTATCTCGCCCAGTTCGGCGAGTGGGTGACCGTGATCCAGGGCGGCATCTTCGTCGCCTGCGTGCTGCTGTTCCGGCGCGGCATCGTCGGCGAACTCGCCGCGGCGATGCGCTGGTCGCTGTAGGAGCGGCAAGACGTTGGCAGCCGGCTTCGCTGAAGCCGGCTGGCTGCGGTCAGCGACCCCGGCTACAACGTCTCAGACCTTCGCGTCGAGGCCATAGAGCGTGTGCAGGGTGCGCACCGCGAGTTCGGCATAGGCCTCGTCGATCAGCACCGAGAACTTGATTTCCGAAGTGGTGATCGCGCGGATGTTGACGCCTTTGTCCGCCAGCGCCTTGAAGGCGCGGGCGGCGACGCCGGTGTGCGAGCGCATGCCGACGCCGATGGCCGAGACCTTCACCACGTCCTGCGCGCCCTGCAACGCGCCATAGCCGATCTCGGCGCTGCGCTCGGTCAGGATGGCATGGGCGCGCTTGAATTCGGCGGTCGGCACGGTGAACGTGATGTCGGTCGTGGTGGTGTCGTCCGACACCACCTGAATGATCATGTCGACATTGATGTTGGCGTCGGCGAGCGGCCCGAAGATCGCGGCGGCGACGCCCGGCTTGTCCGCGACCCGGCGCAGCGTGATCTGCGATTCGTCGCGCGAGAAGGCGATGCCGGTGACGACCTGCTGTTCCACGATATCCTCCTCGTCGCAAATCAGGGTGCCGAGTCTGGGATCGGCCGGATCGTCGAAGGACGATCGCACATAGACTTTCACCTTGTGGACCATCGCCACCTCGACGGACCGCACCTGCAGGACCTTGGCGCCCAGCGAGGCCATTTCGAGCATTTCCTCGAAGGCGACCTTGTCGAGCCGGCGCGCCTTGGGGACGATGCGCGGGTCGGTGGTGTAGACGCCGTCGACGTCGGTGTAGATGTCGCAGCGGTCGGCGTGCAGCGCCGCCGCGAGCGCGACGGCGGAGGTGTCGGAGCCGCCGCGGCCGAGGGTCGTGACGCGGCCCGTCCCGGCGTGAATGCCCTGGAAGCCGGCGACCACCGCCACCTCGCCCCGGGCAAAGCCGTCCTCGATGCCCTTGCCCTCGACGCCGGCGATGCGGGCCGAGCCATGCGCGTCGTCGGTGAACAGCGGAATCTGCCAGCCCTGCCACGATCGCGCCGCCAGCCCCATGTCCTTGAGTACGATGGCGAGCAGGCCCGCCGTGACGAGCTCGCCCGAGGCGACGACCGCGTCGTATTCGGCGGGATCGTAGAGCGGCGCCGCCTCCTGGCACCAGGCGACGAGTTCGTTGGTCTTGCCGGACATGGCCGAGACCACGACCGCCACTTCGTGGCCGGCCTCGACCTCGCGTTTGACATGGCGCGCGACATTGCGGATGCGGTCGACATTGGCGACGCTCGTGCCGCCGAATTTCATGACAAGGCGTGACATCAAGTTTCCGGGCGCGGACAAGGAGCGGCTCGCGCCGCGGATCGGAGCGGCGTATAACGAGGGGGCCCGGGCCGGTCAACGCTTCCCGGGGCAGAGGATTGTCAGATATGGCCGCGGTCGCGGGACTCATCGAGGAAGAGGTGGCGCGTTTCGACGCGATGGCGGGCGAATGGTGGGACCCGTCGGGCCCCATGGCCGCCCTGCATCGCATCAACCCGGTGCGCCTGGGCTGGCTGCAGCGCGTGATCGGCGCGCATTTCCGCCGTACGCCGCAGGGCGACGCGGGGCCGCTGGACGGCCTTTGCCTGCTCGACATCGGCTGCGGCGCCGGCCTGCTCGCCGAGCCGCTGTCGCGCATGGGCGCCGAGGTCACGGGGATCGATCCGGCGCCGTCCTCGATCGAGATCGCGCGCCGCCACGCCGAGGCCACGGGCGCCCGTCTCGCCTATCGCTGCGCCTCGGCTGAGGATCTTGCGGCGGAGGGGGCGAAGTTCGACGTCGTGCTCGCCATGGAGGTGATCGAGCACGTCGGCGACGTCGCCGGCTTCGTGGGCGCCGCCGCCGCGTTGGTGAAGCCGGGCGGTCTGCTGGCGATGTCGACGCTGAACCGGACGCTGAAAAGCTTCGCCCTTGCGATCGTCGGGGCCGAATATGTTTTGCGCTGGGTGCCGCAGGGCACGCATCGCTGGGAGCAGTTCGTCACGCCGGACGAGGCCTCGGCGGCGCTGCGCGCGGCAGGCTTCGAGACCAAGGTCCTGCAGGGTATGACCTACCAGCCGCTGCGCGGCGCCTGGACATTGAGCGCGGACACGTCTGTGAACTATTTCATCGCCGCGCAGGCTCGCCCTGTCGCCGGTTGAGTCAACCGGCGGTCCCCGCGTCGTCGGACGGCAGCGCTTCGCGCAGGGCTTCGCAGGCGAGATCGAGCAGATAGGTCACAAACTTCATGTCGGCCATCGCGGCTTCGCCGCGACAGTACATGAGATCGACGTAAATTTTTTCAATTTTCGCGCGCGACTCGTCCAATCCTACAACCGCTTCGGCAGTTTTTGATTTTGTCGACGTATTCGCCCCGGGGAAGATAAGAACTTGATTGTGTCTTAGGCTGTTCATGCTGTAGGCGCCACATCGATTGTTTAACGCGGCCGAGTAAAACACGATTTATTCTATTTCCGCCGCAGCTTAACGCTCTCATAGGGCTAGATTCAAATCAATCGGACATAGGTCCTAAGACCGCTTTGCGTTTTCCCTCGGGTTAACGTAAAATTGCGCGTCGGTTCGAAAAGGCGCGCGATGAAACTGCTGATTGTCGATGACCATCCTATCGTGCGCGAGGGGCTGAGCGCCGTGCTCGGCGGCATCGAGGCCGGCGCGGTGGTGCTGCAGGCCGCCGGGGCCGCCGAGGGCCTGCAGGTCATCAAGGACAACGCGGATTTGACGGCGGTTCTCGTCGATCTGGCGATGCCGGGCATTGACGGGCTGTCGGCGCTGGCGATGTTCGCGCATGAGCGTCCGGGCCTGCCCCTGATCGTGCTGTCCGGCTCGGAGGAATTGTCCGACATGCGCGTGGCGCTGCGGCGGGGCGCTTCGGGCTATATTCCCAAATCCACGCCGCCGCGCGCCATGCTTGCCGCGGTGCAATTCGTGCTCGCCGGAAATGTCTATGTGCCGGTTTCGGCCCTCGCGCTCGCGCAGGGCCAGGGCGGCGTCACGCCGCAGCCGGCCGGGGGGTTCGATCCCACAACGATTCTTACCCAGCGGCAGCTCGAAGTGCTGATGAAGATTTGCGAAGGCCGCAGCAACAAGGAGATCGCGACCGAGTTCGACCTTTCCGACAAGACGGTCAAGTCGCATATCACGACGATCTTCAAGGCGCTGAACGTGGTCAACCGCATGCAGGCGGCGAACTGGGCGCGACGCATGGGGCTGGCCACGGCGCCGGCGGGCGAAACGCCGGCCGGCGGCGCCTGAACTCACCCCTCCATCTCCAGCACGCGCTCCTCCTCCGGCTCGGCGCGTGCGCGCGCTATGGCGGCGCGCATGGCGGCGCGCAGCTTGGCGCTGGAAATGGGTTTGTGCACGATCATGTAGTCGCTCTTGAGCGCCTCGGCGAGGCGGTCCGGCGCGGTGTCGCCGGTGATCAGCATGCCGGGAATGTTCGCGTTATATTCGTCGCGCAGCCGGTTCATGACCTCGATGCCGTTTTCGCCGTCGCGCAGACGGAAATCGCAAATGAGGAGGTCGGGCCGCAGCGGCAGTTCCCCGGCAATTCCGAGGATCGCCTGGCCGGACTCGGCGGCGTAGACCTTGTGGCCCCAGCTCTCGAGCAGGCACTTCATGCCTTCGCGGATCGAGGCTTCGTCGTCGATGACGAAGATGGTCTGCTGGATCGACAGATCTTCCCAGGGCAGAGCGTCCGGTGCATCCGGCGCGGGCTCGCCATTGGCGATGGGCACGTGAAGGGTCACCCGCGTGCCGACATGCATTTCGGATTCGATCTCGAGTTCGCAATCGATGAGCGCGGTGACGCGCTTCACAATGGCGAGGCCGAGACCGAGGCCCTGCGAGCGGTCGCGCTCGGCGTTGCCGACCTGATAAAATTCCTCGAAGATCCGCTCCATGTTCTTCGCGGCTATGCCGCGACCCGTGTCGATCACGTCGATGCGGATCATGGCGCCGCGCCGGCAGCCCACGAGGATGCGGCCGCGGTCGGTGTAGCGAACCGCGTTGGAGACGAGGTTTCGCAGCAGACTTTCCAGCAGCACCGGGTCCGTGCGCACGCTCAGTCCGGTGGGGCAATCGGTGAGCGCCAGCCCCTTGCGTTCGGCCTCGATGGCGAAGTCGCCGCAGACCCGCTCGATGATGGGTCCCACGCGAAAATTCAGCAGATTGGGCCTGACGACGCCGGCGTCGAGCTTGGAAATGTCGAGTAGCGACGCGAACAGCGAGTCCATCGCGTCGACCGAGCCGGAAACCTGATCGAGCAGACGTTCGGATTGCACATTCAGATGCTGTTCGCGCAGCGCGCCCACGAACATGCCGAGCGCATGCACCGGCTGGCGCAGATCGTGGCTGGCGGCGGCGAGAAAACGCGATTTGGCGCGGCTCGCCTGTTCGACCAGTTCGTTCTGCTGCTGCAGGCTCTCGATCAGATCCAGTTTTTCGATGTCGAGGCGCAGCGACCGGCGCAGATTGCGATTGGAGGCCCAGGCCAGCGCCCCCATCACCAGCATGAAGCCGACGCCGAGCACGGCGAAAGCCAGATGAAAAGGGTCCCGATGCTGCAGACTCGATATGACCAGGGGAATGCATACCGGCGCGATATTGGCGAAATAGGCGGGGAGATAATTGCCCAGCAACGTGATCGACCCCGATGCATAGGCGCAATTGTCCAGCAGCATCAGCAGTTCGGCTTCGTTGGTGTCGGGCGCCAGAATGGCGACGCTTCCCACGCCCCATGTGAGGCCAAAGCCGAATGTGCAGGCGGTGAAAATCGGACCCCAGGGGATCTGCAGTCGTTTCTCCGGCGAGACGCGCCAGTACACGGCGTTTATGCCGCTGCGTATGATGGTCGCGACGAGGTGCAGGCCGGTCCAGAGCGTGAAGCGCCAGCTCTCGAGGCTGAAGAACTCATAGAGGATGAAGCCCAGCAGAAGCGCGGCGACAAAGCCCGCCCATTGCGTCGGGCGCAGCACGCGAAACAGGTTTTCGATCTGCGCGGCGAGAACGCGTTCGTTCATGTTGCGCCGAACCGGGGCCAGCACAGCCGCCGCCTTCGGCTGCGTGATTCTCACTTTCGCCCGCATCTTCGGGGTCCCCGTTTCCCGACACCTGACTCTGGCCCGCTTGGCTTGTCCGGCTTTCGCGCCCGGCGCCGCTCGAACCGCGAGACCGGGTTTCCTCTCGCGCCGGCTCGCCGAAACGCCGGGCGCGCCGAACCTTCCGCGTTCATGCCGACATAATCAGCGTTTATTAAAAAAGGTCTCCGCCGCTCGTGTAAAAACTCTGAACTCTTCGTCGATGCGGGCGATGTCGCCTCAATTGAACGCGGCGGAATGGGAGCGCGCGGCGCATCTCTCGGCGCCGCGATGTTCGGCGTCGCCATATTTGCTCATCGCCTTCAGGCGAGAGAACGCAAAGCCTCAGGCCAGCATCTCCGCCTCGTCCTGCAAGGCGCTGACGGGCGCCACGGCGGTGCGAATCGCGGCTCTCAACTTCGCGCTTGAGATGGGCTTGTGCAGAATCATGTAGTCGCTGCGGACGGCGGCGGCGAGGCGTTCCGGCGCCGTGTCGCCGGTGATCAGCATGCCGGGGATGTTTTCATTGTACTCGTCGCGCAAACGATTCAGAACCGCGATGCCGTTCTCGCCATCGCGCAGGCGGAAATCGCAAATCAGCAGATCGGGGCGCAGCGGCAATTCTCCGGCGAGCGCGAGCATCGACGGACCGGAGTCGGCGACAAAGACCCTGTGCCCCCAACTCTCCAGCAAGCATTTGGCGCCGCTCCGGATGGCCGCCTCGTCGTCGATGACGAATATGGTCAGCTCTCGCGCGATCTCGCCGCATTCGCGCAGCGATCTTGCCTCCGGCTCCGGGGCGCTGGCCGCCACAGGCACGAGCACGGAGACCCTCGTGCCTCTGTGCAGTCGCGAGTCGATCAACAATTCGCATCCCATCAGCGCCACAACGCGCTTGACGATGGCGAGCCCGAGCCCCAGACCCTTCGCGCGGTCGCGCTCCGGATTTCCGACCTGATAGAATTCATCGAAGATCTTGTCGATCTCATCCGGGGGGATCCCGCGGCCCGTGTCGATGACGTCGATGCGGATTTGCGCGCCTCTGCGGCATCCCACGAGAACCCGACCGCGGTCGGTGTAGCGTATGGCGTTGGAGACGAGATTTCGCAGGACGCTCTCCAGCAGAACGGGGTCGGAACGGACGATCAGTCCGGTGCGGCAGTTCGAGATCGCGATCCCTTTCTTCTCCGCGTCGATGGCAAAGTCGCCGCAGATCCGCTCGAGGATCGGCCCAACTCGAAACACCTCGCTGTTGGCCCTGACGACGCCGGCATCGAGCTTGGAAATATCGAGCAGAGAGGCGAACAGCGAGTCCATCGCGTTGACGGCGCCGGACACCTGATCCAGCAGTTGCGAACTCTGCGGGTTGAGGGGCTGCTCCTGCAGCGCGCCCACGAACATGCCGAGGGCATGAACCGGCTGACGCAGATCGTGACTGGCGGAGGCCAGGAAGCGCGATTTCGCCTGACTGGTTCGCTCGATGATCTCGTTCTGCTTTTGCAGGGCCTCGATCAGGTCCAGTTTTTCGATGTCGAGCCGCAGCGCCTGGCGCAGGTTGCGATTGGTCGCCGAGGCGAGCGCGATCATGGTCAACAGCAGCCCGAGGCTCAACGCGAAGACCGAGAGATGAAATGCGTCGCGGTGAATCGCGCTCTCCATCATATGCGGAATGCAGATGGGAACGATGGTGGCCAGATAGGCCGGGAGATAATTGCCCAAAATGGTGATGGACAGGGCGGAATAGGCGGTGATCTGCAACAGGACGATCATTTCCGCTTCCATGCCCTCGGGCGCGAGAACGAAAACGCTGCCCAGCCCCCAGCAGAGGCCGTTGAAAAGGCAGGCGGTGGCGAATATGGCGCAGAAGGACGTCGCCTGCCGGCGTTCGGGCGTGCTGCGCCAGTAGATCAAATATATCGAGAACCTGACGACGAGCATGACGCCGTGCAGCAGCGACCAGACCGCCATGCGGCGCCATTCGAGATCGTAGAACCAGTAGAGCAGCTGACCCAGAACGATCGGCGCAAAAAAGCCGATCCACAGCGAAGGCTTCAGGACGCGGAACAAAGTCTCGACCTGAGCCTTGTGCACGCGCAATTCCATGTTGCCGGCGGAGGGCGCCATGTCGCGCTCCGGCGGAGATTGCGCGATTTTCGCTGTCGCCCGCATCCTCGGGTTCCCTGGTCGCCGCAACGTCGAGACACGTCGTCGGGATATCGGCTGGCGCGGCCGCGCACGGCTTCGGCGGATCGGCGCGGCGAAGCGCCGCGCGCAGACATCCCCGGCGCGCCGCTCCCGGGAGTGGCGCCCTTTGCGATGCTGTCCGAAACAACCCGGTTATGATCAGTATTTCTTAAAAAATGAATCAATCCATACTGTGAAAATCGGGGCTACTTCACCAGTCGAATCGGTCCACGACCTGCCGCGAGCCCACGAGGAAGGCGTCGGCGACGAGCTGGAACGGCTCGCTGTCCATGCCGCTGCGCCCGCTCGCCAGACAGCGCGCGAAATGTTCGTAGAGGCCCTCGTATTCGGCCATCGGCGCCTCGACGCTCAACGCCCCGTCGATATACAGGCGTGAGCCGCCATGGGTCAGCCGCAGCGTCTCGCGCGGCGTTTCGACGTCGATGTTCCAGCTCTGCTCGCCCTCCTGCCGCCAGTCGAATTCGGCGCCGAGCTCGGCGCCCGGCGCCGCCGCGTTGCTGGCGAAGGCCAGCGAGGCGGCGATGGGCGTGTCGCGGTTGGCGGGATAGTCGAGGCGGGCGGAGCGCACGAACATCGCGCCCGGCGCGATCTTGGTCAGGATCGACAAGGCGTTGATGCCGGGATCGAACACGCCGAAATTGCCGGCGTCCCAGATCCAGTCCTGCCCGGGATGCCAGCGACGAACATCTTCCTTCCATTCGATATGCAGCCGGCGCAGCGACTGGCCGGCCAGCCTCGCCTTGGCCGCGTCGACGGCGGCGTTATACTGCGAGTGCCAGGTGGCGAAGATCACGCGGCCGCGCGCCGCGGCCTCCCGCGTGAGGTCGTGCATTTCGGCGACTGTCGCGGCCGGCGGCTTTTCCAGCATTACATGCTTGCCCGCCGCGAGCGCCTCGCGGGCGATGGCGTGGCGCACGTGCGGCGGCGTGCAGATCGCCACCGCCGTCACGTCCGGGATGGCGGCGTAGAGTTCGGCCGGGGTCTTGAAGGTTGGCACGCCGTCGGCGCCGAGGCCGCGCTGACTGACGACGCCGACGAGCTGGAAATCGGCGTTTTTGGCGATGACGGGCAGATGCTGGTCCTGGGCGATCTTGCCGATACCGATGATGGCGATTTTTGTCGGCGACACAGCGTCCTCCCTTGCGGCTTGCGCCGCTGGATAGGACGAACCGCGTCGCGGCCGCAAGGGGCGGATCAGGCCCCCAACGACGTATTCTTGAGCGGCAGCGAGCGGATGCGCTTGCCGGTGGCTGCGAATACCGCATTGGCGATGGCGGGGGCGATGGGCGGCGTGCCGGGTTCGCCGATGCCGCCCCACTTGCCGCCGCCCGACAACGCCAGATGGGTCTCGATCGCCGGCGCGTCGGCCATGCGGGCGATTTCGTAATCGTGGAAATTGCTCTGCTCGACGCGTCCGTCGCGGATCGTGATCTGCCCGAACAGCGCGGCCGTGAGGCCATACATCACGCCGCTCTCGATCTGCATGGCGACGTGGAGCGGATTGACCACATGGCCGCAATCGACGCAGGCGACCACCCGATCCACCTTCACCTCGCCGCCGGCGCGCACCGTCACCTCGACGATCTCGCCCACGATGGTCCCGAAGCTCTCGTGGATCGCGATGCCCTGCGCGGAGCCCGCCGGCATCCGGCGGCCCCATTCGCCCTTCTTCGCCAGCGTATCGAGCACGTTGAGGAAATCCGACCTGTCGGCGAGGAGCGCGCGGCGGAATGCGTAGGCGTCCTTGCCGGCGGCATGGGCGAGCTCGTCGATGAAGCTCTCCACCGCGAAGGCGTTCTGCGACGAACCGACCGAGCGCCAGAACATCACCGGCACATGGGTGTTTTTCAGCCGCACGTCGACGTTCAGCGCCTCGACCTTGTAGGGGACATTGGCGAGCCCCTCGACCGCCGAGGGCTCGACTCCGTTTTCCACCTTGCCCCAGCCAAGCGAGCGGGTGATCGAGCCCACCGCCGTCTTGAAGTCCAGCGCCGTCGGCAGGCCGTCGGCCCCGAGCGCGGCGCGCATGGCGATGGCCGCCTGCGGCCGATAGCGGTCGTGCTGGATGTCCTCCTCGCGGGTCCAGATCAGCTTGACCGGCTTGCCGAGAGCCCGGGATATCTGCACCGCCTGACGCAATTCGTCGTTCACCGCGCGGCGCCCGAAGCCGCCGCCCAGAAAGGCGTTGTGCAGGTAGACGTTTTTCGGATCGACGCCGCCGACGCTCGCGGCGAGCTGGATCGCATCCTCCGGAAATTGCGTGCCCATCCAGACGTCGATTCGGTCGGGGCGCCAATGCGCGGTCGCGTTGAGCGGCTCCATCGGCGCATGCGCGAGATGCGGCGCCTCGTAGACCGCCTCCACGACCCGCGCCGCGCCCGCGAAGCGGCCGGCTCCGTCGCCCCTGGCGACCGCATTGACCATCGGGCCCCGCAGCGCCGCCTTGTACTCCGCCCGGAACGTCTCGCTGTCGGCGGTCGCGGCGGCGCCGAAGTCCCAGCGGATCGGCAGAGCGGCGAGGGCTTCCCGCGCGCGCCAGAAGCGGTCGGCGACCACGGCGACGCCGCCCTCCACCGGCACGACGGCAAGGAAGCCGCGTCGGCCGCGGATCGCACTTTCGTCGTAGCCCGCGAGTTTGCCGCCGAAGACAGGGCACTGCGCGACCGCGGCATAGACCATGCCAGGCAGCCGCGTGTCGATGCCGAACTGCGCCTCGCCCGTCACCTTGACCGGCGTGTCGAAACGCTTGACCGCCGTGCCGATCAGCTTGAACCGATCCGGCGTCTTGATCGCCGGCTCGGCGTCGAGCGCAATCGTTGCGGCCTCGGCGGCGAGTTCGCCGTAGCTGAACTTCTGCGCCGAGGGCTCGCGCCAGACCGCGCCGTCGCGCGCGACGCAGGCGGCGGGGGCGATATCCCAACGGCGGGCCGCCGCCGCGATCAGCCTCGCCCGCGCCGAGGCGCCCGCCTGCTGCAGCGCCTCGCGCGAGCGGCGCACCGACGACGAGCCGCCCGTGCCCATGCGGCCATAGGGCGCGCCGTCGATCAGATTGCGATGCGGCGAGGCATATTCGACCTGCACGTCGTCGAGGCGGCACTCCAGTTCCTCGGCCACGATCATCGCCAGCGAGGTCATGACGCCCTGGCCCATTTCCGATTTGGCGACGCGGATCACGACGCGGTTGTCCGCTTCGACGGCGACGAAGGCGTTGACCTCGTCGCGTTGGCCCCGGGGCGCGTCGTCGCCCCAGGGCGCCTTGGTTATCGCGCCGGCCAGCGCCGGCGAGGCGACAGAGATGGCGAGACCTCCGGCGGCCGAGACGCCGGCGACGACGAACCTGCGGCGGGTGAGAAGCGCGTCCATGTCGGCCTCCTAGGTCCGGGCGAGTTCGGCCGCGCGACGCACGGCGGCGCGAATGCGCGGATAGGTCCCGCAACGACAGATGTTGGTCATCTCGGCGTCGATGTCGGCGTCGGTCGGATCGGGCTTGCCGGCGATCAGGCTCGCGGCCGCCATGATCTGGCCGGACTGACAATAGCCGCACTGCGGGACATCGTGCTCGATCCACGCGCGCTGGACGGCGTGCAGACGCTCGGCGCCGAGCCCCTCGATGGTGACGATGGCCTTGCCCGCCGCATCGCCCGCCGCGAGCTGGCAGGAACGAACGGCGGCGCCGTCGACGTGGATCGTGCAGGCGCCGCACAGGCCGGCGCCGCAGCCAAACTTGGTTCCGGTGAAGCCGATTTCGTCGCGAAGCACCCACAGCATCGGAGTCTCCGGCTCGATGTCGAGCTCGAAACGCCTGCCGTTGATCGACAGAATGATCATGCCGCCCTCCCGCGCAGACCCCCAGCTTGCGGAACAAATGCGGCGGAAGGTGCGCGTCAGGCGCCCGCGAGGCGATCAAATCCTCGCGAGACGGCGCCGCCTCAGGCCCGCTTGCGCAGGCGGGCGGCGAAAAAGCCGTCGAGGCCGGATTGCCGGGGCGTGTCCGCCGGGAGATGGCAGGGCAGGGTGCGCATCTCGCCGAGCGGCGTGACGGCCTCCGACAGGCCGCCGATTTCGCTCGCCTCGATCGGCCAGCGCGTCACGTCGGGGTTGCGCCGCAGCAACGCCGCGACCTGGTCCTCGCCCTCTTCGGGCTCCAGCGAACACGTGCAGTAGAGGATCGCCGCGCCCGGCTTCACCAGAGCCACCGCGCGGTCGAGCAATTCGGTTTGCAGTTTGGCCAGCAGCGCGACGTCGCTCGGGCGCTTGGTCCATGCGACGTCGGGATGCCGGCGGATGGTGCCGGTGGAGCTGCACGGCGCGTCGAGCAGCGCGAGGTCGAAGGGCGCGGCGTCGAATTGCGCGGCGTTGGCGACCACGACATCGGCAGTCAATTTGAGACGGGCCAGGTTGGCGGCGAGCCGCTTGAGTCGTTCGGCGGAGCGGTCGACGGCGGTGACGCGCGCGCCGGCGAAGGCCAGCTGCGCGCATTTGCCGCCGGGCGCGGCGCAGAGATCGACCGCGCGGGCGTCGGGTTGCAGCGCAACCAGCCGCGCCGGCAGGGCGGCGGCGGCGTCCTGCACCCACCACTCGCCGTCGGCATAGCCCTCGAGTTCCGGAACCGGCGCATGATTGTCGAGCCTCACCGAGCCGGTCGGCAGCACGCGGCCGCCGAGGCGGGCCGCCCAGCCCTCGGGGTCGGACTTGACCGTCAGATCCAGCGTAGGCTCTTCGCGATGGGCGCGGGCGATGGCGCGCGCCGCCGCTTCGCCGTAATGGGCGCGCCAGCGCTGCGCGAGCCACGGCGGCGTGTCGTCGTCGAGCGGATCGGATTCGCCGAGGATTTCCGCCTTGGCGCGCGCGATGTTGCGCAGCACGGCATTGGCGAGGCCGGCATAGGGCGTCGAGGCGGGATCGTGCCGCGTCGCCCGGACGGCCAGATCGACCGCCGCATGGTCCGAGGCTTCCATGAACAGCAGCTGCGCCGTCGCGCCGATCAGGATGCCTTCGAGCGCGCCCGCCTTCTTCGGCATGCCCTTCTCGATGAAGCGGGCGAGCGCCTTGCGGATGGTGCCGAGGCGCCGCATCGCGACGACCGAGATGGAGCGGGCCAGCGCGCGGTCGCGCGGGTCGAGGCCGCGCGCGCCGGTTTCACCGTCGGCGCCGAAGCGCTCTTCCAGCGGCTTGCCGTTCGCCAGGGCGTCGATGATGGCCTGCGAGGCGGCCCAGCGGGCGGCGTAGCCGGGAGTGGCTTCCGGCGGCGCCGGACGCTGGGCCCCTTGATTTCGCTGGGGACCGGGGCGGCGAGGGAACATTCTCTTCTTTCAACGAATCGGAAAAACAATCGGTCACATATAACGGAAATTGCCCTGCCGGGTTGAAAAGGCCGTGACGCCTTGCGTGCGGCGGAGCGACGCCGCGGATGCGGACAAAGCCGGTAAAAGCGGCGCCCGTATGACGACGCGCGCGGCGACCCTTGCGCAGGGGCGGCGCGCTCCCCATTATGCTGTGGCATGACCGAAGCTGAATCCCCGACGCCGCCCGAGCCTCTCGCTCCGCAGCGACCCCTGTCCGAAGTCGCCCGGCGCGCACTCGC
>Ga0316217_10004906_pt1 | contig 14156 bp, 12 predicted proteins | sample 1anoAmetaG_FD_203633 | JGI IMG/M metagenome (GOLD analysis project Ga0316217, IMG submission 203633) | Freshwater microbial communities from Trout Bog Lake, Wisconsin, USA - 1anoA | ecosystem: Environmental > Aquatic > Freshwater > Lake > Hypolimnion/Profundal zone | place: USA: Wisconsin... | reverse complement strand
CGCTCAAGCCCTTCGAACTCATCCGCAAGCGGGTCGGCGACCGCATGGACATCATGGTCGAGTTCCACTCGCTGTGGAATCTGACCACGGCCAGGCGCATCGCCAAGGCGCTGGAGCCTTATCAGCCCACCTGGTTCGAGGACCCGATCCGCATGAATTCGTCGCAGGCGCTGTCCGAATATGCGCGCTCGACCCCTGTGCCGGTCTGCGCCAGCGAGACGCTGGGTTCGCGCTGGCCCTACAAGGAAATGCTCGACAAGGACGCGATCGGCGTCGTGATGGTCGATCTGTGCTGGACCGGCGGCCTGACGGAGGGGCGCAAGATCGCCTCGCTCGCCGAGACCTATCACAAGCCCTTCGCGCCGCATGACTGCATCGGCCCGGTCGGCTTCGCCGCCGCCGTGCATATGTCGTTCAGTCAGCCCAACACGCTGATCCAGGAATCCGTGCGCGCCTTCTACACCGGCTGGTACAAGGAACTCGTCACGGCGACGCCGACGATCCGCGACGGCTATGTCTATCCGATGGAAGGGCCGGGGCTGGGGCTCGATCTGCGGCCGGAGGTGTTCGAGCGTTCCGATCTCGTCCTGCGCCGGAGCCAGGCATGAGCCGCGCCCTGTTCGACCTCGCCGGCAAGACGGCGCTGGTGACGGGCTCCTCCGACGGCCTCGGGCGCGTCATGGCGCGCGGTCTCGCGCAGGCGGGCGCGCGCGTCATCCTCAACGGCCGCAACGCCGACAAGGTCTCGGCCGCCGTGGCGGCGTTCCAAGCGGAGGGTTTGGCGGCGCAGGGCGCCGCTTTCGACGTCGCCGAAGATCCGGCCATACTCGACGCCTTCGCGAAGTTCGACGCCGAGGGCGTCGAGATCGACATTCTCTTCAACAATGCCGGCATACAGTTCCGCAGGCCGATGGTCGATCTGGCGACCGAAGATTGGCGCCGCGTGCTCGACGTCAACCTGACGGCGGCCTTCCAGATGGGCCGCGAGGCGGCGCGCCGCATGATCGCGCGCGGACGCGGCGGCAAGATCGTCAATATCGGATCGCTGACCAGCGCGCTTGCGCGCGCCACCGTCGCGCCCTATACCGCCGCCAAGGGCGGCATCAAGATGCTGACGCAGTCGATGGCCGCCGAATGGGCCGCGCACGACATTCAGGCCAACGCCATCGGCCCCGGCTACATCGTCACGGAAATGAACCGGGCGCTTCTCGACGACGCGAAATTCGACGCCTGGGTGCGCGCGCGCACGCCGTCGGGACGCTGGGGCACGCCTGAGGACCTCGTCGGCGCCGCCGTGTTCCTGGCCTCGCCCGCCTCCGGCTATGTCAACGGTCAGATCCTCTACGTCGACGGCGGCATGCTCGCCGTCCTGTGACAGCCGCCGGGATGGCGGCCGCGGCCTCAAGCCGCCCGGCCTACCGCCCTGCGCCGCGCCATTTCCGATCCCACCAGAAACTCCGCGTCCCGCCCGACGCTGAGGAACCGCCCCGAACCCCAGGTCCACAACCAGGGCAGGCCGAGCACATAGACGCCGGGAACGACGGTGACGCCGCGCTGGTGAACGGGATAGCCCGTGCCGTCGAAGATCGGCAGTTGCACATAGGACCAGTCGGGCGTGAACCCGGTCGACCAGACGATGGCGCCGACGCCGGCTTCGATGAGATCGAGACCCTGCGGTTCGTCGCGCGGCGTCCAGACCGGCGCGTAGACCGAGGCGGGCGGCGCCTGCAGGCCCTTGGCGGCGATATGGCGATCGATCAGGGCGTTGATGCCGTTGTAGACGCGATCCGCCTCGTCGAGATTGGCCCTGAGGTTGGGCTCGAACATCATCCGGCCGCGCTCGACGCTGCGAAGCCGGCCGTACAGCGCCATGCCCTCCCTGGCGAATGCGCGCAGGTCGATGTCGCGTCCGCCGTCGCGGCCCGTGAGATAATGGTTGGTCTCGTGCCGCTTGCGGCCCATGCCCTCGTCGGCGACGGTGATCTCGTATTGCCCGATATCCCACAGCCAGTCCACGACGTCGCGGCCGCGATAGAACCGGGCGCAGCGCGGCGCGTTGCCGGTGACGAGGTGAACCTTGCGCCCCGAGAGATGCAGATCCTCGGCAATCTGCGCCCCCGACTGGCCGGAACCGACCACGACCACCCCGCCGGGCGGCAGCTGCTCGGCGTTTCGATAATCCGCCGAATGAATTTGAGCGATGGAGTCGGGGATCCGCTCGGCCGAGCGCGGCGTGAACGGCTCGCCGTACAGGCTGGTGGCGAGGAACACCGCATCGGCGGTGCAGCGGCCCTTCGGCGTCGCGATACGGAAGCGGTCGCCGATCCGCTCCACCGCGGTCACCTCGACATGCTCGCGCGCGGGCGGCTTCACCTTGGCCCTGAAGCCCTCGAGATATTCGAGTATCTGCGACTTGACCATGAAGCCGTGCGGATCGGGGCCGGCATAGGCGTGGCCGGGCAACTGGCACTGCCAGTTCGGCGTCACGAGACAAAACGCGTCCCAGCGCTCGTCGCGCCATTTGTGCATCAGCGTTTTCTTCTCGAAGACGATGTGGTCGACGCCGGCTTGCGCGAGATGATAGCTCGCGGAGAGGCCCGCCTGTCCGCCGCCGACGACGACCGCGCCGTAATGTGGGTCGGAATTCATGTCAGATCTCCGTCAAAAAGGACTCGCAAACGACCGTCGCGTCCGGCGTTTGTGCGAAGGGGGCGGCGGCGGCTTCGATGCGGGCGAGTTGCCCCATCGCCAGCGAACAGGCATGGCCGTATTTGGCCTTGACGCGATCCGAGGCGATGGCGAGCGCCTGCCGGCTGCGCGACAGGAAGTCGTCGAGCGGGTAGGCCTCGCCTTCGCGGAAAAACTCGCGGATGACCAGCGAGGGCGAATAGCAGCTCTCCCGCCGCCCATCCGGCCAGCGCACGATGAAGCGCATTTCAGGCATGCACGCTCTCCGTCAGTCTCGCGTAGGTCGGCAGATGACGCTCGGCGACGCCGGCCCAGGAAAATCGCGCCGCGACGGCGGGGCCTCGCGCGCCGTTGGGGTCGCGCAACGCCTTGAGTGTCGCCTCGGCGATGGACCTGGGATCGCCGGGGTCGCACCAGGCGGCGTCGTCGGGGCCGAGATAATCGACGAAGGGCGGGATGCGGGAGACGACGACCGGCGTGCCGCAGGCAAGCGCCTCCAGCACGCAAAGGCCGAAGCCTTCCTTGATCGAGGCGAACGCCAGCACGCTGGCGCGGCGATACAGCGCCGGCATGTCGGCGTCGTCGACGGGGCCGGTGACGATGACGCGCGCGGAAGGGGCGCCCAGCGACGCGAGCGCGTCGCGGAAAGCCTCGCCGTAGCGGCTGTGATCGAGCAGGCTGGCGCCGCCGGCGATGACCAGCCGCGCCGTCGGCAGGACGCGCGCGATCTCGCCGAAGGCCTGCAGAATGCCGATCGTGTTCTTGCGCGGCTCGACGCCGCCGACGCTCAGCAACACCGGCCCGTCGCCCAGACCAAGCAACTGCGCGAGGGCCGCGTCGGAAGCGTTGGGCCGGGGCGAAAAACGCGCGCCGTCGACGCCGTTGCCGCCGAGCGCAGCGTCGAGCCCGAACTCCGCCTTCAGGCGCCGCCGCCATTCCTCGCTGACCACCATCAGCGCGTCCGCTTCGACGATGGATCGCGCCTGCAGGCGCGCCAGGCGCGCATCGGCGAAGTCGTCGACATGATGCACCGTGCGGCAGAAGCCAGCGATCAGCCCCTGCTTCCTGAGCGTCGCCAGGGCATTGCCGGAGATCCCGTCATGGGCGTGATAGATGTCGAAGCCTCGGCGCTCGGGCCGGCGGAACCAGCGGAGGTAATCGTCGATGCGTTGCTCGACCATGGCGTATGTGTCACGCGGCGCGGCGGCTACGGCCAGGGCTACGCTCTCGCATCGCAGCGCGCGAAAGAAGCCGCGGCCGCTTGCGTCCGGCGCATGCAGGACCGCGCTCAGGCCCCTGGCGACGAGCGCCTCGCTGAGGTGCATGGCATGGACCACGCCGCCGCGCGGGTTGGTGGAATGCGCGAGCATGGCTATGCGCAGCGGGCGGCTCATGCGAAGGCCGTCTGAGGCCGCAGGCCCATCAGCCGGTCCTGCTCGAAATCGCGGATCTGCGCGCTGCGACCCGAGGATGTCAGGGTGATGCAGGAGCCCGCGCGGATCTGGCCGATTTTCGCCGCATGCAGGTCCCGCGCCCGGAAGAGCGCGCAGACGCCGTCGACATCGGCGGGATCGACGGCGATCAGATAGCCGTAGCTGGGAAAGGTCTTGAGCCAGCGCGCCAGTTCGACCCCCGGCGGCGGCGCGATGGCGTCGAGGTCGATGTCGATGGACACGCCCGAACTCTCCGCGAGCATGGCGGCGGTGCCGACGAGGCCGCCCTGGCTGATGTCCTTGGCGGCGCGGGCCAGACCGCGCTCGGCGATTTCCGGCAGCACGGCGAGATCGCCGCGCAGACGTTGCGGCGGCGCCTCGATCGCAGCCTGATAATTGTCGAACGGCTCGCGGTAGCTTCCGCGATGATCGGCGGCGATGACGAGCGCATCGCCGGGCCGGGCGTCGAAACTGGTGAGAAGGCGTCGCCCGGCGCGACCTAATATGGCCACGGCGAGCTGGCCTTGCGCATTGCGCAGGTTGGAATGTCCGCCGACGATGGGGACCCCGTAGGCCAGCGCCGCCGCGCCGAGGCCCGCGAGCAGGGGCGCCGCCGCGGCCTCGCCATCCGCCCAGACCGCATCGACGACCGCGACCGGCCGGCCGCCCATCGCCGCGATGTCCGAGAGATTGACCATGACGCCGCACCATCCCGCGAACCAGGGATCGGCGGCGACGAATTCGTTCATGAACCCTTCGATGGCGAACAACAGGTGTCCCTCGCCGTCCGGGATCGCCGCGCAATCGTCGCCGACCGGGATTTCCGTCTTCGCGAGCCCCAGCCGTTCCGCCACCCTTCCGATGTCGGCCTTGGCGGCCATGCCGCGACTGGCGCGCAAGGCGGCGACGATCGCGTCGAACGCGGCGTCGTCCATGTCAGGCGGCCTTTCGCAGCGCGACGAAGCCCACTTCCGGCGCATGGCAGGGCGGGTAGAAGGCGAGATCGGCGCGCATCTTCAGATGCGGTCGGCCATGCAGGTCGAGGGCCTCGAGCGTTTCCCAATGCATCTGCTGGAACAGCGGCCCGTTCTGCGCCTGGACATGGGCCAGAAAGCTGCGCGCCCCCATCGCGTGGGCCGAACTGACCGCGAGCCGGATCAGGGTGGCGCCGATATCGCCGATCCGCCGGCTGTCGCGCTCGACCGCGAGCCGCGAGCCGTGCCAGAGGCCGGGCGCCTCTTCGTGGATGCGCACCGTCCCCACCACCCGGTCGGCGGCGACGCCGACCATGGAAAGCGCGACGATCGAGATGGCGTAATCGTCGACCGCGTCGCGATCGTCGTCGCCGAACAGGCCTTGTTCTCGACAGAAAACCTGACGCCTCAGCGCATGGGCGGCCGCCCGCTCCCAGCGCGAGGCGGCGAACTTGACGCGAAATTCCGTCGGGTGAAAGGCGGCGAAGGATTCGAAGATCATGACGCCAGCGTCCTTTCGTAGGTGGAGAGCGCCGAGCAGGCGCCGCATTTGCCGCAACCCGCCTTGATGTCGGCAGCCTTCAATCCGCCCTCGACGATCATCTTCGACAGCGGCTTGAGGATCGCATGCATGAAGTCGGCGGACGGCGTCGGATGGCTCTCCAGCGGCGTTCCCGAAATCGGCACGAAGGGCACGACGAAGGGATAGACGCCGAGCGCGATCAATCGGGCGGATATGTCGAGGATGGCTTGCGCCGTGTCGCCCAGCCCGGCCAGAATGTAGGTGGAAACCTGGCCGCGTCCGAACACCGGCACAGCGGCGGCATAGGCTTCGAGATAGCGCTCGACCTTCACCTCCGCCTTGCCGGGCATGATGCGGGCGCGAAGCTCGGGCGTGACGACTTCGAGATGCATGCCCAGCGTATCGACGCCGGAGGTTTTCAGGCGAATGAACCATTCGTCGTCGGCGGGCGGCTCGCACTGCGCCTGAATCGGCAGATAAACCGCGGCTTTCACCGCGCTCGCGCTTTCGCACAGGATCTCCGCGCCGCGATCCGATCCGCGCGGCGTTCCCGTCGTCATCACCATGTGCTTGACGCCGTCGAGTTCCACGGCGGCCCGGGCGACTTCCGCCAGCTGTCGCGGCGTCTTGCGTTCGATGGTGCGTCCTGCGGCGAGGGACTGGCCGATGGCGCAGAACTGGCAGGTCTTGGTCCGGCTCTGGTAGCGAATGCAGCTTTGCAGCACGGTCGTCGCCAGCACATCGCGACCGTGCAGCGTCGCGATCTTGCTGTAGGGCACGCCGTCCGCCGTCGTCAGATCGTAGAAGCGCGGCCGGGCGGGAAAGCGGACTTCGCCCATGGCGACGCCCTCGCGCCAGACCTGGCTCGCGCCTGAGGCGTCCGGCTTTTCGATCGTATAGGGGCTCTCGAACGCGGGCGCCGTGTGGACCGGCGCCATGAAGGTCACGCCGTCGACGGTGAGCGCCTTGTGATCGGAAGGACCGGCGCCGCCGCGCCGGCTCTCGACGCCGGCCTTCGGATCGAGCAGCCGGACGCCATGCGTCTGCAATTCATTGATCAGTCGTTCCGTCGAAAGGCTCACGGGGATCTCCATCGGGGACGCGTCCGGCTTCGAACGCTTGTGCGGGCGAAGCGGAATGCAGCGGGCGGGCGGCGCGGGGGTCGAGGTTCAGGCTGAGCAACTCGGGCCGGGCGTAGTGGCCCACCGAATCCATCATGCGCTTGCGCTTGACGATCAGGCCCATGTCGAGATCGGCGATCACCAGGCCCTCGCCCTCGGTGAGCGGCGGGCTGAGATGGCGACCTTCGGGCGAGACGATCGCGGTCATGCAGCCGCCGCGAAGGCCACGCTGGAGCGCCTCATTGGGCGTGATCGAGGCGATCTGATCTTCGCTCAGCCATGCCGTCGCATTGACGACGAAGCAGCCGCTCTCCAGCGCGTGGTGGCGTAGGGTCACCTCGATCTGTTCGGCGAAGATCGGCCCCACCAGCGAACCGGGAAACTGGGAGGCGTGGATCTCTTCGTGTTGCGCCATCAGGGCGTAGCGGGCGAGCGGATTGTAATGTTCCCAGCAGGCGAGGGCGCCGACGCGACCCATCGCCGTGTCGACGACCTTGAGGCCCGAGCCGTCGCCCATGCCCCAGATCATGCGCTCGTGGAAGGTCGGCGTGATCTTGCGGCGCTTCAACTTCAGCGCGCCGTCGGCGTCGAAGATCAATTGCGCATTGTAGAGCGAGCCATGGTCGCGCTCGTTGACGCCCAGCACGATGACGACGCCATGCCGGCGCGCCGCGGCGGCCACCGCCTCGGTCTCCGGCCCCGGCGCCGTCACCGCGTGCTCGTAGAGGCGCAGGTGTTCCGCGCCGCTCTGCACCGGCGGCAGCACGAAGGAGAAATAGGGGTACCAGGGCAGGAAGGTCTCGGGAAACACGATGAATTGCGCGCCCTTGCCCGCCGCCTCCGCAATGGCGTTGAGGACGCGGGTCAGGCTCGCCGCGCCCGATGTAAGATCGGGCGCGATCTGGACGGCGGCGGCGCGCACGTGTCTCGGCGTGGACATCGGGACCTCTTTGAAAAAACGGCGAGGCCCGAAGGCCCCGCCCCGGGTGCTCAGAGCGTCCAGGTATCCAGGATGAACGCGTTGTCGCGACGGTGGATCAGCACGAGATCGAGCACGTCGAGCGGGCTGATCGGCTTGATGCCTTCAATCAGCGACGGCTCGCCGTGGCCGTAGAGCGCCTGCAGCGCGAAGCGGCAGGCGTAGACCTTGCCGCCCTCGGCGATGAACTTCGCGATCTGGTTGTTGAAGTTGAGATGGCCGGGAAAGGCTTCGTCGCCGATCTTGGGGAACCCGCGCTGCACGCCGAGCGTAACGCCCGGGCCGTAGAGCAGGATCGAGGTCTCGAAACCCTTGCGCTGAAGGCGCGTCGCCTGCAGCAGATTGACGAAGCCGATGGAGCCCTCGAAAGCGACGGTGTGGAAGGTCACCAGCGCCTTTTCACCGGGGGCGGCTTTGACGTCCTCGAAAACCTTTTCTTCGTAGTCGACCAGGATATCGCCCTTCTGGCGAGCGGGCTGTGTGACCTTCGGCATGGCGGGAACAACTCCGAATTCGAGCCGGCCCACGCCGGCGACACGTTCGGCGCTGCAATCCCTGTGCCATCGCGATAGCAGTCAATATTGCAGTCAATATGACTTGACGGAACCCGTTTCTCCCATCATGAGGTGCGAGTGTACAGTCATTGGCGTCGAGAGAAAGCCCAAATAGCTTGCTCTGCGGCGCCCGAAAGCGATGCAGGGCCGTCGCCATACAATGCCGTCAATCGGGCGCCCCGCGAGGCCGGAACGATGAAAAACTGGACGCCCAACCTGCAGGGCCGTGAAGGCCCGAAATATCTCGCCATCGCGGACGCGATCGCCGCCGACATCGCCTCGGGGCGCCTCGTGCCCGGCGACCGGCTGCCGCCGCAACGCAATCTCGCCCAGCGCATCGAACTCGATTTCACCACCGTGGCGCGCGGCTATGTCGAGGCCGGCAAGCGGGGACTGGTCGAGTCCGCGGTCGGCCGCGGCACCTTCGTCCGCCGCAACGCCATGGCGCGCGGCGGCGCGGGGCCCCGGCGCTCGCGTCCCGATTTCACGATGAACATGCCGCCGGAGCCGGAAGACCCGGAGCTGCTGGCGCGCATGAGCGAAGGCTTCGCCAGCGTCGCGGCGGATCTGGGGCCGCTGCTGCGCTATCAGGGTTTCGGCGGCTCGCCGGCGGATCGCGACGCCGCGTCCGCGTGGCTGGGACGGCGGGCGATGGTTCCGGCGCAGGAGCGCATTTTTGTCGCGCCGGGCGCGCATGGCGCCATGGTCGGCATCTTCAGCCTGATCGCCAGACCGGGCGACGTCATTCTCTGCGAGGACATCACCTATCCCGGCGTGCGGGCGATCTGCGCCCAGCTCGGCCTGCAATTGATCGGCGTTCCCGGCGACGGCGACGGCGTCATACCCGCCGCGCTCGAAGAGGCGATCCGCCGCTTCGCGCCCAAGGCCATCTACCTCAACCCGACCCTGCAAAATCCGACGACGCTCACGATCCCCGAGCGCCGACGCAGCGAGATCTGCGCGCTCGCGCGGAACTACGGCGCCCCGATCGTCGAGGACGACGCCTACGGCTTCATCCCCACCCACGGCCCCGCGCCGCTGGCCGCCATCGCGCCCGACATTTGCTGGCACATCGCCGGGCTCGCCAAATGCATCGGCGCCGGGCTGCGGCTGGCCTATGTCGTGGCGCCCGACGCCCGCTCGGCCTGGTCGTTCAACAATGTCATGCGCACGCTCTGCGTCATGGCCTCGCCCATCGCCGCCGCCGTCGCCACGCGCTGGATCGAAGACGGCACCGCCGACATGATCCTGCGCTTCATCCGCGCCGAGAGCATGGCGCGCGAGCGCATCGCCTCGAAGATCCTCGAGCCCGGCGCCTATCTCTCCGATCCGCTGAGCTTCAATGTCTGGCTGCCGATGCGCAACGGCTGGACGCGCTCGGTGTTCGTGAGCCAGATGCGCTCCAGCGGCCTCGGCATCGTGCCCAGCGACGCTTTCACGGCGTCGGGCGCGCCGCCCGAAGCCGTGCGGGTGGGCCTGGGCGGGCCGATCACGCGAACGCAGGTGGAGCGCGGGCTGGAATTCATCGCCCACGCCCTCGAGCGGGCGCCCGATTCCTTCGCGACCTAGCCGCCACGCCGCGGCGGCCCGCCGGCTTGACGGCGGCGCGGACGCCGCTATGCCCTTGGCCATCCTCCTTTCCCGGGAACCCTCATGTTCGATGCGCCCGCCGCGCCGGCTTCTTCGCTGTTCCTCGGCATCGACACCGGCGGCACCTATACCGACGCGGTGCTGTGGTCGCCCTCCCGCGGCGTCGTGGCCAAGGCGAAGGCGCTGACGACCCGTCACGACCTCGCCTTGGGCATTGCCGGGGCCGTCGACAACGCGCTCGCCGGCAGCGGCGTCGCGCCCGGCGCGATCAAGCTCGTCTCGATGTCGACGACGCTCGCCACCAACGCGCTGGTCGAAGGGCAGGGCGAGCGCACGGCGCTGGTGATGATCGGCTTCACGCCCGCAGACCTCGCGCGCGGCGGCCTCGACCGGGCGCTGGGCGGCGATCCCGTGCTGTTCTGTCCGGGCGGTCACGACGCGCATGGAGACGCGGCGCCGCTCGATCTCGCGCCGCTGGCCGCCGCGCTCGACGCGCTGCGCGACAGCGTCTCGGCCTTTGCGGTCTGCGGCCTGTTCGCCGTGCGCAATCCCGAGCACGAGATCGCGGCGCGCGAGTTCATACGCGCCCGCGCCGGCCTGCCGGTCACCGCGAGCCACGAGCTTTCGGCGCAGCTGGACGGACCCAAGCGCGCGCTGACCACGCTGCTGAACGCGCGGCTGATCTCGATGATCGACCGCCTGGTCGCGGCGACGGAAAATTTCCTGCGCGCACGCGGCGTCGAGGCGCCGCTGATGGTGGTGCGCGGCGACGGCGCGCTGGTCTCGGCGCATTTCGCGCGGGCGCGGCCGATCGAGACCATTCTGTCCGGGCCTGCCGCCAGTCTCGTCGGCGCGCGTCACATGACCGGCTGCGCCGATGCGATCGTCGCCGATATCGGCGGCACCACGACGGATGTCGCGGTGCTGAGCGATGGGCGGCCGCGCCTCGATCCCGAAGGCGCCTATGTCGGCGGCTTTCGCACCATGGTCGAGGCGGTGGCGATGCGCACTTTCGGCCTCGGCGGCGATTCCGAGGTCACGCTGGACCTGCAGGGTCTGAGCGAGGCTCTGCGACTGGGGCCGCGCCGGGTCGCGCCGCTGTCGCTCGCCGCCGCGCTGCATGGCGAGGCCGTTCTCGGTCCGCTGCAGCGTCAGGCGCGCGCGTCCCACTGGCAGCCCCACCACGGCCGCTTCGCGCTGCGCACCGGCCTGCCCGACCGCCTCGCCGCCGGGCTGCAGCCGAACGAGGCGACGCTCTACGCCCGCCTCGAGCGGACGCCGCGCCCGCTCGACGACCTCGTCGCCTCCGCTTCGCAGCGCCAGGCTCTGGCGCGGCTGGTGTCGCGCGGCCTCGCGCAAGTCGTCGCCTTCACGCCTTCGGACGCCGCGCATGTGCTGGGGCGCCAGTTCACCTGGAACGCCGAGGCGGCGCGGCTCGGCGCCGAACTGTTCCGCCGCCAGAAGAATGGCCGCGGACAGGCCATCGCCGTCTCGCCCGAACAGCTCGCCGAGCGCGTGCTGGCGCGGCTGACGCGGCTCTCGGCCGAGGCGATTCTCGAGACCGCCTTCTGCGAGGACGGACTCGACGGCGGGGCCAGCGTGGCGCAGGGCCTCGTGCAACGCGCCCTCGCCGGCGTGCAGGGCGTGGCGCGGGTTCGGGTGGGGCTGGATCGCCCGGTCGTCGGGCTCGGCGCGTCGGCCTCGTTGCACTACGCCGGGTTGCCGGCCTTGCTGGGCGTCGATTGCCTCACGCCCGCCGACGCCGATGTCGCCAATGCGCTGGGCGCCGTCGTGGGACAGGTGCGGATGCGCGCCGAAGCTTCGGTCAGCCAGCCGGTCGAGGGCCGTTTCCGGGTGGTGGCGGGCGAAGGTTCGCGCGATTTTTCCGGCGAGGCCGAAGCGCTCGCCCATGCCGAAGCCGAGGCGACGCGCCTGGCCGGCGCGCGCGCCCGCGAAGCCGGGACCGACGAAGCGGAAATCACGGTCGAGCGCGCGATCCGCGCCGCCGAGATCGAGGGACGGCGGATGTTCGTGGACGCGGTCGTCGCCGCCACCGCCGCGGGGCGCCCCCGGATCGCGAACCCGCGCTAGCTTCGCGAACGGGGCTTTTCGCCGCAGAGTCCCCGGGCTTCCCCCGGAGCGCGGCGCGGCTAGATTGGCCGCCGGCGTCGGCATGCGGCGCGGGGCGACAGCGGTTGGCATGAGCGATTTCGGCGAACTTCAGGATTTCGTGTCGCGCGGCCGCCGGCTGTTCGTGTTGACCGGCGCCGGCTGCAGTACTGGGTCTGGCATTCCCGATTATCGCGACGACGACGGTCAGTGGAAGCGCAAGCCGCCGGTGAATTTTCAGGCCTTCATGGGCGAGGCGGCGACGCGCCGTCGCTATTGGGCGCGCTCGCTGGTCGGTTGGCGGCGCATGCACGAGGCCCGGCCCAATGGCGCGCATCGCGCGCTGGCGCGCCTCGAAGCGCGCGGCCAATGCGAACTGCTGCTGACCCAGAACGTCGATCGGCTGCATCAGGCCGCCGGCAGCCGCAATGTCGTCGATCTGCATGGGCGGATCGACCGGGTCCGCTGCATGGGTTGCGGGCGGCTCTCGCCGCGCCAGGACTTTCAGGACGAATTGGGACGCCGCAACCCGGAATGGGTGGACAGGATCGCGCCCGAGGCGCCCGACGGCGACGCCGATCTCGAATCCGCCGATTTCCACTCGTTCGTCGTGCCGACCTGCGAGGCTTGCGACGGCGTGCTGAAGCCCGACGTGGTGTTCTTCGGCGAGAGCGTGCCGCGCGAGCGCGTCGAGGCCGCCGCGCGCAGCCTCGAGCGGGCCGACGCCATGCTGGTGGTGGGCTCGTCGCTGATGGTTTATTCCGGGCTGCGCTTCGTCGAATGGGCCGCGCGCGCCGGCACGCCCGTCGCCGCCGTCAACCGGGGCCGCACCCGCGCCGACGCGATGCTGACGCTGAAGATCGAAGCGAGCTGCGAGGACGCGCTCTCTTTCCTGCTGTGAACGCGCCCTATTGCGTCAGACGCGATTGCGCCACGGCCTGATAGAAAATCGTCTGCATCGCATTGTTGATGTCCGCCGAGGTCGCGGCGCTGAAGAAATAACCGGGCGAGGCGCAGGCCGCCATGTTGGTCTGCGCCGTCTCGCCGGCGGAACGCGCAGGCGCGTAGGGGGCCGGCGGCGCTGCGTAGGTTGAGGGGTCGACGAGATAGTTCACGGCCGCGTCCTCGTCGTTCCAGATCATGACGGGGTCGTAGATCGGGACGTAGGGGATCAGCAGGACGGCCACGGTGTAGCCCATCGCCTTCGCCTTGGAGCAGATGCTCGCCGACGAGGTCGTGTCCGGCAAGTTGGGGGAGGACCCGTTGAAGGGCGAATAGGTCTGGCCGTTGTCGATGCCGTCCGTGACGATAATCATGAAGGGCAGGGTCGAACTCGAGCTGAAGCCGGTGCCGGCGGAATGGAACACATTGTAGGTTACGTGCAGGTCGTTCCACACGTTCTCCAGATGCGTTCCGCCGCTGCCCAACAGCTGGCCCGGCGTGGTTCCCGCGGCATTGTAGGTGACGCCGGCGTCCTCGTAATTGGCGAGGCTGTTCGCCACCGTGGAGATGACGCCGGTGCTCGAGAGATCGGAAGACAGCGGAGCGGCGGGGAACGCGTGATAGATGTAGGGATAAATGCCGATGCGGAACTGGTTGGCGATGCCGCCGTTCTGTTCGGTGTTGACCGCCGTCGTGACCATGCCCTGGATCGCCGCAGAGAGGCTGTTCAGCTTCAGCGGGATTCTCGGTTGACCGTTGACTAGCTGTTGCGTGTAGTTGAACCCGCCGTATCCGGAAAAATGGCAGGCGAACTGGCACCCGGAGGGATATTGGCTCGCCTCGATGGCGTTGTCCGGATTGGTGGCGATGAGGGTCTGCTGGTCGGCGGTGCTGGTGGGAATGCCCATCGAGCCCGAGACATCCGTGATAATGTAGAAGTCGATGTATTTCGGCAGCTGCGCGACGGCGGTCGCGGAGCCGGAGATCTGCAGGCTGGATATATTGTAGATCCCGCCGAAATGCGTCGCCGCCGCGCTGGTGTACTGAACTACGGCCGTGAAGTTGAGCTGTCCGTCGTAGTTCACAGTGACTGTGGGCGTAATCGCCGATGTCGTCACTGTGGAACTGACATTGGCGGCGAAGGCCGTTTGCCCCTGGTTCTGTCCTGCTGTTTTGGCGGCCGTCTCGAGATCCGTTTCCGACATCGTCCCCGAATTGGCGGCGTAATAGGCCTTGGCGGTAT
>Ga0316217_10004905_pt1 | contig 14157 bp, 11 predicted proteins | sample 1anoAmetaG_FD_203633 | JGI IMG/M metagenome (GOLD analysis project Ga0316217, IMG submission 203633) | Freshwater microbial communities from Trout Bog Lake, Wisconsin, USA - 1anoA | ecosystem: Environmental > Aquatic > Freshwater > Lake > Hypolimnion/Profundal zone | place: USA: Wisconsin... | reverse complement strand
GCTCGCCCCAGGGCCAGGTGCTGGCGGCCCGCATGACCTGCGAGGTCAACGGCCGGCTGCTGAGCGACGGCAACGCCGACACCATGAACTGGACCTTCGCCCAGATCCTGCAGCGGTCGGCCTACGGAGCGCGGGTGAGCGCCGGCGAGGTGTTCGGCAGCGGCACCGTGGGCACCGGCTGCCTGCTCGAACTCAACGGCTCCAAGGTCACCGACAACCTCTGGCTGCGCGAGGGGGACCGGGTGGCGATGGCGGTGGCGGGGCTGGGGCGGCTGGAGAACACCGTGGTGCGCGGGGCGGGGATCGCCCTGCCGGCCACCCTGGTGGCCCGGGGGCCGCGCGGCGCGGGCCCGGTGAAATACTAGGAGGCTGGCCATGACCTTCCGGACCTACTTGCCGGAACAGCTGGACCCGGTCCAGACCGGCGCCCTGCTCACCGGCGGGGTCGGGCCCCGGCCCATCGCCCTGGCCAGCACCTGCTCCCCGGAAGGGCTGCGCAACCTGGCCCCGTTCAGCTTCTTCAACGCCTTCGGCGCCCATCCGCCGATGGTCGCCTTCGCCCCCAACCGCCGGGCCCGGGACGGCACGGTCAAGCACACCTACCTGAACGCAGTGGCCACCCGGGAATTCGTCATCGCCGCCGTCAGCTACGCCATGGCCGAGCAGATGAACCTCGCCAGCGCCGAGTTCCCCGAGGGGGTGGACGAGTTCGTCAAGGCCGGCTTCACGCCCCTGCCGGCCCAGCGGGTCCGGCCCGCCCTGGTGGCCGAATCACCCTTCCAGCTGGAGTGCCGGCTGGACCAGGTGCTGGAGCTGGGCACCGGGCCCGGGTCCGGCCTGATGCTGGTGGGGGAGGTGGTGGCCTTCCACGTGCGGGAGGACTGCGTCAGCCTGCACCCCGGGCTGCTGGACCTGGTCGGCCGCCACGGCGGCGCCTTCTACTGCCGGGCTTCCGGCGCCGCCCTGTTCGAGCTGCCCAAGCCGGCCGGCCTGCCCATCGGCTACGATGCCCTGCCCGCGCGGCTCCGGGCCAGCGCCATCCTCACCGGCCAGGACCTGGGCCAGCTGGCCCAGGTCACCGAGCTGCCCGACCCCAGCCAGGCGGTGGCCCGGCCCGGCGACCCCGGGGACGGGCCTGGCCTGGAGCGGGCCATCCAGCTGGCCCTCCGGTCCGGGGACCTGGCGGAGGCCTGGCGGCTGGTGGGGGTGGGCGTCCGGCTCGGCTGATTAGGATCCGCGCAAAAATAACCTGTGCTTTTCAGGTTATTTTTCTGCGGATCCTTATGCCGGGGCCTTACCGATTTGTTCAAATTGTTTTTGCGCGACGGCTCACGCCCCGGGCACGCCGGCCTGGCGGCGGCCCTGGACGAGGCCCGCCACCGCCTCCGCCAGCTCCGGGGGCAGGTCGAGGAAGTTCATCCCCAGGCAGGCCGGATTCCAGCCTGAGACCCGGGCCACCCTTGCCTTGATTCCCCTGGCGGGCCCGAATGGCTGGGGGTTGCTGGCGGTGGTCCGTGGACGAAATTGGCAGGGCGAATTTATGCGACCGCCCCTGGGCACCCTCAAAGCCGAGGGCACATCTATTACTGCCCGCCGCACCTTGAGTTTAACGCTGGGTTGAGACCTTGTTGTGATTTCCGCTTTACACCCGTGTAACCGCTATGCCATGGAAGATTAATTTTTTCAGAAAAGGATAATTGTTAAAGAGGTGTACTATTCCAGAATATTTTCTACTGGATCCTTTTTGTTGACTTTGGAAGTCAACCATTTTCTTGCATCTTTTGCTTTCCTGAATACAGAGATAATTCGTTCAGACGGCATCTCAAAGGAAGCAATTGTTCGGAATACCCCATAAACAAAATCATCAGATGCCGCTATTGCGACAATAATTATTCCAGAATCCTTTGTGTTCGACAGATCTAATTCAATTATTTGTTTAATTTGAGCTGTTGTAATGTTTAAGGCTGTGACTTCGGCGAGATCCAGAAATTCGTGAGTAACTTGTTTTGGGTCAGCAATGTCTCGCAAAAGGGACTTGGTCGAGTCTATCAGCTCTTGACCAGTCAACCGACCTTGCCCGATGCGGGAAATCCCTTTCCCCCCGTTGAGGAATTGTGAATAGATGGGCATCCCTATTTTCCTGGACCAGAACAGCTGCAAAATTCTAGCACGGGTAGTTTAAAGGTACTTGAAAAATAAAAGATTATTGAATTATAGCCTCAGATCCCCGGCTGGTCGGATGACGCATCCAGGATGCTTCAGGACGCATTGAGCTTGCCCATTGGATTATTGCAGGGGAATGATGGCCTCCTGAACCACAAACCTTAAATAACTGACGATGGTTCCCCTTGCGCCTTGAATGGATGGAAGTCGGTGCTGGCCCGGTCCCAGTTGCTGGAAACGGGCCAGCACCGACGTCCGTCGCGGTGTCCGTCACATCGCCAGTGGGGATTCCTCATCGAATGGGGGCGGCAGGACGAGGTTGACCAGGGCGACTTCCCCCAGCCGGTAGTAGCACAGCCGGCCGTCTCGATCGATAAACAGATGGAAGTCCTCCCTGCCTCCCGGAGCCTGGGAATAATCGATGCCCCACCCCGGTTCTCCGGCGGTGCCCGGGACGCCCTGGGGCCCCTGAGGTCCGTCCATCCCCCTTGGTCCTTGCGGCCCCTGGGGTCCCGCAGCGCCGTCCCGCGCCTGGGGAATCTGCAATACCAGGTGGCCGGTCCGGGGTTCAAAGGAGAAGGCGGCCGGCTCACCAGGCGGAACCTGGACCATCTCCACCGAGCAAACGGCGCCCCTGCTGGCATAGTGGCCAGCTTTTTCCGGTTTGGGCGGCTTTTCCGTTTTTGCCTTCCTTCCTGCCTTTTCGGGTTTCGGCTGTTTCTCCGCCTTCACCTTCTGGTCCACCTTTTCCACCTTTTCCGGCTTTGGCGGCTTCTCCGCCTTCAGGTCCTTCTCCACCTTCTCTTTCGCCGCCTTCTTGTCGTTGGCCTTCATTTCTCCTCCTCATCGGGTTTGGGTCTGGCAGGAAGGAACTCGTCGAGCGCCTGATTGATGACATCGGTGTATTTCAGAGGCGAGGAGACCCGTTCAGGTCCTTCGTTGTAGTCCTTCATGTAGGCATCAAGCATGACCCGCACGCCTGGGGCGATCTCGGTGACGACGCGTTTCGACTGGGCCTTCTTCCGGTCCTCGGCTTTGTGCTTGGCAACCATCACGCCCCCCTCCTGGACAGAAATTGCGCGAGCGCAAGGTTGACGACATGGGCCAGCTTGATCTTCGGCGTCATCCGCCCCGCATCTTCGTTGTAGGCCTTGAGGTAGGATTCGACCCTGTCCCAGTTCGCCCGGGGGATTTCCAGGTGGAGCTTGGCGGGCTTCACATTGTCGTTCTTCGCGGATTTGACCATTGGCAGCCTCCTTGAAATGGGATCCTGGGCCCACTCATTGCAACTACGTGCAATGTTTTTTGCAAACTAATTTTGCATATTTTGCAGCATCTAACAATAAAATCAGAAAAAATTAAAAATTTATCATTCCTTTCCGGGACCTCTGCCAGTCCTGGAACCGATCCAGGAACCTCTCAACCTCCGCTGGCATCGGGGCTTCCATTTCTTTCCAAACCCTGCGGGTTTCTCACCGCTCACCTCAGGTGGGGCAGTTCATCACCTATTTTTCCCCTTTTCAGAATCTTCTGGATTGTTGATCCAGGCCGGTCCGGCCAAGGGTGGCGGCTTTGGACAGCCCCTCGGGAAGCGCTCATGAACCGCATCCCGACCAACCTCGCGACCATTGCCAGCCCAATGAGGAAAGGCATTCGTGGAACTGATCGGGCCATGCCAGGGGTGACCGCAGCGTAGCAGTCGCCGGAGATGGAAATCAGAAGGCCTTCCCACGGCAGTCCTGCTGGCCGTGTGTCTGCTGGACTGGATCGGGTGGTTAAAACAGTTAAATAATTAGTTACCAAATAAAAGAATAGCTATTTCAGGACAAAAGCCCAATCAAATAGTCTGAACTTGATTGCACACCTGCCCACCGCCGCGAACGATCCAAACGACCCGCCCGTCATTTCGTCGCGGATGATGACGATATGGCCAGGTTCATCCTTGAAGACTTACTGATCGACGTGACGAGGGGGATAATTTTACCTCCTTCTTACGCTGGAGGGCCACAACTCCAGGACGATGGGTTCGGGAGGCAGTCATGCACCAGAAAACCATCGCCCTTGTTGCCCATGACAACCGCAAGAAGGATCTTATCGAATGGGTCTCATGGAATCACACCATCCTGGCCGAACATAGGCTTGTCTGCACAGGCACCACGGGACGTCTGGTGGAGGAGGCCCTGGCCCTCAAGGCCACCGGAGTTGAGGAGCACCTGGCTATTCCCCCCATCCAGAAACTCAAATCCGGCCCGCTGGGTGGTGACCAGCAACTAGGGGCAATGATCAGCGAGGGGTTGATTGACCTGGTCATCTTCTTCTGGGACCCGATGGAACCCCACCCCCATGATGTGGACGTGAAGGCCCTCCTTCGCATCGCAGTGGTATACAACATGCCAATCGCCTGCACTCGAAGCACGGCGGATTACCTGATCTCCTCTCCACTGATGAAGAAAAACTACGAGCCCGCCCCCACGGATTACTCGGGATACATTGAACGAAACCTGGTAGGCAAGGGTGACGCTGAAAATTAATGCGGGACCACGGAATTAATTGACTGGTTCGATTTGGAAAGGAGAATTTTGAAATTAATCAAACAAGACTCGAAAGAAGAAATTATATAGCCTGCCCTGGTATTTCCAGGTCGCAATCGAGGGAGTCCATCATGAGGGATCATGTAAATCATGGCAATCGTGTTCTTATGCAAATTTTCCAGAGATCTTCTTGGATTTGAAAAACAACAAGAAGGAAGCAGTTCCGTTACATACGGTGGGTACCTTTATATTGTCTACTTATTTAATCAACGGCCATCACCCTTGTGGGGTATGCAATGCTCCTTTCAAACCGATCTCTTCGTTGGAAATTCAACCATCAGATCGCATTTACTTTTTTTGTCTTTCTGAGTCTTCTTGTCATGACATTGTTGGCCTTGAGGATATATAGCAAGGACTACGAGTCCTTCAGTCGTGTAGGGGTTGAGATTCAATCTCGCGCATTGATGATCGCTAGGGATCAGAATTTCTATTCCCGCCTCGTCCGGAGCGTCATGCTTGGCGACGACTACGCGGAAACCAAGGCCGGCATGGACAAGATGGCCACAAGCATTCGGGAGAACTACAAGATCGCCACGGAAACCGCCGAGAAGATCGAAAAACCGGAAGAGCGAGACCGATTTCTACGCTTAATCGCGGCGGCCCACAAGGATTCATCCGAAATACTGGATGACGCCCAGGCTACCGTTGCCAAGCTGCAAGGGGTGAACGACCTGGAATCCCTGAATGCGGAATGGAAGCGGTACCGAGACGAAAACAGGGACCGTGGCATCCGTTCCCGGAGTACCTTCGGGGCCCTCACGGAAGCATCAAGGGGCTTGATTGAAGCGGGACAGGACGCCCCGGCCAAGGACTTGGAAAAGTTGCGGATCGCCATGATTGTCATGGTGGGCGTCTCCAGCGTCATGACAGTGATCGGTTCCATCTGGGTCCGCAATTCCATCGTCACCCCCATGGCCAAGGCCGTGGGGGTTGTGGAAGCCATCGCCAAGGGCGATCTGACTCAGGAAGTCCTGGGCGGCGATACGACGTCCCAAGATGAGGTGGTCCATCTCCTTGGGGCGATGGCCACCATGCAGGACCGCCTTCGGGATGTGCTCTCCCAGGTCGGGGTCAGCGCCGAGACGGTCGCCAGCGGGTCCATGGAACTGTCAGCCAGCGCAAATGAGATGGCGGCCGCCACCCGGTCCATTGCCGAGGGCACTCGGGAGCAGGATAAGGCGGCGGACCTGATGACCGCATCGGTCACCCAACTCTCCGCCAGCATCATCCAGGTCACGGGCAACGTCAAGGATGCCCAAGAGAAGATGAATCAGGCTTTGGAAGCCATTGCCGCCGGGGAAACTGCGGAAGCGGCCACCGCCGAAGCGATGACCGCCATCAGGAGTTCGGTCGCCAGCATTGCCAGGGCTTCCCAGGTAATCGACGCTATCGCCATGCAGACCAACCTCCTATCCCTGAACGCCGCCATCGAGGCGGCCAAGGCAGGCCAGGCGGGGAAGGGGTTCGCGGTGGTGGCCGAGGAGGTCCGAAAGCTCTCGGACAGTTCCGCCCGGGCGGCCAACGAAGTGCGGCATTTGGCCGAAGTTTGCGAGGCGAGCGTTGCCCTTGGGACATCCTCGGTGAACACCTCCGTCAAGACCTTCCATGCCATCACCGAGTCTGTCACCGGCATCGCTTCCATGCTGAAGGAGATCATGGTCGCCAGTGAGGAACAGTCGCGAGCCGGCAAGGCAGTAGGCAGTCAAGTGGAGGCGGAAGCCCGCGGTACCCACCGCATGGCCCAGGCGACGGCGGAACAGACCGCGACGGTCGAGGAGGTCTCCCGGACGGCCCACGACCTGGCGAAGGTCGCCGAGACCCTGAACGCACAAACGAAACGGTTCCGAAGTGTTCCCCTGGTTCACGTTGTCCCGGAGATTTCGCGCTTGCTACCTTCCAGTTCGCACCTGATCCACGGCTTTCCTGCCGCAATTTGACGCCGCAGGACCTGCACGCAATCCTTCGCGGTTTCCGGGTCGGCGAATTCGAACCCACTCCGGGGATACAGGGACGAATGCTCTCCGGTCCATTTGAGGAGGACCTTGAAACCGGACTCGGGCAACGCCTCTTCTCGGATGCCATCAATGAACAGGGTATAGGTATCGGTGTCCAGCGCCTGCTCCTTTTCGATGAGCACCTGGATGCCCCCCTCACTAAAATCCACCACCAAGGCCAGGATGCTGTCCTCCGTGGCGCGCCCGAACACCCAGATGGGCGTCAGATCATGGTCGTGGCTGACCAGGAAGCATTTGGTCCTGGGATGCCGGCGGTTTTCCATGCAGGTCCCCTGTTGAATCGGATTGGAATGCGGAAGATGCCGGGCAGGAAATAGGGCTTGCGTCTGGAAATCGGCGGAATTAACCAAGTAAATCATGGCTCTGTAACTTCTGGGTAAAATATGGACGGTGGCGGTCGAGGTGGTCCGGAAGTCGAGGCAAAACGTCAACTAAACCTTGAAATCAGGATAGCCGGCCGGAAGCAATCCAACCATACTGACTACTTCAACGACATCAATACCTTCATAATGCTTGAAAAACGTTGCGCAGGGCTGAAGGCTATCCTCCGCTCGGGGCGCCCGGATATGGATTATCCGCGAAGGAAATGGCCGGATGGACTGGTGTGCCATCCGAAGCAATGCACTCGCCTGGGCTGAAAACCAGGATAGATAATTTATTTAGGCAAGCAATGGGATGCCTCGCATTCAATGCCGCTGGGTTCGAGGAACATCCGCCGGGACCGTCCGCAAGGTAGAAGCGAGGGTCGCGATCGGCACCACCCCGGCCCTTCGGGCCCTTTCCAAAGGTACGACAACGGCTTGGAGACCACTAATGGTGAACACAGCGGACGCAATGCAACTGGATGGGCTGCTGAAGGATCTTCTCACCAGCCATCGGCTGTCAGCGCGTTATCAGCCGATCATGGACCTGCGCCAGGGGACGGTCTTTAGTCACGAGGGGCTCATCCGCGGCCCGAGCGACAGCGCTTTGCATTCTCCTTTCCATTTGTTCAACGCCGCCGACCGGGCGGGGTTGAGTCACGATGTGGAAAGGGAGGCTCTTCAAACGCTTGTGTCGGATTGGGCCAAACTGGGGGATGGCCGTTGCCTGTTCCTTAATCTCAGTCCCGGGGCCTTGGTGCGTCCCAAGGGGGGGCAGAGCGTCCTCCCTGATCTCGAGGCACTCGGCGTGCGACCCGATTCCGTGGTGATCGAACTGACCGAGCGCGATCCAGCCTTTGACTATGCCACCTTGGTCGAAGCGGCGAACCAACTGCGGGCCTTGGGCTATACCATTGCCATGGACGACCTCGGTGAGGGATCCTCAAGTCTCCGTTTGTGGTCTGAACTTCATCCTGAGTTCGTGAAGATCGACATGCATTTTGTCCAGGGCGTAGCCTTCAATCCGATGAGGTTCCAGTTTCTTCGAACCCTTCACGATCTGGCCAGCAGCACGGGCGCGAGGCTCGTGGCGGAGGGTATCGAAACCGAATCCGACTTGGCCGCTGTCCAGGATATTGGGATCGAATTAGGACAGGGCTACCTTTTTGGACGCCCCGAGCCCAACCCGATCCGGGGCGTTGGCGCCCAGCTTGCTAAAAAACTTCGAGAAGGTGCCGTTGGAGGCACTCTGCCTGCCCCCCGAACCTTTCGGGCCACAGCGGAAAAGTTCATGATGCTCGTGGAGCCGGTAGCGCCAAGCATGACCAATAATGCTGTCCATGAGCGGTTCCAGAAAGACCATGGGTTGGAGTCCCTGCCAGTCGTGAGAGAGAACGTCCCGGTTGGGATTATTACCCGCAACTCCTTCATGGACTTCATGTCCGGACCCTTTAGTCGTGACCTCTACGGTCGGAAACCCTGTGAAACAGTTATGAACCACGACATGCTCGTGGCCGATAAAAAAATTCCGGTCCAGGAACTTAGCGAAAAGGTCGTGAACTCAGACCGGATGCACATCGCCCAGGGGTTCGTCCTGACGAGTGGAGGGTTCTATGCGGGCATGGGGTCCGGGTTCGACCTGCTGCGGGAAATTACGACTATGCAGGTCACGGCTGCCCGCTACGCCAACCCCCTGTCCCTGCTGCCGGGCAATGTCCCCACCCATGAGAACGTCGACTTTCTCCTGGACTCAGGGCAGCCCTTCGTCGTCGCCTACTGCGATCTGGACCATTTCAAGCCATTCAATGACACCCATGGCTACCGCCTGGGGGATGACGTGATCCGGTGGACCGCGACGCTCCTGGCCGAATGCTTCCATCGACAGGATGATTTCGTGGGGCATATCGGTGGTGACGACTTCATCGTCGTGATGCAGAACCTTGATTGGGAGCCGCGGGTCCAGAATTTTCTGTCCGTATTTAAACTAGGCCGCGACCAGTTCTTCAGCCCCGAGGAGATCGCCAAGGGCTTTTATGACGGCGAGAATCGACGGAAAGAGAAGGAATCCTACCCGCTGCTGAGCATCTCGATTGGCCTGGCCTATGTGCAGCGAGACCTCTTTCTCTCCCATCATGAAGTTTCCACCTCCTGCACCAGCGCCAAGATCGTGGCCAAAGGTATAGTCGGATGCAGCTACTTCATGGAACGGCGCAAACCTAAGGCTGGCGTACGCGCATAAGCAGGGAATCAACAGTCGCTTGGCTGGGCGGCTGGTGGTGTCCCTGCATGGTCAAAGAGAGGAAGTCGCCAGGCGAATTGCTGGTGTTCTCGGTCACCCGGTCAATCCCGCTGACCAGCACCCCAGAAGTCCAAAGGATCATTCGCCGGAGGTCGTTGGCCTGCCCAAGGTGGTATGCCAAGTGCATGCGGGATCTGTTGGTTCGGCTCCTGCCAGCTATACCCTACCCCCAGCCATGGGTGGATTGGAGTCCAACCGACCCCCAGGAATGGCGCTCCTGGGGGTGGCCGTCCGGCTCAGCTGAACGGTTCGGTCCGCTACGCCCCCGGCATGCCGGCTTGGCGGATGGGCACCGGCATCCCCGTGACCGCCGGAGCCGGGGCGGCCTGGCGGAGGCCCTGGACGAGGCCCGCCACCGCCTCCGCCAGCTCCGGGGGGAGATCGAGGAAGTTCATCCCCAGGCAGGCCGGATTCCAGCCTGAAACCCAGGCCACCCTCGCCTTGAACGGGCTGGCGGGCAGGGCTTCGCAGTCGAAGTGGACCTCTTCCAGGATCTTGAACTTCTGGTAGCGTTCCAGCACGCTTTCCGGGACCAGCACGCTGCATCCGCCGGCGCCGAGGCTGACCAGCGGCAGCCCGGAGAAGGCCGTGCCGCCGATCCGGAAGTCCAGGAAATAGCCTGGACCCAGGATGGCTCGCGGGAACTTTCGGATTTCGTCCATGGGACCTCGGAACGGACTAGATTTTCAGGCCTCGCTTGGGATAGTCAATCCCTGGTTTCAGGGTTTTCCGGGGCTGGACCGGGGGACGATCGGGGCGGAGCGGGATCCGCCGGTTCCCGCGGGTTCCTGATGCTAATGTGTTGCTAATCCAGAGGGCTGGGGCAACCTGCAAAGGATGGTCATGGGCGAAGGGGATGGGGAACTGGCGGCCCGGGTGGCCCGGTTGGAAGTCGAGGTGGCCCGGCTGGCGGAACAGCTGAAGGCCCGGGAGATCCCGTCCGGCCCGCAGCCGGCGCCGGCGGCCCCCTGGCGGCCACCGGCGCCGGCGCGGCCGCTGCTCCGGGCCCGGCTGAATCCGGTGGTCCTGGTCGCCGCCGTGGGTGCCGCCTGCTTCCTGGCGGGGGCGGTGTTCTTCCTGCACCTGGCCATCCAGCGGGGCTGGATCGGGCCGGAGATGCGCTGGCTCATGGGCATCCTGGCCGGGGGCGGCCTGGCTGTCCTGGGTGGCCGGCAGGTCTTCCGGGATGGGCCGGCCCTGGGCGCCTGCCTGCTGGGGGCCGGCCTGGGCACGCTGCTGTTCACCCTCTACACCGGGGCGTTCAACTACCTCTTCTATCCGGCCCCGCTGGGGCTGGCGGGGGCGGCCATGGCCACCCTGGTGGCCGGGGCGCTGGCGGCCCGGGCCCGGTCCGGGGCCGCCCTGGGGGTGGCGCTGCTGGCGGGCCTGGCCGCCCCGCCGCTGTTCTCCCAGGGCGGCCACCATGAGGTCGCCCTGGCCGGCTACCTGGCGGTGCTCCTGGCCGCCGCCACCCTGGTGCCCTACCTGGCCCGGACCGGAGCCCGCTGGCTCCTGGTGCGCTGGCTGGCCCTGGCCGGGGTGTGGGGACTGCTGGCGACCGCCGCCTTCCAGGTGCAGCCCGCGGATGCTGGCGTCTTCCTGGGCCTGCTGGTGCTGCACTACCTGTTGACGGCCCTCTGGGTCTGGCTGCCCGGCCAGGCCGAGCCCCGGCCGGCCGGCACCACCCTGCTCTGGGTCTCCGCCACCCTGGCCCTGACCGGGCTGCTCTGGGCCTGCTGGCTGAGCCTGGGGTGGCTGCGGGAAGCCTACGCGGGCCCGGTGGGCGCCATCGCCCTGGGCAACCTGCTGCTGGTCAAGCCGCTGAGAACCCGCCTGGGCGGGCGCCAGGCCGACCTTGGCCTGCTGGCCCTGGCCGGAGTCCACCTCGCCCTGCTGGTGCCGGTGGCCCTGGCCTGGCGCTGGGTGGGCCCGGTGTGGGGCCTCTACGCCGTGGGCCTGGCCTGGGCCACCGGCTATGCCGCGGACCATCCCGGGTGGGAGGCGGACGAGGTCCGCGCGCTCACCCTCCTGGCCTGGGGCATGGCCCTGCTGGCCACCCTGCGCTGGGGCTTCCACCTGGACGCCGCCTGGGCCGGGGCGCCCCTGCCGTTCCTGAACCTCGACTGCGCGGAAGGGCTGCTGGCCGCCGCTGGCTGGGCCATGCTGGCCCGGAGGCCGGGCCGGCCCGGCCAGCTGGCCTTCCTGGGCCTGGAGTGCGTGGGCAACCTGACCCTGGCGCTGGAACTGGGGCGGGCGGTGCGGCTGTTCGAACCCCGGGCCGAAGCCATCACCCTGACCCTGGTGCTGGCCGCCAGCGGGGCCTGCCAGTGGGTGCTCGGCCTGCGCGCGGGCCCGGCCCTGGCCAGGCCGCTGACCCTGGCCGGCTACGGCTGGCTGGCGGTGGCCAGCGTCAAGCTGATCCTGTTCGACCTGGACCGGGCCGGCACGCCGCTGCGCGCCCTGGCGCTCCTGGGCGCCGGCGGCATCTTCCTGGCGGCGGCCCTGATCGGCAACAAGCGCCGGGACCAGGATCGGGGGGCCGCATGAAGCTCCGGGCGCTGGGCCTCTGCTTGCTGGGCCTGGGCTGGCTGGTCCCGGGCTGTGCGCCGCGCGAGGACCGCGCGGGCCTGGTGCGCCGCGCCGTGGGGCCGGCGACCCGGTCCGGCTGGGCCCGGCTGCCGCTGGACGGGCCGGCCCAGGCGGCCCGGGCGTCGCTCTGGCTGGGCGACGAGCAGGGCCGGCCGGTGGCCGCCCGCTGGGCCCCGGAGAACGCCGGACCGGCGCGGCCCCTGGCCTGCTCCGGGCTGCTGCTGGGCCGCGACGGCGCCGGCCGGCCCAGCGCCGAATTCAGCCTCCAGGCCCCCTACGGCGGGCCGGGCCCGCGGCAGGAGCTGCAGCTCCAGTTCCAGTGCGAGGCCGGGGCGCCCTGGGCGGCCCGGGTCCAGGTCCAGCGCCGGCTGCCGGGCAGCGGCTACCTGACCCTGGAGCAGGAGCCCCCGCCGGTGCTCTACGACTTCGGTCCGTCCGGGAGCCGGCTGGGCTTCAGCATCCCCTGGGAGGCCCCGGGCTACCGGATCGTCCTGGAGCCGGTCCAGGGGTCCCCGCGGCTGCTGGGGCTGACGGTCCAGGCCTCGCCGGCCCCGGCCGCCTGGGCCGACAGCCTCCGGCTGGAGCCCCGGCGCGAGCCGCTCCCGGGCGGGCCCGGCCAGCGCTGGCGGCTCACCCTGCCGGCCCCGGAACGGATCGCCGGGCTGCTGCTGGAGCTGGAGCCGCCGGTGGCGCCCTGCGCGCCCAGGCTCCGGCTGCCCGGGCCGGCCGGCGGAACTCCGGGCCCGCTCTTGGCCGGCCCGGGCCTGGTCTGGAACCTGCCGGCCCTGGATTCGGCCGCCACCCAGGTCAGCCTGGACCCGGTGGTCACCGGCGAACTGGAGCTGGAACTGCCCGAAGGGGTCCGGCTGGCCGGGGTGAAGCTGCTGGTGCGGCGGGAGGTCCTGCTGTTCCCGGCGGAGGCGGGCCGGACCTATTTCCTGCACGCCGGCGGCCGGGTCAAGACCGCGCCGGGCAGCCTGGAAGCCCTGCCCGGGGCCGGCGGCCGGTTCCCCGAGGCCGCCCTGGCGCTCGGTCCGGCCGAGCCCGATCCGCAGGGGCTGGCCCTGCTGCGGACCGCCGAGGACCGCAGCCGGGCCTGGCTGCCCTGGGCGGCGGGGCTGGCGGTGCTGGTCCTGGGGCTGGCGGCGCTGCGGCTGCTGAAGACCTAGCCGGCACCCCACCGTGCGAATAATCCTGCCCCTGGGCCGGGGCCAACGGTATCCGTCTGGATTCCCCGCCCCCCTCCGAGCCGGCGCCCGATGGCTTCGCGCTCCACCCATTCCTGGACCACCGGCCTCCGGATCCTGCTGGCCTGGCTCATCCTGTGCCTGGCGGGCAGCGCCCATGCGGCTTCCCGGCCCGGGTCCAGCAGGGTGAGGTCGACCTGCTCACCAGCGTGGCGGACTCGCCGGAACGGGAACGCTTCCTCAGCTTCGGCCATGAGCCTTCGTTCACCGTCTGGAGCCTGCTCTACACCCATCCGCAGATCCAGATCCAGAGCATCCTGGACGTGGCCGGCCACCGGGTCGGGGTCATGCGCGGCGACATGAACGGGATGAACTTCCGCAAGCTCTGCGAGTCCTTCCGCATCACCTGCAGCTTCGAGGAGCTGGCCTCCTTCGGGGACGTCCTCGCGGCGGTGGCCGCCGGCCGGGTGGATGCCGGGGTCACCCCGTCCACCTTCGGCTATGCCAACGGGCATGAGTTCAAGGTGCGCAGGAGTTCGGTCGTGGTCGCGCCGTTCGACCTCTTCATGAACAACGTCCTGGGCGCCATCCTGGGGCTGGCCTCGGCCAACCTCAAGGCCCAGCCGGAGGGGACTCCGGTCCGGGAGGCCTTCGAGACCATCCTCAGGGCCGCGGAGCGGGGCGGGAAGACGGTCAAGAGCCTGCTCGGCTTCGCCCGCCAGAGCCCGGCCGAGAGCCGTGAACTCGACATGAACCAGATCCTCCAGGAGGAGGTGCGGCTGCTGGAGCGCACCACCCTGGCCCGGGTCCGCCTGGTCACCGAACTGGAACCGGCGCTGCGGCCGATCGTCGGGGATGCCGGCGCGCTCACCCACGCCTTCATGAACCTCTGCGTCAACGCCGTCGACGCGATGGCCGGGAACGGCGTCCTCACCCTGCGCACCCGCAACG
>Ga0316217_10004904_pt1 | contig 14162 bp, 14 predicted proteins | sample 1anoAmetaG_FD_203633 | JGI IMG/M metagenome (GOLD analysis project Ga0316217, IMG submission 203633) | Freshwater microbial communities from Trout Bog Lake, Wisconsin, USA - 1anoA | ecosystem: Environmental > Aquatic > Freshwater > Lake > Hypolimnion/Profundal zone | place: USA: Wisconsin... | reverse complement strand
TCATCGACTACAAGGACGTGAAGACCCTCACCGGCTTCACCCCCGAGCGCGGCAAGGTGCTGCCCCGCCGCACCAGCGGCGTCTGCGCCCTGCACCAGCGCATGCTGGTCGAGGCCATCAAGCGCGCGCGCAACATCGCGCTGCTGCCGTTCGCTTCCGACTAGACGTTGACCGTCGCAACAACCTTGTCCTCGGGCGCCCGCAACGGGCGCCCGAGGCGCTTTTAGGCTAGAATGGGAGCATGAGCGAAGCTGTTGCCACGCCCCGTCTGCCCCCCCCTCTCCGCCAGGCCAAGGCCCTGCGCGCCTGCTGGCGGCCGCTGCTGCTGAACTGGCTGGTGCCGGGCGCGGGCTACTGGATGATCGGCGAGAAGACCCGGGCCAGGGCCCTGTTCGGGGTCACCGTGGTGTTCTCCCTGCTGGCCTGGCTGGAACTCAGCTACGGCGGCGTGGACGGCATCCGCGGCGGCGTCTACACCCTCCAGCTCGCCCCGCTGCAGTGGATGCCGACCCTGGGCGCGGCCGCCACCGCCGGCGTGGGCCCGCTCTATTCGCTGTTCGCCTGGGCCTTCGGCGGCACCGGCACCGAGCCGGTGCGCAACCTCACCCAGGAATACGGGGCCACCTACATCATGGTGGCCGGGCTGCTGAACTGGCTCTGCCTGATCGACCTCTTCGACCGCACCACCGGGCGCTGGGTCTGGCGCCTGCCCGCGGACGAGCAGCAGGACCTGGCCCAGAAGGCGGCCGGGCAGTAGGCCCGGCCCCCGTGCCCGGTCCCGCCCAGGCTGCCCCGGCGCCCCTGATCAGCCGGCATTTCGTCCTGGTCTCGGCCATCACCTTCGTCACCATCTTCGCCGCCTTCCAGCTGTTTCCGGCGGTGCCGCTGCAGCTTCGGCGCATGGGCGCCAGCCTGGCGGAATCGGGCCGGTTCATGACCGTGTTCACCGCCGGATCCTCCCTGGGCGCCCTGTTCACCGGGCCCCTGGGCGACCGGGTCGGGCAGCGGCGCATGGTGGTGGCCTGCGCGGTCGGCTTCGGCCTGTTCCTGGGCGCCTACGGCCTGCTGACCGTGCGCTGGGGGTTCTACCTGCTGGCCTTTCCCCAGGGGGTGGTGTGGTCGGGCCTGCTGACCGCCACCATGGCCACCCTGGGCCACGTGCTGCCCCCGGAGCGGCGGGCCGACGGGCTCTCCCTCTACGGCCTGGCCAGCCCGGCCGGGCTGATCTTCGGCCCCCTGGTGGGGCTGGCGGTCTACACCCGCTGGGGCTTCGCTCCCATGACCTGGAGCCTATGCGCGATCTTCCTGCTGCTGGGCCGCTTCTCCCTGAGCCTGCCCAGGGACGCCCGGCGGGCCGAGCGGCGCCCGCTGCTGCAGCTGCCCGGCCGGGCCCTGCTGGCGCCGGCTTCGATCCTCCTGGCCACCGCCCTGGGCTACGGCGCGCTCGGCAGCTACACCGCCCAGGAGGCCCTGGCGCTCGGCTTCCGGCCGCTGTTCGGGCACCTCCCCACCGCCTCCGCCTTCCTCTCCTGCATGGCCGTCGGCATGGTGGCCATGCGGCTGTTCATGATCCGGGCCGGCTTCGGCCGCAACCCCACCCGGCTGCTCCCGCGCATGCTCTGGGTGACGGTGGCCGGCCTCGGCCTCCTGGCCTTCCTGCCCGGCGGGGTGCCGCGCCACGCGCTGGCGGCCCTCCTGTATGGCGGCGGCTACAGCATGGTGCAGACCCTGGTGAACACCCACCTGCTGGAAACGACGCCGCCCGCGCGGCGGGGCGCGGCGTTCGGCGCGGCCCTGTTCGCCTTCGATTCGGGCATCGGCGCCGGCTCCCTGTTGATCGGCGGGCTGATCGGCTGGGGCTGCCAGCGGTTCGGGCTGGCCGGGTTCCGGCTGGGCTGGGCCCTGGCCGCCGCCCTGGCCCTGGCCGCGGTGCCGCTGGCGCACCGTTTCCTGCGTCCGCCAGCCCCCGGCATTTAATTGATTGCATTGGGATTTAAACGGCGGGAAAATGAGGGCAGAACGAGGTTTGACATGGATGAAATCCTGACTGGTGCCTGCATGCTCTGGAAGCCTGCCGGGGGCGGAGTATCTGCGCTGGTGACGGTCATGGCCCTGGACCTGGAGCGCAACAAGGCGCAGGTCCACATCGTCCGCGCCACCACCGGCACCTGCGCCGCCCACTGGGTGGACCTCTCCGCGCTCTCCCAGGCCCCCAAGGAGGCCCGTCCCTGCGCCTGCGCCCTGCCGCCGGCCGCGCCGGCCGTCCAGCCCGAACCCGCGGCCGAAGTGAGTCTCGCTAGCTGACCTGGAAGGCTTCCCAGCTGGCGTGGACCCAGTCGGCGATGCGGTCCATCCAGGCATCGAAATCGTGGGTGCCGGCGGGATCCAGGGTCAGGGGCACGTGGGCCGGCAGGACCTCGAGGTGGGGCACGGGCGGCACCACGGTGTCGCGGTCGCCCTGCAGCACCCGCCAGCCGCTGCGGGCGGCGGCCTTCTGGATCGCGTCGGCCGGCAGCGCCGCCCACGGGGCGCAGACCGAGAGCCGCAGGGGGGACGGCGCGAACCCCGCCAGCAGCCCGCCGAAGCTGAATCCCACGGTGAGGTGCGGGACCCTGGAGCCAAGGTAGGCGTTCATCTCGTCCCAGGCCTGGACGAAGACCCGCTCCATGGGCTTGCCGTCGGCCGGGACATGCACGGCCTGGAGGGTGGGACGGAGGAAGACGGCATCGGCCCAGCCCCCCGCCCGCAGCCGGTCTTCCAGCAGCCGGACCGAACCCAGGCCGCTGCCGCCTAGACCATGGAGCAGGAGGATCGAGGAAGGAACCGGCATACCGGATGATGACATGAAGCACGCCGCCCTGGCCAGGGCTGGCGCCGCTTCCCCCCGGACGCTCCGGCCCGGGGGACCCGGGAGCGGCCTCTGGAGGTGTTGAGAAAATAAACAATCAAAGAAATCTATACTATTTTTTTGGGGCTGATTTTCCAATCCTGGATTATTCTCTTGGCAATCCCCCGAGTCTCTTTCCCAACCCGAAATCCGTCAAAGGGATATCGGGCTGCCATGACCCTCTGCCTGGAAGGGTCTGGCCTAAATTCCCCAGGCTCATTTTTCTAGGAAGTTGCTATGGCTCAAGGCACCGTGAAGTGGTTCAACGCCGAAAAGGGGTTCGGTTTCATCACGCCCGATGAGGGTGGCGCCGATCTCTTCGTTCACCATACCGCCATCCAGGACCGCGGATTCCGCACCCTGCAGGAGAACCAGCGTGTCAGTTTCGACGTTGCCCAGGGACAGAAAGGCCCCCAGGCCACCAACGTCGTAAAACTCTAGACGCCATCCGGACCACAACGTCCCAATTTTAACGAATCTGAATTTTTTCAATTTTTCTCCGTTGAATTCTCCCTGGCACCTAGCTACATTCCATGCCAGTGACCCATCTTTCAGACGGATCATGTTTTTGTAAAGGGAGTCAAGCTCCCCCTGGCGCCTTGGCCTGGCAAGGACCTTGAATGAACCAGACCAGGCCAAGGGGGCACGTCCCCGCAGGGAAGAAGGCATCATGGCTGAAGGCACCGTCAAGTGGTTCAACGCTGAAAAGGGTTTCGGCTTCATTACCCCGGATGGGGGTGGCGCTGATCTGTTCGTCCACCACTCCGCCATCCAGGACCGGGGTTTCCGCACGTTGCTTGAGAACCAGCGCGTCAGCTTCGACGTGGCGCAGGGGCAGAAGGGCCCCCAGGCGACCAACGTCGTTAAGCTCTAAGACTCCCGTCCGCCGACGGAACCATGGAGCGGCCCCCGGGCCGCTCCTTTTCGATGGGGTGCATTCGCCATTGAATCGGACCGGGGGCCCCGATACCCTGACCCAGGAATCTCTCATCCATGGGAGCCGGTTGTTGGAAAAGTGAGGCCTTCCGTGTCCGCAGGTGTCGTGAAGTGGTTCAGCGTCGAAAAGGGGTTCGGATTCATCGTCCCCGATGAGGGCGGCCCGGAAATCTTCGTCCACCAGTCGGCCGTGCAGCTCGGCGGGTTCCGGACCCTGGACGAGAAGGCCAGGGTGCGCTTCGACATCGCCCTGGGCCCCAAAGGGCCCATTGCCACCAATGTTCAGAAAATCTAGGCTTCGGGGATAGGCGCTGGATGCAACCCATGACCCTGGAATTCAACGATCAGCAGATCCATAGCCTCGCCCAGCTGCTGTACCGGTGCCTGGAGGATCTGGGCAGCACCAAGGCGGCGCTCTACCTGGCGGCTCCGGGCGCCCACGCCTTCCAGCTGGCCAGCCACTACGGCTGGCCCCGGGCCTGCCCGCCGCCGCCGCACCTGGACCCGTCCGATCCCCTCATCCTGATGGTCCAGCGCGAGCGCCGCAGCTTCGCGCTCAACCAGGGCGCCGACTACCCGGAGCTGCTGGCCTTCAACCAGGGCCGGCAGGATCCGCACTACTTCATCGCCCCCATCTACGACCGCGGCGAGTGGATCGGCCTGCTGCTCCAGCGGGACCTCAACCGGGGCGAAACCTACAGCCTGGAACACCACGAACCGCCCACCCAGGCCATCTGCCAGGAGCTCGTCCAGGCCCTCCGGGCCTTCTCCGCCAAGGCCGCGGCCCCGGCCGCCGGGCCCGCCGGGCCCGTCGCGGCCGGCCGGGCGCCCCTGGCCGCGGAACCGATCCGGCTTCCCGCCCCGCCCGCCTTTCCGGAGCAGCGGAGCTTCTTCTGGGAGGCCGCCCGGCTGCTCTGCCAGGTGGTCCCGGCCGGCGCCGTCGCCCTCTGGATCCACGACCCCGCGGAGCCCCGGCCGGTGCTCACCTACAGCCCCCTGCCGCTGGCGCCCGCCCTGGAACAGCAGGTGCTCTCCCTCGCCACCACCCAGCTGCCGCACCGGCGCGCCCCCGGCCTGCAGGTCCTGGCCAAGTCCGGGTCGTTCGACCGCAAACCCATCCTCGGCCCGTTCCGCACCCTGCTGCCGATCCTGCTGGAGGTGCCGTACGGGGAAGCGGACCTGCTCATGGTGTTCCGGGTGGAGGACACCCCGTTCATGGCCCACGAGCAGGACTACATCCGCGGCGTGGGCCGGCTCCTCGGGCTGTTCCTGGAGGAGGGGCGCATCCACCAGCGCTACCACCAGTCCTTCCTGTCGGTCAGCCACCGGATCCTCGCCTCGGCCGGCGAGCGGGCGCCCTCCATCCGCGCCCAGAGCCTGAACACCGCCGAACTCTCGCGCAGCCTCGCCCGCCGGCTGGAACTGTCCTCGCAGGAGGTGGAGGCGGTGACCATTTCCGCCATCCTCCACGACGTCGGCACCCTGCTGCTGGACCGCCGGATCCTGGACAAGCCGACCCTGAGCGCCGAGGACATGGAGAAGGTCCAGACCCATCCGATCCTGGCCGGCACCTTCCTGAAGGACTTCCACTTCCCCTTCGATGTGCTGCGGATCATCCGGCACCACCACGAGCGCTGGGACGGCAAGGGCTACCCCGACGGCATCGCCGGGGAGACCATTCCCATCGAGAGCCGGATCATCCGGCTGGTGGAATCCTTCCAGGTGATGACCTCGGGGACCAGCTACCGGGCGGCCAAGCCGGTGGCGGCGGCCCTGGACGAACTCCGGCGCCTGTCGGGGACCCACTTCGATCCCCACCTGGCCAATGAATTCATCCAGATGGTGGAGCAGCAGCGGACCTAATTGGCGGCGGCCCGGCCCGGGACGCTGTAAACTGGCCCCGGAGGCTGGCGGCCCGCTCAGGCTCCCCGGGGACCAATAATCTATGCATGACATGGGGATTTCAGTGCCAAGGGGACGGGAAGCCGGCCCGGAATCCTCCCGCGGCTACATCCTGGTCATGCTGCTGGGCTTCATCACCGCCATGGGCATCTTCCTGACCGTGGCCCTGCCCAACGTGGCCACCGAAGTCCAGCGGGACCAGGAGGCGGAGCTGATCTTCCGGGGCGAGTCGATCGCCCGGGCCATCCGCCTCTACAAGGCCAAGACCGGGAGCTACCCGCTCAGCCTGGAGGACCTCACCAAGATCCGGCCGCGGATCATCCGCAAGCTCTACCTGGACCCCATGACCCGCGAGGGGGCCCACGAGGGCGAGTGGGACCTCATCACCGCCGTCCAGGCCGGCGCCTCCGGCGACAAGACCGGCCTGCCCATCGTCGGGGTCCGGAGCCATTGCCAGAAGGACAGCCTGAAGGTCTACATGGAGAAGACGCTCATCAGCGACTGGACCTTCTCCGCCGCCGACAACCTGCTGGGGATTCCCGGGGCGGCCGCGGCCGCGGCGGCGGCCACCGGCACCGCCCTGCCCGGGGCCGCGGCCAAGCCCGCGACCGAGGGGGCCGATATCTCCAGCCTGACCTCGGGGTCGACTTCGGCGCCTGCCACGCCCACGGCGCCTGCCACGCCCACGGCGCCTGCCACGCCCACGGCGCCTGCCACGCCCGCGGCGCCCGCCGCGGCCCCGGCCACGACCAATTGACCACCGACCTCAACCGGGACCTGCTCCCCTTGCCTCGAGCCACCATGACCTTCCGCGCGGTCCTCGCCCTCAGTCTGCTGCTCGGCTTCCCTGGCGGCGCCGCCGATCTCCCGGGCTGGGTCCGGCGGATGGAGGCCCGCAACATCCGGGCCTCGGTCGGGCTGTGGGACCTGGATACCGGCAGGCAGCTGGAAGGCCACCAGCCCGACCTGGCGCTGGTGCCCGCCTCCACCGCCAAGGTCATCTCGACCTATGCCATCCTCAAGACCCTGAAGCCCGACTATGAACTGACCACGGAGGTCTGGGGCGACCTCCGCGGCGGCACCGTCACCGGCGATCTGGTCTTCAAGGGCGGCGGCGACCCCATGCTCACCTCCGAGCGCCTCTGGCTGATCGCCCAGGAACTCAGGGCCCGGGGCCTGCTGCGGGTCACCGGCCGGATCCGGCTGGACGAGAGCGCCTTCGACAGCCAGCGGTTCGGCAACGGCTGGGAGGGCACCTCCGCCAACACCACCCCGCCGGTGCTGCCGCTGTCGGTCAATTTCAACCGGGACAACGGCCGGCTGGTGGCCGATCCGGAGCGGCTGGCGCTGGACACCATCCAGCGGATCCTCCGGGAGGCGGGGATCGCCATCCAGGAAGAGCCGCTCACCGGGGCCCAGCCCAACCCCCAGAAACTGCTTGGCTTCCAGTCCGCGCCCCTGCGCGAGCTGGTGTCCGACATCAACAAGTACTCGAACAACTTCATGATCGAGATGCTGGTCAAGCAGTTCGGCGGCGGCACCTGGCCCGAGGGGATCCGCCGGATCCAGCTCTTCTATTCCTCGGTGCTGGGGCTGGGCCCGGACAAGATCGGCCTCACCGACGGTTCCGGCCTGAGCAAGGACGACCGGCTCTCGGCCCGCACCCTGGCGATCGTGCTTCGGGCCGCCTGGAACGACTTCGAGGTGGGCCCGGAAATGGTCGGTTCCCTGAAGATCATCGGCGGCGAGCCGTGGAAGCTGCACATCAAGGACCCCAACCTGGCCCGCCGGATCCGCTGCAAGACCGGCCATCTCAGCGGGGTCACCAGCGTCTGCGGCTTCCTGCAGACCCCGGACGGCAAGCTCCGGGTCTTCGCCATCATCCTCAACGGCCCCTGCGAAGAGGAAGACGCCTGGGAGCTGGTCAGCCGCTGGGCCAACTAGACGACATCCCGCCCCGGCGTCAGGGCCGCCCCGGTCGGTTGGTCCGCAACCGCCGTGGCGCCATCTCGGCATGGGTGTTCGCGCTGGTGTCCCAGTTCCCTGGAAAGCGGAGCCGGCTCTGAACGTTCTTCCAGCGAACTGGGACACGGCCACGAACTCTCCACCCGAGATGGCGCCACGGCGGTTGCGCCAGCAACCGACCGGGGCGGCCCTGGCGCTGGGAAGGGAACCCGTACGCCGGTCAGGCTTCGGCGCTGGTCAGGAGGTCGCCCAGGGCGAGGCGGAGCTTCTTGAGGTCGAATGGCTTGCCCAGGTGGGGGGCGCCGGCGCCTTCGAGGAAGGTGCGGGTTTCGGGATCGAAGGAGTCGCCGGTGGTGAAGATCACCCGCCGGGTCATCTGCGGCTGGTTCGCCTGGATCCACTCGAACAGCTGGATGCCGGTCAGGCCAGGCATGCGGATGTCGGAAATGAGCAGGTCGAAACTGCCGGACTGGAGCTGCTCGATGGCCTGGGCGGCCTGGGAACAGGGGGTGACCTGGCAACCCCAGGAGGAGATGGCGTCCACCAGGCATTCCAGCAGGAACGCCTCGTCGTCCACCACCATGACCCGCCGGTCCTGCAAGGCGGGCGATGGCTTGGGAACCTGGGCATCAACCATGGGGAACTCCACGAGAAACGCGTTGCCCAGGCCCTCCTGGCTGCGGACCGAGATCCGCCCATGGTGGGCCTTGGCGACGCTGGCAATGACGCTCATGCCCAGGGATTCCACGTCCCGCGCATAGGCAAGTTCAAAGACCCGCTTGGCGTCACCCTCGGGCAGCGCCGGACCGGTATTCTGGCAGACCAATTGGAGGACCTGGCCGCTCTGGCGGGTGCCGATCCGGAGCCGCTTGGCGGCGGACCCGGCGGACTGGTGGAGGCCGCTGCGCAGGAGGCAGACGATGCCCTCCCGCAGCATGTCGGCGTCCAGCCCGCTCTCCCGCAGGTTGGGGTCGAGGGTGAATTCCAGGGTCACCCCGGTCGCGGCGGCTTCCGCCTCGATCCGCTTGGCCGCCTCCTGGACCAGCGCGTTGAGGTCGGCCGGCACCAGCTTCAGGGCGGTGGGGTTGAACACCATCAGCAGCGGGCGCAGCAGGGTCTGGACGTACTCCACCGAGTTCAGCAGCCGGCCGATCCGCCCCGACTGCGGCGTCTCCCCCAGCTCCTCCAGCAGCATCCCCTTCTGCAGCAGGATGGGCGTGAGCCGGTTGGCGATCTCGTTGAACATCGGCGGCAGGATCCGGGCGACGCTGGTCAGGTTCTCCATCTCCAGGAGCCGGGTCTCCAGCTGGGCCTGGGCCCCCTGGTCCCGGACCACGGCCGAATAGGCCAGGACCCGGTCGTCGGCGCCGCGGATGGGCGCGTAGGTGATGCTGGCGGGGAATTCGGTGCCGTCCTTGCGCAGCCTGGAGGTGGGGATGTCCCGGATGATCTGCCCGCGGCCTACCTGGGCGATCGCCTGCTCCAGTTCGCCGGCCCGGGACGGCGGGGTCAGCTGGTGGAAGGTGCGGCCCACCACCTCGGCCCGGCCATAGCCGAAGATGTGCTCGGCCGCCGCGTTCCAGGTGAGGATCCGGCCATCGGCCCCGAACGAGACGATGGCCTCGCCGACGCTCTGGATCAGCCCTTCGAGGTAGCGGCGGGTCTTCAGGTTGTCCTGGTTGGCCCGCTCCAGCTGGCCGTAGATCTGCCGCAGCTCGTCGTTCTTCTTCTCCAGCGCGTCCTTGGCCTGCCGGAGCTCGGTGTAGAGGCGCGCGGTCTCCATGTTGGACTTGAGGGCGTCCTCGAGCAGGTCCTGGGCGTCCGCCACCTTGCCGGGCACCAGGTCGGCCACGCTGGTATTGCCGTGCCGGAGCACCATCTCCTCGGGCTGGGCGGCCTCCAGTTCCTCGGGCCCGGGAAGCTCATGCATGTTGGCGCGGACGTTGGACTCGATCAGGTTCAGCATCTCCTCGAAGTCCTTGATCTTCTTGTCGAGGTGATACTTCTTGAAGGTGGTGCCCACGGTCTCGCGGGTGATGGAGAGGAAGGTGTCCAGGACCCCTTCGCCCCGGAAGGCCACCGATTCGAAATAGGGCACCGAGCGGAAATTCAGGCGCCGGTTCATGACGCCCACCGGCATGGCGTCCGGAAGGTCCCGCTTGTTGTACTGGATGACGAAGGGAATTTGCTTGATGTTCAAGCGATTGGCGTTGAGGTTGTGGTAGAGGTTCGAGAGCGAGTCGACGTTCTCCTGCATCTGGCTTTCGCTGGAATCCGCCACGAAAACCACCCCGTCCGCGCCGCCCAGGACCACCCGCCGGCTGGCGTCGTATTGGACCTGTCCGGGAACGGTATATATCTGCAAATGAATGGAGTTGCCGTATATATAGCCAAGATTGATGGGCAACAGGTCAAAAAAGAGGGTACGGTCCTCCTGGGTATTGACCGAAAACATCTCTCCCCGGTTGCTCTCCTGGCACATGGCATGAAGCGACCGCAAATTGGTCGTCTTCCCGGAAAGCCCGGGGCCGTAGTAGACCAATTTCAGCAGTATTTCATTGGCATGCGTGTTGAATTGAACCATAGACGTTCATCCAAAGGGAGCACCGCAGTCTAGGTTAGCATTACTTCCCCTCGTTCTTGGGACGCACCATTGGAGATTTCTGGTTCCTGGGCCGGGGCCGGCCCGCCCCGGGGCCCCCCCCTTCCCGGCCCCTCATGTTAGAATTCGCAGCACTCTGTTTCCCCCGGCCCGGGCCGGGGGGTCGCCATCGCCCCTCGAACGCCATGCCGGGAGTTCACCCATTGGATCTTCCAAGGTACCGCTTGACTTGTCTCGGCGCCCCCGGTCGGGGGCGCAAGTGAGCATGCCGCGCCACGTCGCCCTCATTATGGACGGCAATGGCCGCTGGGCCGCGCAGCGGGGCTGGCCGCGGATCAAGGGGCACAAGGCCGGGGTACAGGCGGTCGAGGAGATCCTGGACGCCGCCGCCGACCTGGGCCTCGAGCACCTGACGCTCTACGCGTTCTCCACCGAGAACTGGAAGCGGCCCGGGCTGGAGGTCGCCATGCTCATGGCGCTGCTGCGGATGCATCTCCGCATGTTCCTGCCCAAGCTGCGCTCCAGGGGGATCCGGTTCCACCACCTCGGGGCGGTGGAGGGGCTGCCCCCGGGCGTCCACAAGGACCTGGTCCGCCTGGAGGAGCTGACCGCCGGCCACCAGGGGATGGTGTTCCACCTGGCGGTGAACTACGGGTCCCGGCTGGAGCTGGCCCAGGCCGCCAGGCGCTGCGTGGAGGACGGCCTGGGGCCGGAGGAGATCACCGAGGCGGCCCTGGCCCAGCGGCTGTGGACCGCCGGGGTGCCCGACGTGGACCTGATGGTGCGGACCTCCGGCGAACTGCGGATCTCCAACTTCCTCCTCTGGCAGGCCGCCTACGCGGAATTCTACATGACCGAATGCCTGTGGCCGGACTTCCGGGGCCCCGAGCTGCGCGCGGCGGTGGACGCCTATGCCCAGCGCGAACGCCGGTTCGGCGGCATCTGACTCTGGAGCGACCATGACCACGCCTTCCATCCCCAGGCCCCCCATGGACAGGCGGAACCTTGCCCTCCGCCTGGGCACGGCCTTCGTGTTCGCGGTGTTCTTCCTCACCCTGCTGTACCTGGGCGACCACCCGGAGGCCCAGCTGGTGTTCTTCCTGGCGCTCTGCGGGGCCATGGTCATGGGCGTGGCCGAGTTCACCCGGATGGGCCGCAAGCTGGGCCACCGGCCCTCCCTGGCCGCGGGCGCCCTGGCCGGACTGGCGATCCTGCTGCACTTCTTCCTGCTGGGGCTGCATCCCACCGATCCGCTGCCGCTCTGGCTGGCCCTGACCCTGGCCGGGGCGGCCATCCACTTCGGCGCCCTGTTCTTCGAGCGCGACCTGGACAGCGCCCTGACCAGCCAGGCGCTGACCTGGCTGGGGGCGCTCTACCTGGGCCTGGGCCTGGGCTTCCAGGTCAAGCTCTTCATGTTCACCGGGAGCGCCCTGGCCAATACCGGCGGCCGCCTGATCCTGGCCCTCTACCTCATCGTCTGGATGGGGGATTCCGCCGCCTACTTCGTGGGCAGCCTCCTGGGCCGGCACAAGCTGGCGCCCAGGGTGAGCCCCAAGAAGACCTGGGAAGGCGCCCTGGGCAACCTCGGCGGCAACCTCGCCGCCGCCTTCCTGATCAAGGCCACGGCCTGTCCCCAGTGGACCGCGGTGGACGCCGCCGCCATCGGCCTGCTGCTGGGCACCGTCGGCCAGCTGGGCGACCTGGTGGAAAGCACCTGGAAACGCAGCGCCCACGTGAAGGATTCCAACATGGGCGGGATCGCCATCCCCGGCCACGGCGGCCTGCTGGACCGGATCGACAGCCTGGTCTTCGCCGCCCCCGCCCTCTACGCCTACGTCCACTTCGTCCATGGATTGAACTGAATCATGCGGCGACTCGCCCTGCTCGGCAGCACCGGCTCCATCGGCACCTCCACCCTGGACGTGGTCGCCGCCCACCCGGACCGGCTGGCGGTGGCCGCCCTGGCCGCCGGCCGCAACCGGGAGCTGTTCCGGGCCCAGTGCGAGCGCTTCCGCCCGGAATGCGTGTCCCTGGCCCGGCCCGAGGACGCCGCCTGGCTGGCCTCGGAACTCAGCTACCAGCCGGCGATCCTGCACGGGATGGACGGGCTCATGGCCTGCGCACTCCAGGCCGGCTCCGGCACGGTGGTGGCGGCGGTGGTGGGAGCGGCCGGGCTGGCAAGCGTGGAAGCGGCCCTGCGCAGCGGCCGGCGGGTCTGCGTGGCCAACAAGGAGAGCCTGGTGGTGGGCGGCGCGCTCATGCGCCAGGCCCTGGCGGGCGGCACCGGGGAACTGCTGCCGATCGATTCCGAGCACTGCGCCCTGCACCAGCTGCTGGCCGACCGCAACCCGGCCGAGGTGCGCGAGATCCGCATCACCGCCAGCGGCGGCCCCTTCCGGGACTGGGACCTGGAGCGCATCCAGGCCGCCACGGTGGCGCAGGCGCTCAACCACCCCACCTGGAAGATGGGCCCGAAGATCACCATCGATTCCGCCACCCTCATGAACAAGGGGCTGGAGGTGATCGAAGCCTCGGTCCTGTTCGGGCTGGACGCCGACCAGATCCAGGTGACGGTGCACCCCCAGAGCCAGGTGCACGCCATGGCCGGGTTCACGGACGGCACCTACCAGCTCCAGGTCTGCGCCAACGACATGAAGCTCCCCATCCAGTACACCCTGCTCTACCCCGACCGGCTGCCCGGTCCGGTGCCGCCCTATGACTGGTCCCTGCCCCGGGCCTGGAGCTTCGCGCCCCCGGACCTGGACCGGTTCCCCTGCCTGGCCCTGGCCTACGGCGCGCTCCGGGCCGGCGGGACCGCCCCGGCCATCCTCAACGCGGCCAACGAGGAGGCCGTGGGCGCCTTCCTGGCCGGCGGCATCGGGTTCTGGCAGATCCAGGCCTGCGTCGCCCAAGTTCTCGCAAGCATTCCCGGAGAACCGGCCCACACTTTAGAGCAGGTGATGGCTATCGACCGCCGCGCACGGCTGGCCGCCACCGCCTGGATCCATCGGCACCCGCTATGAACCCTCCCGGCTTCTCCCTGAAAAGTAAGGACTTATAATGAAGCGTCTGCTCTACGTTGCGCCCGCCTTCCTGGTTGGTAGTCTGATTCCGGGCGTCGGCTTCTGGGGCCCGGTGGTCCTGCTGGTCGGCTTGATCTTCTTCCATGAGCTGGGCCATTTCCTGGTCGCCAAGTGGATCGGGATGCCGGTGGAGGTGTTCTCCCTGGGATTCGGCCCCCGGCTGGCCGGGTTCAGCTGGCGGGAGACCGATGTGCGCCTGTCCGCCCTGCCCCTCGGCGGCTACGTGCGGCTCGCCGGCTACAACCCGGAGGAGCCGGAGGCCGCCGATCCGCACGGCTTCCTCGCCCAGCCCGCCTGGAAGCGGCTGGCCTTCTACGGCGGCGGGATCGCCGCCAACATCCTGATCACCGTGGTGATCTTCTTCTGCCTCGGGCTGGACCAGGTCCGGATCACCAGCGGGCACCCCAACCCCTCGCCGCTGGTGATCATCGACGTCACCCCCGGCTCCGCCGCGGCCGACGCCGGGCTGAAGGCCGGCGACCAGATCCGCGCCTTCGGCGACCTGGCCTTCCCCGGCAACAAGAGCGAGGACGCCCTCGCCTACATCCAGGCCCGGGCCGGCCAGACCATCCCGGTCACCCTGGAACGGGACGGCGCCACCCGCACCCTCCAGGTGGTGCCCCGGAACGAATCCGGCAAGGGCAAGCTGGGCATCGGCTTCGACCTCTCCAGCTATACCTACGAGCACCGGCCCTTCGAACCCTGGGACCTGGCCCGGAGCGCCCGGTTCTCGGTGGTCCGCAGCGCCGACCTGGGCTGGGAGATCCTGAAGAACTTCGGCAAGCTG
>Ga0316217_10004903_pt1 | contig 14163 bp, 11 predicted proteins | sample 1anoAmetaG_FD_203633 | JGI IMG/M metagenome (GOLD analysis project Ga0316217, IMG submission 203633) | Freshwater microbial communities from Trout Bog Lake, Wisconsin, USA - 1anoA | ecosystem: Environmental > Aquatic > Freshwater > Lake > Hypolimnion/Profundal zone | place: USA: Wisconsin... | reverse complement strand
CCCGGGACGCGCCGCTGCTGCAGGCGCGCCGGTGCGAGATCTCGGTGCTGTTCGCCGACATTTCCGGGTTCACCGCGCTGTCCGAGGGCATGGAGCCGCTGCGGCTGGCCACGATCCTCAACCGGACCTTCGAGGCGATGACCGAGCAGGTGTTCCTGCGCGGAGGCACCCTGGACAAGTTCATCGGAGACGCGGTCATGGCCTTCTTCGGCGCCCCGGCGCCCGACCCGGACCACGCCCGCCACGCCTGCGAGGCCGCCGCGGCCATGCAGCAGGCGCTCCGGAGGCTGAACGAAGCCCGGCCGGAAGGCTTTCCGGAACTGGGCATGCGGATCGGCATCAACAGCGGCGAGGCCTTCGCCGGAGACATCGGCTGCGAGAAGCGCATGGACTATACGGTCATGGGCGAGACGGTGAACCTGGCCTCCCGCCTGGAGAGCGGGGTGGCCCGGCCCGGGCAGATCGTCGCCGGCCCCCGTACCGCGGAACTGTTGGGATCCGGGAGCCTCCAGGCCCTCCAGCCGGTCCGCCTCAAGGGCGTCGGCCGGCAGGTCCAGGCGTTCGAGGTGCCCTGGTAGCCGAATTTTGCACGAACCGAAAAGCTTCCCGCCCGCAGCGCGGCGTGCTGCAATATGCTTGAAGTTAGGAACATTAAAGGGTTCACCCATACCTTCCGATGGGCTTCCATAGGACTCGCCAACATGCCCTCTGAACGCCGGAACTACAGACGAATGCCCATGGGCGCCACGGCCGGCTTCCAGGAGCTCTCCTTCTCCACCGCCCCTGAGCCCGCCACCAGCAGCTACGGCGACATTTCCGCCGGCGGCCTGCTGCTCAACTCGCCCAAGGCCTTTCCCCTGGGCACCTTGCTCAGGCTCGAACTGAAGGTCCCGGGCTGGGGCAAGCACCAGGGCCACTTCGGCCCGGCCAGCGACCAGGACCTCCGGCCCCTGGTGGCGGTGGGCCAGGTGGTCCGGATCGAGACCATGGAAGATGGGGAATACGAACTGGGCGTGAAATTCCTGAACGTGTATCCCGATGATCAGGAAGCCCTGCGAAGATTCATCGAGGCCTCCGCCCCAGCTGACTAACCCGGACGACAACCCTCCAAAGGAGCTCCCCTTGAAGATCCTAATCGTGGACGATTCTTCGACGATGCGACGCATCATCATCAACACCCTCTCCCGCATCGGCTACACCGACGTGGTGGAAGGCGAGCACGGCAAGGCCGGCCTGGAGAAGCTGGGCCAGGGCGGGGTGGAGATGATCATCACCGACTGGAACATGCCCGAGATGGACGGGCTGGAGTTCGTCCAGGCGGTGCGGGCCTCCAACGCCTCCATCCCGATCCTGATGGTCACCACCAACGCCGCCAAGGAGGACATCGTCCAGGCCCTCCAGGCCGGGGTGAACAACTACGTGGTCAAGCCGTTCACGCCCGACACGCTCAAGGAAAAGATCGAATCACTGCTCGGCTAGTCCGCCCCGGGGAGGGCCCATGGATCAATCTGAAATCGACGCACTGCTGTCCAAAGGCGCCGCCGGGGCCGCTCCGCCGGCCAAGCCGGCGGTCAATCCGGACGATCCCCAGGGACACGTCATCTCCGAACTGGACGCGGTCACCGCGGTCACCGAGCGGGAGACCAACAAGGTCATGGACCAGCTGGACCTCATCAGCAGCCTGGTGGGCACCCAGCAGGCCCTGGTCACCCAGGTGATGCGCCACCCGGGCGCCCAGGACCCCTCGGTCCAGGCGGCCATCAACCAGGTCATGGCCGCGGGCAAGGACATCCAGTCCAAGGTCTACGAGGCCATGGACCTCATGCAGTTCCAGGACATCACCCGGCAGAAGCTCGAGCGCATCGTCCACCACCTGCGCCAGATCCACGACTACATCGTGGACCTCCTGGGCACCGGGCTGAAGAGCGACGGCGAGCGGGCCTCCATCAGCCGCACCATCGCCTCCACCGGCACCACCCCCGACGAGAAGCGGGACCACGCCGATTCCGTTGTCGCAGAGTTCAAGCGCAGCTTGAGCAAGGATTGACACCATGGCCACCGCGGAAACCCAGGCCAGGCAGGCCCTCGACGTCGTCCCCTCCGGCCAGCTGGTGACCTTCACCCTCGACGAGGTGGAATTCGGCCTGGACATCGACCGGGTCCAGGAGATCACCCCGCGCAGCGATATCACCCCGGTTCCCGGGGCGCCCAGCTTCGTGCTGGGCATCGTCAACCTGCGCGGCAGCATCATCCCGGTGCTGGACAGCCGGCTGCGCTTCCACCTGCCGCCCAAGCCCGCCACCCCCAAGACCCGCATCATCATCCTGGACCTGGCCGGGCAGGCCACCGGGCTGATGGTGGACTCGGTCTCCGAGGTGGTGAAGCTGGACGACTACACCCTGCGCGACACCCCGCCCCTGGTGGCCGGGGTGCGCAGCGACTACCTGGCCGGCATGGTCACCGCCGGCAACCGGCTGATCACCCTGATCAACCTGGAGAAGATCCTGGATTCCTCGGAATTCGGCGAACGGGTCAAGCTGACCGAGAAGGCCGGCGGTTCCAACCTGTTCTCCAGCGGCGCCGCCCAGGCGGTGGAAGAGCTGGTGGAGGAGGCACTGCCCTACGTCACCTTCACCCTGGGCAAGGAATTCTTCGGGATCAACCTGAAGATGGTGGAGGAGATCCTCGAACTGCCCACGGTCACCAAGGTGCCCGACGCCCCGCCCTATGTGCTGGGGGTCATCTGCCTGCGCGACCAGGTGCTGCCGCTGCTTGACTTCAACCAGCTGCTGCAGTCCGAACCATCCGACCGGCCGGTTTCCGGCGACATGGTGATCCTGCTCAGCTTCGGCAAGGCCAAGCTGGGCATCGTGGTGGACGGCATCCAGGAGATCATCCGGATCAAGGAGGAGGACATCCTGCCCCCGCCCCAGACCCTCAGCGAGCGGGAAGCCAAGGACCTGGAGGGCATCGTCCTGCGCTCCGACCGCATGGTCAGCCTGCTCAAGGTGCTGGACATCATCACCGGCGAGGACCAGGCGAAGATCGCCGCCATGGGCACCAGCCTGATCGCCGACCGGGTGGAGGAAGTCCAGGCCGCGGCCCGGGAACTGCCGCTGGTGGTATTCCGCCTGGGCAGCGAGGCCTTCTCGCTGCGCCTGCACGAGGTGCGGGAAATCATCATGGTCGGCAACATCACCCCCATCCCCAGGGCGCCGTCGTTCATCGAAGGGGTGCTCAACCTGCGCGGCGAAGTCATGCCGGTGATCGATCTGCGGGAGCGCTTCGGCCTGCCCCGCCAGGCCACCACCAGCGTGTCGCGGATCGTCATCACCCCCATCGGCGGAGTCTCCACCGGGCTGGTGGTGGATTCCGTGGAGGAGGTCAAGAGCGTCGACCTCCGGCGGCTGGAGGATCCTCCGAAGGTCTCCGCGGTGGGGGCGAACGCCTTCATCGAGAAGGTCGCCCGCACCGACCAGGGCGTCATCTTCCTGCTGAACGTACAGTGTCTTCTCACCGAGGTGGAGGGCCATCAGCTGCAGGTCTTCCAGGGCAAACGAAAAGGCTGAGCCATGAGTGACTTTTCCCTGGATGATCCCAGCTTCTATGAAGACTTCCTGGTCGAAGCCGGGGAGCACTTCGAGCTCATCGAGCAGAACTTCCTGACCCTGGAAGGGGCGCCCGGCGACCTGGAGATCCTCAACGCGATCTTCCGCAGCGTGCACACCATCAAGGGCGCCTCCGGGTTCCTGGGCCTGGCCAAGGTGCAGGCCCTGGCCCACATCGGCGAGAATGTCCTGGACGACCTGCGCAAGGGCCGGATGCCGGTGAGCCCCCTGGTGATGGAACTGCTGTTCGAGACCGAGGACACCCTGAAGGTCCTGGTCAACGACGTGGGCATCAACCTCCGCAAGCAGGGGGTCCAGGCCGACCCGGACACCGCTGACCTGATCTCCCGGCTGGAGGCGCTCAAGGGCGGCGGCCGGCCCCAGGCCGCCGCGGCGTCCCCGGCGACCGGCCAGGGGACCCGGTTGGCCCTGCCCCCGGGTCTGGCCGGCCTGGAACGGGAAGCCGTCCTGGCCGCCGAAGAGGCGCTCAAACGCGGCGAGTCCGTACTGGCCCTGCGGGTGCAACTGCAGCCCGCCATCCTGGGCACCGCCTTCAACCCGCTGAGCATGCTGCCCATGGTGGACCTGGTGGGCAGGCTCATCCATTCCTCCTGCATCATGAAGGACCTGGACCTGGACCGGTTCCGGGCCGACGAGGTACCCTTCGACCTGGCGCTCCTGCTCCAGCCGGCGGAATCCCCCGAGTCGGTCAAGAGCATCTTCGACGGAGTCAAGAACGTGGCCATCCAGTACTTCCCCCTGGCGCTCGGCGCCGCCGCGCCCGCCCCGCCTCCGGTCCCTCTGCCCGCCCCGGCCGCCGCTCCGGTTCCCGCCGTCCAGGCCGCGCCGCCGGCCCCCGCGGCCACCGCCGAGGTGCCCGCGCCCAGGCCGGAGTCCGCCCCCGAGCCCGCGGCCAAGGTCCCGGAGCGCGCCGCCGAGAAGGCGGTGGAGAAGTCCTCGGACACCATCCGGGTGAGCCAGGCCAAGCTGGACACCTTCATGAACACCGTGGCCGAGCTGATCATCAGCAAGACCATGATCAGCCATATCGTCGAGCGGCTGGAGACCGAGACCCTGGGCGCCAGCGCCGACGAGATGGTCAAGGAGCTGCGCAAGGCCAGCATCTACCTGGACCAGGTGAGCAAGGAGATCCAGGCCTCGGTGCTCGGCATCCGCATGGTGCCGGTGAAGACCATCTTCACGAAGTTCCCGCGCATGCTCCGGGACCTGGCCAAGGGCAGCGGCAAGAAGATCGAGCTGCAGATGGTGGGCGAAGACACCGAAATCGACAAGAGCCTGATCGAAGAACTCAGCGACCCGCTCATCCACCTCATCCGCAACAGCGCCGATCACGGCATCGAGATGCCCGAGGTGCGAGCCCGGGCCGGCAAGCCCGAGACCGGCACCGTGGTGCTCCGGGCCCGGCACGAGGGTGATTCGGTCCTGGTGGAGATCGAGGACGACGGCAAGGGCATCGACCCCAAGGTGATCCGCGCCAAGGCGGTGGAACGGGGCATGTTCACCCAGGAGCGGAGCGACCAGCTCACCGACGAGGAAGCCATCAACCTGGTGTTCCTGCCCGGCTTCTCCACCGCCAAGGAGATCACCGACATCTCCGGCCGGGGCGTCGGCATGGACGTGGTCAAGTCCAACGTCCGCAAGCTCAACGGCAGCGTTTCGGTGACCAGCGCGGTGGGCCAGGGCAGCATCTTCACCATCAAGCTGCCGCTCACCCTGGCCATCATCGACGCCCTGCTGATGCGGGCCGGCGGCCAGGTGTTCGCCCTGCCCGGCACGGCGGTGGAGGAGACCCTGCTGGTGCCGCGGGAGACCCTGGCCCACCTCACCCGGCGCAAGGCCATCAACCTGCGCGGCGAGGTGCTGGGCATCACCCGGCTGCGCGAACTGCTGCACTTCAAGGAGAGCGCCGAGACCCTGGGCAAGGACGACGACGAGTTGCCGGTGGTGGTGGTCTCCACGGGAGGCCGGCGCATGGGCATCATCGTCGACGCCTTCCTGCGCCGCCAGGAGATGGTGATCAAGCCCCTGGCCCCGTACCTCGCCAGCCTGCCCGGCATTTCCGGCGCCAGCATCCTGGGCGACGGCGGCGTGGTGCTGATCCTGGATCCGGCCGAACTGCTGATGCTGGCCATCGAGGAGGCCCTGTGAGCCTCGCGGGGGCGGCCCTGGAGCGCAGCGCCTCCGCGCAGGGCGCGCCGGCCATCGATGCCGTCCTGCGGCAGTACCTCAGCTTCCAGCTGGACGGGCACATCTACGCCCTGCCCCTGGCCCAGGTGGCGGAGATCACCCCGTACCGGGAGCTCAACCACCTGCCGCACATGCCCAGGAGCGTCGAAGGCCTGCTGGACCACCGCGGCAAGGTGATCCCGGTGCTCAGCCTGCGTTCGCGCATGAACCTGGGCGCCCAGGAGGCCAGCCTGTCCCGCAACATCGTCCTGCTCGACCTGGGCGCCGGCCTGGTGGGCATCCTGGTGGACATGGTGGACTCGGTCATCACCGCCGCGCCGGAGCAGATGGTGCCGGCCAGCCCGCTGCTGGCCGGGCCGGAAGGCGCCTGGGTGCGCGGCTTCATCCTCCAGGGCGAGCGGATCATCTCCCTGCTGGATTCGGGCCTGATCACCACCCTGCACGGCGGCCGGGCCCAGCTGCACCTGGCCGGGCGCCAGGACCAGGACGCGGTGCTGGACCAGGGCCTGCAGGAGCTCATCGCGCTGGCCCCGCCCAAGTCCGGGCAGGCCGCCCGGATCATCCCCCAGATGGAGGAGGCCATCGCCCACACCGAGCGGGAGATGGGCAAGGTGCTGGACTGCGTGGAGTCCATGCTGGTGGGCAGCGACCAGGGCTTCCAGGCGCTGGCGCGGCTCAAGCAGGAGGCCGCGCTGGGCCGGGTGAAGGGCGAGGAGGCCACCCTGGCCGAGATCGAGCGCCTGGGCAGCGAACTCCAGGAGCGGATCTTCACGCTCATCCAGCAGCTGCAGTACCAGGACATCGCCCGGCAGAAGCTGGAGCGGGTGCTGAACCACATCCGCGGCTTGCAAGTGGTGGTCGGCGTCAAGTTCCGCGACGTGGCCAAGGCGTAGGGGCGGCTGCGGTTTAGAGGAGCTCGCTGGCAGACTTGCAGGCCTGCCTGAAGGCCTTCTTGTCCTCCGCGCCGTGGGGGGCGATGGCGAGGATGTGCAGGGTCTGGCCTTGCCTCGACAGGAGCGGGCGGACCCGTTCGCCGGCCTGGCGCGGGCGGAGTTCCAGGAGCTTGGGGTGGCCTTTGACCGGGGCGAGGCACCTGGAACGGCTGGCGAACTCCAGGCCGCAGGTCCGGACCATGGACAGGCAGGCGTCGATCGCGTTGAGCACCGCCGGGTCGTGGCTGTCCCGCTGCTTCTGGGCGGCGGCGTGCCACTGGAGGGTGAAGGGCTCGGGGGCCGGGGCGGCTGGCGCGCTGGGTGAGGCCGGGGCGTTGCCGGCGGGGGCGGTGGAACTTTCCAGGCGCTCGGCCCGGATGGCGGCCATCCATTCGCGCCTTTCCTGGAGCTGGCGCCGCTCCGCCTCGGCCGTGGCCCGGGCGTCGGCGTCCTCCAGGTCGCGCCGCTGGCTGGCTTCCATCGCCTGGCCGGCCCCGGACCGGGCGGCGGGTTCGGTGCGGCGCGGCGGCCGCGGGTCGTCGCCCTTCTGTTCCTTGCGCTCAGGCCCGGACTTCGGGAGCTGGCGCGCCAGCTGCTCGCGGTGCTGGTCCTGCTCGGCCAGCCAGGCCTTCAGGGCGGCCCCGTCCTCGTGGACCCGGAGGTAGTCGTGCAATGCGGCCAGGCAATGGTCCATGGGGGTGGTCTTCTGGTCGGGCGGGAACATGGTCTCCTCGATCTGCTTCACAAGGGCCTGGAGCATGACCAGGTGCTCCGACCAGGCCACCGCCTGCTCGGCGATCGGCACCACGCGCTCGAGCCGGGCCAGCCGCTCCCGGGGATCGGCGGCCGCCCGGGCCCAGGTCCGGCCCCGCTCGGCCTCCTGGCCCCAGTGCAGGGCCTGCGCCTTGGCCTGTTCCCAGGCCTCCAGCAGGCGGTCCGAGGCGACGAAGTAGTCCAGGGTCAGGGCCGTGTCGTAGAAGTACATCGCCACCGGCGTTGCCTTGGCCTCCCTGAGGTCTTCGGGCCCGGGCTTGCGGGTCCGTCCGTCCTGGCAGCGGGTCAGGAGCTCCAGGAGCAGTTCCGCCTGCTGGGTCTGGACCTTGATCATGGACAGCCGCCGCTCCTCCACGAACATCCGCAGTTCGTGCACGGCCTCGGGGTCCAGGGGCCTGCCGGCGAGGCTGTCCCGGGCGGCGGCGGGCCGGTCCGCGGGCTTGGCCCGGGGGCCCAGCACCAGGGTGTCCGGGGCCGGCAGCTGGACGGTCCAGCCCGGGGCCAGGAACCGGGAGGTCAGCCGCCAGGGGCTGGCCGCCTCCCGGCCGTCGCCCCGCAGGCTGATCCAGCCCAGGGTCGCCTTGTCCCCATCGGCCCGCTCGAACAGCGCCTCCAGCCAGGTCCCGGCCTGGGACCCCTGGAGCCGGAGCGTCGCCCGCTCGCACGGTGCCAGGGTGACCTGGACGGCCGGCCGCCGGCCGGAACCCTGAACGGGTTTCAGTTCCTCCACGGTGGCCTTCCCGTCCAGGCCCAGCCGTTCCAGGCCCGCCCGGGCCCCGGGGCCGGCCGCCAGGAGCATCAGGGTCAGGGTGACCGGACCGTCGGCATCGGCGGCCAGGCAGCGGGTTTCGGCCGAATCCCAGTCCGCCCGGGCCGGGGCGGCCAGGAGCAGCAGGGCCATGGGAACGGTCAGGCGGTTCGGGGCAAGGCGCATGGGCGGACCTTTCGGGTGCAGGAGGGGCCGTTACTGGCGGGGGGAAACCGGGAAGGCGGTCTTCAGGAACTGGCGCGCCGGGCGGTCCAGGCGGACCGCTTCCCGGGTGGTGTCAGCCATCAGGCTGGCTCCATCCGGATCGACCTCCTGGGTGGCGATGTCTATCCAGTCGGTTTCCTTCCACGCGCCCCAGGACATGTACCAGCCGATGGCGCCGCCCCAGCCAGAACCCTTCAACTCCAGTTCCAGTTCCCTCCTGGCCTTCTTGCCCGCGGGGAGGTGCGCGAAGTCGTCGGGAAGCCAGTCCAGGACCTGGTGATGCAGGAGCCAGAGCCGCTTCCCCGGGCCCGCCGCCATCATCTGGATGGGGCCATGCACCCCTGCGGTCTCGCAGCACACTCCGGTGCGGGTGATCAGCCTGAAGTCCTCCCGCTTCCTGCCCATGAGGAACATGTCGCCCCGGGAGCCGGCCATGATCTTCTCGGGAATGAATTTCGCATCCAGGTTGGCCCGGGTCAGGTCGCTTCCGGAAAAGTCGGTGTTCTTGAGGTTGGCGCTTTCCAGGATGATCCCGGCCAGGTTCCGGTGGCACAGCTGCATCCCGCTCAGGTCGGCCCCGCGCAGGTTCGCGTAGGGCCTGATGGCCTCCGCCGGCGGCCGCTTCCCGGTGTAGTCCGGGGTGGGCGAGGGTTCGATCCGCTCTTCCGGGTCCTTGGGCACCCGCCGGCGGGTGGGCGGGACCCGCACCCGGCGGGGGGCGCTATCGGCCGACGGGCCGGCGGGCGGGTCCGCCACCGGCAGCCCGGCTTCGGCCTTGCCGGATGTGTCCGAGGCCAGGGCGGGGATCAGACCCAGGACCCCGGCGAGAGCAACGGACGGCCAGCCGAACAAGGGCTTGCAGGGGAGGCAAGTGCTGGTCTGGGAGGGATTTTCCAGGGTGGTAGGCATGGGCGGGACAGGTCTCCGACAAGTAATTCATGAAATGGGTGCCTCCGTTTCAATTAAGGTTCCATCACGCCCCCCAGCCGGCCCGGCATCCGGAACTTTTGGGGGTGCGGGGGGTGCATGAACCACGCCATGATGGAAGTTCAGCCTTGGAGCCTGCCGTGGAAGCACCTGTCGTCGAGATCCGCCACCTGAAGGACCACATCGGGGAGACCGTGACCCTGCGCGGCTGGGTGCGCAACGCCCGGACCAGCAAGACCCGGTTCATCGATCTGCGGGACGGCTCGGGCTTCGTCCAGTGCGTGGTGGGGGCCCAGGAGGCCGATCCCGCCAGCTACGAGCTGGCCGGCAGGCTCACCCAGGAGTGCGCCATCACCATCACCGGCCGGGTGCAGCAGCACCCGAAGACCGGCGCCCCGGAGCTGCTGGGCCTGGGCCTGACCCTGGTGGGCGAGAGCGTGGACTACCCCATCACCCCCAAGGAGCACGGCACCGCCTTCCTCATGGAGAACCGCCACATCTGGCTGCGCAGCAAGCGCCAGTGGGCCATCCTGCGGATCCGCCACACCCTGGCCAAGGCCATCCGCGACTTCTTCGACGGCGACGGGTTCACCCTGCTGGACGCCCCCATCCTCACCCCCAGCGCCTGCGAGGGCACCTCCAACCTGTTCGGGACCCAATACTTCGATGAGGGCATGGCGTTCCTCAGCCAGTCCGGCCAGCTCTACCAGGAGCCGGGCCTGGCGGCCTTCGGCAAGACCTACTGCTTCGGCCCCACCTTCCGGGCCGAGAAGAGCAAGACCCGGCGCCACCTCACCGAGTTCTGGATGTGCGAGCCGGAGATGGCCTTCGCCCACCTGGAGGACGTGATGGTCCTGGGCGAGCGGCTGACCAAGTTCATGATCCAGCGGGTACTGGAGGGCCGGCAGGAGGAACTGGCGATCCTGGAGCGCGACCTGGCACCCCTGGAGACCACCCTCAGCGGCAGCTTCGACCGCATGACCTACACCGAGGCGGTCGACCGGCTCAAGGGCCTGGGCAGCGACATCGTCTGGGGCGAGGATTTCGGCAACGACGACGAGACCATCCTGATGAGCGCCACCGACCGCCCCCTGTGGGTGCACCGTTTCCCCAAGGCCTTCAAGGCCTTCTACATGGAGCCCGATCCCCAGGACAGCCGGCTGGCCCTGGGGGCCGACCTGCTGGCCCCCGAAGGCTACGGCGAAGTGATCGGCGGCGGCGAGCGGGCGTCCAGCCTGCAGTACCTGCTGGACCAGATCGCCCACGAAGGGCTGGACCAGGCGGACTACGAGTGGTACCTGGATGTCCGGCGCTACGGCAGCGTGCCCCACGCCGGCTTCGGGCTGGGACTGGAGCGGGCCGTGGCCTGGATCTGCAAGCTGCCGCACGTGCGGGAGACGGCGCCGTACCCGAGGATGCTGGGGACATTGCGGCCGTAATCCAAGGATTAAATTTCTTTATATCAGTTTTTATCCCCGTTCATCCCCGTTCATCCCCGGCAAATTCAATCGTTTAAATATGCCGGGGCCAATGTCAATTGGCCGAAAACCAAGCTCTCGTTCAATCCCAGCAAAAATAATCAGCCGGGGATGAACGGGGATGAAAGAAAGATGATAAAGACAGCGATGACCTCCGGCCCAATTCAAGTACCAATCCGGAGGTCCGTCCGGGTTGACAGGGTCTAGCCAAGAAAGATATTTAATTTATTTCTTCTTGGAGCCCCCCAGTGCCCAGGGCGATCATGCGGCTGTCCGGTTTCCTCGCCCTGCTCCCCGCCCTCCTGCTCTGGCTGTGCTGCGAACCGGAACGGGAATCCCCGGCCCCGTTCCACATCGGCATCTGCACCGAGACGGTCGCCCAGGGGGAGGACACGCTCCGGGGCGCCCAGGAGATGATCCGGGAATACGGCTCGGTGGACCAGGGGGGCATGATCCGGCATATCACCTACCCGGATGATTTCATGTCCCAGCAAGAGACGCTCATCACCAACCTGGTCTCCCTGGCCGATGACCGGAAAATGAAGGTGATCGTCGCCTGCGATGGCCTGCCCGGGGTTACCGAGGCGTTCCGGCGGATCCGCGCCTGGCGCCCGGATATCCTGCTCCTGGTCGCCCTGCCCCACGAGGACCCTCTGGTGGTGCAGAACGCCGCCGACCTGGTGATCGACACCGATTCGATCTCCCGGGGCTACACCATCCCCTGGGTCGCCCGGGAACTGGGCGCCAAGACCCTGGTCCACATCTCCTTCCCCCGGCACATGTCCTACGAGATCCTGGCCCGCCGGCGGGCGATCATGGAACAGGCCTGCAAGGACCTGGGGCTGAGGTTCGTGTTCCAGACCGCGCCGGATCCCACCTCGGACGTGGGGGTGGCCGGCGCCCAGCAGTTCATCCTGGAAAAGACCCCCCAGTGGCTGCGCCAGTATGGCCCCAGCGGGGAGAAGGTCTGCCTGTTCTCAACCAACGACGCCCAGACCGAACCCCTCATCAAGCAGATCGTCGCCAGCCGCAACGGGGTGTTCGCCGAGCCCGACTCCCCCTCGCCGCTGCAGGGCTTCCCCGGGGCCCTGGGGCTCGACCTCTCCGCCGAGCGGGGCGACTTCCCGTCCATTCTGAAGAGCATCGATAAGGCCATGGACGCCAAGGGCGCCGGGGGCCGGTTGGGCACCTGGCCCTTCAGCAGCACCTACACCTTCACCGCCGGGCTGGCGGAACTGGGCAAGCGGGTGGTGGAGGGCCGGGCCAGGCTCACCAGCATCCAGGACGTGTTCGCGGCCATGGGCAAGTACACCCCGGGGGCCCGGTGGAGCGGCTCGAGCTATGTGGACCTGGGCACCGGGATCCGGGCGCGCAACCAGTTCATGCTCTACATGGACACCTACGTGTTCGGCCGCGGCTATATGGGCACCACCGGCCTCGCGATCCCGGCCAAGTACCGGCAGATCAGGTGATCAGAGCTGCATGACCACGCCCGGCAGGGCGGCGATGGCGGTGCGCAGGGGCAGTTCGGCCCCGGCGTCGGGCAGGGTGACCCAGAAGGTGAGGCTGGTGTACGCGCCCCGCTGGTTGGAACCGTGGGCGAGGTCCGCCGCCGGCTGGGGGCCCAGGTGCTGGAGGATCAGCCCGGCCACTCGGGCGGGGTCCAGTTCGGCCCCGCGGCCGATGACCTTGAGCGGGATCCGTTGCGGGAAGTCGTGCGGTTCGGGGGTCATGCGCCCCATTCTACGCCGGTTGCCGGAACTTCACGCTTCTCCCACCAGCACTTCCCGGGGCTTGCCGACCCCCCGGTCGCTGCCGATGATGCCCTCCTCCTCCATCCGGTCGATCATCCGCGCCGCCCGGCCGTAGCCGATGTTCAGCTTGCGCTGGAGCAGGCTGGTGGAGGCCTTGCGCTCCCGGGTCACCACTGCCACCGCCCGGTCATAGACATCGTCGCCGCCCTGGGCCGCGGTCTCGGCGGAATCGCCGCCGGGCTCCTCGTCGCTCTCGATGGCGTTGAGCAGGCCGGCGTTGTAGTCGGGCTTGCCGCGCTCCTTGAGCCATTCCACCAGGCGCAGGGTCTCGTCCTCGGTGAGCAGGGGGGCGTGGATCCGCCGGGGCCGGGCGTTGCCCGGGGCCAGGAACAGGGCGTCGCCCTTGCCCAGCAGCTGCTCGCCGCCGCCGCTGTCCAGGATGGTGCGGCTGTCGATCTTGGTGTTGACCCGGTAGCTGAGCCGGGAAGGCAGGTTGGCCTTGATCACGCCGGTGACGATGTCCACCGAGGGCCGCTGGGTGGCCAGGATCAGGTGGATGCCCACCGCCCGGGCCTTCTGGGCGATGCGGGCGATGCTGTCCTCCACCTCGGACCGGCAGACCATCATCAGGTCGGCCAGCTCGTCGATGACCACCACCACGTAGGGCAGCAGTTCCAGCAGGGCGGGCCGGTCGGGCCAGCGCGGGTTGGGGGTGCGGTCGCTGAGGTCGATGCTGCCGCCGGCCTCGATCAGCTTGGCGTTGAAGCCCTCCAGGTTGCGCACGCTGAGCATGGCCAGGCGCTTGTAGCGGTCCTCCATCTGGGCCACCACCCACTTGAGCACCCTTCCGGCCTCCTTCATGTCGGTCACCACCGGGGCCCAGAGATGCGGGATGTCCTCGTAGATGCCCAGTTCGACCATCTTCGGGTCCACCAGGATCAGCTTCACCTCGCTGGGCAGGGCCCGCAGCAGCAGCGAGCAGATCATGGCGTTGACGCCCACGCTCTTGCCGCTGCCGGTGGAGCCGCCGATGAGCAGGTGCGGCATCTTGGCCAGGTCGGCGACGATCGGGTGGCCGGCCATGTCCTTGCCCAGGGCCAGGGTCAACAGGCTGCGGGCGTCCTTCTGGGAGGGGTCGCGGAACGCCGGGCTGTCCACCACTTCCCGGAAACTGATGACTTCCCGGTGCCGGTTGGGCACCTCGATCCCCACCAGGTTGCGGCCGGGGATGCGGTCGATGCGCACCTTCTCGGCCTGCAGGCCCAGTGCCAGGTCCTCCTCCAGGCTCAGCACCTTGGCCACCGGCACCCCGGGGTCGGGCTGGAATTCGTAGACGGTCACCACCGGGCCCGGCTGGAACCCGGTCACCACGCCCTTGACCTTGAATTCGTTGAACTTCTGCTGCAGCAGTTGGCGGGTCGCCTCCAGCGGGGCGTGGTCCAGGCGCTGCTCGGCCCCGGGCGGGTCGAACAGCCGCCGGGGCGGCAGTTCCAGGCGGTCCACCACGCC
>Ga0316217_10004902_pt1 | contig 14165 bp, 5 predicted proteins | sample 1anoAmetaG_FD_203633 | JGI IMG/M metagenome (GOLD analysis project Ga0316217, IMG submission 203633) | Freshwater microbial communities from Trout Bog Lake, Wisconsin, USA - 1anoA | ecosystem: Environmental > Aquatic > Freshwater > Lake > Hypolimnion/Profundal zone | place: USA: Wisconsin... | reverse complement strand
TTGCAGAGCGCGTCAGACTCATTGTGCGGCGGGCGTTCCGAAAGTTGATGGCGGAATCGCCGGTACTACCTCACCTCAAAATGCTACCGGCACCTGGGTGAAAAGGCCCAACTGCCGTTTTTAGGTTTATACCCGTAGAGGTTGTGAGCTTCCAACAAATCGCTCACTTAACGACCTGGCCTTGCAACTGCCGGTTGCACATCTCCTCAATTTGCCGGTACGCAAGCACGATCCACAGCAGGAACGGCAGCAGATAGTGGGCAACAACCAACCAGCCGTATGATACTGCCATGTTTGCCAAGGACGGCTGGAGCGTCTTCAGATAGGGTATCCAGACTGCCGTCATGAAGAAATCGGCAAAAAGGAATAGAGCTATCCCAGTCACAACGCCAATCGCCCTCTTCTTAATCTCCATCCCAGGGATTGCCAGTAGGAGTACCAGGAAGGTATAGAGGTTGTTTGAACCGTCGTATGGAAGATTCTTCATTACTTCTTTAGTCGGCATGGCAGAGGTTGTGATGACCGCCAGCACGAACTGGTAGTATTGATGGAGTGACGGCAATGCCGGAACGAACAGCAGGGAAATTACAAGCAGCCTAGCGAGGAACAGCAGGAGCTTTTTCACGATTCACCACCAGATTGATCCACACGAACCAGAGCGCCACAATGAAGAACATGAATATCACTTCCCAGACATAATCATGGAAGATGTGGGCACTCTGAGGCCAGTATTCCGTCACCCATCCAAGGGCGACCAACCGAATGGTGTTGACCGCGATGATTAGCGGTATCCCGGTGGCAAGTCCGAGTGCCTTTGACTTGAATGACGAGGTATACGCAAGGAGAAAGGAGATAAAGAGAAACACCGCGTTGAGGGCGGTGCACTCCGAGGTGACGTTCCAGGTGTCATTACGAAGGTGGACGACGTTGTAGTCAACGGAGTTCGCTATTCCCATCGCATTCAGGATGGAGGATACAACGTGCGCTGTGCCGTAGCCCCACTTGATGTAGCCTTTGAGCGCGAAGAGCCAGGTGAAGGCATGAAGGGCGACCAGGAAGAGAGCAAACAGAACGCAGGTCTTTACTAGGGAAGTGCCAGGGCGACTGTTCGCCTCGGCCTCCCTTTGTATAGTCAATGCAGCTTGGATTCGCTCAGCTTTGATTACTTTCTTCTTCCTGGCCAAACTGGTTATCCCTTCCGCTTACGGGCGAAGATACCGACACCAGCCAGCATCCCAGGCAGGAGCCACCAACTTTCCATAACAGGAACAGACGTACCCGTACTGCCTGATGCCGCTACATAGATTGAAAAGGGAGAGAGGGGAGTGGTAAGAGTCCCATCACTAACACTGATCTGGATATTGCCGTAGGTTCCGGCTGTGGGCGTTCCACTCAAGGTGCCAGTTGCGGTGTTGAAATAGGCCCATGAAGGCTTATTGGAAATACTGAAGGTGAGGTTGGTGCTGTCTACATCTGAGGCAGTCGGGGTGAAACTGTAGTACGTCCCTGCTGTGTCGGTGGTAGAGGGGGTACCAGAGATAACAGGTGCAATGTCCGGTGGAAGAGGAGGACCGGCCCAAATTGTCGAAGTACAGGATAGCGAGCCGAAAGCTGCGAGCACAAGCACTATGGCGAACTGACTAAATCTTTTCTGCATGGGCTGTCTCCTTAATATGGCTGTTCCGCGATAATAGAAAATCTGGATGTTGTCCCTGGTGCCGGCGCAGGGAGTATGTAAATCCCTGTTTTCAAATCGATGTCCGTATCCTTGTTTCGAAGCGTCAGCTTTACTGCTTGTGGCAGGCTCCTTTGTCCGGACTGGAGTGCAACAGTGAGTGGCGTTCCTTTGGCCAGACTGGAACCGATTACCAGCACCCACTCCTGCCTTTGAGCCAGGGAACGGATATCGCCCCGCAACTCCCTCAGGGCTGGTTTCCACTCCGGGTGGGTGATAATGACGCTGATAAAGGGTTGCCCCATGGTGGCATTCAGGTTCCCCGGCGAGATGGTGTCATAGGCATTGTCGTAGCCATCGGTCGCCTTGGGATGTTCGCCGATAATCACGTAGTCATACAGGCTGCCGTTCATGACCCTGATGGTGGCGGTCATGGGTTCGAAGCCCATGGCCGCCACGCTGGTCAGGCAGATTGTGGTTATGATTGCTATTATGCATCTAATGTTTTTATTCATTAATTACTGGATCGTCAGCGTGTGGCTCATGCTGTCAAGGTTCAGTATCCAGTACCCTTTCCATGGCTCGACTGCAGGATTGCTAATAATCGTCCAGGAATCGTAGGTCGTACCGTTCCACCAGTAGAGACTTCCACCAACTGTGTTGGCGTTTACCGCATTGGAGAGCGGATTGCCGTCGATCTGCCAGTTCGCGCCGATGTCCGTCTTGTTAGTGGTAGTGGGATTAGAAATCATGGTCCAGCCAGGCTCCAAGGTAACCGTGGCGCTGGTGGGACCGGCACTGCCGGCGTAGGTCAAGAGGGTACTGCTGTTGGAAGCCTTCACAAAATACCCGTAGCCGGGAACAAGGCTGTCAACTTTTGCATAGGAGCCAAATACCACATTACTGCTCTCAGCAGAGGCCCCGTTGGGCATCCACTGGTAGATGGAACTTACCGAGCTGGCAAAGAATGTTGATACGGGGACACCAGTGGTCTGGTACGGCACGGCAACGATGTTCCAACCATTGTACAACGGCGTGCGGATAGTCAAGATAGTCGTCGGGATCGAACTGGTATCGGAGGTAACAGTATAGGTATAAATGGTATTGGGCAGCAAACTTGCGGTATCGACAAAGCTGGTTGAAGTGCCGCTGTATACCTGTGTGGATGTTGCCTCTCCTCCTGTGCGGAGGATGGTAAAGGTCGTGCCGGTAATGAGACCGGAAAAGTTGATCGTGCGGGCTGTAGCGGTGACCACCGGTGCGGTTGCGGAGCAGGTTGCTGTTGATCCACCGTTGGTACCTGTACAACTCCAACTCCAGGGGCCACTGCCACTGACGGCTGCTGCACTACCGACAGAACAGAGGTTGCTAGAAGGGGCAACAGCAAAGGAAACACCATTGGAGGAACCACAGGCGCCATTAACCTGAGATGCTGAAACGGTAATGGTAAAGGCCGTGAGCGAGGAAGAGGCAGAGCTATTATTGGCCGTTATCTGAATATTGCTGTAGGTTCCTGCTGTTGTCGGTGTACCGCTAATGGCGCCGGTTGAGGTGCTGAAGACAAGTCCCGGCGGCAGTGTGCCGGTGTAGCTGAAGCTGGTGGCGTCGGTTGCAGTGGGGGTGAAGCTGTAGGCCGTACCTACGGTGTCCATGGTTGATGGATTACCCGAGATGGTGGGGGCCGGCGGTGCAGCCGAGACGGTGATGGTAAAGGCTGCCATTGGGGTTGAGCCGCCGGCGTCTATGGCGGTAATGATGATATTGCTGTAAGTGCCTCTGGTTGTCGGTGTGCCGCTAAGGGTACCGGTTGAGGTGTTGAAGCTGAGCCCCGGCGGAAGAGTGCCGCTGACGCTGAAGCTCGTGGCATTGGTTGCCGCAGGGGTGAAGCTGTAGGGCACGCCCACGGAGGCGGCCGCTGATGGCGAGCCAGAGATGACTGGTGGCGTTAAAATCAAGTTAGCCGAACAGCCTGCGGTGTTGCCGTTGTTTCCGGAACAGGTCCATGTCCACGGTCCAGCGCCTGAGACACCGGAGGCGGTGCCACTGCTGCAAAGGTTGTCAACCGGGTTGGCTGTGTAACTTCCCCCATTTGAAGCCCCACAAACACCGTCCGTTAACGTCTGCAGCTCAGCCTGTATGAACGGAGAGAAGGAAGGGGTGTTGCCGCAAACCTCGCCGGTATCGTTAACGGTGTCATAGCTATCGCTGGTTGTTATATCCACCCAAGTTAATGCGGTGGAGTCGTAATGCAACAGTTTCATATTGGCAGGGTTGCCAACTGCGCTGGGACGGAAGGCAAGACACACCTGAGCTGTCCCTGCGAAGGTAACGCCGGGAGCCTGGATCTCGTAGACCTGGTTATTGTAGACCGACACATTCGCCGGCGGTGCCGGTGGCGTTATAGCGGCTTTTACCGAGACTCCAGTGCTGCTGCCTGAAGCCGTTATGACCGATTGGAAGGTGACGTTCATGGAAGCATCGTTGGCAAGCGAGACGCTCACAGGTATAGTTGGGTCCCCAGGGGCGGACACAACGGTGAAGAGCTGGGTTTGCAGATTGATCGACGTCTTGATAGTCGAAGAGACGATACCCAGGGAGTTCTGGAACTGGATGTAGACGTAGTTGGTCCCCTGGGCACCGGACAGCGGCCAGTTGGCATAGGTAGTGGCATAGGGCAGCCAGGCGCTCCAGTTGACATCATCATTGCTGAACCGCATGTTCTGGATGGTTCCCGAATTCGTCTGACCGGCAAGAGTCAGGTTGACGGTGTTGCTTACTGTGACAGAAGCACATGAATTGATGCAGGCTGTCCCGTTTGGTAATTCAGCCGGAATGAACGTCTGAATCCTGTTGTTGTTGGAGTCCGCCACGTAAACGGTCCCTTGTGAGTTGATGGCGAGCCCCAGAGCGTTCTTCATGCTGCCGTTAAGAACCGCGGCCTTGTTGCCCCAGTTGGTGACCAGAGTGCCAAGGGGGAGGGGGCTGAACTTGTTGATGGCGCCGACACTGTTGTCATAGATGTAAATATAGCCAGCGTTATCCACGCTGATAGACGTCATGTTGCTGAGCGCTCCATTGGCGACTATCCCCTGGTAATTGCCGTTGGCATCGAAGACCACCACACGGCGGTAATTTGTATCCATTACATAGATAATATTGCCGTTTTGCGTGTCGATGGCAATGGCGGAGGCAGTCATGTACTGGCCCAGGCTACTCAGATAGTTGCCCCACTTGGTGAGGTAGTTGCCATTACTGTCAAACTTGGTTACCTGACCATATTGTGCCACGTACACATTACCCTGGCTGTCCAAGGCCAGGTGCCGGGGGAATGACAATTGTCCGGCGCTATTGCCTTTGACATCGCCGGCATTCCCGAAGACGGCGATGGCAATACCGGTGCCCATGGCTATCTTCTGCACCCGGTTGTTGCCGCCATCGAGCACGAATATGTTGCCTTGGCCGTCAGGCACCACATCCAGCGGTACGCTGAACTGACCGGGGGCACTGCCGGTTGTACCCCACATGTTCAAGAACATCGTACCTGATGGGTCAAACTGCTGGATGCGGTCGTTCTGCATGTCGGTGACGAAGACGGTGCTGTTTGACGGGTCGATGGCCACACTGACCGGCAGGTTGAAACCGCCCTTAGAGGTATCTGCCGCGCCTACAGTCACCGGGGTACCCGTATAGGGTGAGGCAAGCTTTACAATACGTTCGTTGCCGGTGTCGGCTATATACATGGTGCCGTTGTTATCGAAGGCAACAGACTGCGGCCTGTTCAGCTGGCCGCTGCCGGGGCCGTAGCTGCCCCACGCCAGGGTTTGGGTCGCAGCAATGTCATTAACTGAGTCTGGCAGGGAGTAGAACCTAATGGTATTGTTCAGGGAATCGGCCACCACCAAAGAGTTCGAGACATTATTAAAGCCAAAGCCAGACGAGTTACCCTGACCGGAGACATTGTAGCCTGATGGGATGGCCCAAGAGTTGGTAAGATTGCCCGCAGTGTATTGGTAGACGTTATTGCCGCTGCGGACATAGACGTTGTTAAGGTTGTCAATAGCCAGGCCATTGCCTTCATTGGGAACAGACCACTGGGTCTGAAAATTGCCGTTGGTATCGAATACCTGCACCAGAGAGTTGCCTGTCACATATACCGAGTCGTTCTGGTCAATCGCTATCTGGGAGACCCCGGTGCTGGCCCCACTCCACTTGGTGATCAGAGAGCCGTCAGATGCAAACTTCTGGATACGGTTGGCGACATCGGTGACATAAACGTTGCCCAGGCTGTCTGTCGCAACCCCTTTGAGGTTGATAAACTGGCCATCTCCGGATCCGCAACCGCCCCATTTGCCGACAAAGTTCAGGTTGGAGTCGAACTTCTGGATACGGCAGTTAAAGGAGTCGCCTACGTAGACGGCGCCATCGCTTCTCGACCAGGCGACGATGCCGGGAAGGAAGAACTTGCCATTGGCACTTGAATCGGTGCCCCATTCGCTGGCAAAAAGATAGGAGCCCGACTGTGGGGTCGTACCGCTCAGGATGATGTTGCTGAAGTAGGTGTTGCTGGAGGTGTTATTGGCATCGAGGAATTTGACGTACACCGTTTTCAGACCGTCGTTGGTGGGTAGCACCCAACTCTTGGTGGTATTGAATGGTTCCGGCGCACTCCAGATGAGGTCGTCGTTGGAGAACTGCATCTGGGCACACTTGTCGCCAAGGCTGCAACCAAGACTGAGGGTCACGCTGGTGTTGCTGGAGATCTCTGCCCCCTGATTAATGGCCACAAAGGTTGTGGCACTGCCGACAACAGGGCTGGTCACCGTTATCGAGAATGACGGCAAGGATGCCGTGAGTCCGTTGGCGGTCGCCGAGATGATGATGCCGCCGTACGTTCCCACATTGGCAATGGACGGCGTGCCGGTCAAGGCACCGGTTGTCCTATTAAACGACATCCATGCAGGTATGCCGCTTATGTTGTACGTGATTGTGCCGCTGCTGACGCTGGCTGTAGGCGTGAAGCTAAAAGGCGTGCCACTTTGAATAGAACTTGGAGCTGTTCCGGATATTGTTGGTGCCGTGTTGAAGGTATACACCTGGGTATACGACTGGCTCGGGTTGGAGCCGCCATCAACCGCGTAGTAGCGTAGGGTGGTGGTGCTAGATATCGGAATCTTAACGGTAGTCACGTTGGAATTGACAGTATGGGGGCTTTGTGATGGATCACCGCCATTGGTCGTGTAAAAGATGATGTTATTGCTCGAGCCGTTGTACGTCAGAATAACTTCTTGTGTTGAGCTATACGTGCCTGTTCCGAGACTGGCCGTAATGGTTGGAGGAGTTACGTCATCTACATTCATCCTGGGCAGGGAATCGTAGACATAGTCTGAGGTACCGTGTAAGGCAAGTTGATCGGTGCTATTGGTGCCCCATGCCGCAACACTGCCGCTGTTCGTTAAGACCAGGGAGAAGTCGTCGCCAGCGGCTATCGCGATCACAGCACTCAAGGGAACTCCACTAACGTTTTTCACCTGTACCGGGATGGATGAGTCTGATTTGGTCGGGTCGTCATTGCCTAGCTGGCCGTGGTTGTTTCTGCCCCAGGTCCATACGGTGCCGTCGTTTCTGAGGGCAATACTGTGATCATAGCCGGCGGCAATAGCCACAATGTTAGTGAGGCCCGTAACCTGGACCGGCGTTGAAGAATCTGTTGTGGTGCCATTGCCGAGTTGGCCGTGGTCATTGCCGCCCCAGGCGAACACAGTTCCCGCGCCTGTCAAGGCCATGCTGTGGGCGTTGCCTGCTGCAATGGCAGTGGCACTGGATGGAAGTCGGATCAGGATGGGAGTTGCCAGTGTTGAAATACTGAGATCCTGACCGAGCTGACCGTTGCTGTTACTACCCCAGCCCCAGACTGAATTGTCTGGTAGTAATTCAAGGGCATGACTGCCACCGGCGGCAATGGCATTGACATTGGCATTTGACGCATTCTGAACCTGTTGGGGTGTTGCCGATGACATTGCATTCGACCCTTGCCCAAGTTGGTTATAGGTGTTGTCGCCCCAGGACCAGACCATGCCGCTGATGTCGAGAGCCAAACTGTAGCCGTTACCGGCACTGACATTCTTGAAAAAATTGCTGGCAATACCTTGTACCGTGACAGGGGTTACGCTGCTGGTTGTGGTGCCGGTGCCAAGTTCGCTGCTTGAGTTATCTCCCCAGGATAAAATTTCACCTCTATTGTTTAATGCCAAGGTATGCTTGGTACCAATGGACACCCCCTGAATTCCAGAAAGGACCAGTTGAGGGCCATGGCCTCCTGTCGCGTTGCCGGCCCCCGTACCCAATTGTCCATAGGTGTTGTCTCCCCATATCCAAAGTGAACCATCCGTCTTCAATACGGAACCATCTGTGGCGCCGGCGCTTATCTGCGGCAGGGTAGCCAGGATGTGTTCAACTGGGCTGCCGGTCTGGATGAATGCAAAATCAGGCCCTTCAAGAATTCCCGTTGATACTCCGTTCGAATAATACGAATGCAACTTGCCTGGGATGCCGACACCGGTTACGTAGCTGCCATAACTGAATCCATCCGTTACGCCATTGACTGTTGCCGTGATGGTTGGCATTTGGGCCAGAGCAAGGGTATCATTTGAGTAACCGCTCAAATTGATCAGCATTGCCTGGTTGGTAATGGAAAGCGTTGAACCAGGATAGGAAGTTGTCAAGCCACTGTTGGTGAGTTGACTAAAGAGCTGCACTGTCGTGGGAGACGAGGTTCCCGAAATGCTGGTTACATAAAGCTTGCCCGAGCTGTATGTACTACCTACGTTCTTTAACAATACGCCGTGAATATCACCAACCAGAGTTAGCCAGATGCTATTATTGTATCTTACCGAGTAGACAAGGCCATTTTTACCCGAGAAACTATACGTTCCAGTGCCATACGACCAGCCGGCATACGTTCCTGATAAAATGTTTACTGTTCTTTCGATGGTAAGGGAATTTGTCCCAGCCAGAATGCCATAGCCAGTAAAATTGAGCGTCATCCCTGTAGTCAGGGAAATATCAGCGGTAGTTGTTGTGGTCGTCGGGCTGATCGGAGTATAGGTGGCTGACGACTGGTAACTCGGATTGGTTACCGCCTGATAGGTGATGTTGTAGTTCTGCAAGACGACGTCGCTGGTATTGTCTGAAATATCGACTGCGTAGTACTGGAGCGCCATAGGGCTCGAGACCAGGATCTGGCCGCTGGAAATCATGGACTGGCGGGTCGAGCTGGTGGTCGGGTCGCTGCCGTCAGTGGTGTAAAAGATGGTCGCCGCCTTGTTCGAGGAGAGCGTCACATTCTGCGCCGCTGTGTAGGTTCCCCCAGGAGGGTTCGCGGTCACGACCGGCGGTGTGGTGTCGGGGACCGAGGCGACCACCTTCCGGATACGGTTGCTGCCATTCTCGTCAATATAAAGGGTGCCGTCGCCGCCGACGGCAATCGAATTCGGAAGTATGCTGGCGTTGTTTGCCGGTCCCCCATCACCGGAAAACCCCTTGACGCCATTGCCCGCGTAGGTGGTGATAATGCCGGAGAGTGCATCAATCCTGCGGACGGTGTAGTTTGTATTATAGGTACTGACGAAGATGTTCCCGGCATTATCGATTCCAAGATCTCCCGGGGGTATACCTGGGAGGATAGAGGCGTTGATGGCCAGGCCATCGTCACCCGTGTCCTGGTTAATGCCGTTGCCGGCGATTGTCGTGATTATTCCGTTGCTTATCTTTCGAATGCGATAATTGTTTCTATCCGAGATGATGACGGCCCCGGAGCTGTCGACAGCTATGCCACGGACGGAACTGATCCTTGCCAGGATCGCCGGTCCGCCGTCACCGGAAAAGCCGTTAGTACCGATTCCTGCAATAGTGGAGATGTTACCGGAGGTGTCGATCTTTCTGACGCGGTAATTGTTTTCATCGGCAAAATAAAGATTATTGTTGCTGTCAAAAGCAATACCGCCAACAGTAGTCAGCATTGCGTTGATGGCAGGGCCTCCATCCCCGGCATAGCTCGAGGTGCCGTTTCCCGCAACGGTGGAAAGTTTCCCCGATGTGTCAACCTTCACGATATAGCCGGTAATGGAAAAATAGATGTTGCCTGAACCGTCTACGGCAAGAACGCCCGGAGAGCCGATTCCGCTACTTATTGCAGGGCCTGACACGGAGGTGAACACCGGAGAGCCGTTACCCGCCACCGTGGTGAGATTTCCCGCCGTATCGACCTTTCTGATACGGTAGTTGTACTTATCTATGAAATAGATCGTGCCACTGTTGTCCACGGCTGCACCTGAGGGGGCTGCCAGGACGGCGGAGGTCGCGAGGATGCCGTCCAGAGGTGGATTGGTACCTGCCACAGTGGTGATGATCTTACTGGAGCCGTTAACCTTTCTGATGCATGCGTTGGCGGAATCCGCAATAAGGATATTGCTGGATCCGTCAACCATAACTGCATTTGGATTCATTAACCCTGCACTGGTAGCCGAACCGCCATCCCCGTAATAGCTGTAAAGGTTGCTGTTGTACAAGGATCCGGCGACTAGTGAAATGGTATTGTTTGCCGGATTCACTTCCCAGACCACATTATAGCTCTCATCCGCCAGATAGAGGTTCCCGGCGCCGTCCACGGCGAGGCCGTAAATCGTGCCAAGGGGGGAACTCGTCGCGGTTGCCCCGCTTGAGGCCATTCCATAGAATCCGTAACCTGCCACGGTCGAGATGATTTTGGTGGCGTTATCCACCCTGCGGATCCTGTAATGCAGCGCATCGGCGATAAACATGTTGCCGCCTGCGTCGAACGCAACGCCGCGGGGTTCGTAAAGTGTCGCATTCACCCCGGTCACCCCGTCCGTTACAGGTGAGCTATTGCCATTTCCGACCACAGTCGTGATTATCTGGGAGCCGGCGTCCACCCTGCGGATGCGATTATAGGTGTAATCGGCAATATAGAGGTTCCCCTGGTTGTCGCAGGCGATCCCGTAAACATTACCAATTTCGGCATTGAGCGCGGAGCCGTTGTCTCCGGTGTACCCAGAGGTGCCGGTCCCGGCTACCGTAGTGATGACCCCAGTCGTATCAACCTTCCTAATGCGCTTGTTCCCGTTGTCGGCGATGAACAGGTTGCCGGAACCGTCTATGGCCACCGCGGTCGGAGTGCTGAGTTGTGCGTTTACCGCAAGTCCATTGTCGCCGGAATAAGAGTTTGTGCCATTTCCCGCAACAGTAGAGATATTGCCCGATGTATCAATTTTTCTGACCAAATAATGATATGTATCAACAAAATAGATATTTCCCGCGGCGTCATGGACCATCCCTTCGGGGTAGGCGAGACTTGCGTTTGTCGCCGGACCGTTTGTCGGGCTTCCCCCGGCAACGGTCGATATGTAACCGGATGTGGCCGGAGTAATACTGTTGGAGGCGAGTGAAGCGGCACCCCCGCCGGCGGAATTAACTGCGGAAACGGTGAAGGTATAGAATGTTCCGTCCGTCAATCCCGGTACTACGATCGGGCTGCCGGTTCCTGTAACCAGGGTCGAACCGCTGGATGACGTGGCAATTACTGCGTAGTTCGTGATCGGGGCACCACCGTTATTAGTAGGTGTCGTGAAGGTGACCGTTGCCTGGCTATTCCCAGCGGAGACGTTGGTTATAGTCGGCGCTCCCGGAGCAGAAGGCGACACGACGTTTATGGTAAACGGAGGAAGCTGCGCGGTGCCGCGGCCGTTAAGCGCCGAAATCGTGATTGGATTGGAAAGCCCGACATCGCTTGTCCCGGGGGTCCCGGTAAGGGCCCCGGTGGTTATGTCGAAACTTGCCCAGGAAGGTTTGTTGGTGATGCCCAGGCTGGTGGCACTGGTCACGGTCGGGGTGAAGGTGTACGGTGCGGTGGCAAAAGCGGTTGGCGCCGCAGTACCATAGATGGCAGGGGCAATGGCCATGCTCGCCTGGACAAACCGGATGCGGTTGTTATAGGTATCCGCGATATATATGTTACCCGCGCTGTCCACGGCGACACCCTCTGGTTCATACAAATCGGCGCTGGTGGCGGGCCCATTGTCACCGGAATAGGCAAAGGTACCATTGCCTGCCACCGTGGTGATAATCCCGCCCGGAGTTACCATGCGGATGCGCGAGTTGTAGGTATCGGCAATGTAGATGTTGCCTATACTGTCCACGGCGACACCTCTTGGATAATACAAACTGGTGCTGGTGGCCGCTACGTTATCGGCGTTGTAACCCCAGGAACCGTTTCCCGCCACGGTGGTGATGGTCCCGCCTGGGTTTACCATGCGGATGCGCAAGTTGTTGGAATCGGCAATGTAGATGTTGCCTATACTGTCCACGGCGACACCGGTCGGATAACTGAGGTTTGCGCTGATGGCGGCGCCGGTATCTCCCGAGTAGCCCCAGGAACCGTTTCCCGCCACAGTGTTGATCTTCCCATCCGTAGTTACCTTCCGGACACACGAGTTGCTGGAATCAGCAATGTAGATGTTACCGGTACTGTCCACGGCGACACCGGCCGGATTACACAAACTGGCGCCGGTGGCGAACCCAGTATCACCAGTGTAGCTGCAGGAGCCGTTTCCCGCCACGGTGGTGATGATCCCGCCCGGGGTTACCATGCGGAGGCGTGAGTTATAGGTATCGGCAATGTAAATGTTGCCGTTACTGTCCACAGCGACGCCACTAGGATTGTTCAGACTTGCACTGGTGGCGGCGCCGTTGTCTCCCGAGTAGCCCAAAGAACCATTTCCCGCCACAGTGGTGATGATACCTGTGGAAGCTGTCACTTTGCGGATAAGGTTATTACTGGTATCCACAAAGTAGCTGTTCCCCTGCCCATCCACTGCGACACTGTTGGGAGAATAGAGCGTTGCGCTGGTGGCGGTCCCGTTGTCCCCCACGGAACCTCCGGCATAGGTGGTTATGATGCTGGTTGTTTTAGTGACCAGGCGGACCCGGTTGTTTTGTCTATCGGCAATGTAGATGTTGCCTGCGCTGTCCACGGCAACACCGCTCGGATTGTTTAGGCTTGCGCTGGTGGCGGCGCCGAAGTCACCGGAAAAGCTTCTGACATTATTTCCTGCAATGGTGGTGATGAAACTATTTACAGCAGTCACCTCGCGGATTGAGTTGTTGTTCGTGTCCGCAATGTAGATGTTACCGGCGCTGTCTAGGGTGACACCCTGTGGATACCCCAAATAGGCGTTGGTAGCGGTTCCGTTGTCTCCGTAATTGCCGTTATACCCCCTTCCTTTACCGGCCACGGTAGTTATGATACCGGTCGAAACGACGACTTCGCGGATACAGCTGTTGTTTGTATCGGCAATGAAGATGTTGCCGGCACTGTCCACGGCGACGCCGCTGGGGTTGCTCAGATTTGCGCCGGTGGCGGCACCGGTGTCGCCTGAATAGCCATTGGTCCCGTTACCGACTACGGTGGTGATGATCCCGGTTGCAGCGGTCACTTTGCGGATGCAATTGTTGGTTGTATCTGCGATGTAGATGTTGCCGTTGCTGTCCACCGCCAAGCCCTTGGGGTTGTTCAGGTTTGCACTGGTGGCTATACCGTTGTCACCGGTATAGCCCCAGGTGCCATTGCCCGCCACAGTGGTGATGATGCCGGTTGCAGCGGTTATCTTGCGGATGCGGCCGGGGTCGGTTATGTAGATGTTCCCGGCGCTGTCCACGGCAATAGCCTGTGGAGAGTTCACTCCTGCGCTTATGGCTGGTCCGTTGTCACCGCTATAGCCATTTGTCCCAGTGCCTGCCAGGGTGGTGATGATACCGGTACCCGCGGCTACCTTGCGAATGCAACTGTTGTTGGTATCCGCAATGTAGGTGTTGCCAGAGCTGTCAACTGCAACTCCTCCGGGGTTATTCAGGGCAGCTTGAGTGGCAACACCGCTGTAACCTGCCGACCATACCCCTCCAGCCACAGTGGTAATATTGCCGATACCGATGGCATGGGCAATATTGAATGTTCCGGCTAGCATTGCTACGCCTTGAACCAGTATTGCAACCATGCGGATCATCCGCCGCCACTTGTTACCGTCTTTACCAAGCATCGTTGTTCCCCCCGTTGCATCGTCACATTATGCAATTGAATTTGTTCATATATTTGTAATAGTTATCATGCTATTGGTTGTGGCATTATTTGCGCTCGCGAGGGGACTGCCATTAATCAGCCGGCCCATGGCGATATTGGTCTTATTGCTAGTAGTTAGATTCATAAAAACGTTTACATCTTTTCCATTTTCTGGTATAATTACCCTCATTTAATAAATGGAGGTGATTATGGGAAGAAAAACTGAAAGAGCGCCGTTAATACTGTCTGACGACAACAGAAAAACACTAATTGAACTTTCTGGATCAAGAACTGCGGCGGCGCGGGAGGTCGATCGCGCTAAAATATTGCTTCATTATTCCAGTGGTGTCGCAATTAGTC
>Ga0316217_10004901_pt1 | contig 14167 bp, 9 predicted proteins | sample 1anoAmetaG_FD_203633 | JGI IMG/M metagenome (GOLD analysis project Ga0316217, IMG submission 203633) | Freshwater microbial communities from Trout Bog Lake, Wisconsin, USA - 1anoA | ecosystem: Environmental > Aquatic > Freshwater > Lake > Hypolimnion/Profundal zone | place: USA: Wisconsin... | reverse complement strand
AGAACAGCTTCAGTTTGTTCCGGCATCAGAGCAACCATCGCAGTCTTATGACCAACACCACTGTTAACAATCCTTCTGCCGGCAAAATAAGCATCCGTAAAATCAGGTTGAGTCTTCGTGAATGTATTCACATTCACATCCAGCCCATTCATCTCAGTCCTCAGCAAGGCCAGTTTAGCATTTATCTGTTTAGTAATAGCCTTATTATCCGATCTCATTTTCAATGGAACAGCCGATACACCATTCAATGTATCTATATCAGCTTTCAGTTCAGCCATATCTGTAGAAGCCAGATTAAACTCATCCAACGCAGTAGGATTTGCTTTAATTATGGCAGCCGCAGTATCATATATCTGCTGCATCTTCTTAATCGATTCTTTAATACTACCATGTGTATAATCACTCAACGAATAATTTATTATATCAAAGTTCGTTTCATCATTTTCTTCCAGATAATACGACTTCACAATATTCTCCACATGAAACGCCTGATCACCCGCCACCTCCCGGTCAGTTTTTTTAGTGCCGGTAGCACCCTTCGTACTCAATCCCTGCTTCTTCGCCAGCGCATCAATATCAGTTTCAATACCAATAATTCTTGTAACTCTTGCAGCCATTTTCAGCCTGCTACTCCATATAGCATTATAATCATTCAAAACCAGTTGACTTCTGTCAACCATTGTCAGATAATTTTTAGTGTTAATAGTCATATAGAATCGTTTTTATTATTTTGAATTATAAACCAAATTTAAATTAATAAAAAGCATTCAAACAATAATTAATTTTCAACCCAAATTATCATAAGTCAAATTATATTAACAAACAACCCTTTAAGGTCAAAATAAATACTAATTACCCCCTTTCACATCAGTTGTTGAATTATAATGCCCCTTTCTTTACAAATAAAATATTTTCAATTTATTTTTAAAAAATAGGTTTTAGCCCGATAATCGATACAAACGACTACTTTCTGACATATTTCAACTTTAAACAAACACAACCTTTTGTTTGGTGTAATCTGCTGTTTGGCGTAGTCTCCGAATACGCCACTATGTTAGCAAATCTCCGATTTGCAATACTACAAACTAAACCCTTCACTCTCACCCCCAAATAAAATAACGCACCTATCCCGATAATCACAAAAGTAGTATAATTAGACTTTGTTAGACGTAAAAAAAAGTATGCTCAATGTTATTTTACTTTATATTTGCTAATAATATTAGTTAATAAATTACGTTATTGCTAAGAAAATAATCACTAAAATTGGAATAATGGCTAATGAAAGTAAAACTGACTTACTAGTATATGACCACTTCAAAAAATTTGAAGATAAAATTACTATTGAACCAAAGCAATCAAATAATCCTGCAATTAATAAGCTTTTAAAAAACGCATCAAAAAAAGGGGATAAAAAAGGGTTCCCTGATTACATAATTTCATTAAATGAATTTCCTGACCTTTTAATTGTTATTGAAAGCAAAGCCGATAATGCAAAACATCAAAGTAATACACCAAATTTTGACAAGTATTCAGAATATGCAGTAGATGGGGCATTGCTGTATGGTTCATTTCTACAGAAAGAATATAATGTGCTTGCAATTGGAATTAGTGGAGAAACTAAAAAGAATTTAAAAGTATCTCATTTTTTATTAATAAAAGAACAAAAAAACTATTTTGAAATATTTGGGGATAAACTTTTAGACATAGATAGTTATACAAGTGGAATTAATAGTAATGAAGAAAAGAAAAGGCAGGATTATGAAGCATTATTAAAATATTCAAAAGAATTAAACGAATTATTACAGAGCAAAAAAGTAAAAGAAAGTCAAAGAAGTTTGCTTATAAGTGGTATTATGATTGCACTTAAAAATACAACTTTTGAAAAAACATATTTAACGGAAACAACACCTAAAGATTTAGCAGATAATTTAGTAAACACTATTATTAAACAATTAAAGAATGCTCAAATTGGAGATTCTAAACTTGTAAATGTCAAGGTTGCTTATTCGTTTATCCAAACTCATATAGCTCTTTCTACAGAAGTTGGTGTGTTAGCAGGTATAATAATAGATATTAATAAAAAAGTAAACAGTTTTATTCGTTCATATAAATATTATGATGTTTTATCAGAGTTTTATATTGAATTTTTACGAAAATCAAATAGCGACAAAGGTTTAGGTATTGTTTTAACACCACATCATATAACAGACTTATTCAATGCTATTGCTCAAACTAATAAAGAAAGCATAGTTTTTGATAATTGCACAGGAACATCAGGTTTTTTAGTAAGTGCTATGAGATCTATGATAAAAGATGCAAAAGGAGATGGCGTTAAAGTGGATAATATTAAGAAAAAACAATTAATTGGTATAGAATACCAAGATGATATTTTTGCATTAGCTTGTAGCAATATGTATCTTCATGATGACGGTAAAACCAATTTAATAAATGGGGATTGCTTCAAAGAAGAAAATATAAATAAGATAAAAGAATTTAAACCTAATATTGGGCTTCTAAATCCACCTTATAAAGCAAACAAAAAGAATGATATTGAAGAGTTAGAGTTTATTGTAAATAATTTAGAATGTTTACAACCAAATGGAATTTGTGTTGCAATTGTACCAATGAGTTGTGCATTAGCTCAGAAAGGGAAAATGCTTGAAATTAAAAAAAGACTTCTTTCAAAACATACATTAGAAGCTGTTATGAGTATGCCAGATGAATTATTTTTTAATTCTAATGTTGGAGTAATTTCTTGCATAATGGTATTTACTGCTCATAGACCACATCAACAAAATAAGGAGAGTTATTTTGGATATTGGAAAGACGATGGTTTTGTAAAACGTAAAACAAAAGGACGTTATGACGCTTTCAATAAATGGCAAAGTATAAAAAACATTTGGATTGAAAGCTATATAAATAAGAAAACAATACCAGGCTTGAGTATAATGCAAAATGTAAAAGCAGATGATGAGTGGTGTGCAGAAGCATATTTGGAAACTGATTATTCAAAACTTTCAAAAGATGATTTTCTAAAAACTCTAAAAAGTTTTGTATTTATTAATGAACTATACCTGAAAAACAATGGAACTAATACAATTAAATAAGTTATTTTCTGTTCACAGTGGCAATAGTTTTGACTTAAATATGCTTGAAATTTGTGACGAAAACGAAGTAAACAAAGTAAATTATGTGTCAAGGACAAGGGAAAATAATGGAATTTCTGCTGTTGTAAAACTTAAAGAAAAAATAAAGCCATTTGAAGCAGGATTAATAACTGTTGCAGGGAGTGGAAATTCTGTACTTGAATCATTTATACAGCTATCTCCATTTTATACAGGTTATCATGTATTTCTTTTAAAACCACTCGTACCTATGAGTGATTTTCAGAAGTTATTTTATTGTTATTGTATTAGACAAAACCAATTCAAATATAGCTTTGGAAGACAGGCAAATAAAACGCTTAAAAATATTCTTTTACCAAATAAAATCCCAAATGATTTTTTATCTATTAAACTAGATGAATTAAATATTTTAAATGATAAAAGTATTCTCAATGAAAGCTTGGAACTAAACCAAACTAAATGGAACTTATTTAGTTTAACAGAGTTGTTTAAAATTTCAGCAAGTAGGGATGGACTAGTAAATGAATACCAGATTGGAAACTCTGTTCCATATATAAGTTCTACTGAGCATAAAAATGGAATTATCCAATTTGTTAATGAAGAAGCAACTAATAAAGCAGGAACAATTACAGCTAATCGTGGTGGTTCTGTAGGATTCTTCTTTTATCAATCAGTAGATTACATTGCAACACCAGTTGATGTAAGAATATTAACCCCAAAATTTTCAATAAATAAGTATATAGGATTTTTTCTAACAACTATTTTAAGACAAGAAAAATACAGGTTCAATTATAGTCGAAAAATGGGTTCAGATAGATTGGGTAAAATAAAAATAAAACTACCATCTAACAAACAAGGTAAACCAGATTTTCAGTATATGGAAAATTATATTAAATCATTACCTTATTCTAGTTCTTTATAACGTCTAAGTTCGTCTAACTCCTAACTTTTTGTGATTATCGGGATAGGTGCGTAAAATAATTATTTAAACAACTCACCCATTTAAATAATCAACAATTCATACTTTAAAGTGCTACACTGCAAATTGAATCTATTATCTAATACCAGACAACCGTTATTAATCGGTATTTTCAAAATACTTTCAACCGCATTGTATTCTGTATTAATTATCAAATTAGTGTCTCCTTGTCTCTGTAGTTACCTGTATTCCAACCTTAAACGAATTAAATAGACTTAAACACACTAAATCATTTCTTCAACATACCAACAGGCTATCCACCACACTAACCGTCATCAAAATCACTCTAACACGCTCGCCAACAAACTAGCACGTCCATCTGCCACGCAAACACAGCGTTCACAGAACTAAATCAAAAATTTACAATACTAACACCAAATTTTATAGGAATAACAGTGACTTTTACAACACTAACAGAACCGTTCACAACAGGAACAGCGCCATTATAATCCCGCAGGCAACATTTACAATAAGAAAAATGCCGCTACAATAAAAACAACCGGGTTTACTACAAAAACACGCTCCTCACAACGATAACAGCAAAAACACGACGATATATTGAATATCATCAAATAAAATGGTTATTTACCATACTGAATCGCAAAACACATCAAAAACAAAAACATTTTAAATCAAACACTAAAGATTAAAGGATTACCTTCCTATTTATCGGTCAGAAAATGACGGAACCAGTAGCCGGACTTCTTGATAGTTCTTAACTGCGTATGGAAATCTATATGGATGAGTCCGAAGCGGGCATTGTAGCCGAAGGCCCATTCGAAATTGTCGGTAAGGGTCCAGGCAAGGAAACCATCGAGGGAGACGCCTTCGTTCTTTGCCCTGAGGGCGGCGGCAAGGTATAACTGATAATAGGCAATCCTGCTTTCGTCGTTTACCTGTCCATTCTTCAGCACATCTTTGAAGCAGGCTCCGCTTTCGGTAATGATGAGGCTTTTGATATTACCATATTCCCAGAAACGTTTGATCATCCGGTAGAAACTATCGGGATTGATCTCCCAGCCAAGATCGGTATGGGCAACATTGCGGCTCTTTGCAGTGACCTCAGATGCTCCTATATACGGGATGATACTATTCTGTTTGATAGTGAGTGCAAAGTAATTCTGGATGCCGATGAAATCGAAATCGAAGTGCATCTGTTTAGTGTATTTCCATGCCTTGGAATGGATATACAAACGCTCGAGAAAAGGGAAGTCGTTTTCGACAGGATAACCCATGCCAAGAGCGGGTTCGATGAATAACCTGTTCAATAAAATATCGGCACGGTTAGCGGCATTTATATGACTGGTTTCCTGTTTGTAAGGCATGACTTCGCTGCAGGAAAAAGCAGTACCAATGCGGGCGTGGGTAGAATGACTACGCAGGATCCTGCCTCCATCGGCGGTACAGATAGCGGCATTGTGAATGGCCGACATAAAGTTGGTCATACCCAGTTTACCCGGGGCATGCTGAGCCACCATATAACCGAGGGTAGTAAAACCACTGGGCTCGTTCATGACAATCCAGTCCTGCACTCTGTCGCCAAAGGCATTCACACATACAGTGACAAAGCGTTCGAACCACTTACGCATGAGCTGACTGGTCCAGCCACCTTTCTTTTCCAGTTCGTAAGGCAGATCCCAATGGTATAAGGTAACCATGGGGCGGAGGCCAATGAGTATGCATTCGTCTATCAGTCTGTTGTAAAAAGCAATGCCGGCTTTATTGGTCTTTCCTACACCATCGGGCAGGACACGACTCCAGGAAATGGAGAACCGGAAAGTATTGAAGCCAAGTGCTTTTGCTAATAATAAATCATCCTTGTAACGATGATAGAAATCGCAACATTCGGTAGGACGGGCACTACCTTTTATTTTGCCAGACTTTCGGGCAAAGACATCCCATATAGAAAGCCCGCGGCCATCTTCCTGAAAGGCACCCTCGTTCTGGGCAGCAGACATAGCTACTCCCCATATAAAATCCTTTCCAAAATCCTTTGCACTTAGACCTTCTATGTTCAAATTATATAGTTGAGGAGTAAGGAGACAGGAGTAAGGAGTCAGGAGAATACAGGGGAAGACAGGAGTAAGGAGACAGGAGAATACAATGGAAGACACAAGTCAGGAGTAAGGAGACATGAAAATACATGAATACAATATTTGTTGATTCTTTTCTACCTTTTTGGTTTCCTGTTATTTCCATTAGTTATCTATTTATTTCCTTATTTAAAATGTTATATACTAATTATTCGTGTCGCTGAATAAGGGAGCATAATCCATGCTGCCGGGCATCCAGATACTACTGTTGGGTAGTTTGTTTTCTTCGGTATGCATGATGGTTCTTCCCTGTTCAATTACCTTTTGTACAATCTGATAAGTATCATATTGTAAATGTAAGGAAGGAACAGCAGGCAGGTTCAACCATGATTCAATCTGTTGAGAGAACTGTTGAGTGATAGATGGGATAACCGTTACACCCAGCTGTTGTAATGCAGCGGCATTGCAGGATTGCTCGTATTGCCCTTTGATAGGCAGGCAAATCAGTTTCTTTCCAAGGTATAATGCCTCGGCAGGTGTTTCGAAACCTGCACCCGTAATTACCCCATGACTATTGATAACACTCTGGGTAAAGTTCTCGTTGGAAAGAGGACAATATGTTATGTTGTTTACCGTATAAGTTGATTGTACTTCTTTAGAAAAAACTTCGAAACGGATATCTTTCATTTTCAGAAAATGCTGCTGCATTACTGCAATAGAATAATGAGAAAGATATACACTGATATGACCCTTGTCTGCAGTGGTACAGTTTACTATTTCGGATTTGATAATCGGGTTATAAATATCCTTATCATAAGCACTGAAGTGAAGACCGAAATAAGAAGATGAAGGGGCATAGTTTTTCAGAATCATTTCACCAAATAATTCCTTCTTCTCCGGTCTTGGAGTAAGGGCACTCTGAAAGCTTGCCTGATGACCAAACTGAATGCTTTTCTTTTTCTTCAGCTTGCAGGCGAGTGCTGTAATACTTTCAAAATCATTGATGACTAAGTCGTACTTTTCAACAGGTAGGTCTTTAGCTTCGTTCCATATACGTTTCAGGCTCAGCTCCTTCCACATTTTCAGGTAATCCAATCCACCTTTATTACCATAAAACAAACTCAATCCCTTGCTGCGGTATTTAACCGGCAAAGAAGATTGCAAATGACAATTGTTGCCACTCAGAAATATATCTACCTCGCCGTATTGTTCCAGGAAAGGCATCAGTTGTATTGCCCTGCTGATATGTCCGTTTCCTGTGGCCTGTACTGCATAAAGTATTTTCATAATCAGTTAGTTTGCTAATGAATTAATAAAAAAAGCTATCTCATCGGTCTGTACATTGAGGGTTGGTAAACGCTTGGGTAATTCAATAATGGTGGCACCCTTTTGTGTAAAGTCCTTTTCGTCGTATTGATAAATGTTCCACTTGTTGTTGTAATATTCCAGAGAGGTCAGATTCTCTATCCAGTCGCCACTGTTCAGATAGGTTACAGAACCTTCGGATGTAGTAACGGTTCTTTGTTGTGGCTGATGGATATGTCCGCAGATTACATATTTATAATTCTTTTTGATAGCCAGTTCAGCAGCGGTCTGTTCGAAGTCGGCAATCCAGGAGACTGCTTTCTTCACACTGTTTTTCACCTTTTTGCTGAAGCTCATTTTTTCTTTACCCATCAGCTTCAGTGTCCAGTTGATGAAGCTGTTGAGATAGATCAGCAGATCGTATCCATGACCGCCCATCTTAGCCAGAATTTTGGCGCTTCCTTTAGTAGTGGCATCGAATACATCGCCATGAAATATCCAGGTCATTTCGCCATTGATTTCCATGACCACCTTATCGGTTAGTTGAAGATTGCCAATGTTCAGGTCACTGAAACGACGTAAGGCCTCATCATGATTTCCGGTGATATAGATTACTCGGGTACCCTTTGAAAGAAACTTCATGATCTCCTTAATCACTTCCATGTGATGTACAGGAAAGTAACGTTTGTTGAACTGCCAGATATCGATGATATCGCCATTCAGAATAAGAATTTTCGGATCGATGGACTTTAGATACTGGACGAGTTCTTTAGCATGACAACCATAAGTACCCAAGTGGATATCACTGATAACTGCGATGTCTATTTTACGTTTCTCCATATTTGAAGTTTAGCAAAAAGACTATTTGAATATAAACTGAATGTTAAGGGGAGATTAAGTTAATGTGAAGATTGTTGAGGAATAGTCTTTAGTCTTTTGGATTTGGTCTTTGGTAATACAACCAATAAAAAAAAGGGAAGGTGTCAGGAGAAAAAACTAAAGACTAAAAAAAGAAAAACTAAAGAATACAAACGCATAAATATATAAAACCTGTTAGTCATCAGCGGATAGCTTTTAGCCAACAGCCAAATATGCAATTACATTATTATTATAAGCTGAATAGTGTATTTAACCTTTAAACGTATTAAACCTATTGAACCCTTAAACGTTCTTCAGGGCATTGCTGTTTTCGAACCAGGTAGAATAGTGAAGATAATTGTTGGCTATTCTATTTATCTCGCCATGGATTTTTTCCTGCGAAATGTCTTTTACTTTTTTAGCAGGTATACCGGCATAAATAGTACCTGCTTCTACCACGGTTCCTTCGAGGACTACAGACCCTGCGGCAATAATGGAATTGCTGTGAACAATACAACGATCCATGACGATGGCTCCCATACCTACTAATACATTGTCATGAATGGTACAGCCATGCACAATGGCATTATGACCTAAGGAAACATTGTTGCCAATAACAGTTGCATTTTTCTGATAAGTACAATGTATGACTACACCATCCTGAATGTTGACTTTGTTGCCAATCTTAATAGAGTTTACATCACCCCTTACTACCGCATTGAACCAGACACTGCAGTCATCCCCCATCGTTGTGTCGCCAACAATAGTGGCATTGGGTGCTACAAAACAATTGCTGCCGAAAACGGGATGCTTATCCAAAACCGGTAAAATGAGTGCCATAACTTATAGAATTAAATATAGAATACAATAGTAGGATAAATATTCATCAGGGAAAAGAAATTCTGTTGAATGTTATTATTGTGAGTCTTGAATCGTGAGAAATACAATACTATTAACTGTTAGAACAAAATTGATAAATGGCTATATTATATTTCGTCTGATGTATAAAAGACCAATTAATATTAAAATCAAGGATATTATACAGGGATAAAATTTTAAAACAAGTTAATTTATGCCGGTTATGTTGAAGAACATCTCTGAATTCCTTAATTTTACGGTTCATAAATTTGTTATTTCTATTATGAAAAAGTTTATTCCCCTTATTGTATTATTGTTCTTGTTTAATTCGGCAAGTGCTATACATATTAAGGGTGGATGGATTTATTATCAGTACCTGGGACCGGGTATTAAAGACAGCACCAAGCTTTTATATAATATTACTCTAAAGGTTTACAGAGATTGTAATATACCCAATCCGGGACAGAATGATGACCCAATGAATCTGACGGTATATAGTGGAAACTCTGCTATTCAGTATACTTCCTTAAGTATTCCACTGGACAGGGTGGATACGATGAATAAAAAATACTATAACCCTTGTCTTACCACTGACCCTCCGGTCTGTTATCACCTGCTGGTATATACTATAAATGTAGAGCTTCCTGCCAGTGCTAACGGATATACATTAAGTTATCAGCGATGCTGCAGGATAGCGGGTATTGCAAATGTGGTTGCACCTTCAAGTGATTATGGCAACACTTATTCTACTAGCATCCCAGGTACAGCATTAGACTCCACTTTTCCAATGAACAGCTCTCCTGTATTTGCGCAAAAAGATACAGTACTGATTTGTTACCGTTCTTATTTTACACTAGATTATAGTGCAGTGGATCCGGATGGAGATTCACTGGTATATTATTATTCCGATGCTTTGAACGGAGGATCAACAGCGAATCCTACTCCTTCACCTTCTTCACCGCCTTCTGCATTTACCTCTATTCCGTATTCGGGAGGGTATTCTGCTACTAATCCTTTTGGCACAAATGTTAACATTAATTCTGCAACAGGAATTATATCGGGTTATGCACCCAATACTCCGGGAGAGTATGTATTGTCGGTATCGGTAGATGAATATAGACATGGTATAAAGTTTAATACCACCCGAAAGGAATTACATGTGATAGTGGGGGATTGTGCCTTGTCGGCAGCGGCATTGAAGCCTTCATATTTAACCTGTGATGGATATACACTTACTTTTCAGAACGAATCGAGTGCTTCCAATATCATTGGATATCACTGGGATTTTGGAGTAAAAAACTCCACTACCGATACTTCTTCAAATCCTACTCCTACCTATACCTATGCCGATACTGGTGTGTTTAATTTAAAACTGGTAGTGGATGGTGTTGGTGGTTGTAGTGATTCGGCCAATTCAGAGGTGAAAGTATATCCGGGATTTTTTCCTAATTTTTATGCTGTAGGATCCTGTTATACCAATCCATTTCAATTTTATGATTCTACCCGTTCCAAGTATGGTATAGTCAATAACTGGTGGTGGAATTTTGGAGATTCTACTAATTTGAATGATACATCTGTTTTAAAGAATCCACAGTATACCTATCCTTCATTAGGGACAAGGACGGTTACATTCTATGTTTCGGATAATAAAGGATGTAGTGATACAGTGCGTAAAACTGTATCGGTTACTGATAAGCCTTTATTAATCATTGCATCGAAGGATACTGCTCTTTGCGATAATGACAGTGTTAAATTAGTAGCACAGTCGGAACCAGGTGTTACCTATTCGTGGACACCATTGAATAATATTATTTATCCGGATTCATCCAGTCCTGTTGTATATCCAAAAGATACAACCTATTATTATGTAGATGTCACCAGCAATGGTTGTAAAAACAGAGACTCAGTAAAGGTGAGAGTGTATAAATTTATTACAGTTAATGCAGGAAAAGATTCCTCTATATGTTTGTCGGATACTATTGTTCTGAATCCCGTAACTGTGGCAACCAGTTTTGACTGGGAACCTAAGGCCGGTATCATTGGCAGTAATACAGTAATGAGTCCAACAGTGAGTCCTTCTGTTGCAACACTATATACTATATCGGCCAATTTAGGCAGGTGTCCGAGCAAGGATTCCATATGGGTAATACCTTATCCATATCCAAAGGATAGTGTGGGTGCAGGTGATTCAATCTGTTATGGTAAAACAGCTCAGTTGTTTGCCACCTACACCGGTAAGTTATATTACTGGTCGCCAACATCTTCTTTAATTAATCCTACATCGTTAACGCCTACTGCAGGACCTGCTACAACTACTACCTATACTTTTACCACAGTGAATACCAGTGGATGTATGAAGCCGGTCAGTAAAGATGTTACTGTTATTGTCAGAAATCAGATTACTGTAAATGCCGGAAGGGACACTATGATTCTGCTGAATCAACCATTGCAACTATCTCCTGTTGTTACACCAGCCAATGATAGTCTTTATTATTTATGGAGTCCTTCTGTGGGTTTAGATTCGGCTACCAAACTGAATGCTATTGCTTTATTGCCAGGCTATATTGATTCTATTACTTACAGGCTGACAGCTACTGATCATTATGGTTGTTATGGACAGGATGATATAAAGATAGTATTGTTCAAATCTGGTCCTGATATTTTAGTACCTACTGCCTTTACACCAAACGGTGATGGGTTGAACGATATTTTTAAACCATTTACTATCGGACTTACCAGGCTGGATTATTTCAGCGTATATAATCGCTGGGGTCAGTTGTTATATAAGACCACTATCTTAGGTCAGGGATGGGATGGAAACTTTAATGGCAAAGCACAGCCAAGCGGCACTTATGTTTATCAGGCACAGGGTACCGACTTTACGGGTAAATCTATTTACAGAAAAGGAACTTTTGTATTGATAAGATAATCAATATTGATTTTAATTGACGGGAGGCAACAGTAAATTCATATTTACTATAGCCTCCCGTTTTGTATATTATACTTCATTTAAGATATTTATCTGAGGCTGAATATTCTTAATAAAGCTATTATCTATAATTGATATATTTTTGTTTTATTATAACTAAAATATCATTTCATTAAGATTACAAAACCAGATTCAGACATGAAAATTATTTATGTATTCCTTCTATCATTTATACTGGTAAATACTTACTCACAGGATAGTGTTTTCTCGGTCAATAGAAAGTTCAAACAAGGGGTTACTCCAAAATCTTTTGGATCGTATTCTGCCAATGAGGCATCGGATGGCAATCTGCATTTAACGCTGTTTGATAATAAATCGATTGACCGGTATATCATCAACAGCAACTGGAAAGTAATTGATTTATTTTCATCGGTAAGAGGTGTTTACTCAGAACTGCCTTTCGACAGAGTGAAGAATATGAACCTTATTACTACCCCCAATAAAGAATACAATATCAGCAATATTGTCAGAAAACATTATGATATTTATGAGATTGATTATCAGCATAAGAAAGAAAGTAAGATCAGCGATTTTGATATAGGTAAAAACGAAACGGCTATTGCCTGCTTTACCGATCACAATATATTTTATCTGATAACAGCTTCGAATAAGGACAATACTTTGTTTATTATAAGCAATACCCTCCGTGGTGGAATACTGTTTGATACTGTGCAGGTGAAACTGGATATAAAAGACAATACGGGTTCCGGTAAATCTGCTGCTTCGTATATGAGCGATGTATCGGTGGTAGTGCCCTGGGACAGGAATACAGATAAACTGGCTTGTGCCAATAAAATATATTTCAGGGGTAATGTTATTTATATATCGAACGATGATGAAAATGCAACATCTATTACAGAAGTAAATCTGAAAAATGGCATGGTGCATCAGCATAATTTTAATCAGGATTATGCCGAAGGCAGGCATGAAAGAAATAGAAATAATAAGGAAGTGAATTCGTTTCTTTACCATAATATTCTGGTGAATGGCAATGTATATCATTCAAGTATTACGGTATCATTTTATAATTATGAAACAGGCAATCTGCTGAAACGATACAGACTGGAAAACAAAGCTGACTCGATAAATTTCAAGAATAGTCCCATATTATCAGGCGATAATAAAGAAGTAAAAATAAAAAGATTTATCAGCGATGCACTTGCACTGAACGGAGGTCTGATACTGGCTTTGTCGGATAAGGGAAATGATCAGATAGAATTGCTGATGGAGTCGTTCAAGGATATTCATATGATGGGAGGAGGGGCAGGCATTATGGGCAATTCAACCTTTTCAACTCCAAGGGGAAGTATATATGTACCCTCCGCTACTGGTATAGATTTTGGAAGCGATTATTTTATTCACAGAAGCTCTTATTTCACCGGTTTATTTAACCCGGTCAGCCTTGAACATCAGGATAAAGATAATGAAGTTATAAGCTTTGCTGAGACTATGGAAAAAGCATTGGATGACAGTAAAAAAGGCGCCTTCTTTGCAAAACAAAAGAAAGAGGCTATTACTATATTCAAGAGAAATAATTATTTGTATATGGGATATTATGATCCTAAAACAGAAGATTATATTATCCGGAAACTGGGAGAAGATAAAGAGTAATAGTTGTATAGTTCAGTAATAAATATCACATAACTGACAAAGGAAGTATTATAAGATGTAAAGGAGGTTATAATGTTTATCTTATAGTTATCAATAATTTCATACGAGAAAGAACTCCTGAATGAATTCTTTCACAATAAAATAATAGACATTAGACTTTATATCAAAATATTTTAATACACTCACGTGCGATGCGAACAGAATAAAAAATCAATTGAAACGTTTTACATTTCAATTCAAACAATATGTACAATAAATGGATAAAAAATTCTGTAAGTTTTGTTGCACTTACGGGCTTTACAATAGAACAATTTAAAGAACTTATGCCATACTTTAAGGATGCTCATCAGAATTATTTTAACCGATATGAAACTTGGAGATAAGAAAAGAAAATATATTATTAACTATA
>Ga0316217_10004900_pt1 | contig 14167 bp, 17 predicted proteins | sample 1anoAmetaG_FD_203633 | JGI IMG/M metagenome (GOLD analysis project Ga0316217, IMG submission 203633) | Freshwater microbial communities from Trout Bog Lake, Wisconsin, USA - 1anoA | ecosystem: Environmental > Aquatic > Freshwater > Lake > Hypolimnion/Profundal zone | place: USA: Wisconsin... | reverse complement strand
AGCTGGGATAATCGACGGGACCCCGCTGCAGCAGGTCGCGGTTCTCCGCTTCAAGCGTCGCCCGCAGCCGATCCACGACCGGAAGCACGCTCGCGAGCGCGCGCTCCTCGCTGATGCGCCTTTCCCGGGCCGCAGCCTCTTTCATCGGGTTCGCCATGGCTAGGATTTACTGCGCCCGAACACCAGTCCGCCGCTCGAGGCGTCCGCGCTCGCCGGCAGCGAGAGATTGTTGCCGCTCATCACGACCTCCCCCGAACGGGCCCCCACCGCCGCGTGCGTCGCGTGGCTGAGCGCCGCGGCGGCCCCGGTGGCGTGGCCGGCGAAAAGGCGCCGGCTCAAGCCGAGAGATCCCGACTTGGCGATCTCGTCGGACACTTTCTCGGAAAGCAGCGAGCGCCACATCTCGCCCGCCGTGCCCTGACCATAGGCCTGGGTGGCGTCCTTGGGCAGCATTTCGCTGACAAAGCTGTTGATCAGCACCGACTCGAATTGCGTGGCCGCCTTGCTGGCCTTGTCGGTCGCCGGCGGCGAAGCCATCGCGAGCGTCGAACGCATATTGGCGAGGCCCGTGGGCAGGGTGGTCGCGGCGGCGCCCAGGCCGGGCGTCGCGCCGGCCGCCTTGAGCATGGTCGCAAAGTCGCCGCCCGCCCCCGGCGAAACGGCGGCGAGCGCGCTCAGACGCTGCGCCACCTCGGCCGCGCGCGTGGGGTCCGCCGCGCGGGCGACTTCCATGATAATATCTGTGGGAGGATCCAGGGCCATGTTCTCGGCTCTCGCTTATCGCGTCAACTTCGTACCTACGGCTTGCGCGAGCCTGAGTTATCGGCCTGCAACGACCATTCGATCAGCTCCGACAGGCTCTTTTTTTCGAGCTCCTGGCGATATTGTCCCGCCGCCGTCTCCACCGCGCGTTCGGCCAGGCGCGAGCGCGCGCCGTGGCTTTGCGAGGTCTTCGACTGCGCCTCGAAGGCGTTGCGCGCGCTCGCCATTTCCAGCTCGATCGAGCGAATGCGTCGCGTCGCCGCCGACGCGGCGCCGCCGAACTGGAGCAGCCCGTCGCCGAGCGATTGAATCATCTCGCTATGCGTCGTCGCCAGCTGTTCGCGCTGCTGCGCCAGATGCGCGAGGCGCCATACGGAGAGATCGTGCAGACGCTTCTGCAGCTTTTCTATACGCTTCAGCTTGTCGAGCTTCTTCTTCACGTGCCTAAGCTCCCCTCGCTCGCATGAGCGATGTCAACCCCAACGCAGCCAGACGGCGAACGCGTCCATGAATTGGCCGATCTGGCCCTTGATGACGAGATAGATCAGCGCGATGCCGCCACAGGCGATGAAGGGCGGCGCAATGTAGAAGATCGAGATCTGCGGCGTCATGCGGTTGACCAGCGTCATCGAGAAGTTGGTCACCACCGAATAAAGAAAGAACGGCGAGGCGACCCGTATCGCCACCAGAAACGACTGGCTGAGCACCTCGCCGATCTGGCGGATCGAATATTGCGCGTCGAAGTCGCTGCGCAGCGGAATCGCGATGTAGGACCCCACCAGACCGCGAAGGATTTCCCAGTGGAAATCCGCCGCGAATATGACGGCCGTCGCCGCAAGCACCGACAGCGTCGCGATCGGCGGCGAAGATTGCATATCCATTTCAACGCCGAACGGATTTTGCAGGCCCAGCAGCGTCGCGGCGGCGACCGACAACGATTCCAGCGCCGAGAAAAACAGGCGACCGAGCAGCCCGATCAAAGCTCCGATGAACGCCTCCATCACGATCAGCCGCGTCAGCGCCAACGGCTCGTCGGTCAGGGTCTTGAATTCCGGGCGGCCGAGCAGCAAGGGCGACAGCGCAAGCGTGATCGCGACCGCGACGAAGAGCCGGATCTGCATGGGAATCTGGGCGCTCGAGACGCCCGGCGCCACCATGAGGCAGGCGCCGATGCGGCAGAACAGCACAAATGCGCCCATGACGACGCTGGGCCCCAGACCGCCGATGCTGGTGGGATCCATGCGCGGCGCCTCAGGAGACGACGCCGAGCGAACGCACCTCGACGCCGCGCGCGATCTCCAGCTGCGAGAGAACGGGCAGGGTCGGGAACATACGCTCGATGATCATGCGCACGAAGGGCCGCGTCTCGGCGGTGGTGACCAGCGCGAACAGGTGCTTTTCCTCGAGCCGTTTGCGGATCGCCACCGAGGCCTGCTGCGCAAATTCCTCCATGAGGCGCGGATCGATGTCGAATTCCGCCACTTCGCCCTTGGCGTCGCGCTTGAGGCTCTGATGGAACACCATGTCCCAACGGTTGCCCAGTCGCAGCACCTTCAGAACGCCCTGGTCGAGCAGGGAACCGCAGATCTGCTGCGACATCCGCACGCGCACGTGCTCGACGATCTGCTCGGGCCGACGGACATGCGGCGCGATCTCCGCCACCGCCTCCAGAATCAGACTGAGATTGCGGATCGAAACGCGCTCGGACAGCAGCAGCTTGAACACCGCCAGCAGCCCGGAATGCGAGATCTGCGACGGACACACATCGTCCAGAAGCCGCTTGTACTCCGGCTCCAGCCGATCGAGCAGACCGCGCATGTCCTTGTAGGTCAGCAGGCGCGCGAGATTGTTGTGGATCGTCTCGCTAAGATGCGTGAGCATGACCGAGACCGGATCGATGGTCTTGAAGCCCTCGCGCTTGACCTCCTTGGAGAGGCTCTCGGGCACCCACAGCGCCTTCATGCCGAAGGCCGGCTCGCGAATCTCGTCGCCCGGCACGCTCGGCCGCTTGCCGTCGCCCACGATCACCAGCACATCGTGAACGCGCAACTCCTGGGTCGCCGCAATGACGCCATGAATGCGGATCTGATAGGTCTTGGCCGGGGCGCTGATCTCGTCGGCCAGCTTGATCTCGGGGACAACGAAGCCGTATTCGCGCGCAAACTTGCGTCGCATCTTGGCCACGCGGCCGGCGATCTCGGCAAAGGACGCCAGCAGCGTGCCGGAGAGCTCCTTGCTGAAGCAGAGCTCGATTTCCACCGGCTTCAACTGCTCTTTGATGGAAGCCTTGGCTTCGGCCTTGACCTTTTCTTCCTGCGCGGCGATCTCGGCGGCTTCCTTGGCGCGCTCCTTCGCCTGCTGGTTGGGAATGGCGATGCCGACGAACACGAGAAGCCCGCCCAGCGCCGCAAAGGGGAGAAACGGCAATCCCGGCACGACGCCGAGGATGAACAGCAGAAAGGCGGACATGAACAGCGCCGTCGGATAATTGCCGAGCTGCCCGAGAACCGCCTTTTCCGCCGATCCGCGCGTGCCGCCCTTGGCGACGAGCAGGCCGGCCGCGAGCGATATGATCAGCGCCGGGATCTGCGAGACAAGGCCGTCGCCGACCGAAAGCTTGGTGAAGATGTCGCCCGCGGCGGCGATGCTCAGGCCATGGCGCGTGACGCCGATGATGATGCCGCCGAAGATGTTCACGCCCAGAATGATGAGACTAGCGATCGCGTCGCCGCGCACGAATTTCGAGGCGCCGTCCATGGAGCCGAAGAACGAGCTCTCCTCTTCGAGTTCGCGCCGCCGGAACTGCGCCACCTTTTCGTCGATCAGGCCGGCGTTGAGATCGGCGTCGATCGCCATTTGCTTGCCGGGGATCGCGTCGAGGGTGAAACGTGCGCCAACTTCGGCGATGCGGGTCGCGCCCTTGGTGATGACGAGAAAGTTGATCGTCACCAGAATGAGAAACACGATGATTCCGATGACGAAGTCGCCGCCCATCACCAACCGGGCGAAACCGGCGATGATATAGCCGGCCGAGGTCGTGCCCTGCGCGCCATGCGAAAGAATGAGACGCGTGGTGGAGATGTTGAGCGCCAGACGCATGACCGTGGCGACCAGCAAAACCGTGGGAAAGGCGGAAAATTCCAGCGGCTTCTGAATCCACAGGGCCACCATCAGGATCAACACGGACAGCGCGATGGAAAACGCCAGACCGAAATCGATCAGGAACGCCGGCACCGGCAGGAAGAAAAGGCAGAGCACCAGGACGATGGCGACGGCGAAGCCGATATCCTTGCCCCCGTTGGGCACGGCGGCGGCAGGTGCGCTCGTGGCTGTCAGTGACACATCGACTCTCCGGGAAAACCTGAGGGTCACACTCGCGCGCGAGGCTTGCGCGGGTCTCCCTTCGCCGCGGCCGGACGCTAGCGAGTATATCCGTGCTCAATATGGGCGTAGACGTTCTGCGTAAAAATGCCGATATGCGAGCCGGTGAACGTCGCGGTCAGACTGAAGACGATAAAAACGACGATCAGTTTCGGCACGAAGGTCAGGGTCATTTCCTGCACCTGCGTCAATGCCTGGATCAGGGCGATGACAATGCCCACCGCCATCGCCGCCCCCACGACAGGGCCGGCGCCGACAACCACCATCCACATGGCGGCCTGAATCAGATCGAGGACGTCGCCTTCGGTCACTGGATGATCGCGCCGCTGGCGAGCGGGATCTTGTCGCCATTGGCCAAAACCGCCGTAGCCCCCGTCGACGACACCGAGACCGAAGTCACCTGTCCCGATTGCGTGCCGTCCGCCGAACTGATCGTCTGACCCACCAGCAATTCGGCCTGACTCAGCGACGAAGAGGTCAGCAGCGACTGCAGGTTGGTGTTGGTCTGCACCGCCTGCCCCACCTGCGAAACGGTCGCGAGCTGCGACACCATCTGCGCGGGATCCATCGGCTGCGAAGGGTCCTGGTTCTTGAGCTCGGCCATCAGCAGCGTCAGAAAGTCGTTGTAGCTGAGCTGATTTGTCGAGGCCGTCGCGGGCGTTGACGAAGTCGCCGCCGTCGAAGACGCAGTCGTTCCGGAAATTGCGGATACGGTCATTTCAGATGCCCTCAGGCCGCATGCGAAGCGGCATTGTCGCCTACGGGAAACATTTCGCGCTGCTCGACGGGATAAAGCGCCCGCAGCGTCTTCATGGCTTCAAAAAAGCGACCGCGGCCGACAAGTTCGGACACCGATTTCAGCCCGGAGCGGATCTCGGCGGTCTCGAAGGCCCCCATCGCCTTTTCGATCAGCGATTTGGCGAGTTGCGCCGTCGCCTTGGCCGAGGCCGGATCCATCAGCATGACCTGAATCACGAAATAGACCTGGCGCAAGGGCGTCGTCGCATCGCTCGCCTGGATGATATGGGTCTCGAGCAGAAACGTTGCGTCGTTGAGGAGTTCGATCGTCGCCTTCCGATCCGTACGAATGACGGCTCCATTGATGTAGATTTTTTCGCCGGCTCGCAACGTGATGTTCATGGGGTCCTCAATTCAGTCCGTCGCGGATGATTTCGTTGATCTCGATCAGCGGTCGCAGGTCCGACGAAGAGCCGGTCTGTATCCGATCGATTTCCCGATGGACCCAGATGCCGATCGAGATGATGCCGGCGCGCAGCCGCTCCGGCAGGGCGTTCTCCGGATTGCTGAGATCCTCGAGGAACACCGCCCACAGACGGCGCAGCTGATAGAGCGCATTGATGGTTTTCGCCCCGCTCGACCCTGCCTCCTGCGCCTCGCGCAAAAGCAGGATGACGCGATCCAGCGCCATCTTTTCCTGGGCGCGCATGGCCTTGGGCGATTCGTCGATGATATCGTTATAGGCGAATTCGAACATGACGTTTCCTGATCCCTATTAAGCGGGGAGATATTGCGCGAGGCTGAGCTTCTGCAGTTGCGCCGTCATCTGATAGGCGGTCTCGATCTGCGTCGTCAGGCTGCTGAGCTGCGTCGCGACCTGGCTGGCGTTGACGTTGTCCAGCGAACCGATCTGGTTCTTCAGCAACGACATCTGCGTGCTCATGTCGGCATTGGCCTGAGTGATCTGCGCCTGGGCGGCGCCCACCTGGCCTTCCGTCGTCGTCGTATCCGTTATGCCCTGGCTCAATAGCGATTGCGCCGCGGTGACAACCGCGCCCACGGCGCTGGAGCCCAGCTGCGAACCGCCGAAAACCGCGAGCATGGCGTAAGCCTGCGCCATCTCCTGGAACCCGGGCTGGTTCGCATTGGTGGATGTGTCGATCGTCAGGCCCGGAGCGACCTCCTGACTGGTGTTGGTCGAGGACGCCGACGACCAGTTGGCGCTCCAGTTGGCGCCGGTGAATTCCTGAGCGAAGGGACCGTTCAGGAACGACTGCATCTGCGAGGCCGTGACGCCGCTGGCGGCGGCCGAAGTCGGGCTGAAGCCGAACTGGGTCTGGAAGGCCTGCACAATCGCCGTCTGCGCTGGCGAGCTGCTCGAGACGTCTCCGATCGGAGCCTGCGACGAATTGATGCCGCCAAACACATATTGATCGCCCGAGGTGACGTTCAACGAGGCTGCGAAGCTCTGCAGCGCATCGTCCCCCGTATTGGCAAGGCTGAAATCGGCCGTCGAACCGGCCGACCATTGCACCAGACTTTGCAGCGTGGTCTGCGCCGTCGAACGCAGCGTGTCGATCGCCGTGGATGCCGTGGAAAGCGAACCCGAGGCGAGCGCATTGGCGGCGGTGAGCGTGCTCAGCAGGTCGTCCTGATTTCGCAGGGACAATTCATATCCCGACTGATCGCCCAGTTGCAGGCCCAGATCGGCATATTGCCCGGTCGACGCTTCCTCTTCGAGCGTCGTCAGTTGCGCCTGCGCCTGCTGCACGCCGGGCAGCATCGCCGTTCCGAGATAGGGTGTCGATACGGAGGAAACGGTCATGGCGTCACGCGGCGTTCAGCAAGGCGGAGAACATGCTGGTGACAGTCGACAGCAGCTTCGCCGAGGTCGTGTAGGAATTCTCGATGTTCAGCATGTTCGTCATCTCGGTGTCGAGGTTCACGCCGGTGGCGTTCGACAGCGCCGAGCTCGCCTGCGAGACCAGCGACGATTGATAGTTCGCTGCGTCCGAAGCTGAGCTGTTTTGCGCCTGAAGCCAGCTTACCGACTGGCTCGCATAATCCGACAAGCTGTCCGATGCGCCCAGACCCGCCGACGGGTCGAAGGACATCGTCGACTTCATCGCGCTCATCATCTGCTGGATGCGCCCGGTATAACTCGCCGATCCCGTGGTGTTATAGGTATAGGTGGCGCTGCCGGGGCTCGAGATGCCGCCGTCGCGCAACAGATTGAGATTGCCGCCCTGGGCCGGATCGACATTCGGATTGACTTCGATCTGGCTGGCCAGACCCGTGACGTCCGTGGCGGCCGGGACGCCCGTTGCGCCGACAAAGGTGAAGAGTCCCGGTTCGGGCGGCTGGGTCGGGTTGGCCGATTGATCCGTCTCCGCGAAGGCGGAGACAAGACCGCCCGCGATCTGATCGAGTTGCGATTGATATTGCGGCGCGATCTGGTCGCGCAGCTGGGCGTAACCCGCCAGCGCCCCGGACTGGATCGCCATCGGGGCGTTCGGCCCGGTGATCGGAATGCCGTCGACGGTGACCGCATTGCCCGACATGCCCGCCACCAGCGTCGCCGAAGGCGTGAAGGCGACCGTCTGCGGCGTGTCCTGGAACAAGGTGACGCCGCTGTCGGTGTAGATCGACATCGAGCCGTTGATGTTGGTGGTGGTCGAAATGCCGACCTGCTGCGACAGCTGGGTGAGGATCTGGTCGCGCTGATCTTCGGCCTGCGTCACGTCGGCGCCCGTCGCCGCTCCCGTCACCACCGCGTTGTTGGCCGACTGAAACTGCGTGAGAAGCGAATTGATCTTCGCCACGGAATTCGACATATCCGTATCCGCCTGCTCGCGGACCTGCTGCACGGCCTTCGAGCCGGCGTTGAGCGAAGATGTGAGGTCTTGCGCCGCCGTCAGCACGCCCTGCGCCGCCGATGTGCTGGCGGGCGTTGCGCCGTAGGTGGCCAGCGCGTTCTGTAGATTGGCCAACATGGCGGACGGCGAATTGCCGTTCTGCGTCGCGCCGCTCGCCGAACTGGCCGAGGCGCTGTCGTCGACGGTCTGCGCCAGCGTCGTAAGACCGGTGGAAATCGCGCTCTGGGCCGCCGACTCGGACGTCGAGGCGTTCAGCTGGTCGAGCAGCGCGGCATTGGCCTGCCGCGTGACCGAAATCACTTCCGAGCCGCCATAAGCGGTCGTGATCTGATTGGCGATGTCGCGGACATAGCCAGGCGTGTTCACATTCGCGATGTTGCGCGAGATGACGGCGGACTGGGCCGCCGTCGACGCGAAGGACGAATTGATGATCGCAAAGGCGGATGACATCGACATGGCTTATCTCATCGGAGGCGCGCGAGATCAGGCGTGCAGGTTGTTCAGGGTGTCGAAGAGGTTTGCGCCCGTCTGGAAGACCTTCGAGTTGGCCTCGTAGGCGCTTTGGGCCTGAATCATGTTGGTCAGTTCGGCGGCCAGATCGACCGTCGAGCTTTCCAGCGACGAGTCGTTGATCGTTCCGAGGCCGCCACTGTCGGCGTTGTTGACCTGAAGGTTTCCGGAGGCGTAATTCGTGCTGTAGGCGCCGCCGATCAGCGATGTCAGATTGTCCGGGCTGGGCACATTCGCGAGGGGAATGACGAAGGCGTTGACGGAAGATCCATTGTTGTACTGAAAGGACATCACGCCGGACGGCGAGATGGAGAAACCGCTCATGGTGCCCGGCGCGTTTCCATTGATCGTGGCGGAGGTGACGCCAAATGCGCTGGCGAGCTGCGTCGTCTGACTGAGATCGAGGCTGAGCGTCTGGCCGCCGGGGATCGGGATCGACATGGGCGATCCCGCGGTCAGCGCGCCAGTGGTGCTGCTGAAAGTGAGGGTCGTGGTGGCGAGGGCGCCGCCGGCATAGGGAAATCCGGTGCCCGCAGTGGCGGCGGAATTATCGAAGGCGTCCACCTCCCACTGCCCGCCGCCGAGATTCGAAAGATAAAGGTTGATGGTGTGCGCGCCGCCGAGATTGTCATAGGCCGTCAGTGTGGTCTCGTCGGTGTATTGCGCGCCCACCGCGTTGGTGGACGGCAGATTGGCCGCGGCGACCACGCTCGCTGTCGAGGGAAGATTGGCGACGATCTTGGCGGTGGACGAGGGCGTCGCGGTGGCGGCGGCGCCCTGCACGTTCACTTTGCTGAGACCGGAAATCGAATTGATCGTCGCCGTGCCGCTGGTGTTTTCGGTATTCGCGCCCATGAGAAAATAGCCCGCGGAATTCACCAGATTGCCTTGGGCGTCAGGCACGAACGATCCGTTTCGTGTAAGGTAAATCGATCCGCTGGCGTCGGAAACGACGAAGAACCCGGCGCCCTGAACCGCGAGATTGGAAACGGTCTGCGTCGATTCCACTGCGCCTTGCAGGTTGTTCAGCGAGATCATGTTCGTCGACACGCCCGCCACCTGCGGCGTCGAGCCCGGCGAGGAATCCACGAGGGAAGAGAATTCCGTCTCCACATTCTTGAAGCCGGTGGTGTTCGCGTTGGCGACGTTCTGGGAAATCGTCGACAGCCAGTTGTTGTCGGCGAGCATGCCGGAAACAGAGGTGTTGAAAACGCTCATCGTGGAATGTCCCCTACTCTATGTTACAAACTAGACGTCTAAGCTTGCGCGGACCTAACCGGCGTCCGCAGCATTTGTTTCAAATCAGGCGACGGATCGCACGAGTGATCCGATCAGCAGGTTCCAGCCGTCAATCATGACGAAAAACAGCAACTTGGCCGGCAAGGAGAGGACCGTCGGCGGCAGCATCATCATGCCCATCGACATCGTCAGCGTCGCCACGATCATGTCGATGACGAGGAACGGCAGCACGATCATGAAGCCGATCTCGAAGCCGCGCCGCAGCTCGGAAATCATGAAGGCCGGAATCAGGATTCGCAGATCGACATTGGCCCGATCTTTGGTCTCGAATTCATGTTTCGAGAGATCCTCGAACAGCGCGATGTCCTTTTCGCGCACCTGGGCGAGCATGAAATCACGAAAGGGACTTGTGATCTCCGTAAAGGCCTGTTCCTGGGTGATGGTGTTGTCGAGCATCGGCTTGACGCCGTTCCGCCACGCCTTGTCGAAAGTCGGCGACATCACGAACAGCGTCATGAACAGGGCCAGGCTCGTCAGCACCATATTGGCCGGCGTGCTCTGCAGACCGAGGCCGGAGCGCAGGAACGAGAGCGCGACGATGAAGCGGGTGAAGCTGGTGACCATGATCAACAGACCGGGCGCCACGGAGAGCACGGTGAGGATCGCCACCATCTGCAGAATGCGCGCGGTGGCGGAGACCCCGCCGTTGGGAATGAGCGCGCCGAGGTCCACGGTCTGCGCCTGCGCCGCCGCGATCGAAGCCGCGATCAGCGCCGCCGCCAGGGCTGCAACGACGGCGGTTCGGGCGCGGGTCATTGCAACACCAGCGTCTTTAAAATCATTTCCGTCACCTTGCCGCCGGAGCGTATGACCGCGCGATCCGTCAGATCCTGACGAATATTTTGCAGCCCGATCGGCCCCTCGAGTTGATTTACGGATATGGTGCGGAGATAGGCGAGTTCGTCGGTGGCGATCTCGGCGGCCATGACCTCGGGGTGCGGCGCCGACTTGCAGTCGAAGACGATCGCCGCCTCGACGCGTATCCACACATCGCTCGGGGCGCCGAGGTTGGTGACGATCGGCGGCAGATCGATCAGACTGAGGGTCGTCGGGCAATTCGGCGTGCCGCCCTTGCCCTCGCCGCCGCCCTTGCCTTCGCCCTTGCCCTCGCCGCCCGCCTTCTCCGACGTCGCGGGCGCGGCCGGCGTCCCGGCGGGCGCGCCCGTCTTGGGCATGGTCAACATCGACAACAGCGCGCCGGCGCCGCCCGCGATGACGCTCACCAGCACGATCTCGATCAGCAGGCTCTTGAGCGAAAAGCCGCCGGCCTTCGCGTTTCCCTCGGCTGTTGCGTCTGCTGCGGCCATGCCGTCGGCGTCCTCCGGTCGATCAGAAAGGCTTCAGATAATCGTAGACCTGCTGGCCCCAGGCAGGTTGTTGCACCTCGGTCAGGCGCCCGCGCCCGCCATAGGAGATGCGGGCCTCGGCGACGCGGTCGTAGTTGATGGTGTTGTTGCGCGAAATGTCGGCGGGATGGACGATGCCCGCCACCGTGACCTGGCGCATTTCGAAGTTGACGCGCACTTCCTGCGAGCCGCGCACCATCAGATTTCCGTTCGGCAGGATGCGCGTGACAACCGCCGGAACCGAGACCTGAATCTGCTCCGACCGATCGATGTTCCCCTGTCCCTGGGCGGACGAGGTCGAACTGGTGTCGGTGTTCAACTTGCCGGGAGAACCGCCGCCGCCGGCCGCGCCCGCCGTGGGCGGCGAAAACAGGAAGTCCATGCTGAAGCCGGTCTTCGAGGTCGTAGAACGATCGGAGGAATTGCCGAACGTCGCCTTGTCGTTGATCGCGATGACCACGGTGACGATGTCGCCGATGTGGGAGATCCGTTGATCGGTGTACAGATTTTCCGAGTGCGTATTGGTGCGGCCCCACTGCAACGGCAACGGCGCCTCGCTGTCCGGCGGTTGCGCGCCTTCGGACGGCGTCAGCCCGGCGCCGATGGGCGACAGCGTCGGGGCCCGCATCATGTCGGTGGGCAATTGCGGCGCGCATCCGGCGAGGCCGAGCGCCGCCAGCAGGACGGCGCTGCGCGGGAACGGGGATCTGGGACTCATGTCTTTTTCTCGTCGGCGTTGGCGCCCGACATCAGCGTGGTGAGACGACCCGCCTTGTCGGCGTCCATCTCGGCCAGGATGGCGCTGGCCGCTTGCGGCTTGAGCTTCGAGAGAATCGAAGCGGCGAGTTGATCGTCCATCGTCGCCATCTGACCTGCGGCCGCGTCGGCGGCCATTTTGGAATAGATCTGCACGATGTCCTCGCTGGCGGACTTCATCATCTCGTCGCGTTTGCTGACCCACTCGCGGGCGGCGTCCTCGCGCTTTTTCAGTTCGTCGATTTCCGTTTTCACGCGCGCCTCGAGTTCGGCGAGGCGGCGCGACTGATATTCCATGCGCGCCTCGGCGGCGCTGGGCTCCACATTCGCGCAATAACGCGCGAGTTCGGGGTCGACGTGTTCGACCGGCGAGAGCGCGGGCGCGGCCATGGCGGCGGCGGCATGCGGCGCCGGCGCGCCGGCAGGGCCCGGCGCCATCGCGGGCGCTCCGGCCCCCGGCGGCGGCGGCGCGACCCCCGGCGGGGGCGGCGGCGGCGGTTTGGCGCTCTCCTGGGCGAACGCCGTCCCTCCCCCGAAGGCGAGCGCAAGCGCAAGAACCCAGTACCAGCGGCGCTTTGTCATCGGCATGACGACCAGGGGATGAGCGGATTTCATCGCGGCGAACTTGGCGCGTCCGGCTTGCGTCGGGCTGACCCGCTATTGCACCACAAGGTCGGCCTGCAACGCCCCGGCGGATTTGATCGCCTGAAGAATCGCGATGATGCCGCTCGGCTTGACGCCCAGCCGGTTGAGGCCCGCCACGAGCGCCCTCAGGCTCGCGCCGCTGATCATCGCGACCTGGCCGCCGTCCTGGTTGACCGCAATCTGCGTGCGCGGCGTCGTGGTCGTCTTGCCTTGCGAGAACGGCGCGGGCTGTGAAACATCCGGCGTTTCGCTGATCTTCACGTTCAGGGTGCCGTGCGTCACGGCGACGGTCGAAATCTGCACGTCCTGCCCGATCACGACCGTGCCGGTGCGCGCGTCGACCACGACGCGCGCGGCCGTGTCCGGTTCGATCAACAGCTCGCCGATTTCCGCCATGAGCCGCGTCTGGCTCACGCCCGGCGGTCGAAACAGCTCCACCGATCTCTTGTCGCGCTCGAAGGCGATGGCGCGATGGAAACGGGCGTTGGCATATTGGTTGATCGCATCGATGATCCGCACGGCGGTGGCGTCGTCGGGATTGCGCAGCTCGAGAAACATTCGCAATTCCTCGACCGGCTGGGGCGAGGGAATTTCGACGATGGCGCCGTTGGCGATGCGGCCGGCCGTCGGCACGCCCTGCGTGACGGTCTCCGCCTGGCCCTGCGATTCGAAACCCGTGACCGAGACCGCGCCCTGCGCGCTCGCGAAGACCTGGCCGTCGGGGCCGGTGAGCTGGGTGAGAACCAGCGTTCCGCCCATCAGCGAGGTCGCGTCGCCGAGCGCCGAGACGGTGACGTCCAGTCGCTGGCCTGCTTCCATGCCGCCGGGGAAATCGGCGGTGACGATGACAGCGGCGACGTTACGGTTGCGCAGCGAACTGCCGCGCGCATTGATGCCGAGACGATCGAGCATGGACTGGATCGACTGCTCGGTGAACGGAATGTTGCGCAGCGTGTCGCCCGAACCGGCCAGACCGATCACGAGGCCATAGCCGATCAACTGAAAATCGCGCTGGCCGCGCAGCGAGGTGACATCCTTGATACGCACGGCGGCGCCGGCCGCGCCAGCGAACAGAACCAGCGCGAGTGTGAGAAGCAACGCGCGCATCAGCCCCCGCTGACCAGCACGGTGCCGTCGCGCTGCACGCGACCTGTCACAACCACGCCGCTGTCGACGTTACGAATTCGAACCGTGTCGCCGATGCCGCCGTCCATCAGCGCGGAACCGGTGGCGGCGATCGTCAGGCCGCCGTCGACATACATCATGCGAACTTCCGCGCCGTTGATCACGAGGCGCGGGTTGTCGAGGCCGCCCAGCGGGATCGGCAGACCGGGCAACAGGGTGCGACGCGACATCTTGCCGATGACCTCGTCGCGATTGAGCGCGTAAAAGCTGCCGCCGCCGGCCTGCGCGGCCGGAATTTCCTGGAGCGCCTCGGCGCGAATGATGTCGCCGGGATAGATCACGGCGCGCGGCGCCGGTATCGTGTCGCCCTGGGCGCGTGCGCCGCCGCCGGCCAAGGCGATCAGCGCGAGCGCGCTGCAGGCTGTCCGAAACGATTCCATGAGGCTTCGCGGGATGTTCAACATTGCGGACCTGCGTCAGCTCCTCAGGTTCGAGATCGTGCCGGACATCTGGTCTGCGGCCTGAATAACCTTCGAGTTCATCTCATAGGCGCGCTGCGCCGAAATGAGGTTGGTGATTTCCGAAACGGGATCGACGTTCGAGGCTTCGACATAGCCCTGCTGGATGAGACCGAAAGACGTGTCGCCGGGCACGCCGACATTTGCGGTTCCCGAGGCCGCCGTGGCCTGGAACAGATTGCTGCCGAGCGCATTCAATCCGGCCGGATTG
>Ga0316217_10004899_pt1 | contig 14168 bp, 13 predicted proteins | sample 1anoAmetaG_FD_203633 | JGI IMG/M metagenome (GOLD analysis project Ga0316217, IMG submission 203633) | Freshwater microbial communities from Trout Bog Lake, Wisconsin, USA - 1anoA | ecosystem: Environmental > Aquatic > Freshwater > Lake > Hypolimnion/Profundal zone | place: USA: Wisconsin... | reverse complement strand
CGGCTGCCGGTTTCCGCATGCTGGCCGGAAAGCGGAAGGCAGGATAGCTTTAGGGTATGCAGCCTGCCTATGACGCCGATTCCGTCACCGCTCCGGGGATCCTCTCCCGGCTGGCAGCCATCGGCTATTCCGAGGCCGGCGTGCGGGACCGGCTCGGACTGGAGGATATCAACGACTTCCAGATGAAGGCCCTGCCCATCTACCGGGCGGAGCTGGGGCCGCGGGATCCCCTGGCCGCCGCCATCGAGCTGTTCCTGCTGGAAGGCGGACTGCAGGCCGGCGAACTGGACCGGCTGCTCGCGCCGGAACACCAGGAGACCCTGGTCCGCGCCGGCATCCTGGCCAGGGACGGGGCTGCGGTCCGGGCCCTGGCTTCGCTCTACCCGGTGGGCCGGGACCTGGTGTTCTCCGACCACGCCTGGCCGCAGCTGGTCTCCGGCCGCGCCGCCGTGCCCCACGACCAGGTGATGTACGTGGGCACCGACAGCCGCTGGCTGGCCCGGGCCACGGTGCGCAGGCCGGTGGCGGCCGCCCTGGACCTGTGCTGCGGGTCGGGCGTGCACGCGCTGCTGGCCGCGGCCCACGCGGACCGGGCCACGGCGGTGGACATCAATCCGCGTGCGGTCCGCTGCACCGCCTGCAACGCCCGGATCGCCGGCCTGGCGAACGTGGAGGCCCTCCAGGGCGACCTCTACGCCCCGGTCGGGGACCGCCGGTTCGGGCTCATCACCGCCAACCCGCCGTTCGTGCCCGCGCCCGCCCAGGAAGTGGGCTACCGGGACGGAGGCCCCAGCGGCGAGGAGGTCCAGCGGCGGATCGTGGCGGGCCTGCCCGCCCACTTGGCGCCGGGGGGCATCGCCCAGATCGTCACCGAACTGGGGGAGCGGGACGGGGAGCCGCTGGAGGCGCGTCTGCGCCGCTGGCTGGGGGACGCCCCCATGGCCATCCACGTGCTCCGCCTGCGCACCCACTCCGCCCGGGCCTACGCCCTCGGCCACGCCGACGGCGAGGACCAGGACGCGCTGCTGGCGTCGGTGGCGGACTGGGCCGGCAACCTCAGGCGCCAGGGCTACGACCGCATCGCTTCCGTGCTGCTGGCCTTCCAGTGGAGCGGGGCGCCCTGGTCCCGGGAGGACCACGGCCAGCCGCCCCGGCGGGAAGCCGGGGCCGAGGTGGAGGCGATCTTCCAGGCGGAGCGCCTGGCCCGGGACCCCGCCCTGACCGCCCGGCTGAAGTCCGGCCGGGTCGCCCGCACCGGCCCGGTGGCCCTGCTGGATGCCAGCGCCCTGGGGGGAACGGCGCCCCCCACCGCCCAGGCCCGCCTGGCCGGCCAGGCCATGCCGGTGGACCACGACCTGCCGCCCATGGAACGGGATCTGCTCGGCTGCCTGGAACATCCGGCGGCCACGGCGGACCTGCTGGCGGTCGCCGCCAGGACCTCCGTGCCGGAAACGGCCGTGCTGGAGGCGCTGGTGGCCCTGGTGCGCAAAGGTTTCATCCGGCCGCTGGACTGACAGCCTTCCCCGTGCTCCGGACCGGAGGCGATCAGTCCGGCGCCGTTCCAGGCGCTCCTGGAGGAGCGGCGCTGAAGCCGGCGAGGATCTTCCGGGCGGCGGCGCGCCTGCGCTCCCGCCGGGCCCGGTCGGCGAGGATGATCGCTTCCAGCTCCCGGAACGCCTGGTCGACGGTATGGTTCACCACCAGGTAGTCGTATTCGCCGAAATGGGCGCACTCGCGCCCGGCCTGGGCCAGCCGGGCGGCCGCCTGCGCCGTGCTCTCGGTGCCGCGGCCGCGCAGCCGGCGGGCCAGCTCCGGCGCCGAAGGGGGCAGCATGAACACCGTCACCGCCCCGGGCATGGTCTGGCGCACGGTCCGGGCCCCTGCGGTGTCCAGATCCAGCAGCAGGTCCCGGCCCGCGGCCCGCTGGCGCGCCAACGCTTCCCGGCTGAGGCCGTAGCGCCGGCCGTAGACCTCGGCCCATTCCTGGAACTGGCCGCGGGCCAGCATGGCGTTGAAGCGGGCGTCGTCCACGAAGAAGTAGTCCACCCCGTCGCGCTCCCCGGGCCGGGGAGCCCGGGTGGTGTGGGAGACGCCGAACGCCAGCCCAGGCACCCGCTGGAGCAGCTGTTTGACCAGGGTGGATTTGCCGGTGCCGGACGGGGCCGAGAGGACGAACACGGTGCCGGCCGGTTCCGGCTCGGCGGCCAAACCGGCCGGGGAGCCCCAGAGCGCCACGGCGGCCAGCGCCGCCACCAAGGTTGTTCTGCACCCGGCCCGTCCCATGCCTCCAGGTGCGGCAAGCCGGCCTGAGGGTTCCTTTGCGGTAGAGTAGATGTCTTTCCCTATGGAACGCCCATGCCCAAGACCAGCGGACGCCTGAGCCACTTCACCGAATCGGTCATCCGCCGGATGACCCGGGTCGCCAACCAGTTCGGGGCGGTCAACCTGTCCCAGGGGTTCCCGGACTTCGCCCCCCCGCCGGCGCTGCTCCAGGCGGCGGAACGGGCCGCCCGGGAAGGGCCGCACCAGTACGCGATCACCTGGGGCGCCGCCAACTTCCGCGCCGCGCTCGCCCGCAAGCAGTCCCGCTTCACCGGCCTGGCCATCGATCCGGACGCCCATATCGTGGTCACCTGCGGCAGCACCGAGGCGATGATGGCGGCCATGATGACCGCCTGCAACCCGGGCGACCGGGTCATCATCTTTTCGCCGTTCTACGAGAACTACGTGGCCGATACCATCCTGTCCGGGGCCGAGCCGATCTACGTGCCCCTGCGCCCGCCGGATTTCGGCTTCGACCCCGACGAACTGCGGCGGGCCTTCGCCCTGAAGCCCAAGGCGCTGATCCTCTGCAACCCTTCCAACCCCTCGGGCAAGGTGTTCACCCGGGAGGAACTGAGCTTCATCGCCGGGCTGGCGGAGGAGCACGATATCTTCGTCATCACCGACGAGGTCTACGAGCACATCCTGTTCCCGCCCCACGAGCACACCTGTTTCGCGGCCCTGCCGGGCATGTTCGAGCGGACCATCACCTGCGGCTCGCTGTCCAAGACGTACTCCATCACCGGCTGGCGCCTGGGCTACCTGATCGGCCCGGAACCGGTCATCAGCGACGCCCGCAAGGTCCACGACTTCCTCACCGTGGGCGCCCCGGCGCCGCTGCAGGAGGCCGCGGTCACCGCGCTGGGCTTCCCGGACAGCTACTACCAGGAGCTGCAGGCGCTCTACGGGGAGAAGCGCAGCTGCCTGCTGGGCTACCTGGACCAGGCCGGGCTCAGCTACACCCGGCCCCAGGGCGCCTACTACGTGCTGGTGGACATCCGGGAATTCGGCTGGGAGGACGACGTGCTGTTCGCCGAGTGGCTGGCCCGGGAGGTGGGGGTGGCCGGCGTGCCGGGCTCCAGCTTCTTCCGGGAGCCGGTCAACCACCTGATCCGGTTCCACTTCGCCAAGCGCACGGAAACCCTGGCCGCCGCCGGGGAGCGGCTGCTGAAGCTGCGGGAAAAAGCCGCCGGCTTTCGGTAAACTGGAGCCATGAACCCATCTGCACCTGCCTCCAGCCCAGCCGTGCTTGTCACCGGCGCATCCCGCGGCATCGGCCGCGCCATCGCCGTGCAGCTCGCCCGGCGCGGCTGCCGGGTGGCGGTGCACTACCGGGACAACCGGGCGGCCGCGGAAGCCGTGGTGGCGGAACTGGAAGGCGCCGGCCACCAGGCGTTCGCGGCCGACCTGGCCGATCCCGGGGCGGTGGCCCGGCTGTGGGACGAGGTGACGGCGGCCCTGGGGCCGATCGCGGTGGTGGTGAACAACGCCGGCATCTTCGAAGCGCATCCGCCGCTGGCCACGGATTTCGCCGGCTGGCACCAGGCCTGGCGGCGCACCCTCGACACCAACCTGATCGGCCCGGCCAACCTCTGCCACCGCGCCGGCAACGCCATGGCCGCCGCCGGCGGCGGCCGGGTGGTGAACATCTCCTCCCGCGGAGCGTTCCGGGGCGAACCGGACGCTCCCGCCTACGGCGCCAGCAAGGCCGGCCTCAACGCCCTCAGCCAGTCGCTGGCCCTGGCCCTGGCCGGCAAGCGGGTCTACAGCTTCGTGGTGGCCCCGGGCTGGGTCGCCACCGACATGGCTTCGGCGCACCTGGCCGGACCGCAGGGCGCCGGGATCCTCGCCCAGCATCCGCTCGGCCGGGTGGCGGCCCCCGAGGAGGTGGCCGCCGCCGCCGTGTTCTGCGCCCTGGACGCGCCGCCGGCCATGACCGGCTGCGTCATCGATGTGAACGGAGCTTCCTACCTGAGGACCTAGCCCTATGAGCGAAGAGAAGGAGCCCTGGCTGAACTACCTGGCCCTGACCACGGTGGTGGTGGCGGTCTGCGCGACCCTGGCCACGTTCAAGGGCGGCGGCTATTCCACCCGGCAGATGCTGTCCCAGACCCAGGCCTCGGACCAGTGGGCCTACTACCAGGCCAAGAGCGTCAAGTCCGACCTCTACGCCCTGGCCAAGGCCGACGCCGAACTGGGGCTGCAGACACTGCCCGCCGCCGCCGCGAAGCCGGTGGCCGAGGCCTACGCCAGGAGGATCGCCGACGCCGCCGCCCGGGTCGCCAAGTACGAACAGGAGAAGACGCAGATCATGGCCGCCGCCAAGGCCCTGGAGCAGGCCCGGGACGCCGCCCAGAAGCACGGCGGCTTCTTCGGCATCGCCGTCATCTTCCTGCAGATCTCCATCCTGCTTTCCAGCATCGCCGCCCTGCTGAAGAAGAAGCCGGTGTGGTTCCTGGGCCTGGCGGTGGGCGCGACCGGCATCCTCTACTTCCTGAACGGGTTCTTCCTGTTCTTCTGAGCGGCCGGATCAGCTGGCCGGGTCGATCGGCGCTGACGGCAGGAGGGCGTTGAAGGCGGAATTGATCTGGCGCTCCAGGCGCAGGGTCAGTTCGGCCGCTTCCATGGGCCGGCCCATGAGGTAGCCCTGGAAGCCGGGGCAGCCCATCGCGGCGAGCGAGGCCCTCTGCTCGACCGTCTCCACCCCTTCGGCCACCACCCGCATGCCCATGTCCCGGCCCAGGTTGAGAATGGTCTGGACGATCGGCATGGAGGAGATGATCCCGGGCTGGCTGGGGAACATGCCGCGGACGAAGGTCTGGTCGATCTTCAGGGTGTCGATGGGCAGGTGGTGCAGGTAGCTGAGCGAGGAGTAGCCGGTGCCGAAGTCGTCGATCCCGAAGTGCACGCCCAGGGCCTTGAGGTCATGGAGGATGTTCTGGCTGGTCTTGGCGTTCTTGAGCAGGGTGCTTTCGGTGATCTCCAGTTCCAGGCAGGCCGGGGACAGCTTGGATTCCCGCAGGATGCGGGCGACGAAATCCACCAGCCGCGGGTGGGTGAGCTGGATGGGCGAGACGTTCACCGCCAGCTTCACCGGGCGCGGGCTCATGGCCTGCCAGATGGCGGCCTGGCGGCAGGCGGTGGCCAGGGTCCACTCGCCCATGGCGTGGATGAACTGGTTCTCCTCGGCCAGCGGCACGAACTTGGAGGGCGGCACCGCGCCCAGGACCGGGTGCTCCCAGCGCAGCAGGGCCTCCATGCCGACGATCAGGCCGTCAGCGGTGGTCTGCGGCTGGTAGAACACCTGCATCTCGTTCTTCAGGATGGCCTGGCCCAGGTAGGCCTCCATCTGCTGCCGCTCGAACGAGGCCTCGCTGAGGGTCAGGGTGGTGCACTGGATGGTGTTGCCGCCGCTGCCCTTGGCCCGGTTGGTGGCGTTCTCGGCCTCCTTCTGCAGGGTGGGCGCGTCGTCCCCGTCCTGGGGCGAGATGCTGATGCCGATGCTGGCGGTGAGCCGCACCTCGCGCTGGCCGATCCGGTAGGGGATCCGGATGGCGTCGAGCATGGCCTGGGCCAGCCGCAGGGGCTCCTGGGGGTCCTGCACATCCGGCAGCAGCACGGCGAACTGGTCCGACCCCACCCGGGCCAGGGTGTCCCCCGCCGCCAGCAGCACCATCATCCGCCGGGTGAGCTGCAGGCAGAGCTCGTCCGCGCCGGCGAACGCCAGGGCCTGGTTGATCGCCTTGAACCGGTCCAGCTCGACGAACAGGATGGAAACCATGTTCCCTTGCTTGCGTGCGCGCAGGATCGCCTGGCCGGTGCGATCGGACAGCCGCATGCGGTTGGGCAGCCCGGTGAGCGGATCCTGGTCCCGGAGCACCTCCAGCTGGGCCTTGAGCTGGGCCAGCTCGGCCCGGGCCTTGGTCAGCTCATCCAGAAGATCGAGGCCCCGCACCGGTGGCTGGGGGTCTTCCGGGTTGTGGGGAAGCTGAAGCACGCCATGAACTCCTGAGGGGGTTGCCTGCGGTGAAGCCTATTGGGAATCTGTGTTTTCGTTACGCCCTAGTTTCTCCGTTCTGAATCTTCAATGCGAAACAAATAAATCGGGCTCATGGGGTTCGGCGCTGCGGGAACAGCGCGGCGGGACGGCCTTTTCCAACCCGGCCAGCCAGGCCAGCAGGGTCTTCCTCAGCCAGGGCCGGTGCCGGGTGAAACTGTGGTTGGCCTCCGGGTGGACGATCAGCTGCCGCGGCTCCCCCGCCCGTTCGTAGAGCTCCCGGCCCTGGGCCACGGGCACGATCTCGTCATCGCCGGCGTGGATGACCAGCAGCGGCCGCGGGGTGATCCGCGCGGCCAACCGCGAAGCGGACTGGCCGGCGTCCAGGGCGCGCCATTGTTCAATGAAAGATTCAGCAGTAATGCCCTGGAGGAAGTCCGTGATCTCCCGTGCGGTCTGCGGGTCCGCGAAGGGCAGGGCGCCCGGGTCGGCGGCGGCGCACACCGCGGCCACGGCCTTCACCCGCGGATCCCAGGCTGCCTCCCGCACCGCCGCCCAGCCGCCCATGCTGTGGCCGATCAGCACCAGCCGGTCCGGGTCCACCTGGGGGTGCCGGCCGGAACTCAGCTCGTCCACCGCGGCGCGCACATCCGCCACCAGGGTCTGGACGCCGTAGGGGCCGCCGCTGCCGCCGCAGCCCCGGTAGTGGAAGATCAGGCAGTTCCAGCCGCGGTCGCGCAGGGCGAGGGCGATATCGTGGTTCAGCTCGATCCCCGGCAGACCGTGGAGCAGCACCGCCGTTGGTTTCGGCTGGTCGCCCCAGGCCAGGAACAAGGTCCCGAGCAGACGGAAGCCGCCGCTGTGGATCAGGATCCCTTTCTGGCCGACATGAGGCATGAATTATTTTAACGCAAACGGCCCCTTCCGGGGCCGCCTGGAATTCCGGGGTCCGTTCAGGCCTGGGTGAGGCCGGCGTCCAGCGCTTCGAGGATATCGTCGATGTGCTCGATGCCGATGGACAGCCGCACCAGGTCCGGGGTGAGGCCGCCGTCGATCTGCTGCTGCTCGGTGAGCTGGGAGTGGGTGGTGCTGGCCGGGTGGATGATCAGGCTCTTGGCGTCACCGACATTGGCCAGGTGGGAGAACAGCGGGATGCCGTCGATCAGCCGCACCCCGGCCGCGGCCCCGCCCTTGATGCCGAACACCACCATGCCGCCGAAACCGCCCTTGAGGTACTTCTTCGCCAGGGCGTGGGAGGGATCGTCCGGCAGCCCCGGGTAGCGGACCCAGGCGACCTTCGGGTGCCGTTCCAGATGCCTGGCCACCGCCAGGGCGTTCTCGCTGTGCCTGGCCATGCGCAGGGGCAGGGTCTCGATGCCCTGCAGGAACAGCCAGGCGTTGTCGGGCGAGATCGCCGCGCCGAGGTTGCGCAGCGGCACGGTGCGGGCGCGCAGGATGAAGGCGATGGGCGCCAGGGACTCCGGCAGGTCCAGGGCCCAGCGCAGCCCGTGGTAGTTGGGGTCGGGGGCGGTGAACAGCGGGTGCCTGCCGCCCTTCCAGTCGAAGTTTCCGGCGTCGGTGATGATGCCGCCGATGCCCGTGCCATGCCCGCCGATCCACTTGGTGAGCGAGTTGATCACGATGTCCGCCCCGTGGCGGATGGTCTGCAGCAGGCTGGGGGTGGAGAAGGTGGCGTCGACGATGAGCGGCAGGCCGTTGCGGTGGGCCACTTCGGCGATCTTCTCGATGTCCACCACGTCCAGCAGCGGGTTGCCGATGCTCTCGATGAAGATGGCCCGGGTCTTTCCGGTGATGGCCGCCTGGAAGTTCTCGGGATCCTTCGGATCCACGAACACGCCCTTGATGCCCAGCTGCGGCAGGATGGCGTCGAACATGGTGTAGGTGCCGCCGTAGAGGTTGTTGGCGCTGACGATCTCATCGCCGGCCTGGGCCAGGGTGATGACCGCGTAGAAGATCGCCGAGGTGCCCGAAGCCAGGGCCAGGGAGGCGGCGCCGCCCTCCAGCAGCGAGATGCGCTGTTCCAGTACGTCCTGGGTGGGGTTGCCGATGCGGGTGTAGATGTTGCCGAGTTCCTTGAGGGCGAACAGGTTGGCGGCCTGCTCGGTGCTCTTGAAGACGTAGGAGCTGGTGCGGTGGATGGGGACGGCGAGGCTGCGGGTGGTGGGATCCGGCGTCTGGCCGCCGTGCAGGGCGAGGGTCTCGGGGCGGTAGGAACTGGTCATGGATGTCTCCTGGGGCGCGGGCGGTGCGGGTGTCTCAGCATAGATATGATTTGGCGTTCAACCTAGTCAGCTTCGACAGGTGCGGTCGCCGTCGGACCCGCGCAGGCGCAGCTGGACCAGCTGCCTGTGCGGCTGGCGGGTGGCCCGGTGCTGCTTCAAGCCCATGGATGGCTCCCTGGATCGGCTGGCGGGCCATGCGCCCACGATGAAAAAACACAATTCTTACTGACAAAATAAGATTACAAATCCTTTCCGGCCGGGTCAATGAATTTCGCAATGAACGGTGTTTCGGGTCCCTGCTATTCGTAGCGCAGGGCTTCGATCACGTCCAGGCGCGCGGCCTTCAGGGCGGGCAGGAAGCCGGCGGCGATGCCGACCAGGGCGCTGAAGCCCAGGCCCAGGGCCACGGCCCAGGACTGCATCAGCGCGGGAATGGCGGTGCTCCAGCGCAGGACGCCCAGGCTGGCCGCCGCCAGGGCGATCCCCAGCCCGCCGCCGATGACCGAGATGACCACCGCCTCGGTGAGGAACTGCATGAGCACGGTCCGGCGCTGGGCCCCCAGAGCGCGGCGGATGCCGATCTCCCGGGTGCGCTCGGTGACGGTCACCAGCATGATGTTGGAGATGCCGATCCCGCCCACCACCAGCGAGATGCCGGCGGCCATGGCCAGGAACAGGGTCAGCGTGTCCGCCTGCCGGGTCATCATCTTCACGAGGTCGTCCTGCTTGCGGATGGTGAAGGGCGATTCGTCTCCGTCCGGCACGTGCAGCCGCTGGCGCAGGAGGGCGGTGATCTCGGTCTCCGCCTGCTGGGCCCGGCCTTCCCGGGCGCTCGCCAGCAGGTTCTGGATGTGGTCCTGGCCCATGAGCTTGCGCATCACGGTGGTGTAGGGGGCGATGACCGTGTCGTCCTGGTCGCCCATCATGCCGGCGCCCTTGGACTCGAGCACGCCGATGATCTCGAAGGGCAGCTTGCCGATGCGGATGGTCTGGCCCACGGGGTCGCCGCCGCCGGGGAACAGGTTCTTCACCACCGTCGAGCCCGCCAGGCAGACCTTGGCCTGGCCTCTGACTTCGCCGCGGGTGAACCCGCGGCCGTCGCGCAGGCTCCAGCCCTGGATCCGGGCGAACCCTTCGCCGGAACCCTGGATGCTGGTGAAGGCGTTGCTGTTCTGCCAGGCCACCGGCTGGGCGGTGCGCACCTGGGGGGTGGCGGCCAGCACGCTGTCCGGGCTCAGTTCCTGCTCGATGAGGTCGGCGTCTTCCGCCTTGAGCACCTGGACCGCGCCCACGGCCATCGGCCCCATCCGGCTGTTGGCGGCGCTGCCGCCGTTGAAGACGATCAGGGTGTTGGCCCCCATGCTCTGGATGACGGCCAGCGTGGCCTGCTTGGACCCGGTGCCGATGCCGATCATCACGATCACCGAGCCCACCCCGATGATGATCCCCAGCATGGTCAGGGCCGCCCGGGACAGGTTCCGGGCCAGGGAGGCCAGGGCCATGAGGACGCAGTCGCGGATGCCCATCAGCGCGGGGGCGGCCCGCCCGGGGCCGCCAGGGGCGAAGCGGCCGCCTGGGCCGTGCGGGCGGCGTCCATCCCGGTGAGGACCTGCAGGCCTTCCCGCAGGCCCGGCCCCGACACTTCGGAGAAGCGCGCTCCGGCGATGCCCACGGTCACCGGGACGGCCATGGGCGCGCCGTCCTTGAGGACCCAGACCCGGTCGCCCCCGGGCGCGTCCGCCCGTCCCGGGTTGAAGCGCAGGGCCAGGTTGGGCACCCGCAGCGCCGCCGGCCGGTTCGCGGCGAGGATGCTGACATTGGCGGTCATGCCCGGCAGCAGGGCCAGATCGCCGCGGTAGACGGGACTGCCCCTGGGGAGGTAGCGGGCCGTTCCGGGCGCCCCGGCCGCGGCCGGGGTGCCCGGGGCGGAAGGCCTGGCCACGTTCGCCACTTCCAGCACCACGCAGTAGGTGACCACGTTGCTGGCGACCGTGGGGTTGAGCTGCACTTCGCTGACCGCGCCGTGGAACTGCAGCCCGGGGTAGCTGTCCACGGTGAACGCCGCCTCCTGACCGGCCCGCACCAGGCCGATGTCGGCCTCGTCGATGGCGGCCTGCACCTTCATGCGCGACAGGTCGTTGGCGATGGTGAAGAGGCTGGGGGTGCTGAAGCTGGCCGCCACGGTCTGGCCCACGTCCACCAGGCGGGAGACCACCACTCCGTCCACCGGCGCCTTGATGGTGCAGTAGCCCAGGTTGATGAGGGCGCGCTGGAGGTCCGCCCGGGCCGCCTCCAGGTCCCCCGCCGCCGCTTCGCAGGCGGTGGCCTTGGCTTCCAGGTCCGCTTCGGCGACCAGCTTCTCTGCCGCCAGCCGGCGGTTCCGGTCCAGGTCGGAGCGGGTGTGGTCGTAGGCGGACTGGGCCTTGCGCAGGGCCGCCCGGGCATCGGCCACCTGGGTCTCGTTCACGGTGGCGTCGATCCGGGCGACGATCTGGCCCTGCTTCACGATGCTGTTGAAGTCGGCGTAGAGGCCGGTCACCACCCCGGACACCTGGGTCCCCACCGCGACCTGGACCAGGGCGCTGACGGTGCCGGTGGCCGTCACCCTGCGCTCCACCGGCCCCCGGTCGATGGCCGCGAACCGCCATTGCGGCTGGGTTCCGGGCCTCAGGGCGATCCAGCCGGCGGAGCCGGCCAGGGCGGCGGCCGCGGCGATGATCGATAGGATGGTTCTTTTCATGGCGTCCGGTTCCGGGGTTCAGCGCCGGCAGGGGGCGCCGGACCAAGCCGATGATAGGCCAGGCGCCGGCTCCGGACCGGGCGCTCCGGCCGAATGGCGCGAACGGCCGCCGAACGGCTGTTTCGCGCCGCCGGACGGCGCCGGCGCCGGGAGGATGCCCGGCCAGCGCCATCCGGCGGCCGGATCCGCGCATCCGCCGGCCCGGAACCGGCATTGGGCGGCGGGGGATCGGATTCCGGGCCCGGCCCGGCCATTCTGGGCTGCGTCCGTCGCGACCCCGAGGAGCTCCCATGAACCGAACCGTGCCGATCCTGACCACGCTGACCCTGGCGCTGTCCGCCGGCTGCCACGTCAGCAACGCGGACTCGGGCGCCGCCGCCACCGCCGGGACCAGCGCCTACTACTACCAGAGCGGCGGCACCGCGTCCTTCACCGGCAAGACCGCCACCGTCTCGGCCGAGGACCAGTCCGGGGTCTGCGTCGCCGATTCCGGCACCCTCGACCTCTCCAGTTCCACCATCACCAGTTCCGGTTCCGCCTCCTCCACCGCCTACAGCGAAGCCTACGGCACCGACGCCGCCATCCTGGCCAAGACCGGCAGCACCATCAATCTCGCCGAAAGTTCGGTCAGCACCAGCGGGTCCGGCGCCACCGGGGTGTTCGCCACCGGGTCCGGCTCCAGCGCCAACCTGTCGGAGGTGACCATCACCACCACCGGGGCCTACAGTCCCGGGGTGGCCGCCTCCCTGGCCGGGGCGCTGACCCTGTCCGGCTGCACCGTCTCCACCTCCGGAGCCGATTCCGCCGCCATCGGCATGGCCGACGGCACCGGCACCGTCACGGTCACCGGCGGCACCCTGAGCACCTCCGGTTCCGGCTCCCCGGCGATCCAGTCCCTGGGCGCCGTCAGCGCCCTGAGCGCCAGCCTCACCGCTTCGGCCGCCGACGCCGCCGTGATCCAGGGGGCCCACGCCATCACCCTCACCAGCAGCACCCTGGCCGCCAACGGCTCGGGGCACCGGGCCGTCCTGATCTACCAGAGCGGGGCGGGCACCGCCGCCGGCAGCTTCACCATGACCGGAGGCGCCCTGACCGCCGCCGGCGGCCCGGTCTGCTTCGTCAGCAACATCAAGGCCTCGATCACCCTGAAGGGGGTGGCCGTCACCGCCGGATCGGGGGTCCTGGTGGAGGCCGGCGCCACCTCGGGGTGGGGGACGGCCGGGGCCAACGGCGGCGCCGCCACCCTGACGGCCAACGACCAGGCCCTGGACGGCGACCTGGTCACGGACGATGCCGTCAGCAGCATCGCGGCGGTCCTGGAAAACGGTTCCACCCTCTCGGGGACCATCGACCAGGCGGCCCTGACCCTGGACGCCAGCAGCCAATGGACGGTCACCGGCACCTCCCGCCTCACCACCCTCAGCGACCTGCCGGGGCTGTCCGGCACCGCCATCACCAATATCAAAGGCAACGGCCACAACGTCTATTACGACGCGACGCTGGACGGCAACAGCTACCTGGCGGGCGCCACCTACACCCTGTCGGGCGGCGGCCAGCTGCTGCCGCAGTGAAGTCCCGTTCCGCACCCGAGGAGACGCCCATGTCCAGATCTTCCTGCCTGCGGGCAGCCCTGCTGCTGTGCCTGGCCGCCCTGCCGGGCTGTGTCGGCGACAGCGGCGGCCGGACCCTGTATGTCTACGACAACGCCTCCAGCTCGGTGCAGGCCTGGGCCGACGTGGACGTGGTCTACCAGGCCGCCGCGGCCGGCACCGCCGTGGCCGCCCCGGACCGCACCATCCTCAGCTCCCTGTACAGCTCCATCACCCTGGCCTGGGACGGCCTGGCCCTGGACAGCAACCGGAACCTGCTCTACCTGGTCTCCGAAGGCGGCACGGTCTACGTCATCACCAAGGCGGCCACCCAGGACGGGAGCATCTCCGCGACCACCGACATCACCAGCTTCGCCCTGGGCGAGGCCACCGACCGGTATTCCGCGGGCTCGGTGTTCGGCCAGGCCGCCGTGGACGCCAGCGACAACATCCTCTACGTGATGGAGACCGCCAAGGACGGGAGCGGCAGCCGGGTCTGGAAGGTCACCGGCGCCAGCGGCCAGGTCAACGGCAACAGCCTGACCCCCGCCGCCAGCTACACGTTCGGCATCAGCTCGGACACCTACGGCGCCGGGCTGGCGGCGGTTCCGGGCGGCGGGGTCTACGGCCTGTTCGGCGGCGGCAGCGCCGTCTATTCCTCCACCGAGACCTACACCGGCCCCCGGCTGCGCCTGGGCCCCGCGGGCAGCTTCGTCGCCCCCAACGTCCTGGGCGTCAGCAGCGACGTCCTCATCGGCGGCGACACCCTGCTGGCCAACCCGCTGACCTATGGCTCCCTGGGCTATGACGCGCAGAACCGGGCCCTGTACGTGTTCGGCGGGCCCGCCACCAGTTCCACCGCGATCCTGGTGTTCAACGCCGGCGAATTCAGCCTCGGCGGCTTCGACCAGGCGCCGGCCCGGAGCCTGGGCGACAGCGCCGCCGACCTGGCCAGCCTGCGCATCCTTTCGCACCCCGCCAATTCGGACTGGATGCTGGGCGCCAACGCCACCGCAGTGACCGGCACCACCGGCGCCGGCCAGGCCACCCTGTTCATCTGGAAGGCGCCCAGCGAAGGCGGGGCCGCCATCCAGGCGGCCCTGCCGGAAACCACCGCCGGCGCAGTGCAGATCCGCGGCATGGCCATCGGCGGCAACGACTGAGGCCGGGCACGGAACCCGGACGCGGGGGGGGCCCCCCCCCCCCCCGGGCGGGGGCGGGGGGGGGGCCGCCGGGGCCCGGGGCCCCGGCCCCCCCGCCCCCGGCCCGCCAAAGCA
>Ga0316217_10004898_pt1 | contig 14169 bp, 14 predicted proteins | sample 1anoAmetaG_FD_203633 | JGI IMG/M metagenome (GOLD analysis project Ga0316217, IMG submission 203633) | Freshwater microbial communities from Trout Bog Lake, Wisconsin, USA - 1anoA | ecosystem: Environmental > Aquatic > Freshwater > Lake > Hypolimnion/Profundal zone | place: USA: Wisconsin... | reverse complement strand
AGGGGGGGGCAAATAACAGCGGCAGGCACCAGCGTCTGCCGCTGTTTGTTTGTAACCACGTGGGCTGGGAAATAAAAAGAGAGTCGAGACGCAACTCTCCACTTCTTAAACCGCCGAGTCGCTCTCAGCGGTGGGCTGATCGCCCGTTAGCTACCTTGCTTGGCGAGAGGGTTGCTCGACTCTCATGCCGATAATATACGGCACACCAGCTGAATTTCAACTGCCGATCAGCACGCGGTAAAAGTGCGGAGCCGCCCGACGACTTTCACCAACGCCGCCAACACCCGCGCCCCGTCCGTCGCCTTCGTGGCCCGGCCGAAGCTGAAGCGCACAGCGGCACGCGCCAAGTCGCGCGGCAAACCCATTGCCGTGAGCACGTGCGACGGCTCCAGCGAGCCGACGGCGCACGCGGAACCGCTGGACACCGCCACGCCTTCCAAATCCAAGCCAAGCAACAAGCCGCTGGTCTCGCAGCCGGCAAAGCTGAAATTTACCGTGTTGCCGACGCGCAGCATGGCGTGACCGTTGCGGTGCGCGCCGGTAATCTGGGCGGCAATCCCGGCGGCGAGCGTTTCGGTCAGGTCAAACAAGTTAACCAGCGGCAACTCCATCGCGCGGGCCAGGCCGACAATGCCGGCAACGTTCTCGGTCCCGGCTCGCCGCTCATTTTCATGGCTGCCGCCGAAGAGCAGCGGGTCAAGCTTCACTCCGCGCCGGACGTAGAGCAGGCCGGTCCCTTTCGGGCCATAAAATTTGTGCGCACTGAGGCTGAGTAGGTCCACGCCCCAGTCGGCCACGCTGACCGGTTGCTTGCCTAAGGATTGGACAGCGTCGGTGTGGAACGGCACGCCGCGGTGCCGGCAGATGGCGGCGAGTTCGGGGACCGGTTGGAGCGTGCCGGTCTCGTTGTTGGCGGACATGATCGAGACCAGCACGGTGTCAGGCCGGAGCGCGCGCTGCAAATCCGCGGGATCCACCCGGCAATCCCGGCCCGCCGGCAAGACGGTGACTTCACAATCGCGCCGGTGCTGGCACGCGTGCAGAATGGCGTGGTGTTCGATCGCGCTGGTGATGATGTGCCCGGGGCGCACGCCAAAGATCACGGTGTTGTCGGACTCGGTCCCGCCGCCGGTAAAGATGATTTCGCTTTCTTGCGCACCGAGCTGCCGGGCGACGCGGACGCGCGCATCGTCAATCGCCGCGCGGGCTTCCCGGCCAAAGAAATGGGCGCTGCTGGCGTTGCCGAATTTGTCACCCAGATACGGCAGCATCGCCGCCAGCACGGCCGGGTCAACCGGCGTGGTGGCGTTGTAGTCGGCGTAAATCCGGTTCATAATTCTGTTGGCTCAGCTTTCAGCTTGTCCATCCGCCTGCCGGCAAGCCAGCGGCGTGGCCTACGGTGTGTGCCCGACCATTTTGTCGCGATCTTTGGCGGCGTGTTTCATTTTGGTCTGGCCGCCCTCGTGGTAGACGACCGTGCCGGGCGGGACCGACTCCAGGAGCCAGACGCTGCCGCCGATGATCGAACCGCGACCGATGGTGACGTCGCCGAGAATGGTCGCGCCGGCATAGATCGTCACATCGTCCTCAATATTCGGATGGCGCTTGATGCCCTTGACGCAGCGGCCCTGCGCATCCTTGGGGAAGCTTTTCGCACCAAGGGTGACACCTTGGTAAAGTTTCACGTGCTGCCCAATGACGCTCGTTTCGCCGACGACGACGCCGGTGCCGTGGTCGATGAAAAAGTGAGAGCCGATTTGGGCGCCGGGATGAATATCAATGCCGGTTTTGTTATGCACCCATTCGGTCATGATCCGCGGGATCAACGCGACGTGACGCCGGTAAAGTTGATGCGCCATGCGCTGGACGGCAACGGCCTCGATGCCGGGATAGGCGAGGATGATTTCCTCGTTGCTGATCGCGGCCGGGTCGCCTTCGTAGGCGGCGGTTACATCGGTTTGCAGGGTCGCCCGCACGGCCGGCAACTCCGCGAGAAATTCGTCCGTGATGCGCGCCGCAGTGCCGGCTAAATCGTTCTGGTCACACTGCTCGCAGGGCCGGTAGACGAGACTCTTGCGCAATTCGCGAAGCAGACCCAGCTTGATGGTATCCACCAACTGCGTGGTGAAGGCGGCTACCTGATTGGAATGAATCTCGTCGTCGTAAAACCCCGGGAACACCAGCCGCAACAAATTGCGGGCGAGCTCCACCACGGCCTCGCGCGACGGGAGATTGGCTTGGTCGAGGTGGTTAATCCCGCCGTGCTGGTGGAATGATTCGACGAGTTTGTTAACGATGTCTGCTGGTTGCTTGCCCATAACGCCCGCAAGTTACTCCCGAACCCATCGCCAATTCACGCAAATAATTCTGTGGCAACCGGTCGGGTTCCGGTTAATCATGCGCGGAACAGCAGCGCAATCATTGTGAAAATCAAGAATCTCGATTTTGAATGTTACCGGGCTGCCACACAGCAGCACGCGGAGTACCAGCAGGACTGGTTGAAAACGGGCTATGCGCCGCGCGGATATTATCTGAAGGATTTTTGCCTTATCAATGAAGGTGCGCAATGGCACCTGTTTCACATTGCCGGCACGCCGGGGGTTTCGTGCTGTTTGCCCGGTAATGAGATTTGGTTTGGCCACGCCACCACGACGGATTTCTGCACGTGGACGACGCACCTCCCGTGTTTCTACATTGACCCGGCCGGCTGGGACTGCGGGCATGTGTTTGCGCCCTCCGTTGTCAAACACGCCGGGAAGTATTGGATGTTTTACACGGGCTGTTCGGTGGAGAACACGCAACGGATTGGTGTTGCGGTTTCGGCAGATCTCTTCCGCTGGGAACGGGCGGCGCCCCGGCCGGTCATTCGACCGGAAGAATACCCGTGGGCGTTCTGCCCAACTGTTAATGGCTCGGCTTGCCGGGATCCGCACGTGTGCCGGGTGGCCGATGAGTTTGTCATGTTCTACACGGCGGTAACGAAGGCCGGGCGTGGTTGTGTGGCGCGCGCGACCTCCACCGATTTGCTGCATTGGAACGATGGTGGTCCCGCTTACGTGGCGCCGAGCCTTGCGCACTGCGAATCCAGCACCATGCAACCACTCGGGGACAAGTTTCTGCTGTTTTTCGGCGGGCACTACAAATACTGGAGCTATGTTGTGTCCGACAATCCCGCGCACTGGCCGGAACAGAAGCCAATTCCCCTGATGAAAGGCATTACCGCCATGGAAGTCGTGTTGACCAGTGGCGCGCGCTGGCTGGTGGCGTATTTCAAATTTGATTCTCTGCGGCTATTTCTGGGGGGCATTGATTGGTCGGCGGCAACGCCGGCCATCGATGAGGTAACTGACCCTGCGAAACTGCGCGAGTTTGGATTGGGAAACAATACCCCCCGCGTCGGACTCACCTCATCAGCCCGGTAAGTCGTTTGCGGCCTACACAAACTCCGCCGCGATTTCGTCGGCAAACAAAATTCCGCGCCGTGTCGGTTGGAGACGGTCGTCCCGCCAGTGCACTAAATCAGCGGCCAGCAAGCCGGCAATTTCCTTGTCCCACCGGCCGCGCACGAGGTCAGCCGAAACACCGGCGGTCATCCGCATCCCAAACGCCGCGCATTCGGCAGCGCGCAGTGCGGGCGTGATGGTTTCCTCAAAGCTGATCGCTGACTGCTGACTTCGGACTCCTGCAATATACCGGTCGATGTCCGCCACATTCTGCCAGCGCCGGCCCGCGACCGTCGAACACGCGCTCGGGCCGAGGCCGAGGTAATCCCGGCCTTCCCAACCGGCGATGTTGTGGCGACATTCCCGACCGGGTTTGGCGAAGTTGCTGATCTCGTACTGCCGATACCCGGCCGCTGCGAGCGTGTCGATGGTGAGTTCGTACATGGCGAGTTCCTGGTCGGCGTTGTGCCGGAGGTGACCAGCTTGAAACAATTTCCAAAACTCCGTGTCTTCCTCGAAGCTTAAGCAGTACGTCGAAAAATGTTCCGGTTGCAGTTCGATGGCGCGGCTCAATGTTTCCCGCCACTGCGCAAGCGTCTGCCCCGGCAAACCAAACATCAAATCGAGATTCAGATTGTCAAAGCCGGCCGTGCGCAAGGCCCGGTATGTTGCGACGGCCGTTGCCGCGGTATGAATCCGCCCGAGCGTTTGCAGCAACGTGTCATCGAGTGCTTGCACGCCGAGCGAAATCCGGTTCACACCAGCTTCCTGGAACACCGCCATCTTTTCCGCGGAAACCGTCGCCGGGTTGCACTCCACCGTCCATTCACTGAGCCCGTGGAATGCGAAGTGGCGGCGCAGGCAGGCGCAGAGTTGTCGGAACACCGGTGGTGGCAATAAGCTCGGTGTGCCGCCGCCGAAGAATATCGTTTTTGGCGCGAGCCGGGCGGCCCACGGCTGCAACTCTGTCAATACCGCATCCACAAATGCGTCCATCTTTTCTGTGTGGTTGGGGGCGGAATAGAACGCGCAGTACCGACACTTCGTTGCACAAAACGGCACGTGGATGTAAAGGTGTTCGACTTTTGCTGGGCTGGTTTGCATACTGCGCGGCCACCATACTGACTTCGACCATGCTGCACAAACCTGAAATCATCCTCGCCAGCGCGTCGCCGCGCCGGGAACTGTTGCTCCGCGAAATGGGGCTGCGGTTCCGCGTCGTCCAGCCGACCGGTGTGGCGGAAGCCACCGGCGGTGCGGCGCCGGATGTGCTTGCGATGCAAAATGCCCAGCGCAAAGCGCACGCCATTGCCGGCCGGTCTCCCGAGGCGCTCGTCATCGGCGCAGACACGATTGTGGTGCTCGCCGGCGTGGTGTTCGGCAAGCCGCGCGACTTGGCGGAGGCGGCGCTGATTCTCGGCCAACTGGCCGGGCGCCGGCACGATGTGTTTACCGGCGTGTGTGTGACTTGCCAGTTGCCTAAAACAGAAATCACGTTCGCCGAGCGGACGGGCGTTTGGATGCGGGCCTTGAACCGGGACCAAATCCGCGACTACTTTACGAAAGTCAACCCGCTCGACAAGTCTAGTGCAAAATTACGGTATGCAGAAAATGCCAATGAATCTACTGGTTTTTCAAGGCATCCGGCTTTAGATTGGGCTGGTGGGTATGCAATTCAGGAATATGGCGACCTGATTATTGAGCGTGTCGAAGGAAGTTACAGCAATGTGATTGGTTTACCGGTCGAACGGTTGCGGGTGGTGTTGGAGAAGTTGGAGATGGGCGAAACGTCGTGATTGACATGGCGACGGCTGAGTTGCTAAATCGCCATCGCAATGAAGTCGAGCGGCACGGCGGGTTGCGGGGCTGAGAAGGACGATGTTGTGATCTAATTATGGATACGGACACGAAACAAGTTAACCGCTCGAAATGGTTGGTGCTTTGTCTCGCCCTCGCTTCAGCGATTCTAACATTCCGAATTTCTACATTCGTAATATCACTCGCATTTCTGATCCTGCAACGATTTCCATTTCGGGTGATAGCCTTCATACATCTGTGGGATTACGTCATTGTCCCATTGCTTTCAATCTGTGCCGCTGTGTTGGCGTCACGTTGGCAGGAGCGAATTCTTGAAACCAAAAGTACAAGGGCAAATTTCACGGTGTTTATCGTAGTTACCCTTCTGGCGTTCTGTCCAGTGTATCCACAGGTGGTGAGCGCTCGACCAGTTATGTGTTCGCCTCTGCGAATTGCCATTAATAGAAACTATTCGGTGAAAACAGTAGAACTGCTCGTTGATCGTTATCCACGCTTAATTAACGGACGGAACGTGGCGTGGGATAATTACTGTCCACTTGTGGAAGCGGCGTACAGCGGCAAGACGAACGTGGTGGAACTTCTCGTTCGTAAGGGTGCAAATGTCGACTATGCAATTGAACGGTTAATGGAACTTGACGCCCAAGAACCGATTGCACTTGTTCTGAAGTTCTGTAAAGAGCGCACCAATACGGTGAAGGCTACTGGTAAAGTTTCGTCGTTAGTTTCAGAACCGCAACCGCCTTGCGAAACAAAAGTTAATCTGACCACTCTCAAGTTGACCACAAATGCGCTAGGAAACGTCCAACCACCTTTACGCCTTGATAACACTCCGCCGCCCTCGCCTCCTCGCTGACCTCAAAGTTGGGCGGCAAGGATCATTAGCATGTTATGTCCACCCGGTAGTGATCAGACCATGCCAGTTAATCTCCGGCGACGAGTCGTCTGTCACCACCAAAATCCACAGCAGCGGCGGCGGACAAAAAAGTGATAATATCCACTGCATCCCGGAGATTGCTCGATAAGGCCGGCGCATACGGCGCGCAGGAATTTGGCGAGTTGATTTTGGAACGCGTCGAGGGCAGTTTCAGCAATGTGATGGGGTTGCCGGTTGAAAGATTGCGCGCGGCATTGACGCAACTTGGCGTTGGTGGTCCGGGCTTGAGTTAGGAAAAAAGTATTGCAGAAATCACAAACATATTTGTCCACAGAAGTGGCGATGCTGGTGTCGCTGGTCTTGCATGTCCTGGCGTTCACGGGGTGGCAGCACCGGGCGGCGCTTGGGCGCCTGGCGTGGTTCCGTCCGCTGGCGAAAATCTTTGCCGGTGCGCCGGCCCGTCCGCAACCGTTACCGGTGCCGCCAACCATCACGTTTGTGCAAGAGCCGGCCCCGCAACGGACCGACGATCGCCAGCGCCAGTTCATTGAGACCGACGCGAGTCAGGCGACCGGCGCGGAGCCGCCGAACGCGCGGTTTTATTCCGCCAACTCAACGGTGGCTGCCAATCCGGAGAATCCTTCCGGCAAGACTGGTGACACGCCCTATCTGGATGGCACAGAAACCCGCCTGGCGAGCACGGACAATGTCCGGCCGCAACCCGGCGCGGCCGCCGCGCCGGTCCCACCGTCTCCGCCGCCGGTTCCACCTCTGCCAGCCGCCGCAAAACCGGCAGCGCCGGAGATGAACGGTGTTGAGAAAGAGCCCGTGGCGCTGTTGGAAAAGCCGGTTACCCCATCGCTGGTTGCCCCAAAACCGGCAGAGCCGGCAGTCAAACTGGCAGAAACTGGGATGAAAGTCGTCGAAGAACAGCCCGGGGCGCAGTTGGCGAAGCCGGTTGCACTTGCTCCAGATGCGCCAAAGCCCGCGGAGCCGGAAGCCAAATTGACGGAGACCGGTCTGAAAATTGTCGCGGATAAGCAGGTGGCGATGTTGGCGAAACCGGTCGCTCCACCCGAATCCGTTTTGCCAACACCACCCCTGCCGGTCAGTCCACCGCCGGCGCCGGTCAGGCCGGCCGGTTCAGGTTCAGGCCGGGAAATTGCCGCAGCCAAGTCGCATGCGACGGCCTTGGGTGTGAACCGCATCGGCATCGCGTCATTTAATGTTGCCGCCAGTCCCTTCGGCGAGTATGACAAGGCCTTGATTTTTGCGGTGCAGAACCGGTGGTACGCGTTGCTGGATGAGAATAAGAAGAAGCAGGTGACCGTCCCGGCCGGCACGGTGGTGTTGCAATTTGATTTGCGCGCGGATGGTTCGGTGGCCAACATGGTCACGAAGGAAAGCAGTGGTGATTCGGTGGCGGAGTTGTTTTGTCGCGCCGCGGTTGTCGAATCCGCGCCGTTCGCGCCGTTGCCGGAGAGTTTGCAGCGGTTGATCGGCGGCGATGCGCGGGAGATTGTGTTTACGTTTTACTATTGAGGAGAATGACAATGCCGGATTGGTTTCAACATGGTGGTTTTGTGATGTACCCGCTGCTGGTGTGTTCAGTGGCGGGGCTGGCGATTATTTTGGAACGGTGTTGGGTGCTGCGCCGGCGCCGCTTGGTTTCACCAATGATGGTCACGGCAATCGAACGGCCGGGGACGGACCAGGAAGCGCTCGCCCGCGTCAAGGCGGTGGCCGAGATTGACAAATCGGTGCTCGCCGAGGTGGCGCGTGTGGCGTTTGCGCACGCCGGCACCGGGCGGGCGGCGAACCTCGAGGCGGTGCAGGCGCTGGCCCGGCAGGTGGTCGGGCGGATGGAACGCGGGTTGACCACGCTGGGGTTGATCGCGGAGTTGGGGCCGTTGCTCGGCTTGCTGGGCACGGTGAATGGGATGCTGCATCTGTTCGCGGACGTGGCGAGCAAAGGGATGAGCAACCCGACGGAGATTTCTGCCGGGATTTCGGAGGCGTTGGTGGCGACCTTTACCGGGCTGTCCATCGCAGTGCCGGCCTTGATTGCGTACATGTACCTGCGGCGGCGGATCGAGATGCTTGTGTTGGAAATGGAACGCCACGTGGATGAATTGCTGGCGCGGCTGTATCCCTCCTGACCATGCGCATTTTCGAGCCAACCAAAACGGCGTTCGTGCCGCGGATCCGGATCATCAATCTGGTGGATGTGTTGTTCATTCTGCTGATTTTCTTCATCGCGACGACAACGTTCCGCGTGGCATCGCAACAACCGACAGCGGTCAAGCTGGCGTTGCCGGAAGCGAAAAGCGCCGAAGCCGTCGGCAAGCAGCAGAGCAACCAGGTGCGGATCACGGTTGGGGCGGATGGCACCGTGTATCTGGGCAAGGAGCAGATCGCGGCCGGTCAGCTGGAGCAGGCGCTGGCCGATGCGAAGACCAAGAATCCGGACATTATTCTCGAACTCTCGGCTGACAAGTCGGTGAGCTACGGCCGCATTGTGGGCGTGGTTGATGCGGCGCGCGTGGTTGGCATTCGCAACATCACGGCCTTCACGAAGAAATCAGTGCAGTAAGCCGATTGGCACAAAGATAACGGGCGGCTCGGAATTACCGGGCCGCCCGTGCGTTTTCGCGAATTGCGAAAAACTCTTAGCCGAGGATTGCGTCCTTGGCCGCCTTGGCGATGCGGAACTTCACAACGCGTTTGGCCGGAATATTAATTTGCGCGCCAGTGGCCGGGTTGCGGCCGATGCGGGCTTTGCGGTTTACGAGGACCAGTTTGCCGAGCCCGGGAATTGTAAAGCTGTTCTTCGCTTCTTTGTAAGCCAGCGCGATCAACTCATCCAACACCAGACCGACTTGTTTCTTCGCCAGACCCGTCTTCGCCGCCAACGCGCTGAGCGTCGCGGACTTCGTCAATTTCTTTGCCATGTGTGCTTTTCTCCTTGCGGGGTTAAAGTTTCAACCACGGCGCAAATACAACACAAAGCCCGAAATCATGCAACTATTGATTTGATTGTGATTTCACTGGCATTATCGCGGTCCGGCCGGCCCAATCGGCATCCCAATTTTGCAACTTGCCAACCGGTGACAGTGTGATTCACAATCAGCCTGTTTACTCCATGAGTTCCCAACGAGTTATCATTGTCGGTGGCGGTGCGGCCGGATTCTTTGCTGCCTGCGCCTGTGCCGAAACGGCGCCCGGTTCGGCCATTACAATCCTGGAGCGTGGCGCGGACTTCCTCGCCAAAGTCCGCGTGTCGGGAGGCGGCCGTTGCAATGTGACCCATGCCTGCTTCGATGCGCGAGAGTTTGTGACGCGCTACCCGCGCGGCGCTCAGGAATTAATCGGCCCATTCCGCCGCTTCGGTGCCAGTGAGACCGTCGACTGGTTTGCGACCCGGGGCGTCCGGCTTTACACGCAGGCGGATGGCTGTCTGTTCCCCGTCAGCAACTCATCACAGACGATCATTGATTGCCTGGTCAATACCGCCACGACAGCCGGCGTGAAATTGCGGTCGCGCTGCGGCGTCGACCGGATCACTCGGCGCGTCCCGGTGGGCTTCGACGTGGCGTTAGTCACCGGCGAGACGCTCGCGTGCGACCGGCTCCTGCTGGCGACCGGCGGCTGCCGGACGGCCGCCGCGGGCCAACTGGCGGGATCGCTCGGACACACACTGGAGCCGCCCGTTCCTTCCTTGTTTACGTTCCATCTCGCCACGCCGTGGCTGTGCGAGCTGGCGGGGATTGTCATCGAATCGGTCGCGGCGTCAGCGGCAGGGATCCGGGAACGCGGCACTTTGCTGGTGACCCATACCGGCCTGAGCGGGCCGGTTATTCTGCGGCTTTCGGCGTGGGGTGCGCGCGTGTTGCACGACCGTGGTTATCAATTTCCACTGCTGATCAACTGGGTGCCGGACTTGGGTCCGGCGGACCTGGCGGCCGCTCTCCAGTCGCGGCGCCGCCAACAATCAGCGCGGTTGGTGGTGAATACGCCCCTGGCACCGTTGCCCGCGCGGTTGTGGGAACAATTAGTCGGCGCGGCCGGGATTGGCCGTGACCAGCGCTGGGCAACGCTGCCCCGCGCCGCGCTGCATCGCTTGACGCAACAGTTGATCCGGACGGAGCTGACAGTCACCGGCAAGAGCTTAAACAAGGAGGAATTTGTTACTTGTGGCGGCGTGTGGTTGAGCGAGGTGAACTTCCGGACGATGGAAAGCCGGCTCTGTCCCGGTCTCTTCTTTGCCGGAGAGTTACTCGACATTGATGGCCTGACCGGTGGTTTCAATTTCCAAGCGGCCTGGACGACCGGCTGGCTGGCCGGCCGCGCCATGGCGGCTACTTCCGCAGTTCCGCCAGCGCCTGTCGCAACTCCGCGCTGTGTTCCACCGGGCTGACCTTTGGAAAGACACGGGCAATCTTGCCTTGCGCATCAATCAAGAACGTAACCCGTGACGCCCACAAGCTCTTGGTGCCGGCGACGCCATAGGCCACCGCGATCTTTTTATCGGTATCGGCCAGCAATACAAACGGCAATTTGTATTTAGTGACAAACTGCTGGTGCGCTGCCACCGAATCAAAGCTGACACCAAATACGGTCGCATTGAGGCCTTTGAATTCCGCGAAGCTATCCCGAATGCCGCACGCTTCCTTCGTGCAGCCCGGGGTGTCATCCTTGGGATAGAAATACAGCACGATCGGGCCTTTGCCGAGATAGTCCTTCAGCCGAACCGTCGTCCCATCGCTGGCCGCCACGGAAAAATCTGGTGCCACGTCGCCGACCTTTACCAACTCCGCCGCATACGCAAACCAAGCCGCCATCAGCACTCCTCCCAAGGTTAAGATTCTCGTCACGGTGGCAATATAGTCGATCTCACAGTTCCAGCAACTGCGCCGGCGGGCCGGTCAGCACGCCACGGTTGCGGGCATGCGCAAAAAGCCGCGGGCAGATCCACCGGCCCGAAACGGTTCGCCGGCCGTTTCACTCGGCGCCCAACCTTCTCCTTTGTTGTTGATTTACCAATTAGTTGTAACATATGTTACATAGAAATAGTAATTGAGCACGCCACGGCAGGGACCCGGTGCGCGCGGTCGCCAGAGTGGGTGGGGCGCAATTTCGGCATGGCAATGGTGGCACCAATGAAACCATTTACACCACGTCACGCTTGTGAAACACTCCAGCTATGAAAATTGAATCTCTTCAGATTGGTCTGCAGGTCCGGCATCCGCAATACGGTCTCGGCACTGTCAAGGCCATCAACGAGCAGACGGCGGATATCCAATTTGACGATGGGCGCAAAACTGTGGCCCCCGAACTGACCGATCTGCAACCCGTCACCGCCTCCGCCGCGATTACCGGCCTGACCATTCCGCTGGCACAATTTGTCGCGCAAACTGCCCAAACGATTATGCGCGAACTTGGTTATGAAAAACCGGACCAATTCATCGACCAACTCGGCGCGCGTTGGCACACCGGGAAGCTGGTGATCCACCCGGCCGATCCCAGCCTGCAACCCAAGGAAGTCCCCCTTGAAGTTTTCTTCCACAAGATTGTGATGCTTCGCAATAATCTCCGCGTGCTCGAACAGAAGATCAACGGTCATGACAAATTGACCGATGCCGACAAGGTCGAATTGCAACAATACATCACGCGCAGTTACGGCTCGTTGACCACCTTCAACGTGCTGTTCAAGAGCAAGTCCGGCCAGTTTAGCGGCGCCTCAGCCGACTGACTTACGCGCCCACCGCAGTTTGGCGGCACTGGATCGCGGATTGTCATACCGTTCGGACGGTGACGGTCGGATCACTTCTTCGGCAATGGCGTTGAACGCGCCCGCAGCCAGCCCGGCGGCAAAGGCTTTTTTGACCAGGCGATCTTCACCGGAGTGAAACGTCAGAATCGCGACCCGGCCGCCGGCTTTGAGACAGACCGGCAGGTTCCGCAAAAACATGCCGAGCGCGGTCAACTCCTCGTTCACGGCGATTCGTAATGCTTGGAACACACGCCGCACCGAATCCGCGCGTTGCTCATCGAGGAGCGAACGCGGCAAGGCCATGTCGATGGCCGCGGCGAACCGGCCCGTCGAGGCGAACTCCCGCCCCGCGAGCGCGGCGGCAAGTAATTCAGCATGGGGTTCGTCGGCGTTTTCCAGCAACAACTCCGCCAATTGACTGGCAGTGCTGCGCGCCAACAACGCTGCGGCCGGCTGACCGCGTTGCGGATTCATTCGCATGTCGAGCGGCCCGTTAAACTTGACCGAGAACCCGCGGCCCGGATCATCGAGCTGCATGGAGGACACGCCGAGATCGGCGAGAATCAGATCCGCACCGGCCAGTTGTTCGGTTGCCAAAATCTTCGGCAGCCCGGCAAAGTTGCTGCGGTGCACCGCGAGCACATCCGGACCAAAGCCTAGCGTGCGCAACCGCGCTTCGGTCTTCGGCAATTCAACCGGATCAACGTCCAAACCGACCAGCCGGCCGCCGGGTTGGATCCGGGCCAGAATCTCCCGCGCATGCCCGCCGTAGCCGAGCGTGCAATCGGCCGCGATCTCACCCGGCTGGGGATTGAGCACTTCCAGAATTTCGGCCACCATGATCGGCCGGTGCGTCCCGGCCGGCGTCTTGCCGGAGGCAACGACCTTGGCAATCGTCTCCGGATAAAGCGCGGGATTATGTTCCTTGTATTTGTCCGCGAACCGGCGCGGATGCTTGCCGGCATAGCGGGGGCGCCGCCGATGCGGTGGTGGCGCCGGATTGGGCAAAGGCGCTACGCCGTCCGTTTGTATGTGACGATGGCTTTCTGCCGCTCTTTGCGGCGCAGGTCTTTTTCAACGTGAATCGGCTCGCGGGTGAACGGATCCAGTTCGGTCCAGTACATCAACGTCGAGTACGTGGACGGCGTCGGCGTGAAAATCTGCACTTGTTCGGGATTGATTTGCAGCTGCTGGCTGGTGAATTGTTTCAGTTCCGCCATGTCCTCGTCCGTGCAGCCGGGATGGGCGGCGATCATGTAATACGTCAGGAACTGGGGTTTGCCGGCCGCACGGGAGAGTTCGTTAAACTTCTGCCGGAAATCGAGCAGCGCGGCGGTGCCCGGCTTGCCCATTTTGCTCAGGACCGAAGTGGTGGTGTGTTCTGGCGCGACCTTCAACTGGCCGGACACGTGGTGCGTCACCAACTCGCGCAAATACTCGTCGCCGTGCCGCCGGTCGCTCGCCACCATGTCGTACCGGATCCCGGAAGCGACGAACACTTTCTTCACGCCCGGTAACTCGCGCACTTGGCGCATGACATCGACAATCGGCCGGTGGTTGACCGGCATCTGCGAACAGACCGCGGGGAAGATGCACCGTTTCTTCTCACAACTGCCGTGTTGGAGTTTGTGGTCGCACTCGAACCCGTACATGTTGGCCGTCGGACCGCCGAGGTCGTGGATGTTGCCTTTGAACTGGGGATGCCGGGTGAGCTGTTCCGCCTCGCGCACAATTGACTGCGGACTCCGCGACCGGATTGTGCGGCCTTCGTGAACACCGATCGCGCAAAAGTTACACTCGCCGTAACAGCCCCGGTGCGTGGCGATGGAAAACCGGATCGTCTCCAGCGCCTTGACCGGTCCTTGGCGCTCGTAAAACGGATGCTGCGCCCGCTCAAAATCGAGCGCATAGACCGCGTCCAGCTCCGCTTCCGTCTCCGACAGCGGTGGTGGGTTCTGCACCAGCCAGCGGTCGCCATGTTGTTGGCTCAATCCGGTCGCGCTCACCGGGTCGTTGTTTTGATAGAACGCGTGAAACATCTCAATGAACGCCAGCTTGTCAGCCGCCACCGTTTCGTAGCTTGGCAACTCCAGGTAGCCGGCGGGCTTCGCTTTTGCGATATAGCACAACCCACGAACCCCGTGCGGATCGGTCCCGGCGCGCAATGCGTTGGCGAACTCCAAGGTCGATTTCTCCGCCATGCCGTACAGAATGAAATCCGCCTTCGCATCGAACAACAATGAGCGGCGAATCTGGTCGCT
>Ga0316217_10004897_pt1 | contig 14170 bp, 7 predicted proteins | sample 1anoAmetaG_FD_203633 | JGI IMG/M metagenome (GOLD analysis project Ga0316217, IMG submission 203633) | Freshwater microbial communities from Trout Bog Lake, Wisconsin, USA - 1anoA | ecosystem: Environmental > Aquatic > Freshwater > Lake > Hypolimnion/Profundal zone | place: USA: Wisconsin... | reverse complement strand
GGCTCATGGGTACTCCGGGTTATGACCGGCGTATTATATATTAGTCGTATATACAGTCAATAGCGTCCCACCGAAAAGGGAGGGTTTTTCAGCGGAATCATTCTGTTGTCACTTGTCGGGCAACGCCCGCTCGATCCAGCCGCCGGCGATCACCACTTCGCCATCGTATATCACCACCGCCTGGCCCGGCGTGATCGCCGATTGCGGCTGGGTGAATTCCACCGTTAATTCATCGTCGCCGCTCTTCCATGCCTTGGCCGGCTGCGGCGAATGATTGTAGCGAATCTTAGCCGAACAGGTGATCGGGCTTTCCGGCGTGGCGGCGCGGGGCAGCAGCCAGTTGGTTTGCTTGGCGATTAGGCGGCGCTTCAGCAGGTTTTCCTTTGGGCCGAGGGTCACGCGGTTGAATTGCGGCTCGATGTCGGTCACGTAAATCGGATAGCCCAGGGCCACGCCCACGCCTTTGCGCTGGCCGATGGTGAAATGCTGGTGGCCGGCGTGCTGGCCGAGAACCTTGCCGTCGGCGGCAACCACCTGGCCGGTGGAAAAGGCCCCGGGGGTGCGCCGCTGGACCAAAGCGGCGTAATCCTGATCAGGCACGAAACAGATTTCCTGCGAATCGGACTTGGCGAAAACCGGCAGGCCCATTTCCTTGGCCATCGCGCGAACCTGGTGCTTTTCATAGCCGCCGATAGGCAAGAGCGTGTGGGCGAGCGCGTCGGGATTCATGCCGAACAGGACGTAGCTTTGGTCCTTGGTGTGATCGATGCCGCGCAGCAACGCGGGGTTGCCGGTAACGGGATCGACGCCGATGCGGGCGTAGTGGCCGGAGGCCACGTAATCGGCGCCGACCGCTTTGGCGTACTGGGTGAGTTTGCCGAACTTCAGCCAATCGTTGCAGCGCACGCAGGGGTTAGGGGTTCGGCCGCGGTTGTATTCGGCGACGAAATAATCAATCACTCGCGAGAAATCGTCCTGAAAGTTCAGCACGTAAAACGGGATCGACAGCACGCCGGCCACGCGGCGGGCATCGTGGGCATCAGCCACGCTGCAACAGCCCTGCTTATGCTTGGCCCCGGTGGCGTCGGTGATTTCGGCCGGCTCGACGCCGGCGGGCGATCCGAGGCGCAGAAACGCGCCCATCACGTCGTAGTCTTGGCGCAGCAGCAACGCCGCGGCAACGGAACTGTCCACGCCGCCGCTCATGGCCACCAGCACTTTGGGGCGATTCTGGCTCATCGGGAAAAGATTATAGCTATCGCGCTGCTGATGCCGAATCCGGCGCAAAAAGAAGCCTCGCATGTGAATGCGAGGCTTCGGTTGGAAATCTCAAATTTGGAATCTCAGATTCAGGCCGCGCGGCCGTTGTTCTGATATTCGTAGTACGTGCGGATGTTGCGGCCGAAGTAGCCGCCGCCATGCGAACGCACCGCGTTAAGCACGATGCCGATGTGTTCGGCCTTGATCTGCCGGAGCGTATCGCGCATGCGGCCCAACACACCACGGCTGTTGGCACGGGCGCGGGCGACAGTAACCACCCCGTCCACGCGCGGAGCCAAGGCCACGGTTTCCGACACGAACAGCAACGGGCCGCTGTCGAAAATCACGTGATCGAATTCTTCCATGGCCCTTTCGATAAAGTCGATAAGCAACTGGCTTTCGAGCAGTTCAGTGGCGTTGGTGGGCTTCAAGCCGCTGGGCAGGACGTACAGGTTGGGAACCTGGGTTTCCTGAACCAGATGCTCAAATTGATCGAGGTTATTGAGCACGTCGGAGAAGCCCTGATCGTTGTTGAGGTTAAAGACCCGGTGCAATTCCGGCCGGCGGAAGTTGGCATCGACCAGCAGAATACGGCGGCCATTGAGTGCCAAACCGCTGGCCAGATTGCAGGCGATGGTCGATTTGCCGTCGCCGGGGCTGGGGCTGGTGATCAGGATGCTGCGGACGGTATCCAGCGAGGCGGTGTGCTGCAAACGGGTGCGCACCTGGCGAAGCTGTTCGGCCATGATCGAATGCGGGGCTTCGAAGATGACCACCGGCAGACGGGCACCGGAGGATTGGGGATCGTCGGCTTCGTGCGGCACCATACCCAGCAGGTTCATGCTGCCCACGCGGGTGATATCGCGCGGCGAGCGGATCGAGGTATCCATGATTTCCCGCAGGAAGGCGATACCCAGGGAAATCATCAACCCCAGCAGGATGGCCGTGGTCATGACGATTTCAATCTTGGGGAAGCTGCGTTTGTCGGGGATGAGCGGCAGCGCTGCCACCTGCACGGTGTTGACGTGGTGGGTGGTCAGGAAGTCGGTCATCTGCTGTTCCTTTTCTTCCGTATCGTGCTTCTGGGTTTCCTTTTCGGCCAGTTCCGCCTTGGTTTGCAGGTATTCATGCACGTCTTCACTAAGCCCTTGAATATCGCCGCGCAACAAATCCTGGCGACGGCCATTGGTATCCAAAGCGTGTTGGAGCCGGGTCACATCGTCGTGGGCCTTTTCCAGAACCGCCGAACGGGCGCGAATCCCGGCTTGGCTGGTTGCCGTGGCCAGTTTCTGCTGGAAGGCATCCTGCCGCTGTTGCAGACTTTTGATGATTGGATGGTCAGAACCGAAGTCTTTGATGTCCTGATTGATGGCCATATCCAACTGCATGACCATATCGCGGTTGCGGACCACATCCGGATCGGTGTTGATCATTTGCTCCACCAATGCCGGATCCTGATCCTGGTTAATTTGGGCGGCAAAGGTGTTGGCTTGGTCCTTGGCTTGTTCCAATTCATCGCGGGTCTTGATGCTTTCCTGAATCAGCGTTTCCAGTTCCATGTCCTTGGTGCTGCTGACGTGCCCGGTGGCCACTTCATAGCCGGCGGCGCCCAACTTGATTTCCAAGTCGGACAGTTTGCCACGGAGGCTGTCGATATCACGGTTAAGCCCGTTGGCGTGGTTACGCAGTTCTTCTTTGCGGGTCAACAGGCGGTCCTCATTGCGGCGCTGCTGTTCGGCAACGTGCATGGTGATCATTTTTTCGGCGATGACTTTGGCCGAAACACCCTCGTTGGCGGTAAACGACACCTTAATGTTACGCGAGCCGAGTTCAGGAACGACACTCAGGTGGTCAATCAAATCCGCCGTAGCGTTTTCCACTTGCTTGTCGCCCTGGAAGCTGTTCCACCAGGCAGTCGAGCGCACCCCACCCTGCGAGTTGTCATCGATAACCGTGCGAATCAGGTTGCGGCTGCGCAGATAAATCACCTGCGTGGCCTGTTCGATGGCCAGATTGGTGGAATCGGCGCCGGTCTGACCATTCTGCATGGCTTCAAAGTTACCGACGGGGGTGACTTCAATTTCACCATCGGCGGTGTAACGCGAGTGGAATTTGGCCAGATAACTGTTAGCAAAATAGCCCAACACACCGCTGACGGTCACCACAATGGCGATCAGCAGCAGGTTGGCACGAATCACGCGCCAGATGTCGGCGCCGGTCAGTTGCGATCCGGAGGCCATGGCCTGCGGCGCAATCATGTACGGCGCCGCCATCGCCGTGGACGGGAGATTAATCTGTGCCGCAGCCGGCCGAGGCAGACGCAGCGGTGTAGTTTGCGGAAGCGTTGTCATCGCACTTCTCCAAAAAGCATAAATCCGTTTGTTTCCAAAATTCCACTTGACTTGCCCGGTCAAGTTACATAGGGCACTTTCTCAACGTACTCGCCCACAATATATTCCTCAACCATATTCATTTATGCCATTCTCGCATTTTCTCCCCACGGTTTCAAGCGCAAAACGCCTTGATAACAATATTTTCCCAAGCACCGCGGTCCGTGCCTTAAGGAGCCGGCGCCGTGGTGGCTTTGGCTTTCATCTTCTGTTTGGCTAAAAGCAATAAATCGTTAAGCTTCTTGGCCATCTTGGGGTCATCACCAAACTGTGGCTTCTTCATAAGTTCCAGTCCTTTGGCCGCCTGCCGGGCAGCATCTTCCGGATACGATTGCAACAGATAGCCTTCACCCAAATGATAATAGGCCTCAGGAAACGCTTTGCGGTGAACAACGTTTTGCAAATCAGCGATGCCGTCATCGACGTCGCCGGAAAGCAAGGTCAACCAGCCTTGCGTATCCAGCATTTCCGGTCCGGCGCCACCGCGCGAGTTATCCACCATCGCAATGGCCTGCTTGATGTAGGGCAGCCCCTCGACCGCCCGGGTGGGCGAATAATCGTCCGCCAGCACTTCGGCAAGATTGTTCATCGCCTCGTAGTCATCTGGACGCAGCACCAGCAGCTTCTTGTACGCCGCCACGGCTTCGTCAGCCAAAGGCTTGGGATCGGCGGTGCTGAAAAGCAGTGCGGCCATCTTCAGTGCCGCGGCCTGATCATCAGGAGCAAGCTGATCCAGCAACTTCAAGGTTTGTCGTGCCACCGCGATGGCGGGGTCTATTTGCTTTTCCTGGAAATACAGATTCATCAGCGCCAACGCCGCCCAAGCCTGTTGATCAGCCAGCGGTTTGGCGGTGGCGATCGCCTGCTGGTTACCCAAGGTCGCCGCCAGCGTCTGGATCACCTGCCTGGCCTGGGTGGTATCGTTGGCTTTGTTGGCCAAGGCCAGCGCGTGTTGGAAATCATCCAGCGCTCCACTCAAATCCTGCAACCCCTTGCGCACCTGGGCAAGTTCGCGCCAGTACCACAGTTCGTTCTTGCAAGTTTCGGCCAAGGGCGTCAACAAATCCAAAGCGGCTTGCAACTGCCCGGCCTGTGCCAACAGCGGCACTCGAACCTGCACCGCCGCCGGCGCATTTTTCGACAGGTCGCAGGCCTTGCCAGATGCGGCCAGAGCCTCATCCATCTTTTGGTTCTGGGCCAGCACCTTGGCCTCGGCAATGAAAATGTCGGGATCGGCAGCGAAAGGCGGCACCGTATCGACCTGGCGCAGCAGCGCCAAGGCATCGGCCAGGCGCGGGGTTTTGCTGGCGCAATAGGTACTGACCAAGGACAAACGCAGGGATTTGTTGCCCGGTTGCAGCCGCAACGCTGCTTCGCACTCGCCGATGGACTCATCGCCACGGCCCAGCATTTCGTAGGCCCTGGCCAGGGAAAGATGCACCTCGGCGGTGTTGCCAAAAAGCGTGCGGGCGCGGCGCAGGTCATCCAGGGCGTGCTGCGGATCGGGTGGTTGCAAATGCAATTCAATCTGCCCGCGATAAAACAGCGCTTCGGCGTTATTGGGATCAAACTGCAACGAATCGTTGCAATGCTGCAAGCCCTCGACATACTGATTCTGGTCAAACGCCAGCAACCCCCACGCCGCCAACAACGAACCGCGATTGGCCGGATTGCCCGCCAAGTACTTTTTGATTTCGTCCTGTGCCTGCGGGTAATGCTTGGTGGTGATTTCCAAGCGGATGCGGCGGGCGATCACGTCGGGTTTGTCGGCATTGGCCGCTCCCAGCAGTTCGATGGCCTCGTCGCTCTTGCCGTGCTCGACCAGCAGCGCGGAATACTGCAGTTGCAAATCCACCTGATAGCCCGATTTGGCCACGGCCGTGCGCATCTGCTCTTCGGCCATGCCCGGCTGATTGGCCAACTGATACAAGTTGGCCAACGCGCGGTAAGGTTCGGGGCGATTCTTCCAGTTAGGCTGCTCGGCCCATTGTTTCAAAATGGCCTCGGCGTCCTGCGGCTTGCCGGCCGTGACGTCGGCGTCGGCCAAGGTTCCATAAAAGATCGCCTCGTCGGGCCAGGTTTTGAGCGACTGGTTCAGCACGTCGAAAGCGCTTTGCAGATAAAGTTTGCAATCATCCTCGCGCTTTAGCTGCTTCATCATCCGCGCCACACGCACGTAAGTGCTGCCCAACTGGCCATACAACTGCGGCTGCGGAGTGCGTTTGATCTGCTCCTGCAAGGCGGCGATGGCGTCCACGGGATTGCCGAATTGCAGCAAGTGTTCGACGTATTGCAGATGGAATTCATTCTGATCCGGGTGCGTTTTCATCAGTTGCCGGATCAACCGCAGAGCTTCATCGGGACGACGCAGCGCATCGTAGCATTGAATCAAGCCCTCCATGGCGGTGGTGTTGTCCGCCTGCCGGTCCAAAGCGGTGTTGTACTGGTTGATCGCCTGCTGGTATTCCCCACGGGTCTGCAGCACCTGACCAAAGGTCAGCCAGGCCTGGGCGAATTCCGGTTTGTCTTGCACCAGATCGCGCGATAAATCCAAAGCGCGATCGTAATCCTGCCGCGCCCGCGCCAGGCGAATCGCATACAAAAGGCCATGCGCGTTGTCGGCGTTCAGTTCGGTGATGCGTTTGCCATATTGCTCGGCTTCGTCCAAGCGGTTGTTGGCCAAAGCGTTGTCGAAGAGATTGGCCAGCACGATGGGTGAATCGGGCGCCATTTTCTGGGCGGCATGCAGATGCACTTCATATTGCACCTGGTCAGCCAGCTTGCGGTACAAATCGCAATACGCCAATTCGCGATCCAACGGGTCGGTCATGCGGTTGATCAAGTCTTTTTCAATGGCCACAATGGTGTCCGGGGAAGCGTTCTGAAAAGTCTTGGCGTCGAAAAGCAACAGTTCGTCGTCCTTGGGATTGGCCTTGAGCGCGTCCTGAATCACCTGTTGGGCATGGTCGCGTTTATTGGTCAGCAGATAATACCGCGCTAAATCCAAGGCGGCCGCCGTATTGTTGGGCTGGTCTTTGACCATAGGACTGATCAGGCGGATGGCGTCGTCCCATAGTCGCAGCGCGTTGGCTTTTTGCAACTTGGCGTAAACCTGCTGCTGCGTGGCTTCGGGCAAGCGATCGAAGTATTTCCGCACCTGCCCCGGATCGGCATTGGCCTGCTTGGACAGCAACACCAACTGGGAATCCAGCGCCACCGGATCGTCGGGCGCCAATTTTTCCAGTGCGGCAAGGTAGTCTTGCACCTGCAACGGATCGTGATGCACCATCACCCGCACCATGGTGCGCAGGGCATCAAGGTTATTGGGGTTGCTGTCCAGCGTGCGCTTGAGAATTTCCACCGCGTCCTTGGTCTGGTTACCGGCGTCGTAAGCCAGCGCCAGCAAACGCATCACGTTCCAATTGCGCTGAAAGTCCGGGTTTAATTCCGTGGCACGCCGCAAACGCTGAATCGCCGCCACCGGGTTGCCCTGCAACATGTCGGCTTCGCCTTGCAGGTAGACCACGTCCATGTCATCGGCGTATTTGACCTTCATGCGCTCTAAAGCCCAAAGCACCGCTTTCAACAGGCGTTGTTTTTCCGCCTGATCCGTCGTGGTTTCAAACTGCTTCAAACGCACCCGCGTCAACACCAACAGGGGATGAAAATTCAGCGGGGTGACCTCGCCGCCCTCACCGCCACGATGGTTCAGCAGATCCTCCAGCAAATTCACCGACTGCTGTAGTGTGGCCGGATCATTTTCCAGCAGACTCGCCAGTTGCATCTTCACGTCATCGGTGTCAGGCAGTTCCCGCAGGATGCGCTCGGCGTCGCGGATCTTGCCCTGCCGTTGCATCAGCGCCGCCGCCTCCAAGCCGATGGAAATGTACAAAGGTTCGTTTTCCTTCACTTCCATCTGGGCGCGCTTCATCTCCTGGCTGCATCGATCCCGATATTGCTCGACGTTTTTGGCGTCGGACTGATCGGCCAACATCAGAACCTCCAGCAGCCGCGAATATCTGGCGTGCAACTCGGGATAGCGGGCGTTCTGCGCCGTCTCGGTAGCGATGGCGGTTTCGAAGGCCGACACCGCATTCTGAAACAATTGGGTCATCTCCGGCGTCTGCGGCCGGCCGCGCAAGGCACGGCGAATATCATCCGCCTGCTGCAAATACACCTGCGCCAGCAGCGCGGGAATTTCCGCGTCGCCAGCGTCCACCTTCAAACGCGCCCGCAATTGATTCATCGCCGCGGTCAATTCATCCTTGCCCACCTCCAGCTTCATCATCCATTGTTGCAATATCGCTTTGTTCTGCACGTCCACCACGGCCAGATTGGTCGGATCCATCTGGCGCAGCTTGCCGACACATTCGCCCAGTTGCCGGAAGTATTGGTTCAGCCCCGCCACATTTTGTGGCGTGGGGGTAATGCGCACCAAAATCAACTGGTAAGCGCGGATCAGCCCATCCAGTGCCGGTTTGTAATTGGGATTGATATCCAACGCCTGCCGCATCGCCTGAATTTCCCGGCTCAAGGCATCCAGCGCGGTGTTCTCCTGTTCCCGCAGCGCCGCCGCCAGCATCATCTGTAGCTCCGGATCGCGCCGGCCCAACTGAATCGCCTTGGTAAAGCTCTTGGCGGCCTCTTCCCAGTTGTGATCGTGCATGTAGTCCTGACCGGCGTGGACGTACTTGTCAGGATTGTCGCGGATCAACAAAGTGGTGGCCACCACGGCTAACAGCGCCGCCGCCGCCACGCCCGCCAGCAGCCGAACGACAAACTTGGTATTGATGCGTCTTGCCATGAATTCCACCGCCCATGACTCGGGTTGCTTGCCACCGAGACTTACTTCTTCTGTTGAATCAGCAACGCCTTCCAATCGGGAAGACAGCCTTCAATGGCCGGTTTGGCGGCGGCCAAAAAATCCGCCATCGCCGCCGCTGACTTGTCCTTCTGCGAGCCAATCGTCATCAGTTCGATTTTGGCATAGTAGCCATAGCGTTGCGTCAGACTTTGCAAGGTGTAACGCACATCCAGGGGGTCATCTTTGTATTCGCCGTTGACGTGAAAAACGTAGGCGACATTTTTGGCGACACGTCCCGTGCCGGTCTGATCCTCAAAATTGATGTAACGCACTTGCAACGGTTGACCGGTACCGACATTCCATAAGGGCCGGGTATAGTCCGCCGGCTCGTAGCCGTCGGCAATGTAGCAGCGATCGGGAATGTGTGCCACGGTATCCACCATCCCAGTGTAATAGGTCAGCCCCATATTCATCACGCCCTCGGGATGGGTGGCTTGCACCACCGCCATGGCGCGGCGGCGGTCGGCAAAGCTCTTGTCCTTGTTCACCGCGATGACCGCCGCCAAACGCTCCGCCGTGGATTTATCAATTAGTTCGGCTTTCACGGCCTTGACCACTTCTTGCCGCGCCGCGTCGTTCTTGGCATCACCGGCGCGCACGGCGGCGATATAATCGGCGGCCAAAGTCACGTTGACATAGTCGCGATAAATGTACTTGTCGGTGCCCAGTACGTCCTGGGTTTCCTTGTCCAGCTTTTCATCTTCGGAAATCTGAATCCAATTACCCAGCATGCGCGGCAAGGTGGCAAAGGATTGGCGCTGCGCCACCGGTGCCTTGCGGAAATGCAATTGCCCCAACTGCGTGACACCGTTCAAGCCCAGTGCCGCCAGCAGCAGGATACCCGCCACCGCCACAAACGCCGGTTGCCGCAAGGCCTGCCGAACTTGGTCGGATGTCGCCGAAGTTGCTGCGCTGCTCATACCGCCTCCTTAGGTTTGCCAAGCGGCTTGGTGGTGGGCGCTGTCGCGGCCACCGCGGGTCTGGCCGCCGATTGCATGGCCGCACGCCGCGCCGCCAGACTGCGCCCGGGCACCGGTGCCGCCACCGTGGCACCGCCGCCGGAAACCGTGGTCGCGGATTTTATCGCCACCGCCGGCTTGTTACCAGTTGGCCGCACCGGCTTGGCGGCGGGGATGGCGGTCACGGTGGTATTGCGCCGCAAAACCCTGTTGGTGAGCTGGCTGTGGCGAATATCCGCCTCTTCCACAAATATCTGGTCCAATACCCAACCCGTCAGTAAAATCAGCAGGAAAGCCGGAACAAACATGATCATGCCCACGAATTGGTGGGCAAAGCTTTCGGACAATTGTTGGCTGACATAATGGTCGAGCAAGCCTTGGCCGGACACGCGCATCACGTTACAAAAGATGGCGATGGGGATGGCGGCAAAAGTCAGCAGCAATTTCTGCCAAAGCGGCCGGCCGGACAAGAACGCCACCGCCCCGCCAATCGAAATAAAGGTCATCAGCGAACGCAATCCGGCGCAGGCCTCGGCCACGTTGAGGGTGCGCACGGCACCGTTCATACCCGTGGGGTAAATAAGAATCTTGGTGCCACCGGCGGAGGATTCCACACCGGTCAGCTTCATGGTCCACACCGCCACCTGAGCCGCCAAGCTTTGCAACGGGCCGGCGACACGGCTGTAAAACAGTCCCGGCCAGGGAATGCCGCAGACCAGGAACGCGATGGCAAAGTACACTTCTTTCATCATCCGCCAGCCGCACAAAAGCAACACCACGCCAAACAGCGTGACCACCATGCCAAAATCCTTGACGAAATCGTTTTGGCCGGGATAGATGCCGTAGGTATAGGTTAGCAGGCCGAAAAACAAGACACCCAACCCCCAGCCCAGCGCCAGGGTCATCACCCCGAGCAAAGCCGTGGCCATGCCCGCCACGCGCACAGTGGGGCTGGTCAGCAGCGTGTTGAGCAGAAAATAAGGCGCGATGGACAGAATCAACCCACTGCTGGCAAACACGAGCAGCGGTATCGGCGCCAGCGGCCAAGCCAGCCACAGGGCATACGCCATGGCCACCGCCGCCGCCAAGCCGGGCTGCCGGTAGTAGATTAACGCCCCGGCCACCAGCATTGCCAAGTTGAGGTGTATCTTCCGAAAATTATACAGGGTATGAGTAATCCCACCCAATACGATCAAGGCAACACTCACCAGGCGCACCAACAAGCTGACCAGCGGCGCGCTCGTCAGAAAAAAAAACGGGATGAAAGCAAGCACGGCGCCGCCAGCCAGCATCGCCACGCTGAACCGGTAATGCCGCTTATCGTATTGCGGCAGCAACAGCGCCTGCACCGGTGTGGCCATCAGGCGGGCGCGGTTCACGTACAAATAATAGAGGCTGATCAACGGAATACAGACGGCATGGCCCCAGTTGGCTTCGCCGTAAAAGGGATTGGTCTTGTCCCACAAGCGCCGCAAATTGGGCCAGAAGACGGCACACATCAAGGCGGTGACGATGGCCATTTGCGTCCATGCGGCGGGCGATAATCCCAACCAACTTGACACCGGCGCATCCTCTCCGGACACGGGAGCCGAACGGTACGGCACCACGGCCGCTTCGCCGGCGTTGGCGGTCAAATTGAAATGGTCATCGCTCATGAAAACGCACGCGCTACGCAATAGCGCTCTCCTCCCGACTGATGGCACGCGATCTGTGCGCCGCCAGTGCCATCCACAAATATCCAATACGCACCGCCACCGCAAGCGGTTCAACTCAATCCAGCCCGGATTCTACCAGTCAATTTTTCAGAAAGCGCTAGCGTCAACCCCATCAGCCACCGCTGTTGTTGCCCGTATAGAAGTTGCGGTCGTACATGAAGCCAAACCCGTAGCTGATGCGGAACGAGGTTCGCAGCGCGGTGATAAACGGCGCCAGAATATCCGTGCCCACCCATATCGTATCGTTGGGTTTGAGATAAAGATCGGGTAAATCGCCGTTATAAATCTTATTCAGATCGATGCGGACAAAAATTTCCGCGTTGGGACCGATACGCCGTACCAGTTCCGTACGGCCGGGGACCGCATTCGGGTCATAACCACCGGCGCCAATCACTGCCTGCTTCAGCGTTTCCGGCGTGGCGCCGTTGACGGTGTAAACACCCGGCCGGCCCACGTGCCCACCCAGATAAAACACCCCGCTGACCGGATCCGGCACGACGATTAAATCACCGGGGCGAATCACAATATTGTACTTCAGTTCACCCTGCTCGCGCAACTGCCGCAAGGGCACACGAACCACACGCTGGTTTTCCACCGCCTGCTCCGCAGCCGTCGCGTTGAACTGGAAACTCCCGCTGGCAGCCGCGGGCGGCGGTGTGATGGTGGTCGGTAATTCCGCCGGGCCGGGTGGAAGCTGCTGGCCTTCCAGCACGCCACGCGGTTGCTCGTTGCTCTCGGGCATCAACGGCGACAGACTTGGCCGCGTGAGCGCCGACGAGGTAGTCATGGCCGGCACCGCCGTATCCAACAGCAGCGGCGCGCTGGTCAACGTGCGTGCCGCCGTGGCATCCGGAGTCGTCGGCACCACCTGCGAATGCGGGGGCGCCAGTAAATCACCAGGATTGGTCGGCGGCACCAGCGGCGCGGGTACCGTTGGCTCGGTGGTGGGCATAAGACCTGCCGGCGCCTTGGGCGTGGCCATGGCATTGCGCACCACATAAACGTATTGCACGCCCAATGGGCTGCCCGGGCCATGCGAAGCGATCAACGCATCGAGAATGCGATAATCTGGCCGGGTGATTTGATATTCGCCGGGACTCCCCACGTTGCCCATCACGCTAAATGTGCGTGCCCGCGCTTCGGTCACCGTCACCTGCACGCGCACGTTGCGGATCAGATTCGAGGTCTTGTAGGCCTCGGAAATCTGCTTTTCCAATTCGTTTTCCGTGTAACCCTCGGCCTTCACTGGCGCCAGCAACGGCAAGGTGATAAATCCGGTTTCCGAAACCCGCTCGCTACGAATCGTCTCCCCGGTGTTGTCACCCATCAAGTCGTTGATGGAAACGCTCAGCAAGTCGTTCTTGCCAATCCGGTAGTCGGCGACCTCGGGAATCAAATCCTCGGGGCGAATCTCGGTCGGTTGACCAAACCCCATCGGTGGCTCTTCGCGTGGATCGAGTTGATCCAGAATCGGTTTGAGCGGTGCCACGCCGGGACGCTGCGAGGTGTCCACAATCCCCGGCTCCGCCGGATCAATGAAATCGTTCATTTCGCAGCCGGCTGCCAACAAGCCAAGACATGCCAATGAGCCGGGACGAATGACCTTTTTACCTACCGAGAGAATATTTTCTGGACGCAAGCAATGCTCCTTTCAACCATGAAATCGAACCAATGTCGGCTATATTGCCGCAAAAACCGCCAATAGGCAACCGCTGTTCCATTGCGAAATACGGATTCTTCGAAAATCAGCCGTGGCCGCTGCCCGTTCGCAAGCGGGCGGAAGTTCGTGACGGCAATTGCTTGGTTATAGGCAAGATTTCCCTTTCCGGCCACTTCCCGGTTAAGATTTCGCCCATGAGCCAGTCTCCAGCGGCCAACATCTTGACACCGCCGCCAGCGGTATCGGTGGTTTGTCCGATCTTCAACGAGCAGGAAAATTTACCGGAATTGATCCGCCGAATTACCGTCGTCATGCAATCCACCGGGCTAAACTGGGAACTGGTGCTGGTCAACGACGGCAGCCGCGACCGCTCCGTCGAGTTGATAACCGCCGCCCATGCCGCCGACCCACGCATCAAACTGGTCAATCTCTCCCGCAACTTTGGCCATCAACCGGCCATCACCGCCGGCATCCATCATGCCGGTGGCGATGCCGTGGTGCTGATCGACGGCGATTTGCAGGATCCCCCGGAAATAATTCCCCAGATGATCACCAAATGGCTGGAAGGCAACCAAGTGGTGCTGGGCGAGCGCATCAGCCGCGCCGAACATGGCGTGCGCGGCATCGGTTTTTGGCTCTTCTATCCGTTGCTGCGAAACCTGACCGATCTGCCCACCGCCCCCGATGCCGGTATCTTTGGACTCATGGACCGCATGGTGGTTGACGAGTTCAACAAACTCCCCGAACGCAACCGCTTCATCCCCGGCCTGCGCAGTTGGCTGGGCTTCCGCCAAGCCGCCGTCGCCTACGATCGCCAGGCACGCGCCGCCGGCAAACCCCAGCAAACCCTGCAAAAATTGATCCGCTACGCTTTCGATGGCATGGTCAGCTTCTCCGTCCGCCCGCTGCGCATCGCCACCTATTTTGGCTTCATGGTTTCCCTCGCCGCCTTTTTGCTGGCGATCTATTACTTCGTCACTTTCTTCCTCTTCAAGAAACAGGCCGGCATGGGTTTCACCACCACCATCCTCTGCGTGCTGTTCCTGGGCGGCGTGCAACTCATCACCGTCGGCATCCTCGGGGAATACATCGGCCGCATTTACGACGAAGTCAAACAGCGCCCGCTTTACGTGGTGCGCGACCGGCTGGGGATTGAACCGCAACCAATGCCGAATGCCAAATGCCGAATGCCGAATTAACCCAACCTTCGCACTTTGGCCCCTGCACCACCCTTGGCGGGGTCGAAAACGCGGTTTTTTGGCCAAGGTCTGCACTACAGAATCCCTTGGCTTGCGGCTGCAGGTAACTCGATCGTGGACGCA
>Ga0316217_10004896_pt1 | contig 14173 bp, 9 predicted proteins | sample 1anoAmetaG_FD_203633 | JGI IMG/M metagenome (GOLD analysis project Ga0316217, IMG submission 203633) | Freshwater microbial communities from Trout Bog Lake, Wisconsin, USA - 1anoA | ecosystem: Environmental > Aquatic > Freshwater > Lake > Hypolimnion/Profundal zone | place: USA: Wisconsin... | reverse complement strand
GTGGTCAAATGTCGCTATGATTTGCGGGAGTTAAATGACCCCAAACGACAAAAAATGTTGCGATTTGTTGCGATTTGTTGGGATTTTACCCCCTCATTACAAAAGCAAATATTGAATCAGGAGTGTCGAATCCTGCATGTTGAAGCATGGGGTTTCTCTTTGTGCAACGGAAGATGCAGGCAAAAAAAAGGCACTCCTGTCGGAATGCCTTCAATATATTTTAGCGGTAAAAATTACTTTAAACCTGCCACTTTGCTCGCTAAACCTGATTTTAGGTTAGCAGCTTTATTTTGGTGGATATAGCCTCTTTTAGCCAGTTTATCGATAGAAGAAAACACCAGTGAAAGTGCTTTTTTAGCTTCAGCCGGTTTTGTTTCTGCTCTCAGATCGCGTATTTCATTACGGGTAGTCTTTGCATAATACCTGTTAGAAAGCCTTCTTTTAGCTGTTTGACGGATACGCTTAATTGCTGATTTGTGATGTGCCATTTTCTTATTTCTTTTAAAAAGGACTGCAAATATAGCCTTCTTAACCTTATTTCCAAAAATCCTCTTAAAAATTCAACTTTAAGGTAAAATGAGCTGTTTAACGAACGCCTGGCTGGATTGAAATTCAAACATTAATCATTGAGCCCGCTCTTGATCCTTTAATAACTTTGTGGCTTAGTGTCTTTTATGGCTAAAAATTCTGATTTTCGCACCAAATTTCTGAAGTAAAAAATGGACAAATACTCGTATCTGGCGAATGCTACCCCTGAATACCTTGAAAACCTGTACCGCGATTTTAAGTCTAAACCCGATTCGGTAGACCCCGAATTTCGCAAGTTTTTTGAGGGTTTTGACTTTGCGCAGCTCAATTATAATGGCAAGGCTGCCACTGTTTCAAGTGATGAATGGAAGGTTTACAGTTTAATAGAGGCTTACCGTCGTAAAGGTCATTTAATTGCCCATACCAATCCGCTAAAACCGCGCAAAGACCGGCATGCTAATCTGCAACTGGAGAATTTTGGGCTTAGCGAGAAGGATTTGGACAGAAAATTTGCCATTGGTGCCGAAATTGGTTTGCCCAACGCCAGCCTGAATGAAATTTTGGCCAAGCTTAAAAAGATTTATACCGAAAGCATAGGTTTTGAATATGGCTATGTACGTGTAAAAGAAGAAATTGATTTTTTCCGAGACAAAATTGAAAAGGGAAGCCAGCCCATAAATTATACGCCTGAGAAAAAGGAGTATATCCTTCGCCGGCTAAACCAGGCGGTGGTGTTTGAGAAATTTCTGGGCACCAAATACATTGGCGAAAAGCGTTTTTCGCTGGAAGGCGGCGAAACCACTATTCCGGCCTTAGACGCCGTGATACAAACCGCCAGTAATTTTGGCGTGGAAGAGGTGGTGATAGGTATGGCCCACCGGGGCCGTTTGAATGTGCTGGTGAACATTATGGGCAAAACCTACGAAGAGATTTTTAATGAGTTTGAGGGCAATGCCGATTACGACCTTACCATGGGTGATGGGGACGTAAAATATCACCTCGGGTTTTCTTCGCAGTATAAAACCGAAAACGGAAAATCGGTGTACATGAAGCTGATGCCGAATCCTTCGCACCTGGAGGCGGTTAACCCGATAGTGGAAGGATTTACGAGAGCTAAAGCCGATGCCATTTACAAATCGGACTACGATAAAATTTTGCCGGTTTTAATACACGGCGATGCGGCGGTGGCCGGGCAGGGTATTATTTATGAGGTATTGCAGATGGCCAAACTAAACGGTTATTATACCGGTGGCACATTCCACTTTGTAATTAATAACCAGATTGGCTTTACGACAGATTTTGATGATGCCCGTTCTTCCGATTACTGCACTTCTATTGCAGCGACCATCGATGCGCCGGTTTTACACGTAAATGGCGATGATATTGAAGCCACCGTTTTTGCCTGTGAGTTAGCGGCTGAATACCGGCAGAAATTCAACAAGGATATTTTTGTTGATATGGTATGCTACCGCAAACACGGGCATAACGAAAGTGATGATCCCAAGTATACCCAGCCATTGATGTATAAGCTGATTGAGGGACATAAAAACCCCCGCGATTTATACTCGGAGCAGTTGATTAATGAAGGTGCCGTGACGGCCGAAATAGCCAAGCGACTTGAGAAAGAATTTTGGGATTTTCTGCAACAGCGCCTCGACCAGGTAAAGCAAAATCCGCTGCCTTATCAGCCACAGCCCACAGAATTGGCCTGGCAGAAGCTTAGAAAGTCGACTATCCAGGATTTCCAGGATTCGCCAGATACTTTTATTTCAAAAGAAACGGCGGCTCAGCTAATAGCAGGTTTGAATAAGTACCCCGATGGCTTTGTGCCTTTAAAGAAGGTGAAAAAATACCTGGACGACCGGAACCGGTTAATGCAGGAAGAAGGAAAACTTGATTGGCCCGCTGCTGAATTAATGGCATATGGGTCGATTTTGCTGGAAGGTAAAGATGTGCGATTGAGTGGTGAAGATGTTAAGCGCGGTACGTTTACTTCGCGCCATGCAGTGATTACCGACGAAAATACGGACGCGGAATATTGCAGGCTTTGCAACCTGGGCAAAAAACAGGGCCGGTTCTTTATTTATAATTCGCATTTGAGTGAATACGGGGTTTTAGGTTTTGAATATGGTTATACCTTACCGCACCCCGAAGCGCTGGTGTTGTGGGAAGCGCAGTATGGCGATTTTGCCAATGGGGCGCAAACGGTGATTGACCAGTTTATAGCCTCCGGCGAATCAAAATGGCAGCGTGGTTCGGGACTAGTGATGTTATTGCCACACGGATATGAAGGGCAGGGCCCCGAACATAGCAGCGCGCGCTTAGAACGCTACCTGCAATTATGTGCTGAAATGAATATGGTGGTAGTAAACATTACCGACCCGGCCAATTTCTTCCACGCGTTGCGCAGGCAGTTAACCTGGCCTTTCCGCAAACCGTTGATTGTGATGAGTCCGAAGTCGTTGCTCCGCCATCCCCGTTGTGTGTCGCCGGTTGAGAATATTTTAAAAGGTGGATTTCAGGAGTTGATTGTGGATGAAGTGAAGAGCAAGAAAGTGCGCAAAATACTTTTCTGCAGCGGCAAAATATATTACGATTTGCTGGAGAGAAAAGAACGCGATAAACACGATGACGTAATAATTGCCCGCGTTGAGCAGTTATATCCGGTGCCACAGGATAAAATGATTGCCCTTACCAAAAAATATCCTAAAGCAGAGGTTTGGTGGGTGCAGGAAGAATCGGAAAACATGGGCGCATGGCATTTTCTGTTAGCGCGCTTACACGAAAAACTACCTATGCGTGGTATAGCCCGTAAAAATGCAGCCAGCACAGCAACAGGATTTAAAAAAGTGCATTTACAGGAACAAGAAGTAATATTGACAAGAGCATTTGAGTAAACAGATATTAGACGCAAGAAGTTAGAACGACCAAGAATAAAAGACATGACAGAACTAAAAGTACCATCCGTAGCGGAGTCCATCACAGAAGTAACTTTATCGAAGTACCTGGTGAAAGACGGCGATTATGTAGAACTTGACCAACCGGTTTGCGAACTGGAAACCGATAAAGCCAGCCAGGAAATACCTGCTACCGTTGCCGGGGTAGTAAAATTTGTAGCCAAAGAGGGCGACGATTTAAAAGTGGGCGCGCTGATTTGCAATATTGATGAAACCGCTGCTAAACCGGCCGGTGCAAAAGCTGAGGTTAAGGAAACCAAGGTTGAGAAGAAGGTGGAAGTAAGTAAACCGGTTGAAACCAAACCGGTAGAGGTAAAGAAGGAAGAGGTTAAACAAAGCTATGCTGCGAACACCCCTTCACCAGCAGCCAAAAAGATTTTGGATGAAGGAAATGTTTCGGCAAAAGATGTGAAGACTACGACTGGTGTTTCGGGAAGAATCACGAAAGAAGATGCAATTAACGCCGTGCGGGCTAAAGCAAGTTTGCCTCAAAAAGAGGCCTTTAGCCGTAATGAGCGGGTTGAGAAAATGAGCAGGTTGCGGAAAACAGTTTCCGAGCGCCTGGTATATTCTAAGAACTCAACCGCCATGCTTACTACTTTTAACGAAGTAGATATGACGGCCATTAACGCTATCCGTGCCAAATATGGCGATGCGTTTAAAAAGAAGTATGAAGTGAACCTGGGTATGATGAGTTTCTTTGCCAAAGCAAGTTGCCTGGCGCTTGAGAAATTCCCTTCGGTAAATGCTTATATTGATGAGGGAAATATCGTGTATCACGACTACTGCGATATTTCTATTGCAGTTTCTACGCCAAAGGGTTTGGTTGTTCCGGTTATTCGCAATGCAGAATCATTATCTATTGCTGGCATTGAAAAGAAGGTAAAAGAACTGGCTATTAAGGGTCGCGATGGACAATTAACGATGGATGAAATGACCGGTGGTACTTTTACTATTTCCAATGGTGGTGTGTTTGGCTCATTAATGAGCACGCCCATTATTAATCCTCCGCAATCAGCCATTTTGGGAATGCATAAGGTGCAGGACCGCGCTATGGTAATTGATGGTAAGGTAGAAGTGCGGCCCATGATGTACCTGGCCCTTTCGTACGACCACAGAATTATTGACGGTAAAGAATCGGTAAGCTTTTTAGTCGCTATCAAGGATTTTCTCGAAAACCCGCACAAAATGTTGTTGGGTGCCGACCCGGTTGAATTATTAATTGAATTATAAAATCATTGTTGATGTCGACTTATAACGTTGTTGTTATTGGCTCAGGTCCCGGAGGATATATCGCCGCCATCCGTTGCGCCCAGTTGGGTATGAAGACGGCCATTATTGAAAAGTACGATGTGCTGGGTGGTACCTGCACCAATGTGGGCTGTATTCCTTCCAAAGCTTTGCTAGATTCATCGGAGCACTATCACAATGCTGAAAGTGCTTTTGCCGATCATGGTATTGCCGCCACCGGATTATCGTTCGATTTTGGCAAAATGATAGCCCGCAAAAATGGCGTGGTAAAATCAAATACGGACGGTATTGCCTACCTGATGAAGAAAAACAAGATTGACATTTATAATGGTCTTGGTTCCTTTGTCACTAAAAATAGAATTGCCGTTACCAACGCAAAAGGGGAGAAGCAGGAAATTGAAACTGAGAAAGTAATTATTGCTACTGGTAGCAAGCCTACCAAACTGCCATTTATTACTATTGATAAAAAGAGAGTGATTACTTCAACTGAGGCGCTATCACTCACTGAGGTTCCAAAGCACCTGGTGATAATAGGAGGTGGAGTGATAGGACTGGAGTTGGGTTCGGTATATCAGCGGCTAGGCGCAAAAGTTACGGTTATAGAATTCCTCGATAAAATTGTGGCTACTATGGATGAGGATATCAGCAAAGAACTGCTGCGTATTCTTCGTAAAGATGGTATTGAATTTTTGCTTTCGCACAAGGTAACAGGTGCCATAGTTAATGGAAATGAAGTGACCGTTTCGGCCGAAAACAAGAAAGGTGAGAAGGTAGAGGTGAAAGGCGATTATTGTTTAGTAGCTGTAGGTCGTGTTCCATATACTGCAGGCCTTGGTCTTGAAAATGCAGGATTAAAAGCGGATGAAAGAGGCAGGGTTGCAGTAAACGACCACCTGGAAACAAGCGTACCCGGTATTTATGCTATTGGCGATGTTATTCGCGGCGCTATGCTTGCACACAAAGCAGAAGAGGAGGGCGCTTTTGTGGCTGAAACAATGGCCGGTCAAAAGCCGCATATCAATTATAATATGATACCCGGGGTAGCTTATACCTGGCCCGAAGCAGCCAGTGTGGGAGCTACTGAGCAGGATTTAAAGAAAGATGGCGTTGCGTATAAATCGGGCAAATTTCCTTTTCGTGCACTGGGTCGTGCCCGCGCCAGTGGCGATTTGGACGGCTTTGTAAAAGTACTGGCATCAAAAGAAACTGATGAAATTTTGGGTGTTCATATTGTAGGCGCGCGTGCGGCTGATTTAATTATTGAAGGCGTTGTGGCGATGGAATACCGCGCCAGTGCAGAGGACATTTCAAGAATGAGCCACCCGCACCCAACTTACACCGAAGCGTTTAAGGAAGCATGTTTAATTGCTACTGATAACCGGGCGTTGAATATGTAATATAATTATAAATACTTATAATATATCTAACCGCTTCCATTTATCAAACCTGCAGTTGGTTTTTTTGCCGTTTACCTTTCGAATTACCCACTTGTTTTTGGGGCCGTTAAGATGATAGTAAATTGTTTTTTTATCTGATATGTTAAATTGCTTGTGCAAATTACGTTCTTTGTTTAATGATATTAATTGCTCGAGGCGAGCCTGGTTTGGAGGCGAGTTTGCTGGGTCAACGGTTATCAACCCAACGCCTTTAGCGGAATAGGTAAAGATGGCAAGCTGAGAGGCCGGGGAAAAAAATGCTTTCCAGCCGCCTTTTTCAGCCACCGGTTGGTATTGAGGTGGAATGATGACGGGTTGGTTGGCGCAGGCAAAGTTTTCATAAACCCCGGTGTTATTCCAGTGGGGCATTTTTCCTTTGCTGCATAAACGGAAGCAACTATCGGCGTGCATGATGTGGTCGTTCAACAATAGTATCGTTGGACGTGCGCCTAGTTGGGAAATTTTGCCCCGCTGTAAACCGCCGGCGCTTAAAACGTAACCATTGCCACCGGTATAGATTTCGGGCGAGCCTTTTCGGCCATGTCCTAATTTGGCAAAGTAGGTGCTCTTTTTCTCCAGCAATAATTTAACCAGCTTATCGTTTAAATTATAATGCAACAATAGCGTGATTAAGCCATGCTCTTTTGCACGTACCGGATACATAGAGCCGGTCTTTTTATTTACCAGAACATGTAGTATAGAGCTGATAGGGTCCCAGTCGAATGATGGGTCCTTTGCACGCCACATTTGCCTGCGGTATGGTGGGTAGCGACTGAGATTGATACTACTTAGAGAATATTCGTAAACCAGCTCATTGAGTAGTTTATTCACTGCACGCTTTACCGTGTCGGAATGTGCAAACGAATAAAGCGTATTTATGGCCTGGAACGAATAACCGGCATAAGGATTAGAGTTGAACTCGTAGAAGCCGCCTTTAAACTTTTCATCCAGGTGATTCAGCATCCAGTTTTCAAATCCATTTCTTTTATTGTCGTAAGCCCGGGAAGTGTCGCCATGCTCACGCAGCCATTGGTTCTTCAGGTAACGCGAAACTTCCCCCATTAAAATGTGATTCTCAGTTTCGCGAAATAGTTTGGCCGTTCCGGGCATCCGTAGTTCGGGTTTTGGACCACAGTTGCCAATAAGCACGTTCACCAAATGCGCTGTGGTTTTAGGATATAAGATATCAGGCTTATCACCGAACAAATAAAGCAACGAGCACCAGCTTATTTCGCTAAAATCGTAATCGCCACTTTTATGGAAGGGCCCGGTGCTTCCATGTCCGGCCCAGGGCACAACTTCCTGTATGTAATGGTTTATTTTTTCTACTTCCTTTCCCTGCACCAACTTGGCCATGAGTATCCTAACATAATCCCGGTCCACAATTTCGTGTTTCAGGGGAATTGGCATACGGGCGTAAAATTCAATAATGCTGTCATGTGCGCTGAAACCGGATTTTTCGGTGCTATAATCATATACTACCGGACTTGTTTCCGGAGTACTTTTAAAGTGCCGCTTAAGCTGATTAGGGCCTAAATAGTAAGTACATGAAGAAAGGGTGCTGATAAAAAAAAGGCAAAGGAGTTGATATATCTTCATGCTCAGGTTGCAATTAGGGTTTGATGCTAACAAATGTTCGTGTGCCATGGTCAATTTCGTAACGCATTCCAAAAAGAATGAACATGCCGATGGCGTAGGGTTTTCCTTTTTGTACTCCGCGTTTAAAATAATAGTATTTATTGCCGATGCAGGTGGCGGTGCAAACATTTTTTGTTGTAAGATATGTTGTTGCAACCGGGGTTAAGCTATTTTCTCTTAAGCCCTGATAGGCCAACCTAATGCTGTTGCTGAAAGAGGTATCGGAAACGATTTTCAGGCGTAGAGCGGTACTGATTCCATATCCGAACATGGCAGTGCATGAACTTTCAATAAAATTACCGGGCTCATTAATTCTTACCGGTAGCTGATACCAGTGCCCGGTTTTTTTATCCTGCAATTCAGGCAGGTGCTGAATCATCTCTTTCAGGTAACCTGCTAACTCTTTCCAATAGGGATCGCTTTGGGGTAAGGTTTCCAATACGTCGGATAAAGTAACGACTATCCATCCATTTCCACGGCCCCACATTTCCGGACTCCTGCCGGTTACTTTATCAGGCCAGTATCTCTGACTAAAGATGGTGATGTGATTTTTATAATCTCCGTCCCAACCATGGCACCAAAGCCCCCAATTCTTATCCTGAAGTTTCTCGCGATGCAACCTGATTTGTTTTACCAGTTCATCTATATACTTTTTATCGCCGGTGGCTTTGTACATTTCAAGTAAAAATTCACCAATCATAAAAATGGTATCATCCCACAGTTCAGTAAACAATGCTATGTGCGATACGCCGCCTTCTTTGGTGCATCGTATCTTTTGATACTGGGCAAATATTTTGTCGGCTTTGGCTTTGTATTTTTCTTCTTTGGTAACACGGTATAAAAATGCCAGGCCAACACCGGAGGCCACATCATTAGGCGTATGGCCGTTTGCGACAATTGAACTTGTTTTCATGGCCTTTTTCACATAGCTCACGCACGCATCTTTTTGCGCAGGTGTGCCTAAATCATATTCTTTTACTATCGCGTTTAATAAAGCGGCATCGGTCCAAAGCCACATGTATTTAGCGGGTGGTAAAAAAGAATGCCGGGCGTAATCGTCCAAAGTATCTACCCAGGTTTGTCCAAAGCCACACTGCGCGCATAACAACAACAATAAGAAAATATATCGCCTCATTTTTTAGTATGGTCAAACTCAGAATACTTACTTTTCACCTTTGTGTTCTGTACATGTTAAACATATTGAAAAGAACGCAGAATACCGGCCATGAATTATCTTATTCTTTTTTTGTTGCTGACCAGCCAGTGCTCTTATGCTGTCGGAGATACAACCGCATTAAATCCCGAAATGATATGGGTTGAAGGTGGCAAATTTCAAATGGGAAGGGACAATGGCCCGCTAAACGGGAGGCCCCGGCACATGGTTGAGCTGAGTAGTTTTTATATTGGGAAGTATGAGATAACCCAAAGATTTTGGGAGCGCGTAATGGGGGAAAATCCTTCATTTTTTAAAGATTGTCCAGACTGCCCTGTTGAGCAGATTTCGCCGGGAGAAATTCAGATTTTTCTTCAAAAGCTGAACGGGCTAACCGGTAAACATTATCGCTTGCCAACTGAGGCAGAATGGGAGTATGCCTCAATGGGCGGAAACAAAAGCAAAGGATATAAATACAGCGGTAGCAACAATCTTGATGAGGTGGCCTGGTATAAGGATAACGCAAATAGCAAAACCCATCCCGTGGGACAAAAGAAGCCCAACGAACTTGGTATATATGATATGAGCGGAAATGCCTGGGAAATATGCAGCGATTGGTTTAATAACATCTACTATAAAAAAAGTGGGTTGACCAATCCGAGAAATGATAAAAAGGCTTTTCATAAGGTAGTGCGTGGAGGGTCATGGCGCAGTGGTGAGGACCGGTGTCGTATCAGAGCACGGTTTAAGGATATCCGGGATCATTTCGGCAAACAAAATGGTGGTTTTCGCATCGTTTTGGATCAGTAATCCAAAGGTTGCTGATGTTAAATTTTACAATGCTGTACAATATTCCCGGCGTATTTCCGATCGTCTTAGGCTAGTCAAGGAATTTTTCTATCATTGAAATTCCAACCATGGTTTTGAAATGTGTGGTTGACCGAGTGATAAACCAATTATAATCCACTGTTTGCTATGAGTAAAACTGTAACTGAAGAAAATATATTAACCCGTTTCCTGGTTCCTGCGTTCCTGGTTTTTGTTTGCCCGCCCTTTGCCATGTTGATGTGGCATGTTAATGTTAATCTTGATGGTTCTTTCGCCAGGCTTTACGACGAATTGCAAACTGTTGGCTTTGTCAATGAATTAAAAAATGTTTGGTGGGCACATTTTTTCGGTTCTATCACTGCCTGGAAAATCATTGGCATTTTTGCGGCATTTCAGTTACTCCTGATGCGCGTTTTGCCCGGCAAAAAATTTACCGGCACCATTACCCCCATGGGCAATTTACCTGAGTATAAGGACAACGGACTAGCTTCATACATTATTACTTTCGTGGTTTTCTTTGCCTGTACTTTAGGGCTCAAGTTGTTTCCCGCATCCATTGTTTATGACAACCTGGGTGATATTTTGGGCGCCTTAAATTTTACAGCCCTCATTTTTTGCCTACTGCTATATTTTAAGGGCCGATACGCGCCCTCATCTACTGACAGTGGTTACACCGGTAATTTTATTTTCGATTATTACTGGGGCACCGAACTTTACCCCCGCATTTTAGGTTGGGACGTAAAGCAGTTTACCAATTGCCGTTTTGGAATGACCGGTTGGGCGGTTATGGTTACTTCGTATGTCTTTGCCCAACAGCGCATTTTCGGGTATGCCGATTGGTCGATTATAATTTCGGCAGCATTAATTGTTATTTATCTCTTCAAGTTTTTTGTTTGGGAGGCGGGCTATATGCGCTCCATGGATATTATTGTTGACCGTGCCGGCTTTTATATTTGCTGGGGTTGCCTGGTGTGGGTACCCGCAGTTTATACATCACCGGTCATGTTTATGGTAAAACATCCGGCAGGGTTGCCGTTGTGGGCGGCAGCGCTCATCTTTATTGCCGGGCTTACCGCCATCTTTATCAACTATTGGGCCGACAGACAAAGACAGGTAGTGCGCTCCACCAACGGAAACACAACTATATGGGGGGAACAGCCGGTTTTAATACATGCGCATTACGAAACCGAAACCGGGGAAAAAAAGAAAAATCTTTTGCTGGCCTCAGGGTTTTGGGGTATCAGTAGTCACTTTCATTATGTGCCCGAAATATTGGCTGCTTTTTTCTGGAGTTGTGCTACGGGCTTTTCGTACTTCGCACCGTTTTTCTACGTCATTTTTCTTTGTGCACTACTAACACATCGTGCTTTTAGAGATGAAGCCAAATGCAGTAAAAAATATGGTGAACACTGGGATGAATACCGGAAAATTGTTCCCTACAAAATTATCCCGCGCATAATTTAGAATGGCTACTTTCGGTAAATGAAAAAATGCTCCTCCTTTGTCGCATTTATTGCGCTCGTTGCTTTGGGCTGCAGTCTGCAGTCGTGCGAGTTTATTGCCGGATGGCTGCAACATGAAATTCGCGATTCGTTTAATAAGGTCAATAATGGCTTAGGAGCTTATAATGATTTTCAAAAATCTTCAACCGACTCACTTTACGCAATGATTGCAATACATAAAGCCCTTAATGTTGAGCTTTATTTTAGTGCTTTGCAGGTAAGAGAAGAATGCAGGGGTTACAGGGAGTATGTCGATTCGCTGAACGCAGAAATTGTAAGCATGGCGGGTGGAATTGATACTGAAACAAATGAGGTTAAAAAGGGAATGGATATTGAAATTCCAACTCAGCTTTTGGTAAAGGATGGTAAAGGCGATACTTTACTGCTCAGGAGGGAGGAATTGAAAGACGTTTTATTGAATGCCTGTTCCACCGACAGTGCAAGGCAGAGGTTGATGTTTACCTTTAATGATGAAACGCCAGGGCCTGGTACCAGGCAGAGCAAAAAAATATTTAATAATGTGCCCGTTGTGGCTGCACTTACCATACTAACTGCCTATAAAAATGACTGCCTGAATTGTGAGAAGGAAGTTTTGAAGGACATCATTGGAAGATTGAAATAAGCAACGTTTTTTTCAAAAAAAAAAACCAGGAAACAAACTGGACTCCCCAATCTTGTTTCCTGGCTCTGATTTCAAAAACCTATTTCTATTGCTTTACAAATTTGGTGTTGAAGCTACCCTTATCGGTGCTAAAGTTCAACAGGTAAATTCCGGAAGCAAAATCGCTGATTTTTATTTCGTGGTGCTGTACGCCTTTGCTTTCAGCCTGGTTGAACGGCGTGTAAATAATTCTGCCAGTAAGGTCGAGCACCGAAATTTTAATAGTTGCATCTTCACTCAACTGGTACGAAACATACAACAAATCACTGGCCGGATTGGGTTTTAGAGAAAATCCGCTGAAATCCGCAATTTCATCTATACCGGTGCAGATAACTGCAATGGCAGCGGCTGTGTCGTTGCATCCGCTCTGTGTAACCACGGCAGTGTAATATACTGCTGCATCGCTACACGTAACCGATAATGACTCGGCCGTAGAAGATAAAACGGTATATGCACCGCCCTGGGTTTGTTGCGATAACCATTGATACCCCGGACCTGTAGGACTAACCTGTAATAATGCTGAACCTGTTCCGGTTTGGGTTTGTGAAACATACTCAACAGGCAATGCGCTGTTGGTGTAATTATAAGGAGCCGAACTGCCATTGCAACCACTTGCGGTAACCGACACTGTATAGCTTCCAGTGTTCGTTACTGTAATAGTTGCTGTAGTTTCACCGGTGCTCCATAAATAGCTGGAATATGTTTCGGTGGTACTAAGCGTACCTGGTTGGCCACTGCACGCGGCACCGTTGCTTACAATAACAGGCACTGGCGGAGGGCTTACAGTTACCACTGCTGAATCGGAACCCGAGCAGCTATTGCTATTAGTTACTGTAACATAATAAGTTTCGGCAGTGCTTACCATGGTGGTTTCGGTAGTTGCCCCGTTGCTCCAGTTGTATGAAGCAAACCCCGAACCTGCGTCAAGGGTTACTGTGCCGCCAGCACAAACTGATAACGGGCCCTGAGAAGTTATTGTTGCTTGCGGCAGGGCATTGAAAGTAACGGAAACACTGGCGTTACCGGTGCACCCGCTTTGAGATACAGTAACACTATAGGTACCTGTGCTGGTTGGTTGAATTGTTTCGCTGCTGGCCGCATTACTCCAACTGTAAGAAGTGTAACCTGCGCCTGCATCAAAAGTAACCGGGGTACCGGCACATACTATTACAGGGCCTGCGGGTGTAACCGATACATTTAACGGGAAATTGCCCACATTAACCGTAGCACTGGCCGTGCCCTGGCATCCGCCCTGCGTAACTGTTACAGTATAGGTATTTGCGGCATTAACGGTAGTAGTTTCGGTAGTTGCACCATTGCTCCAGGCGTAAACATTATATCCTGCACCTGCATCCAAAGTGGTGCTTGAGCCGGTACAAATATTAAGAGATGGTGAAGTAATTGCAGGATTAAGACTGCTTCCTACTACCACGTTAATTGTATTCGAAACCCCCTGGCAGCCGCTTTGTGTTACGGTACAACTATAGTTACCGGTTTGAGTTACCCGGATGGTTTGTGTAGTTGCTGTGTTGCTCCACAAATATGCGGTGTATCCACTGCCGGCATTCAACGTATCAGCTCCGCCGGTACAGAACGAAACCGGTCCGCTCGAGGTTACGGTAGGGGTCGGGTTGTTAACTGTAACCGTTACCGTATTAGAAGACCCGGTGCAGCCACTTTGAGTTACCGTAACTTTATAATTGCCTGTTGTTTTGGCTTCGATATTTTGTGTGGTTGAGCCATTGCTCCAGGTATATGTTGTAAAGCCGCTACCCGGATTTAGAAGCACACTATCGCCCTGGCAGAAGGTGGTTGGCCCGCCAGCCGCAATAGTAGGTGCCGGGTTAGCTGTTACAGACACGACCACGGTATCAGAGACGGCGGTACAACCGTTTTGTGTAACGGTACAAATATAATGCCCGCTTGCGGCGGCGCTGATAGTTTGGGAAGAAGAGCCATTGCTCCAGGCATAAGCCGTGTATCCGCTGCCCGCATTCAGCGAAACGTTTCCGCCCTGGCAGAAGGTGGTAGGCCCGCCGGGTGTTATGGTTGGTGCTGTAATAGACGCATTGGTAACATTTACCGAGGCCGTAGCCGAGTTACAATTGTCGTAAACGGTAACGGTATAAGTGCCGGGTGTCGTTACATGTACTGATTGGGAGAAAGTGCCGTTACTCCAGGCATACGCATAATAATTGGCCCCACCGGCAGTAAGTATA
>Ga0316217_10004895_pt1 | contig 14174 bp, 17 predicted proteins | sample 1anoAmetaG_FD_203633 | JGI IMG/M metagenome (GOLD analysis project Ga0316217, IMG submission 203633) | Freshwater microbial communities from Trout Bog Lake, Wisconsin, USA - 1anoA | ecosystem: Environmental > Aquatic > Freshwater > Lake > Hypolimnion/Profundal zone | place: USA: Wisconsin... | reverse complement strand
TCGGTTCACGGACTACATCATGCCGCTGATGGTCGAACTGCTCCCCGAAGGTTCCAAGGAGCGGGAGCGCCGGGAGGAGGCCAGGCTGAGGGCCCAGAAGAAGGCGGCCTGGCGCTGGCCGCGGAAGCAGCCGGTGAAGCCATACCGGTGATCCCTGCCTCGACGACGGTGACCGTCGGCTGCCTGACCAGCATCGCCGGCACCTTCACCGGGGCCGGCGCGGGCGCCCTCGAGGTGCGCTGCGTGACCGAGCAGGGGCAGGCCCACGGGTTCCGGCGGGCGGTGGAGATCCGCGACCAGTCCGGGAGTCGGGACCAGAACAGCGCCAAGGCGATGGTTGTGCCCCAGGCCATCCCGGCCATTTTCCAGGGCAGCAAAGGGACACCGAGGCTGATCCAGAACCTTGCCATGGCTGCCGGCCGTCCTGGCACCTTGTCGATTGTAATAAAATAATTATTTTATGGAAGGTGTGGGTTGGCTACGGAGAGGGAGGCGGACATGCCCAGGAGTTCCATCAGGTCCTTCGCCAGGATGCTGGCCTGCAGCCTCGCCCTGCCGGCGGTCCTGCTCGGCAAGGGCCCGAATAATCCCAGCAAGCTGCTGCCGGGGGAAATGCTCAACCATCATGAATTTCTCGTGGCGCCAAGTCGAAGTGGAGTGGTTGCCTACGTGAATCAGGAGCATGGCTGGTTTGAAATATACATAAAATCCGAGTATCGACGGCGTTGGGAAACTCCCACCGATTCCACCCAGGCCTTGGCCAACCTCCGGGCCTCGGGCCGCGGGGTCGAACTGTTCCTGGCGATGAGCACGGATGGCGCCCTGCGCCTCTACTGGAAGAACCTGGGTCCGGGCAACAACTTTCCCATGGTGGTCTGGACCAACCCGGGTCCCCACGTCCCCGGGTCGTTCCTGATCCTGGACGACAACGCCAACCTGGTCATCCGCGATCCCAGCGACAACGAGAGGATCCTATGGATGGCCCCCTGAGCTGGCCGGCCGGAGCATGGCCAGGATGCCGCCCGTGACCAGTGCCGATGCCCGGACGGATCCGCCGTCCGAATAGACCACCAGCGCCCGGCCCTGGTCATCCAGGGCCCAGTGGAACTTGTCATCCGGCGCGTGCCGGAGCCCGCTGAAGGGTTCCCCCCATTCCGCCGGGACCGGCCCCTGGGTGGGCTGATAGGATTGCGTCCAGGTCCCCCGGTCGTCCTGGTAGACCGCCAGCGCACGACCTCCAGGGGCAACCGTCAACTGGAGGGCGCCGGCCTTACCTGGTCGGCTTTTAAGCCGGCATCAATGCCGCAAAAAGCGCAACCAGCAACCCTGATCGGCCGACATGGCGAGGACACTCTCGGGGCTCTGCGGATCGGGCATACGGGTCATTGAAGAATCGCTTCGAGGTAGGTGGCAAGGGTCTTCCGGACGCGGCAGACCTCGGCCCATTGCTCCAGGGCCTGGACGCTTCCGCCCTGGCGGAGGTAGGTCCGGGGCGCTTCCAGGGCCAGGTCCAGGCCGATCCGTTCCCGGAAATGCAGGGCTTGGCAAACGGAAAACGCCTTCCCATAGATCCGCAGAAGGCCCTGGCGTTCCAGTTGCAGGCGTTCCACCCCCGCCTTGCGGATCCCATCACCCATGCGGATGAATCGGCAAGGGATGCCCATCACTGGCGCATAGGCATTCCTCGGAATCGCGACCCAGACTTCCTTGGGCAGGGTGGTGGTCAGTCCATGGTGGGCCAGAGCCGAAACCAGGCCGATGACCCCATCCGGAATCGCCGTGCAGGCATCGCTCAAGCGTTCTTCTGGAAGCGCAGCTGGCCGATGCCCGGCAGGAAGCTTGGGGGCCTGGCGATGCATCAACCGGGCGTCCGGCCGGTCCAAGGGACCTCGTCCCACCCCGAATTCCGCATAACAATCGCTACGGCTCCAGCTGCGAACGAGCTTCAACCCCGCAATTCAGGGGGGCTTGGATCGTCATGCACACAAGGCAGACCGGAACCCGCCCCCTGAATTGCTAACTGTTTCTGGCGATGTCACCTGAAATCAGGTCCCTTGTTCAAGTCTGCGGCGTTCCACCCAGGCGGCCATGTGCGCCAAGGTGACTGCACTGACATGATGCTCCATTCCCTCGCCGTCCACGGCCGCCACCTCCGTTGGCACCCCTAATGTTTCCAGGAAGCTGACCACCAGCCGATGGCGGGCCCGGCTGGCCATGCCTAGTGCCCGGCCTTCGGGAGTAAGCAGGATGCCGTGGCCCTCGTCACGGGTGAGGAAACCATCGCGAGCAAGGCGTTCCAGCGCCCGGAGCACGGTTACGTGGGATACCCCGAACCCACGAGCCAGATCAGCTGGGCGCACCCTGCCGCCCACCTCCAGTTCCAGGACCAGTTCCGCGTAGTCTTCAGCCATCTCCTGCGCATGATCCAGACGAACACGTTCGAACTGGCCTGCCAATCCTGTCTTCCTTGCTTTCGAATGTTTCGACTCGGCCACGACGGCTGCTCCGCAGGGAGTGAATGGAAATTTATGAATATTGCTTGACTGTTTGGTAGCCTTGGCTACATTTAATTGTAGCATAGGCTGCAAAAAAATGACACCTACCCCATCACCTTCCCTCAATCCGTCTCAGCCAGCCGATGGCTCCAAGGGTGGGCTATCTCTTGGGGCTGGCCCTGGTACCGTCGTGGTGCCGTCCTCCGGGCCCGGCTGGAAGAAGTGGCTGGCGGTCGCCGGCCCCGCCTTGCTCGTCTCCGTGGGCTACATGGACCCCGGCAACTGGGCCACCGATATCGCTGGCGGCAGCCGCTATGGCTATCGGCTGATCTGGGTGCTCCTGATGTCGAACCTGATGGCCATCCTCCTTCAGAGCTTGGCCGCACGGCTGGGGATCGTCCGCCGGCGCGATCTGGCCCAGGCCTCCAGGGAGACCTACCCCGCGGCGGTCAACCTTGCTCTGTATCTCTTCGCCGAGCTAGCCATCGCCAGTTGCGACCTGGCTGAGGTGATCGGCTCAGCCATCGCCCTGAACCTGCTGTTCGGACTGCCCCTCCTGGCGGGGGTGTTCATCACCACCTTCGATGTCCTTATCCTGCTGCTGCTCACCCAGTTTGGTATCCGCAAGCTCGAGGCCGTCATCCTAAGCCTGGTGGCAACCATCGGCATCGCCTTCATGGTGGAGATGTTCCTCGCCAAGCCTGCCTTCATCCCCCTCCTGCACGGGTTCATCCCCTCGCTTCCTGACTCCGCCGCGCTCTACATCGCCATCGGTATCATCGGGGCCACCGTGATGCCCCACAACCTCTATCTGCACTCCGCCTTGGTGCAGACCCGCAACTTCGGCGGGGCTGGCGAGACCAGGAGGGCGCTGTTCTGGAACAACCTGGACTCGACCGTGGCCCTCAACGTCGCCTTCGTCATCAACGTGGCGATCCTGGTGATGGCGGCGGCGGTGTTCTACAAGGCCGGCCACTTCGAGGTGGCGGAGATCCAGGATGCCTATCACTTGCTGGAGCCGTTGCTCGGCGTGGCGATCGCACCGATTATCTTCGCCATCGGCCTGCTCGCCGCGGGGCAGAGTTCCACCATCACCGGCACCCTGGCCGGCCAAATTGTCATGGAGGGCTACCTCGACATCCGTATCCGTCCCTGGCTGCGGCGGATCATGACCCGGCTCCTGGCCGTCGTGCCCGCCGTGGCGACCATCCTCCTCTTCGGCGAGAAGCAGACCGGAAGCCTCCTTGTGCTCAGCCAAGTGGTGCTCTCCCTGCAACTGCCGTTCGCCATGATTCCGCTGATCCACTTCGTCGCGGACAAGCGCAAAATGGGCGAATTCGCCATCCGTCCCTGGCTCAAGGCCTGCTCCTGGGTGGTGGCCATCGTCATCGTCGCACTGAACGTGGAGCTCGTGCGAGAGACGGTGGCTGACTGGATTACCTCGGCCGGGCCGCACGGGATCTGGCTCAAACTGCTGCTGTTCCCGGTGCTCGCAGCCATCGTGGTCCTGCTGGCCTGGATCACCCTGGAGCCTTGGCTGACCCGCATGGCTCGAGGCCGGGCCAGGGCCGCTGCCGCGATCCATGGTCTTGAAGCGTTCCCGGTCATTGTCCCCCCGGCACCGACGCCGTTACGGAAAGTGGCATTGGCCCTGGACTTCTCAGGCAACGAGGTGCGCCTGATCGAGGCCGCCCTCGGGTTCCTGGCCCCAGGCAAACCAGCCCTGGCCCTACTCCACGTGGTGGAGAGCGCCCCGGCAAGGGCTTTCGGCGGCAATGCAGCCGACCTGGAGACGGCCAATGACCTTTCGCGAATCGAGGCCTTCGCCAAGGCCCTCCGCGGGTTGGGCTACGAAGTTGAAACAGCCCTGGGCGCAGGCGAACCCGCCCCGGAACTCGCCAGGTTGGCCAATGCCTTGGAAGCTGAACTGGTGATCCTGGGCGGCCACGGACACCGGGGATTCTCTGACATGATCCACGGCAGCACCATTGAGGCGCTGCGTCACCGCACCCAGGCGAAGGTCCTGGCCATCCCCCTGGGGCCAAGCCATGTGAATCCATCATCCTAGCGGCGAACGCCCTGGGCAGGATGTCACTCCTTCTTGCCCGCTTCGCCCCCACCATCCTTGATGGCGTCAGAGAACTCGCGTGATGCCTTCTTGAACTCCTGGATGCCTTTGCCGAGGGCCTTCCCAAGCTCGGGGAGCTTACTGGGGCCGAAGAAGATCATCAGAGCGAGGCCAATGAGCAAGAGCTTCTCGATACCGATACTGCCCATGGAGACCCCCTTGACCTTGCCAAGAATATGCCCTGTGGACGGTCGTCGCAAAGCAAACCTGGTTCGTGTCCCGCCAGTTGGAGTGCGTGAACTGACCGTCGGAGGCGGGTAGGCTCATGGGTTCCTGGAGGAAGCTCCCGATCCGGGACGTCGCCCTGCCGAGAGAGGGCGGGGGGAGGTCAGGTGCGGCTGAACCAGGAAGCTGATGGGGGCCAGGCGGTGCAGCCACATCCTCACAAACCTTGGCCTCCAGGCAGGGATCCTGGGCGCAGGGCAGGCTGGTCCGCAGTCGGAGCAGAGCCGACCCCCTTCAGCGGCAGCAGCAGGCGGACGTCAGTACCTTGGCCTTCGAGACTTTCGATCTCCACCTTGCCCCCGTGCAAGCGAGCGATGGAATGGACGATCGCCAACCCCAGGCCGGAGCCTTGGGCCTTGTCATCCAGGGACGCCGTGGTGCGGTAGAACCGGTCCAGAACGTGTGGCAATTCGTCCCTGGGAATCCCCCGGCCCGAGTCCTGGACCCGGATTCGGTGCCGTCCGCAGCCTCCCGGATCCCCACGTGGATCCTATCTCCTGGGGCTGTGGCGGCCAGCGCGTTGGCCACCAAGTTCACCAGCCCTTGGCGCAACAGCCCCGCGTCCCCCTGCAGCCGGCCGGTGCCGGAGCCTTCAAGCCGCACCCCTTGCTCCTCCGCCACAGCCTCGAAGAAGGCCAGGGTGTGCGCCACCAGGATGGCCGGGTCGACCGCCTCGCGCGGAACTTCGGTCTGCAGGTTCTCGGTCCTGGCCAGGAAAAGCATGCGGCTGATCAACTGGGTCAAGCGCCGGAATTCCTCCATGCTGGATTCCAAGGTGGCCCGGTATTCCTCGGCCGAACGGTCAGTGGAAAGCGCCACTTCCGTTTCGCCCATCAGATTGGTGATAGGCGTGCGAAGTTCATGGGCCAGATCCGCGGAGAAGCGGCTGAGCCTCGAGAAAGCCTGATCGAGGCGGTCCAGCATGTCGTTGAGGGCCCGCACCAGACCGCGCAACTCCCTGGGCACCTGGGCGGGCTCCAGTCGTTCCTTCAGGCGGTTGGCGGTGATGGCCCGGGTGGATTCCTCGATGGACTGGATCGGCTGGAGACCCTTGTGCACCGCCAGCCAACCCACCAGGGCGCACAAGCTGGAACCCAGCACCAGGGCCTCGAACAGACGATGCCGGTAGTGCTCGATCAACTCCTCGTCGCTGGTGGTGTCCAGGCCGCCCTGGATCCGATAGCCCTCCACCTGGCGTTGTTCCAGGAGGAAGTGGCGGCCCTGGATTAGGGCGCGGGGGCCGTAGCGGAAGGCAGCGTCCGGCAGGTGCGCGGCCATGCCCCGGGACTCCACCAGGACCGCGCCGCCCTGCAGCACTCGGAGCCACACCGGCGGATCATTGGCGGCCGCGCCCTCGCCCAGCACTTCCTCCTCGATTCCGGGATGGTTCTTCTTGTGCAGGATGGCAGCCACTTCCTGCATCCGGCCCTCCAGGTCGCGCAAATTGCCGGCGTAGATCTCCTTTCGGAAGGACCAGTAGGCGAAGCCCGTCACCGCCACCAGCGCCGACAGGCTTCCGACCGCAAAGGTCAGCGCCAGACGCAGGCGCAGGCTGCTGCGCAGTTCCTCCCAACGGTTGCGCAGACCGCACCGAAGGAGTGTGGGAAAACGCTCAATCCGCATCAAACCGGTATCCTACGGCGCCGGCCTCCTGGCGGGCATGCTGTCCACCCTCTCGCCATGCGTGCTGCCGATCATCCCGATCCTGGTCGGATCGGCCGCCGGCAAACACCCTCGGGGTCCGCTCGCCCTGGCGGGGGGGCTCGCGCTCTCCTATGCCATCTTCGGCACGGGCCTGGCCTGGGCCGGGTAGGCACTGGGACTGGATACCTCCCTGTTCCGCAGCGTCTGAGCGGCGTTGCTTGGCCTACGGGTCGCGCGGTGCCATGAACCGCCTGCGGGGCAATCTGGCCAAGGCCGGCAAAGCCGGCAAACTGGTCCTAGGCGGGGTCATGGTCACCCTTGCCCTCATGATCCTCTCCGGTGCCGACAAGGGCGGAGCCGATGCCGGTGGATGCCTGTCAGTGGTTCCACTTCTGTGCCGGCTGCAACGCCCGCCTTTCCCGGCTCGCCCCAGCAACGGGTTGGCTGGCGTGGTTTCGCGCCAACGCTGACAAGCCCCGAAACCGAACGCAGGATTACAATTGGGTAGTGCCAAGCAGTTGTTCCAACCGACGGGATAATCCACTTGCCGTAGGTAAATGTAAAATCCGATACGGATACATTCTACCTTTGTACGGGTGGCACATTACGTGTACAGGGTATGTCTTGTCTTCCTCGATGCCACCATCGCACAATCAAAGGCTTCGATAGTTGCGTCATGGTATGGACGATGGATTTTTTTTACTGCTTTCCCTTCGGCAGGATTGAATCGTTCCACCTACCCTGGAACTCGGATTGCTGAATTCGAACCTCGGACAGCTCTCTGACGCAAGTGGGTGACGGGATAGCGCCCCGGAGCGGCGAGCCTCAGAGAGAGGCTAGGTGGCCGTCGGAATACGTTTCCCGTTCAGGGCATCATGGTGGAGTTGTAGGCGAACTTCCCGGACTTGATCTGAACGATGACGACTGGCTTAACCGGGTTGCGGAAATCGTCGAATTTCATCCGGCCGGAGACTCCGGAGAAGTCGGCAGCCTTCAGGGCGGCGCGCACGGCGTCGGGGTTGGTGCTACCGGCCCGGTGGATGCTGTCGAACAGCAGGCGGGACGCGTCATAGGCCATGACCGCGCAACTGTCCGGATCCTCGCCGTAGCGGGCATGGAACGCCTTCACGAAATCCTGCACCTCGGGGCGGCTCTCGCCGGTGGAGAAGTGGTTGGTGAAGAAGCATCCTTCTACGGCCGGCCCGGCAAGCTTGACGAGGCCCTGGAAGTCCCAGGCATCCGTCCCGAGGATCGGCCCGGTGTAGCCCTTCTCACGAGCTTTCTTGGCCAGGGTGATGGCCGCGTCGCCCCAGACCGACAGGTAGAGCAGGTCCGGCTTGCCGGGAAGCAGGCGGTCCAGCAGGCTGCTGGGATCGACGGCGTTGGTACCGAAGGATTCGCTCACCACCTTGCCTCCGAGGGACGTGAACCGGTCTGCGAAGGCCTCGGCCGCAGCTTGGAAGCCGCTGGTGGAAAAGTTCTTCTGGTAGATGCAGGCTACGTTCCGGGCCTTCAGGTTTTCAAAGGCAAACCTGGCGCCCACCGTGCCCTGGTTCGGGTCCGTGAAGCAGGCCCGGAAGATATAGTCGCCAACTTGGGTGACCGCCGGCGAAGTCGCCGTGGTGGCGACCAGGGGAATCTTCGCCTGCTGGGCGATCTTGCCCCCCGATACGGCCGTGCCGTCCCAGCTCGGCCCTAGGACGGCCACCACCTTGTCCTGGGCGATGAATCGCCGCATCGCATTGACCGTGGCCAGTTCATCGCCCCGGTCATCATTGAACAGCAGTTTCACCGGGTGGCCGTTGATCCCGCCCTTGGCGTTGCACTCGGTGAAGGCCATTTCGAAGCCATGCTCGCTGGCGATCCCGGCATCGACGCCCTGCACGGACACCGGCGCGAGGCCGCCGATCAGGATCTCCTTCTTGCCGCAGCCCACGATGGCACCAGCGGCCAGTGGCAGAACCACCAACGCTAACCTGACTTGATGCATAAATCCTCCCCCCTCAGCGGATGCTGAAGTTGTTGAAATACCCCCCCGGAAGCGCCAGGATGGCAAACGTCCGGATATTGAGGAAAATTTCACAACCCGTTCCATGGCAGCCTCCTATCCAGCCGCCCCGTCACGATGGATTGCAAAAAAGCATTAAAATGTACTTTAAAAATATCGATTTGTCCATGGTTGAACATTACAACATGACGATCCGCTCGGATCGATAATCGGGCGTTTCTGTTCTGCCTCTGGAGAATTACCATCTGTCGGGACACCAGGAGGTTGCAGCCATCCTCCAGCTTCGGACCGCAGGCAAGGTCTGCAACTCCTGCCACGACCCTGAGGATCAGGGCGGCGATCCCAACAAGATCGTAGCCGGGGTGGATTATGGCCCCCAGGGTGGTGATAGCAGGGCCTTCGTGACTACCAGCCATCTTGGACTTGGCTGCATCGACTGCCACCCCACCCACGATTTTCGCCCAATAGTTCCAGTTACCACCCCCTCCTGCTCGGTGACCGGATGCCACTCGACCAGCCAGGCGGCAACCGCACCTGGTAAGGTCCACGTGAACCATTTGTAGGGGCCTTCGTTCGGCCAGTCTCGACCTTGAGGTAGGTCCGCGCCGGAACCTGGAGCAGGCCCAGCACTTGTTCCTGGAGAGGCGTCAGGTCCTCGACGAATACCTTCACCGGCGAAGATAATCGCCATCTCGATGTCTCTTTCTTCCGTAGAAGTAATAGAGATCAATGGAATGGAGGCCATCATGAAACTTTCAGAGCCCCCCGGTTTCCTCGAGGAGAGTGTCACCTTGAAAGGCCAATATTTCTTTCAAGGGATTCACCTGCGGTCCGCCTGCGAGGCGATTCCCGACAATCGGAGGGCGCCCAGGGTGCTGGCATCCGGTTTGGGCAACCCGCGGATGATGGCCTTCACGGAGATCCAGTGAGAACAGTTGGAACCAGCGCATTGACACGGGACCCCGCTATCCTGGTAAACCGCTCAGGTTGGTTTTTTCGCAGGGTTGGTGAACCTTTGATAGGGCTGCTCAGGACTGGCCTGAGCCCCACCGGCCTGGCCTGGAGCGTGGCTGCCGGGTTGGCTCTGGGTGTCTTCCCCGTGCTGGGGAGCACGACGCTGCTTTGTCTTGTGGCGGGCTTGGTGTTCGGGCTCAACCAGCCCGCCCTGCAATTGGCAAACTATTTGGCCTACCCACTGCAGGTGGTCCTCCTGATTCCGTTCTACCGGCTGGGGGGGCGGCTGTTCGGCATCGACCCCGGCATGCTCTCGCTCTCTGTCCTGTTCCACTCCTTCAGGCTGGACGCGGCCGGCACGCTGGTCCACCTGTGGTCCATGATCTGGCATGCCATGGTGATCTGGACCTTCCTAGCCGTGCCGGCGATGCTCCTGCTGGCCTTCATGCTACGTCCAGTGTTCGCAGAGGCCGTCCGTCGTTTCGGGCCCGCCCCCGAAGACCGCGGCACCCCATCAGGGCCGGTCCGGCTGTGCACGGGCTTGAGCGCATCGCCTCCATCAAAATAGGAGATACGACTACCCATGCGAGAACAACTTTTTACCACAAGTCTGGACGTGCCAAGACCCCGGGTAGAGGTCTTCCGGTTCTTTTCTGATCCCGCAAACCTGGAACGCCTCACGCCACCCTGGCTGGGTTTTCGTATCCTGACTCCAGCGCCCTTGCCCACCGGTGCCGGGGCTGTGTTCGAGTACCGCCTCAAAGTCCATGGGCTGCCCCTGCGCTGGCGAACCCTCATCGAGACCTGGGAGGAGGGCCATCGCTTCACCGACCTTCAGCTCCGGGGACCCTACGCACTCTGGCACCACACCCACGAATTTATTGACCTTCCCGGGGGCGGCACCCGCATTCTGGATCGGGTCCGGTTCCGGGTGGGCTGGGGTCCGATCGGCAGTTTGGTCACGTCCCTCTGGGTGCGGCAGGATGTCGAACGGATCTTCCGGTTCCGGCAGGTCATCATCGAACGCCTTCTCGGTCCCGCGTGAGCAGGTCATTCCTGCCGGACCCGCTCAAGACGCGACACGTCGAAGCCCATGCTGGCCGCGCGCTCCACCAGCTTGGCGTAATCCTCCGGGGCGGGCACCTTGTCGCGTCCCATCAACCAGAGGAAGTTCCGGCTGCTGCCGGTCACGAGCATGAAACGGTAGTCCTCTGCCATGTAGATCAGCCGGTACTGCAGCCAGACCAGCGGCAGGAAACTCACCTTCATCTCCCCCGGTCGGCTCGGATCAGGAATCCTGAGCCGCTGGTTCAGGGACTTGGCCGGACCGTCCGGGGCACCCGCATGTCCCGTGTAGGCCACTGAATAGGTGCCATCCTCCCTGGGCGTGTAGGTCTCCACGGTGTTCACCCAGTCCCGGCCGATGGGGACCGGGATACGGGCCAGCTCGAACCAGGATCCCTGCCAGCGTTTCAAGTCCAGGGAAGCCACGGTGGCAAGGTCGACGGTGGTATCCGGGGGCTGGGCACAACCTAGAGTCAGCATTCCGGAAACCACGGCGAGGGCGGTGGCGATGATCAGCTGCTTCATGGCGAACTCCCGCAATTGGTGCTGCTCTGGTTCCCCCTACGTGGGCCCAGGCGATCCAGATGACTCAGGTCGGGTGTATGCTGGTAGGCCTCCTCAGCAGGAACGGATTGGCACCCATGGGGCGCATTTATGTATGAATAAATTATTTATACATTCACAAGTGCCTACCTCCGCTGAGTCCGCCCCGGAGGGTCCGGCGGATTCAGCGCTCCTCCTCGCCATCGCTGGCCAGGACCGGGGGGCGTTCCAGCAGTTGTATGACCGTTACGCCGGTCGGCTGTTGGCCTACGTCCAGGCTATGGGCCGTGGACGCCTGCCGGTGGACGACCTCCTGCAGGAGATCTTCGTGGCCGTCTGGCGCAAGGCGGGGCAGTACCGGCCGGAACTGGGCACCCCTGAGGCTTGGCTCTTCACCATCACCCGGAACAAGGTTTTCGACATCTGGAGGGCCCGTCCGCCCGTAGGGGAAAAAGTAGCCCCTGACCTGGAGACCCTCATGGACACCACCGAAAATCCCGATCCGGCGCTGGTGGCGACCATACACCAGGCCCTCGCCAGGCTTCCTGAGGACCAGCGGCGGCCCCTGGTCCTGGCCTATTTCGGCGGGTTCACCTACGAGGAAGCGGCTCGGCGGCTGGCCGTGCCGGTCGGGACCTTGAAGTCCCGCATCCGTGCGGCGCTCGGGCAACTCAGGGCCCTGTTGGAGAACCCATGATCCCGCGCCTGCACCCCCCGGAATCCCGGTTGCTGGACCACGTGGTCGGCGCCAGCGATGCCGCCGCCCGGGCCCTCATGGAGTGCCACCTGGCCCTGTGCGACACCTGCGCCGCCCAGGTTCTTGACCTGAGCCTGGCCGGCGGCTCCTTCCTGGCCCAGCAGGCGCCGCTCGCGGTGCCTGCTGATCTGTTTGCCCGCATCCTGGACCGGATCGACCAGGGGCCCCTCCCCGTGTCAGCGGTTCCGACGCTGTTGCCATTCCACGCAGCCCTGGCCCCCTTCTTGCCGCCGGACCTGTCCAGGGGTTGGCGGGGGGCACTGGCGCCCGGCTTCCGTTTTCTTGAGCTGGCGGCCGAACTACCCAAGGGAGTCAAACTCTACCTGATCCATATGGCGGCCGGGATGCCGTTCCCCGAGCACCGGCACCTGGGCCTCGAGGAGGCGGTGATCCTTGCGGGCGGGTTGGCCGACGAAACCGGAGGGTTGGAAGCCGGAGATTGGGACGCCAAGGAGGAAGGCACCCACCACACCCCCCGGGCCCTCGAGGACGAGGACTGCTGGCTGGTTGCGAGGATGGAGGGCGAGATCCGCTTCACCGGCTGGCGCGGGCTGCTCCAGCGGCTGGTCTGAGTCCATGGGAAGCCGCGGGGTCGACCCTTCAGAAGGTTCGATGGTGCAGGACGCCATCATCGTAGGGGCTGGCGTTGCGGGTCTGCGCTGCGCCGGAGAATTGCGCAGAACAGGGCGCAGCGCGGTGGTGCTGGAGCGGGCCCGGAGTGTCGGCGGCCGTTGCGCAACCCGGCGGTTCCAGGGGCAGCCGGTGGACTTCGGCCCGGTTTTCCTGCACGGCCAACAGCCCGAGTTCCTGGAAGCCCTGCGTCACGCCGGCGGTACCGGGCTTATCCGCGACTGGCCTCAGCGGGTAGAGGGCAACGGCTCCCCCTGCCAGCCCGAGTCACTGCACCTTCCCGTCCAGCGCCTCGCCATGCGGAGCGGCCTCCGGTCGTTCCCCCAGCAGCTGGCGGAAGGTCTCGACATCCGGTTGGAGACTGAGGTGGCCGCCATCCGAGTGCGGCCCTACGGCTTCGAGCTGGTCGACCGGACCGGGACGGTTTGGCGGTGCCGGGACCTGGTCCTGGCCCTGGCACTCGAGCAGAGCCGCAACCTCTTGGAGACCCTCCCAGACAGCCTGGAAATCCGCGGGATCCAGGCGCTGCTGGGCCTATTCTCCAGTCTTCCCTGCTGCACCTTGATCCTGGGCTACCCGCTGGAAACCCCAGCCCCGCCTTGGGACATCCTTTATCCCGGGGAGTCCGGGATGCTCCAGCTGGTCGCCCACGACTCCGCCAAGCGCGAGGCGCCTCGATTTCTCACGCTCGTGGCCCAGGCCCGGCCGAAGTGGTCGCGCCTGGCATTGACCAGCGACGTGGAGCCGGAAGCCTGGCCGGAGGCCATCCTGGACGAACTGGCGCACCTGCTGGGACCGTGGGCTGCCCGACCCCTGTGGCAGTATCCGCACCGGTGGCGCCATGCCCGGGCCGATGCCGTCAGCGAACTGGCGCAGCCGGTCCAGGTCGCTTTTCCGGAAGGCCAGCGGCTCGGACTGGCGGGGGAAATCTTCTCACCGGGTGGGGGCGTCCAGGCGGCCTGGAGTTCCGGGACCCGGATGGCTGCAAGGTTGTTGGCGAAGGAGAGGGGATGAGCCCACTGGACGAGAGGCTTCAGGAACTGGTCGAGCGGGACCGGGACCACGAGTGCGAAGGCTTCGGCCCCGAACTGGTCTGCGTGCGGATCGTCGCCGCGGCCAAGCTGCCAAGCCGGTTCGGCGATTTCCGCATCGTCGCCTTCTGGAACAACCGGGACCAGAAGGATCATATCGCCATCATCCACGGCAACGTGATCGGCGCCGAGGAAGTGGCCACCCGGTTGCACTCGGAGTGCCTTACCGGCGACGTGCTCGGGTCCCTCCGTTGCGACTGCCGCGACCAGCTGGAGACGGCCCTGGTCAGGATCGGCCAGCTGGACCGCGGGCTGGTCCTCTACATGCGCCAGGAGGGCCGCGGCATCGGCCTGGCCAACAAGGTCCGGGCCTATGCCCTCCAGGACCAGGGCCTCGACACCGTGGAGGCCAACCTCGCCCTGGGCTTCCGGGACGACGAGCGCGACTACGCGGTGGCCGCGCACATGATCCATAGCCTGGGCATCGGCTCCATCCAGCTGATGACCAATAATCCGGGGAAGGTTGAGCAGCTGGAGCGCTACGGCGTCAAGGTTGCCACCCGGCTGCCGCACCTGCTGCCCCCCAATCCGCACAACCGCTTCTACCTGGAAACCAAGGCCGCGCGCTCGGGTCACTACATCGACTTCAGCGGCACCCCCCACCTGCAGGAGCAGAGCGACCCGGTGATCGTGG
>Ga0316217_10004893_pt1 | contig 14180 bp, 13 predicted proteins | sample 1anoAmetaG_FD_203633 | JGI IMG/M metagenome (GOLD analysis project Ga0316217, IMG submission 203633) | Freshwater microbial communities from Trout Bog Lake, Wisconsin, USA - 1anoA | ecosystem: Environmental > Aquatic > Freshwater > Lake > Hypolimnion/Profundal zone | place: USA: Wisconsin... | reverse complement strand
CTCGTCCTCGCTGGGCAGGGCCAGCTTGCCGGTGTTCACCTGGGCCCGCAGGGCGCAGGCCTTGTCCAGGTCCAGCAGGTAGATGGAGAGGTGGTTGGCCCCGGCGCCGACCAGGGTGCGGGCGTCGGCCAGGATCCGGCCCAGGTCCTGGCCGGGGATGCCCACCATCAGGTCGGCGCTGATCCGCCGGAACCCTGCGGCACGGGCCCAGGCCAGCGCTTCCAGGGCGGCTCGCCCGTCGTGCAGTCGGCCGAGCCGGCCCAGGAGGTCGTCGTCCAGGGTCTGGACGCCCAGGCTGATGCGGTCCCAGCCGAGGCGGAGGGCCTGCTCCAGCCAGGGCTGGTCCAGGGTGCCGGGGTTGGCTTCCAGGGTGGCCTCCTCCAGGCCGGCCAGGTCGAAGGCCTCCGCGGCGGCGCGGGTGAGGGCGGCCAGTTCCCCGGCGGTGAGCAGGGAAGGGGTGCCGCCCCCCAGATAGAGCGTGTCCACCGCCGGCCGGCCCAGGGCCCGGCCCCAGTCCCGGAGCTGGTCCTGCATCCGGGCCAGCACGGCCGCCTTCAGGGATTCGTCCCGGGTGGTGACGAACGAGCAGTAGGTGCAGCGGTCCCGGCAGAAGGGCACGTGCAGGTAGAGCCCCAGCGGCTCCTGCCGGGCGGCTTCGCGCAAGGCGGGGAGGCGGGGTTCGAGGGCGGGGATCAAGGCCGCGCTACTGGAACTGGGTATCGATGGCCTCGCACCAGAAGTGGTAGGTCATCATGTGGATCTCCTGGATCCGCGCGGTGACTGCGCAGGGCACCACCAGGGCGTCATCCACCAGTTCCCTGAGCTGGCCGCCGTCCCGGCCCAGCAGGCCCAGGGTGCGCAGGCCCAGTTCCTTGGCCGCCTCCACGGCCCGGATGACGTTGGGGCTGTTGCCGCTGGTGGAGATGCCCACCAGCAGGTCGCCCGGGCGGCCAAGGGCTTCCACCTGCCGGGAAAAGACCCGGTCGAAGCCGTAGTCGTTGCCGATGGCGGTGAGGGCGGAACTGTCGACGGTGAGGGCGATGCCGGCCAGGGCTCGCCGCTCCTTCAGGTAGCGGCCGGAAAGCTCGGCGGCGAAGTGCTGGGCGTCGGCGGCGCTGCCGCCGTTGCCGCAGACCAGGATCCGGCAGCCGCGCTTGAGCCGCTCGGCCATGTCCGCCGCCTGGGCGAGGATGTGGTCGGCTTCCATCCCGAAGAAGGCTTCCTTCAGGGTGACGGCTTCCTGGACATGCTGGAGGAGGAGGGTTTTCATGGCGGATCCCGTAGTGGAATGTCCAGTGTGCCCGGTGCATTCGCCATTGCCTATGGGATACTGGGCCCAGGAGATGATCCATGGAACCTCTCGGTGAGAACCTCGACCTCAGCGTGATCGATCAGCTCCTGAGCCTGGACGACGGGGAACTGGGCCTGCTGAAGGAAATGATCGGGCTGTTCAAGGCCGACACGCCAGACCGGATCCAGGCCATCGAAGCCACCCTGGCCTCCTCCGACCTGAATGACATGGCCGATGTGGCCCACTCCATCAAGGGCGCGGCCGGCACCATGGGGGCGCCCAGGCTGCGGGCGATCGCCGCGGAACTGGAGGCGGCCGGCCGCAAGGGCAGCTTCAGCCTCGATCCCGGCCTGCTGGTGGAGCAGCTCAAGGAGACCTACGGCGATGCCGTGGTGGCCCTGGAAGCCTTCGTCGCCGAACGGGAATCACTCGGCTGAGGACTCGTAGGTCTTGACCCCGGCCTGGCTCCCGGGCGGGGGCTGGTCGCTGATCTGCAGCCGGCCGGACCTGTCCACCCACTGGTAGAGGCGGGTCGGGGGCCGGGCCGGGCCGTGGGCGGCATCGGCTTCCAGGGTCTTCGCCGGCGCCGGCGCGGCCTCGTCCACCTGGAAGCCGCCGCGGCCCTTCTTGAGCAGCGCCATGGAGCCGGCGGCCTTGGGGTCGGGCTGGACCAGGCGCTTGGCGTAGAGTTCCAGCACCCGCGGCACGTAGGCCCGGGTCTCGGCGAACGGCGGGATCCCGCCGTACTTCAGCACGGCGCCTTCCCCGGCATTGTAGGCGGCGACCACTTTGTGCAGATCGCCGCTGAAGGTGTCGGTGAGCCATCGCAGGTATTTGACGCCGCCGGTGATGTTCTGCCGGGGATCGAACGGGTCCACCACCCCGAAGCGCTGGGCGGTCTGGGGCATGAGCTGCATCAGGCCCAAGGCCCCGGCCCGGCTCCGGGCCCGGGCGTAGAAGGCGCTCTCGGTCTGGATCACGGCCCGGGCGAGAAAGGGGTCGATGCCCTCGGAAACGGCGATGGCGTCCACCATCTCCAGCAGCTCGGGGCTGCGCAGGACCTTGGCCATCTCCGAACGGCTCATGGCCAGCCGCACATGGCCCACCCCCACATGGCGGAGCGTGAGTCCCTGCCCCTGGACGAATGCGGGCGGCAGGTTGTTGATGACGACGGTGCCGTTGCGGTCGCTGTAGGTGTAGAGGTAGGTCACCCCGGGCCGCGCCGTCCCGGCACGAAGGGCGAATGCGGCGCTGATGGCCAGGATCAACGGTTTCGGGTTCATCTATTCATATCCAGCAACCAGTATGGGCTCTGGGCGGGGATCCTGCCACAGCCGGAGGGGGAACCGGGCGCGCCGGGCCCGTCAATGAAGGGTCAGCAAAGTCCACCGCTTCCCTCAATTCGACCGGACTGCCACCTCAAAGTGAATGACATGGGTCGTGCGGATGGGCCTCGCCGGGAACGGACGGGTGGCCGCAGAGCTGGCCGCAGCGGGCCGTTAGGCCGATGGCTCGGGAATTGCTCTCTGCTTGGCCTGGAAGCGCGATGCGGGAATCACCCGGGAACGCAGCCAGGCCCGCACATTCCACTGGAAAGAGGTCGCCCATGCTGAACAAAGCTTTCAAACGCCTGCTCCCCTTCGCCCTGGCGGTGCTCGCCTCGGCCCCGGCCTTCGCCCAGGTCCAAGTGCACGTGGGGGTGGGCCCGTTCGAGGTGCATTTCGCCCAGGATGCCCCGCCGCCCATGCGCCAGGAATACCGGACCCCCCGGCCCAGCCCTGACCACGTCTGGATCGGGGGGTTCTGGGACCGGGACGGCGACCGCTGGGCCTGGCGGGAAGGGCGCTGGGACCGGCCGGAACGCCGGGACGTGCGCTGGGTTGCGCCGGTGTACCGCGGGGAGGGCGGCGGCTACCGCTACGAGCCGGGCCACTGGTCCAACCAGCAGCTGAGGGAAGGCGACAGCTACCGCCGCTTCCGGGAGCAGCACGGCCGGGGCCACGAAAAGGGCCGGCCCAAGGGCTATTACCAGGACTGAACTGCGGCCTACCGCCACAGCCGGGGCCCCGCGCAGCATCCGCTGGCGGGGTCCCGGGCCGTTCAGGCCTTCGCGTCCCCTGCGCCGATCATCCCGTAGCTCTTGAGCTTGCGGTACAGCGTCGCCGCGCCGATCTTCAGCTGCCTGGCGGCGTGGGTCTGGTTGCCGTTGTTCAGGGCCAGCGCGGCCAGGATGTATTCCTTCTCGATCTGCTCCAGGGGCCGCACGGCGCCATCCAGGTCCATCACCTTGGGCGCCGCCTGGCGGATCTCTTCGGGCAGGTCCTCGAGTTCAACCCGGCTTCCCAGCGCCAGGGCGATGGCGCGTTCCATGGTGTTCTCCAGTTCGCGCACGTTGCCCGGCCAGGCGTAGCGCAGGAGCTGGTCCGCGGCGGCGGGCGCGAGGCCGGAGACTTTCCGCTTCATCCACAGGGCGGAGCTGGCGAGCAGCACCCGGGCCAGCGGCAGGATGTCGTCCCGGCGCTCGCGCAGCGGCGGCACGTGCAGCTCGATCACCCGGAGGCGGTAGTAGAGGTCCTGGCGGAAGGAGCCGCCGGCGACGCCCTGGGCCAGGTCGCGGTTGGTGGCGGCCAGCACCCGCACATCGATGGGACGGACCTTGTTCTCGCCGACCCGCCGGATCTCCCGCTCCTGGAGCGCCCGCAGGAGCTTGACCTGCATGGCCGGGGAGACCTCGCCGATCTCGTCCAGCAGCAGCGTGCCCTTGTTGGCCGCCTCGAACAGGCCGGGCCGGTCGCTGGTGGCGCCGGTGAACGCGCCCCGGGCGTGGCCGAACAGTTCGCTTTCCAGCAGGGTCTCGGTGATGGCGCCGCAGTTGACCGCGATGAACGGCCCGGCGGCCCGGGTCGACTCGTCGTGGATGAACCGGGCCAGCCGCTCCTTGCCGGTCCCGCTTTCGCCGGTGATGAGCACGGTGGAATCGACCTTGGCCACCCGCCGGGCCAGGTCCACCAGCTTGCGCATCTCCGGGCTCTTGGCGACGCTGCCCAGCGGCTGGTCGATCTCCGGGGCCACGCTGACCAGCGCCCTCCGGCGCTCGCGCAGCTTGCGCTCGGCCGCCTTCAGGGTCTCGGTGACCCGGTGCAGCGAGACGTCGAGGCAGTCCTTGAGCCGGTTCGGCTCGTAGAACCGCAGCTCCGCGGCACGCTCATCGCCCCATTCCTCCCGGGTGCGCCCGAGCAGGTGGCAGCCGGCGTCGCCCTTGCCCATGCAGCGGTCCTCCAGGACATAGATCTCCTTGCCCGCGGTCCGGCTGATGTAGCCGCTGATGAGACCGCAGATGGTCCAGCACATGGGGGCATCGGCCCGGCCGAAGTGCAGGAGATGCTGTTCCGCCTCATAGGAGCCGGCCAGCATGACGCCTTCCCTGGATACCGGGTCGATGCCGCCGGACTCGACCCGGAACAGGCCTTCCAGGGCGTGGATGCGGGTACCCGCCTGGCGCCAGTCGGTTTCGCTGTCCCACTTGAACTCGGACTGCATGGCTTCGGCCATGCGCCAGCCGTGGGCGAAGCCGAACTGGGTGAGCACGGTGCGGGCGGCGGTCAGCCCGAAGTTCTCCACCAGGTATTTGCGCAGCAGCCCCATCGCCACCGCGTCCAGCAGCAGTGCCCGCTGGCCGGCGAAGCGGATGATGCCCCCTTCGGAATCCAGATCCAGGAGTTCCTTGTGATCCAGGTCATCGGCGCGCATGGTCCCTCACTCGTTCAAATTGAACGAGATGATACTTCATTTTGCATGGGGACGGTTGATTGTTTTCCTGAATGAATATTTTTAAGTATTTAAAAATGAAAAACTTAATTGTTTGGTCCGGATTCTGCTCTATCAGGTTTCTCGACCCACCCTCCCCTGAGGGACTTCCTGCTCGAGCCGCCCGGAAGGGCCGAAAGGACCCATCGCATGCGTCAACCCTACTTGCTATTCCCCGCCGCGATCATCGGCGCAACCCTGCTCGTCGCCGGCGGGTCGCCCCTGGCGGCCTCGGCCATGGACGGCCGGATCGAGGCCTCCGCCAGGAACAGCTACAACTTCAAGACGTACCTGAAGGACGACAGCATCAAGGTCGAATCTTCCGCCGGGGTGGTCACCCTCACCGGCACGGTGGCCCAGGATGACCACAAGTCCCTGGCCGAAGGGACCGTCTCCGGCCTGCCCGGGGTGAAGCGGGTGAACAACCTGCTGGTCGTGGCCGGCGAGCAGCCGCAGGAACATTCGGACGCCTGGCTCTGCATGAAGGTCAAGACCGCCCTGGCTTTCCACAAGAACGTATCCGCCACGGCCACCGAGGTCAGCGCCCTGGACGGCGTCGTCACCTTATCGGGCAGCGTCGGTTCCGAGGCGAAGAAGGAACTGACCGGGGAATACGCCAAGGACGTGGATGGCGTCACGGAAGTCCGCAACGATCTGGCCGTGACCGACCTCAAGCCGGCCCGGACCCTGGGCGAGAAGGTGGACGATGCGTCCATCACCGCCCAGATCAAGACGGAGCTGCTGTTCCGCAAATCCACCCACGCCCTCGCCACCCGCGTGGCCACCAGGGATGGTGTGGTGACCCTGCACGGCGAGGCCGAGACCGCGGCCGAGCGGGAGCTGGCGACCAAGGTCGCCGAGGACATCAAGGGCGTCAAGCACGTGAACAACCGTATGACCCTGCGCAAGGCCTGAGTCATTCACCCAAGAACCCACTGTGAGGTAGAAAAATGAAATACTGGCAAACCATTCCCTTCGCCGCCGCCGCCATCGTGCTACAGGCCCAGGGCCTCCCCCCGGCCCTCATGCCCATGGCTGAGAACAACCCCGCGCCTTCGGCGCCGCTCTACCAGGTGACGGTCGTGCGGCAGTCGGCCAAGGCCATCAACTACGGGAAACTGAAATCCTCCACCAAGATCGACTTCAAGGGCAGCGCGCTCATGCCCAACGCCTCGGGCATGGCGAAGGTCAAGTGCGAGGGGGGAGGCACCCGCATCACCGCGAAGTTCAAGGACCTGCCCGCGGCCTCCAGCTTCGGCGGCGAATACCTGACCTACGTGCTGTGGGCGATCTCCACGGAAGGCCGGGCGACCAATCTCGGCGAGCTCGTCCTGGACCACGGCAAGGGCAAGCTCAAGGCGGTCGACCCGATGCAGTGCTTCGGCCTGGTCGTGACCGCGGAGCCCTATTTCGCGGTGACGAGTCCCAGCGACGTGGTGGTCATGGAGAACGCCGCGCGCAAGGACGCCACGCCTGAAGTCGAGTACATCAACGCCAGGTTCGACCTGCTGAAGCGGGGCCAGTACACCCTGGACCTGGACAGCTCGGCGCCCATGGTCATGGACGAGAAGACGCCCTTCGATCTCTACCAGGCCCGCAATGCCGTGCGCATCGCCCGGGCCGCCGGGGCGGCGACCTACGCCCAGGGGGCGCTGACCAAGGCCGTGACCTACCTCGCCCAGTCGGAGGCCGGCGAAGGCGGGAAGAAGGGCCGGATCATGGAAGCCAGGGAAGCGGTCCAGAGCGCCGAAGATGCCCGCCTGATCGCGGTCCAGCGTCAGGCTGAGGCCCAGCTGGCCCTTGACCGGCAATTTGCCCAGGCCAGGCTGGACGCGGCCAACCGCGAAGCCGCCAACGCCAGCGCCGCCCAGGCTGCCGCGCTCCAGCAGGCCGCGCTCGCCGGCGCGGGCGAGCAGGCCGCCCTCAACCAGGTCCAGCGGACCGAAGCGGCCAACGCCGGCCTCCGGGCCGAACTGCTGGCCCAGTTCAACGCCATCCTGCAGACTCGCGCCACCGCCAGGGGCCTGATCGTGAACATGTCAGGCGTGCTGTTCCAGAACGGCAAGGCCATCCTGGTGCCCGCGGCCCGGGAGAAGCTGGCCAAGATCGCCGGGATCCTGTCGACCCACAAGGGGCTGATGGTCGAGGCGGACGGCTTCACGGACAGCACCGGCAGCCTCAGCTTCAACCAGCGCCTGTCCGAACAGCGGGCCGGCAGCGCCATGGCCTACCTGGTGGAAGAGGGCGTCGCCACCGGTTCCATCTCATCCAAGGGCTTCGGCGTCGAGCACCCCATCGCCTCCAACACCACCAATGCCGGCCGCCAGGAAAACCGCAGGGTCGAACTGGTGATCTCCGGTGAAGGCATCACCACCCGCTAGGCTTCAACCCGACCACCGCGGCGGCAGGATCACCCGATCCTGCCGCCGCGGTGCGTTCGGTGGCAGGCTATGGGTGCTCCAGCCGGGAAAGGCCCGCCAGGATGGCGTTCTGCATATGGCTGCCCAGCAGCTGGTTCATCTGGATGAAATGGGCCTGGCGGGCGGCCTGGGAGGTGTTGAGGGTGGCCCACTGCAGCCGCTGTTCCCGCAGGGCGTCAAAAGCCGCGATATACACAGCGGATATGGCATGCAGAAGGTTGATGGTCGCTTCCTCCGCCGCCGGGGTGGCCGGTTGGTCCGAGGCCTCCGCGGAAACCCCGGCCGCTTCAGCCTCGTCCATCGCTTGGATGAACGCCTGCCAGATCAGGTCGAACGTCGGGTGGGCCACAACCTGGGCCAGGATCTCCTGGAAACCGGGGAGGGGGGCCGCCTGGGACGGAGGCACAGGCGGAGGGACAGGCATAGGGACAGGCATAGGGACAGGCGGCGGGGAGGCCGGCAGCGGGGCGATGAAGGCGGAAGCGCCCAGCCAGACCCATGGAGCGGCGAGGGCGCGCAGACGCGAACAGGGGGTCTTCCAGGGGGTGCGGGGCATCAGGTTCTCCTCAAGGGTCCGGGAGATCGCGGAAGCAGGTTCACCGGTCGAACCGGGAGCCCTTGGCCGGGATGACTGCCCGGCCATCGCCAAGTGGGTGAGGGCGGGGCCGCAAAGGTTCGATGGCGGCAGACCAGGCAGACTGACGGCAAAAAGGGTTCTTCCGCCGTGCCCCGGGGGGCGCGGCGGAAGAACCCGTGGCGACGATCCTGCTACTTGGGGTAGTTGATGATGATGTTGACCCTGCGGTTTTCCAGCTGGCCTTCGGCGCTGGTGTTGTAGGCGAACCGGCGGGTGTCGCCGTAGGCCTGGATGCCAAGCCGGGAACGGTCGATGCCGTACTTGGCCACCAGGTAGTCCACCACGTTCTGGGCGCGGCGCTGGGAGATCTCGAAAGCCAGTTCGCGGGTCCCCTGCAGGTTGCCGGTGTGCCCTTCCACGGTGGCGGTGACGGTGGGGTTGGCCTTGAGGAACCTCGCCACCTTGCCCAGCTCGCGGTCATACTCCGGCTTGATCTCGGCCCGGTTCTTGTCGTAGTCGATGGCCAGGGCCATGGTGACCCGGGCGGGGGCGACCGTGAGCCCCTCCACATCGGTGACGCAGGCGATCACGGCATCGATCCGCCGGTTGCGCCGCTTCCCTTCCTCGGTGCTGTTGTCCGCCACCGGCCGGGTGTCCCCGTAGCCGACCGCGGTGAGGCGGGAAGCGTCGATGTGCAGGCTGCCCACCAGGTAGTCCACCACGGCCTGGGCCCGCTGCTGGGAGAGCTTCAGGTTGTGGTCCTCGGATCCGACATTGTCGGCGTGGCCTTCGATCACGGCGGTGGTGCCGGGGTACTTGGCCATGTAGGTGCCCACGACGGCCAGTTTCTCCTTGTCTTCACGGAGGATCTCGTTCCGGTCGATGTCGAACTGGAGGTCCAGGATGGTGCAGTATTCCTGGGTCGCGGAGGCGACCGGGACCACCACCATCATCGGCGCCAGCGCCGGGCCCGGCGCGGGGGCCACGTAGGCCGCCGCGGCCGGAGCTGGCGCGGGAGCGGGAGCGGAGGCCGGCGCCTTGCGGCCGAACCGGTAGAGCAGGCCGACCGAGGCCATGTCCACGTCGCCGCGGTTGCCGATGGCGTCGTTGACCCGGTAGCGCTCCAGCTCGGCGCGCATGCCGACCTTCCGGGTGAAATCGTATTCCAGGCCCGCGCCGAACTTGTACTCGGCGTGGCTGGAATGGGCGTAGGGCTCCGTCACGACCACGAGGCCGGTGCCGCCGAAGGCGTCCTTGGCTTCAACGTAGGTCACGCCGGCCCGGGCGAATCCGGAGAACTTGGCGGTGAAGGGCAGGATGCCCACCGCGTCGATGTTCAGGCCCCTGAGGCTGATGTTGCCGTCCAGGCTCCCGGCCGGGACCGTGTCCGCCCTGAAGCCGAACTTGCCCAGTTCGAAGTAGCCGCCTTCCACCGCGAAGAAGCGGCTGAACTGGTAGCCGGTGTAGACCTTGAACCCGGTGTCGTGCTTGCGGTCGTCCATGCCGGTGGTGTTGAAGCCGCCGTCCAGCAGACCGCTGGCGATCCTGGCGTCATCGATCCTGGCTCTGGAGCGGCCGATGTCGGCCCCCACGTACCAGCCCGGGTCCTGGGCCATGGCGCAGGGACTGGCGATGATGGCGAGGGCGGCCAGGCCCAGCAGCCCTGAAATTCTTGCTGATCTCATTTCTTCTCCAACGAGGCGCTTGCCGTTATGTTTCGGGGTTCACTGACCAGAGACGTTGATGACGTTGCTTTGCAGGGCGATGGTGCCGTTGCTGGTCGCCCCGGCCAGGATCCGGCCGTCGATGGTCGAGCCGGTGACGCAGGTGGCGTTCCGGCCGGCCAGGATGGTGCCGCGGAAGGTCGTGCCGGTGCCCACGGTGGCATCCTGGCTGGGGACCCAGAACACGTTCCTGGACTGGGCGCCGTTGGCCAGCAGGACGCTGGCGCTGGTGGTCAGCGAGGATCCGATCTGGAAGACCCACACGGCGTTGGCGTTGCCTCCGGCGTCGAGGGTGAGCGGGGTCGAAACCAGCATCGTGCTGCCGGAGGTGTAGGTGCCGGGAGCCATGCCGGTGCTGTAGACCGCGCCCAGGTCCGCGCCGGCGGCGACGGTGGTGCCCGGCGGCAGGGCCTTGGCGGTATTGAAGGCGGTCAGCAGGTCGGTGTTGGCCTGGGCGGCCACGCCATCGCCGATGTGGATGGAGCCATTGACGATGCCGGGCGGGAAACCGGTCATGGAGGATCCGGGCGTCAGCGAGACGTCGCCGTTGATGATGGTGAGACCCGTGCTGGTGATGGCGGAGGTCGCCATGATGCCATAGCTGCTGGCCGAACCGAGGTTGATGGCCGCGGAGGCGACGACCGCGCTTCCGGTCGTGAAGTTCCAGGGATTGGGCACGGTCCCGGAGGTCAGGGCCTGGCCTGCCAGATCCTTGGCTCCGGTGATGGTGACGGTGTATTCAGTGTCGTCCGACAGTTGGCCGGCCGGCGTGAAGGTCGCGGTGTTGGACAGGGGATCATAGGTGACGGCCCCGGGCAGCGCCGGGCCGGCGGGAGTGCTGCTCCGCTCGACCGTGAAGACGGCTGCGTCCATATCCATCGCCAGGTTGAAGGTCGCGCTGATGGACGCGTTGTCCGCGATCCCGGTGGCCTGGTCGCCGGGGAATTCGCCGGTGATCATGGGCGTCAGACTGCTCGTGGCGGCGCCGGTGGTGAAGGTCCAGACATAGTTGCTGGCCGCGGGCAGGGGGGCCTGGTTGCCGGCCAGGGCATTGCCCTGGAGATCCGCGGCCGCCGTGGTGACCGTGGCGGTATAGGTCGTGTTGGCCGCGAGCGCGGCCGTGGGGGCGAACACCGCAGTCCGGCTGCCGACCAGGTAGCGCACGGTGCCGAGGGGATTCACGCCCGGCGCGGCGGTGGTCACGGTGAAGCCGGCGGCGGTGATCGTCGCGGGGTTCAGGCTGGTGCTGAAGACCGCGCTGACCACCGCGTTGGTGGGCACCCCGTTGGTGGGGCCGGGAACGGTCGTGGCGGGAACCGTGGCGACCACCCGGGGACGGGTCAGGTCCACCGTCGAGCCGGTGGTGAAGCTCCAGATATAGGGGTTCATCAGCGGCAGGCCGGTGGCGACGCTCTTGAGCCCGGTGACGGTGCCGGTGTAGACGGTGTTGGCCGCGAGGCTGGTGGCCGGCGCGACCGGGGTGGCCACGGTGAAGGTGGCGAACCTGCCGGTGGCGTCCAGGGCCACCGCGCCGGTGGGATTGACGGCCGGCGCCCCGGCGGTGACAGTGAAGCCGGCGCCGCTGATCGATGCCATCGGTTCGCTGAAGGCGACCACGATGATGCTGGTGTTGACCGGCACCTGGGTGGCGAGGCCGGCCGGCGTCACGGCCGTCACCGTGGGCGCGAGTTCGACGATGTCGCCGATGCCGAGGATCGGGGCGCGGCTGCCGGAGCAGCCAACTGCCAGACCGCCCAGCAGGATTGGGATGCACCAGGGCATGTATCGGAAATAGCCATTGGTTTCTTTCATTTGTTTCACCTATCGATATCTGTCGGTAGACCAATGGCCAGGCCTGGCAACCTTTGGCTTGTGCGGGTGATCGGGTTGCATCCCCAGCAGTGCTTGGGTGCCCCGTGGGTGATGGCTCGCAATTCGCGGGCCAGTTGATTAATCGTTTTGTTTAAAGCTTTTTATGCCTATTCCGAATCAGGCGGGAACTCCGGCACAGACAAAATGAAATAGCAACCCGGTCATTTTGATGTGGAAAGGCCTTCGCTGGGGATCTGCTGGGCCGGCGGCCGGAATGGGACGCTGGTCGTCATTGCGACTATCCTTTGGCTGGGAAGGTTCGACTCACCGTCGAAAGAGTGTTTCGTGGAGCTTGCGCAGCGGTCCCTGGTCCTGGTCGTGGATGATACGCAGAGGGACCGTGAGCTTCTTTCCACGGTCCTGGAACGCCAAGGCTACGAGGTGCTGCCGGCGGTCGACGGGGCCCAGGCCCTGGATTTCGCGGCCCGGATGCAGCCGGCCCTGATCCTCCTGGACATCCTCCTTCCGGGCATGGACGGACTGGAAGTCTGCCGGAGGCTCAAGGCGGATCCCGCCACCGGCAGCGTTCCTGTCATCTTCCTCACCGGCCAGTCGCGCTCCGACCAGATTCTCGCCGGTTTCGAAGCCGGCGCCGTGGACTATGTCACCAAGCCCTTCCGGATGCTCGAACTGCTGGCCCGGGTGCATGTCCATGTGGAACTCCGGCGCATCCAGAATGAGGTCCGGGTGCTTCGGGGCATCCTGCCCACGTGTTCCGGCTGCAAGAAGATCCGGGACGAGCAGGGGACCTGGCACGCCATCGAGTCCTACATCACCCAGCGCTCCGAGGCGCAGTTCTCCCATGGGCTGTGTCCGGACTGCATCCCCATCTACTTCCCCGGTTTCACCGGTCCGGGCGCTTGAGCCGCCTTCGGCTGGCCCGTTCGTTCGGAATGACGTAGAGGGTCATTCATTTTGAATTGATGAGCTGCTTTCCGGCAGCCGATGGCCTGTATCAACATGTTTAAAATCAAATATTTGAAATGTGGCACAGATGGTGCCATTGAACCCAGGAGGGACCAGCCCTTTCGGCCCCCTCGGTTTCCTTGCCCTTCGCGGAACCTTTCCGGGGGGCGCAGCCAACCATCCTGATGGAGATGACCGTCATGAAATCCTATCGATCGGACCGTTTGGGAGTCATGCTCCTGCTGCTGGGAACCGTCGTTCCCGCGTTCGCCATGCAGGAGCAGCACGCCGGACCCGGAAAGCCCATGGAGCAGCAGCACCAGGGTGGCCAGCAGGCCAGGCCGGAGCAGCATCCGGAGGGCCGCCAGGAACAGCGACCGCAGGGGCCTTCCCGGGAACAGGCGGGGCAGCGGCAGCCCCAGGAGCGCCAGCAGCCGAGGCAGGAACAGGCCCAGGCCAGGCAGGGGCGGCCGCAGCAGGCGCAGCGGGCCGAACGGGGCCAGCCCCAGCATGGCCGTGCCGGCAATCAGCAGGCGATGTTCCAGGACCACCGTGCCCATGACTTCCGGTCCGAGCACCGGAACTGGCAGGACCGCGGCGGCTACCGGGGCGCCCGCATTCCGGAGGGGCGGTTCCGCGGCCACTTCGGGGAGGATCACCCGTTCCACATGTCCGGCTATCCCATGGCCATGTACGGCGGGCATCCTCGTTTCCAGTACGGTGGCGTCTGGCTGAACGTGCTCGATCCTTTCCCGGAATACTGGGGTGACGGCTGGTATGGCCGGGACGACATGTACATCGGCTTTTCCGGGGGCGGCTACTACCTGTACAACCGCAGCTATCCCCAGGACCAGATCGCGCTTTCCGTCAACTTCTGACGGGTGCGGTCCGCATCGCCACCCGGGGTGAGTCATGGGTTTGATCGCTGATTTCAAGCAATTCATGAACAAGGGCAATGTCATCAACCTTGCCGTGGCCGTCGCCCTGGGCGCGGCCTTCGGCGACCTGGTGAAGGCGTTCGTGAACGGTCTCGTGATGCCGCTGGTGAGCTACGTGCTGCCGGCACGCATGGCCTGGGAGGAGTGGACCCTCGGCAAGCTGCGCATCGGCCTCGTGCTGGGGGCGGCCACCCACTTCGTCATCATCTCCACGGTGGTCTTCGTCCTCTGCGTCAAGCTTCTGGGCACGCTGCTGGAGGAGGAGGCGGAGGCCCTGATCGAGGCCCCGACCAAGCTCTGCCCGCGCTGCCTGGAACCTGTCCGGCTGGCCGCGACCCGGTGCAAACACTGCACCAGCGAGTTCTGAAGCCGGTACAGGCAGGTCCGGAGCCCAGGATCCGCACCCAAGCGAGGAGCCCTGCCATGGCAGGGCTCCTCGCTTGGGTGCGGATACCTGGCCGGGCTAGTTGCCGGGCGGGGGGAATCGCCTGAGCATGGCATGGACCGCCTCTTTCACGTCCAGGTCGGCCTCCTCCGGGCTCTCCGAACCGTTCCTATTCCCATAGCGTTTTATTGCAACCCGCCATGGTACGCCCCCCGAACAGTGCTGAGGACGGATTCACGTGCCGGAATCCCGCCGGCAGC